>Ga0180219_1000051_pt1 | contig 173970 bp, 171 predicted proteins | sample eDN3rd30CBELigMG_FD_151338 | JGI IMG/M metagenome (GOLD analysis project Ga0180219, IMG submission 151338) | Enriched Miracle-Growth compost microbial communities from Emeryville, California, USA - eDNA 3rd pass 30_C BE-Lig MG (version 2)... ...
TTTGGCACCTCGATGTCGGCTCGTCGCATCCTGGGGCTGGAGTAGGTCCCAAGGGTTGGGCTGTTCGCCCATTAAAGCGGTACGCGAGCTGGGTTTAGAACGTCGTGAGACAGTTCGGTCCCTATCCTCTGTGCGCGCAGGAAATTTGAGAAGAGCTATCCTTAGTACGAGAGGACCGGGATGGACGAACCTCTGGTGTGTCAGTTGTTCCGCCAGGAGCACCGCTGATTAGCTACGTTCGGGACGGATAACCGCTGAAAGCATCTAAGCGGGAAGCCGGCTTCAAGATGAGATTTCCACGCCTTCGGGCGAGAGGCCCCCAGCTAGACGACTGGGTTGATAGGCGGGATGTGGAAGCCGGGACTAAAGACCGGTGCAGCTGACCCGTACTAATAGGCCGACAGATTGATAACACCTCACCTTGTGTGAGATGTCACATGATCTACTGCGATGTTCGCGTCCACTGAGTGGTTCCCGATTTACGGTCGGGAACGATCGCGGGTCGAGTGCCGCCTAAGGCGGCGTATCGAGACCCGGCGACGAAACACCTAAATCAATAGTGTTTCGGCGGCCATAGCGAGAGGGAAACGCCCGGTCACATTCCGAACCCGGAAGCTAAGGCTCTCAGCGCCGATGGTACTGCAGGGGGGACCCTGTGGGAGAGTAGGACACCGCCGGACTTCTTTTAGAGAGGGCCGCCGTTCCGCAAGGAACTGGCGGCCCTCTGCTATTTCTTGGGCTCGTTCCTGGTGGAGCGGGCCTTCGTCGTATCTGGAGCTTTTGCGACCATGCAAGGATTGAACGCGTGAGCGACACCCCGCGAGGCGACCGGCGACCGCCGCGTCGCGACGCCGATCGGGGTCGCCGTAGCGACTCCGCGGGACCCAGGCAGCCGCGCAACGGCGGCAAGCCGATCCGCGCGGGCAAGCCCCACCCGTCGATGACGCCGCGTCCGCGGCGCGGCGAGACCGCCGATCCCGACAACAAGTCGGTGCGCCCGCGCCTGGAGGATCCGCCGATCCCCGATGAGGTCACCCCGAACGATCTCGGCCGGGACGTGCGCAACGAGCTGAAGACGCTCACCGCCGAGAACCAGGAGTACGTCGCACGCCACCTCGCGATGGCGGCGCGGCTCATCGAGGATGATCCGGAGACGGCGCACAAGCACGCGCTGTGCGCGAGCCGCCGCGGGGGGCGCATCGGCGTCGTCCGCGAGACGCTCGCGATCACCGCGTACCGGACGGGCGACTACGCGCTCGCGCTCAGGGAGCTGCGCACCTACCGTCGCATCACCGGCAAGGACGACCAGTTGCCGCTCATGGTCGACAGCGAGCGGGGGCTCGGCCGGCCCGAGCGCGCGCTCGAGCTCGCCCGCAGCGTGCCGCGCGGCACCCTGCCCGTCCCGGTCCAGGTCGAGCTCGCGATCGCGATGTCGGGTGCGCGGCTGGACCTCGGGCAGGTCGACCTCGCTCTCGCGGAGCTCGAGATCCCGCAGCTCGATCCCGACATCGCGTTCTCCTGGAGCCCTGGACTGTTCGGCGCCTACGCGACCGTGCTCGAGGAGCTCGGGCGCACCGACGAGGCGGCCGAGTGGCTGCGCCGCGCCGATGTCGCCGCCGAAGCCCTCGGCGCCGAGGACGACGAGGACGACGTCATCGAGGTCTTCGAGGACGAGGAGCCCGAGTCGCAGGCCGACGAGGGGCCCGACGCGCTGTGATCGAGTCCGGCTCGCCCATCGCCGGGGTCGACGTCCTGCTCGCCGACCTCGACGGCGTCCTCTACGCGGCCGCGGAGCCGATCCCGCACGCGGTCGAGGCCGTCAATGGGCTCGTCGCGGACGGCGTCCGCGTCGGCTACATCACCAACAACGCTTCGCGCCGCGACGACGAGGTCGCCGCGCAGCTCAGCGCCTACGGCCTTCGCGTGACGCCGCACGACGTCATCACGAGCCCGCAGGCGGCCGTCGACGTGCTCCGCGGGCTCGTGCCGGCGGGGTCGACGATCCTCGTCGTCGGCGGCGAGGGGATCACGCACGAGCTCGGGCTCGCCGGCTTCGCGGTCACGAGCAGCGCCGAGGACGGGCCCGCGGCGGTCGTGCAGGGCTTCCACCCGAGTGTCGGCTGGACGAATCTCGCCGAGGCGGCGTTCGCGATTCAGCGGCTCGGCATCCCGTGGGTCGCGACGAACCAGGACTGGACGATGCCGCACTCGCGCGGCGTCGCCCCCGGCAACGGCACCCTCGTCTCCGCCGTCCACACCGCGACCGGCACGCTGCCGATCGTCGCGGGCAAGCCGGAGAAGCCGATCTTCGACACCGCCGTCGCGCGCTTCGGCGCGAGCCGGCCACTCGTCGTCGGCGACCGGCTCGACACCGACGTGATCGGAGCGAACCGCGCCGGCATCGCCTCGGCCCTCGTCCTGACCGGGATCGACGGGCCGAAGCAGCTGCTCGCCGCCGGCGCCGACGAGCGCCCGACGTACATCCTCGACGACCTGCGCGAGCTCAGCACCGCCTACCCGCTGCCGGCGGTCCACGAGGGCGGCATCGTGCGCGTGCGCGACGCCGCGATCCGACTCGACGGCTACCGGCTCGAGATCGTCGAGGCGGGCTCCCGGCCAACGGATCTGGTCCGCGCCGCGTGCGCGATCATCTGGGGCTCGGGGCTCGCGATCTACGCCTTCGAGGTGCCCGAGCAGCTCTACGCGTAGCCCCGCTGCGCCGGCTTCACCGGATCCGCGTGAGGCCTTCGCCGCAGGCTCATCTTCTCTTCGAGGCCCCTTCCTCCGTCGCATCCAGCGCTGGTCCCGCCCGAGACGGAGGAGGGGGCCTCAGTCTACGCAGCAGAGCCGGCGGGCGGGTGTCGGGCGGGCAGAACGCGATCCCGCGGCTATCCTGGGCAGCGTGACCGACGCGACGGACCTGGACGCGCTCATCGAGCGACTCCGCCTCATCGAGGAGCAGCCGCTCGCGTCCCGTGCCGACGGATACGAGGGGGTCGTGCGGGAGCTGCGCACGGCGCTCGAGTCGGCCGATGAGCGCTAGCCCCGAGGGGGCAGTCCGGCTCGACGTCGAACTGGTGAGCCGTGGGCTCGCGCGCTCGCGCAACCACGCGGCGTCGCTCATCCGGGACGGCCGCGTCACGGTCGACGGTCGCGGGGTCGTCAAGGCATCGGCACCGGTCGCCGCGGGGCAGCGCATCGAGGTCGATGCGGCGGATGCGTATGTGAGCCGCGCGGCGCACAAGCTGGCCGGTGCGCTCGACGCGTTCGGGATCGATCCGAGCGGGCTCGTGTGCCTCGACGCGGGGGCGTCGACGGGCGGCTTCTCGCAGGTGCTGCTCGAGCGCGGCGCCGCGCGGGTCGTGGCGGTCGACGTCGGGCACGGACAGCTCTCGGCCGCGCTCGAGCCGGAGATCCGCGCCGGCCGGCTCGTGAGCCTGGAGGGCGTCAACGTGCGGGAGTTGACGGCGGCGGCGCTCGAGCCGCATCTCGGGGGCGCCCCTTCGACTCGGGGCAACGCCCCTCGCTCAGGGACCCGCGTGGGTGATGCCCTTCGTTCAGGGAGCGGCGTGGGCAACACCCTTCTTTCAGGGGACCGCGTGGGTGATGCCCTTCGTTCAGGGAGCCGCGTGGGTGGCGACCTTCGTTCAGGGGGCCGTGCTTCAGGCTCGAGCACCGAGCGGGTCCCTGAGCGAGCGGAGCGAGTCGAAGGGCCGCCCGCTATCGCGCTCGTCGTCGCCGACCTGTCGTTCATCTCCCTCGCGCTCGTGCTCCCGGCGCTCACCGCCTCCGCGCCCGGGGCCGAGCTCGTGGTGCTCATCAAGCCGCAATTCGAGGTCGGCCGCACGGGCGTGCGCGAGGGCATCGTCCGGGACGCGGCGCTGCGCGCGGAGGCGATCGAGGGCGTGCTGTGGGCGGCGCACGACGCGGGTCTGCGCGTCGTCGGCCTCATCGCGTCCCCGATCGTCGGCACGCACGGCAATTCCGAGTACCTGGCCCACCTCAGCCCCGGCCGCGGCGGATCTCCGTCAGAATGGAGCACACGGATCGCCGAACTCGCGGGAGGGTGAAGATGGCCGAGCCCGACGCCGCCCGGCGCGCCTTCCTCGTGATCGCCCACACAGGGCGCGACGAGTCGCTGCGCGCCGCGCGCGAGGCGATCGCGGGCCTCATCGAGGCGGGCGCCGTCCCGGTGCTGCCGGCGGACGACTCGCGCGACGTGATCGGGGGCCAGCCCGGCGAGGCCGCCTGCCGGGTCCTCGGCATCGACGTGCCGCTCGAGGAGATCGAGCTCGCCCTCGTCCTCGGCGGCGACGGCACGATCCTGCGCGCGGCGGAGATCGTGCGCCCTGCGAGCATCCCCATCATCGGCGTCAACCTCGGCCACGTCGGCTTCCTCGCGGAAGCGGAGCGCGAGGACCTGCACGAGGTCGTCCGGCGCGCGATCGCCGGCGACTACGAGGTCGAGGAGCGGATGGCGATCGACGTCGTCGTCCTCGACCCCGACGACCGCGAGGTCGCCCGCACGTGGGCGCTCAACGAGGCGACGATCGAGAAGTCGATGCCCGGCAAGATGGTCGAGGTCGTCATCGAGGTCGGTGGCCGCCCGCTGTCGACCTTCGGCTGCGACGGCGTGGTCCTCGCGACCCCGACCGGCTCGACCGCCTACGCCTTCTCGGCCGGAGGTCCCGTCGTCTGGCCGAACATCGACGCGATGCTCCTCGTCCCGCTGTCCGCCCACGCGCTCTTCGCGCGCCCGCTCGTCGTCGCGCCGACATCGGTCCTCGCGGTCGAGGTGCTGCAGTCGACGTCGAGCCCGGCGACGCTGTGGTGCGACGGCCGCCGCAGCACGCCGCTGACACCGGGCGCGCGCGTCGAGGTGACGCGATCCCAGACGACGGTCCGCCTCGCGCGGCTCTCGCGCGGCCAGTTCACGGACCGGCTCGTCCACAAGTTCGACCTGCCGGTGTCCGGTTGGCGCGGCTCGGGCCGTTGAGGCGCAGGTGAGGTGCGGGTGAGGCCCCGATGATCGACGAGCTGCGGATCCGCGACCTCGGCGTGATCGCGGACGCGGTCCTGCCACTCGGCCCGGGGCTCTCCGTCGTCACGGGCGAGACGGGTGCGGGCAAGACGATGGTCGTCACAGCCCTCGGCCTGCTGCTGGGGGAGCGTGCCGACGCGGGCGTCGTGCGCGCGGGCGCGGACCAGGCGTCCGTCGAGGGCGTGTGGCGCATCCCGGACGGGCAGAACGACATCGCCGATCGGGTGGACGAGGCCGGTGGTCGGATCGAGGACGGCGAGCTCGTCCTCGCGCGCACGCTCGCGCGGGGGGCCGACGGCGCCGCCCGGTCGCGCGCCTTCGTCGGTGGCCGCAGCGCGCCCGCAGGCGTGCTCGCGGAGCTCGGCGAGCGGCTCGTCGTCGTGCACGGCCAGTCGGAGCAGCTGCGGCTGCGCTCTCGGGCGGCGCAGCGCGACGCGCTCGACCGCTTCGCGGCGGCCGGCGAACTGCGCGCGGAGCTCGCCACGGCGTTCTCCCGCTGGTCGTCCGCGCAGACGGAACTCGAGACGCTCCTCGCCGAGCGCGCGCGCCGCGCCGCCGAGGCAGCGGATCTCCGCGACGCGATCGCACGGATCGAGGCCGTCGACCCGAAGCCGGGGGAGGACGAGGCGCTCGCGGCGGAGGCGCAGCGGCTCACCCACCTCGAGGCGCTGCGCCAGGCCGCGGCCGAGGCGCACGAGCTGCTCAGCTCGGACTCCGACGACGCCCCCGACGCGTCGGCGCTCGTCGGCACCGCCCGCCGCGCGGTCGAGCGGGCAGCCGAGCACGACCCGGCGCTCGAGCCGATCGCTCAGGCGCTCGCGGAGCTCGTCTACGGGCTCGGCGACGCCGCCGTGCAGCTGTCCGGCTACCTCGCGGGCCTCGACACGGACGGCGCGAGTCGGCTCGACGCCGTCCAGGAGCGCCGCGCGGAGCTCGCCGAGCTCGTGCGGCAGCACGGCCCCGCGCTCGAGGACGTCATCGCGCTCCTCGACTCGGGCAGCGCGCGCCTGCTCGAGCTCGACCGCACCGACGCGCGCATCGCGGAGCTCGAGGACGGCGTCCGCGCGGCGCTCGACGCCGCGGAGGCCTATGCGACGCGGCTCTCAGCGTTGCGGCGCACGGCCGCGGAGCGGCTCGCCGCCGAGGTGAGCGACGAGTTCGCCGCACTCGCGATGCCCGACGCGCGACTGACCGTCACCGTCGAGCCCGCGGACCGGCTGAGCGCGACGGGACGCGACGACATCGCGTTCTGGCTGGTCCCGCATCCCGGCGCGGAGCCGCGGCCGCTCGGACGCGGGGCGTCGGGCGGCGAGCTCAGCCGCATCATGCTCGCCCTCGAGGTCGTGCTCGCGGCGGTCGACCCGGTGCCGACATTCGTCTTCGACGAGGTCGACGCGGGCGTCGGCGGCGCCGCCGCGATCGAGATCGGCCGCCGGCTCGCCCGGCTCGCCGAGCACGCGCAGGTCGTCGTCGTCACGCATCTCGCGCAGGTCGCGGCGTTCGCGACGAACCACCTGCGGGTCGTCAAGGACACGGCGGGCGGCTTCACGGAGTCGAGCGTCGCCCGCCTCGGCGGCGAGGAGCGAGAACGCGAGATGGCCCGCCTGCTGTCGGGCCTGGCGGACTCAGAGTCGGGCCTCGCGCACGCGCGGGAGCTCCTCGCGCTGCGCTGAGCCGAGCGCGGCGGGTCGGCCTCCCAGTGTCGGTGGCTTATGCTGGAATCCCGTGGTGGACACTTCGCACGGGACCGGGTCGGAAGTGACGAAGCACATCTTCGTGACCGGGGGCGTCGTCTCCTCGCTCGGCAAGGGTCTCACGGCCGCGAGCCTTGGCAATCTGCTCACCGCGCGGGGCTTGCGCGTCGTCATGCAGAAGCTCGATCCGTACCTCAACGTCGACCCCGGGACGATGAACCCGTTCCAGCACGGCGAGGTCTTCGTGACCGACGACGGGGCCGAGACGGACCTCGACATCGGCCACTACGAGCGCTTCCTCGACATCAACCTGAGCCAGGCGGCGAACGTCACGACCGGCCAGATCTACTCGCAGGTCATCGCGAAGGAGCGCCGCGGCGAGTACCTCGGCGACACCGTCCAGGTCATCCCGCACATCACCGACGAGATCAAGCGCCGCATGCGCCTCCAGGCGCAGGCCGGACCCGGCGGCGAGCCCGCGCCCGACGTCATCATCACCGAGATCGGCGGCACGGTCGGCGACATCGAGTCGCAGCCGTTCATCGAGTCGGCGCGCCAGGTGCGCCACGAGCTCGGCCGCGGCAACGTGTTCTTCGTCCACGTCAGCCTCGTCCCGTTCATGAACGCGAGCGGCGAGCAGAAGACGAAGCCGACGCAGCACTCCGTCGCGGCGCTGCGCTCGATCGGCATCCAGCCCGACGCGCTCGTGCTGCGCAGCGACCGGCCCGTCTCCGAGTCGAACAAGAAGAAGATCGCGCTCATGTGCGACGTCGACGAGGACGCCGTCGTCAACGCGGTCGACGTGCCGTCGATCTACGACATCCCGACGATGCTGCACGAGCAGGGGCTCGACGCTTACATCGTCCGCCAGCTCGGCCTCGACCGGGCGCACGACGTCGTGTGGGACGGCTGGGCCGACCTGCTGAAGGCCGTCCACGAGCCGGCCCACGAGGTGCGCATCGCGCTCGTCGGCAAGTACATCGACCTGCCCGACGCGTACCTCAGCGTGACCGAGGCGCTCAAGGCCGGCGGCTTCGCGCAGAACACGCGGGTCGACGTCCAGTGGGTCACCGCCGACGACTGCGAGTCGCCCGAAGGCGCGGCGCGGGCGCTGTCCGACGTCGACGGCATCGTCGTGCCGGGCGGCTTCGGCGTGCGCGGCGTCGAAGGCAAGCTCGGCGCGCTGCGGTTCGCCCGGGAGAACGGGATCCCCGCGCTCGGACTCTGCCTCGGCCTGCAGTGCATGGTCATCGAGTTCTCGCGGAACGTCGTCGGGCTCGCCGGTGCGTCCTCGACGGAGTTCGACCCCGACAGCGAGTTCCCCGTCATCGCGACGATGGACGAGCAGGTCGACATCATCGACCACGGCGACCTCGGCGGTACGATGCGCCTCGGCCTCTACGACGCGCGGCTCGAGCCCGGCTCGATCGTCGCGGGTCTCTACGGCTCCGAGCTCGTGGCAGAACGCCATCGCCACCGCTACGAGGTCAACAACGGCTTCCGGCAGCAGATCGCCGACGCGGGCATGACGTTCTCCGGCATCTCGCCCGACCGCACCCTCGTCGAGTACGTCGAGCTGCCGCGCGAGACGCACCCGTTCTACGTGGGCACGCAGGCCCACCCGGAGCTGCGCTCGCGGCCGAACCGCGCGCACCCGCTCTTCCGCGGCCTCGTCGGCGCGGCGCTCGAGCGTCAGCGGGCGTCTAAGCTCTTCGACGTCGAGCAGTCGGGCGTCGACACCGACCAGGTCCCGACCCTCACGACGACAATCACGGTCCCCGCGGCCGCGGAGTAGCCGTGGTCGACACCGACCCCCGCGGCTCCCTGAGCGAGCCCAGCGAGTCGAAGGGCCACCCCCTGCTCCCCAGCGGTCCCCTGAGCGAGCGCAGCGAGTCGAAGGGCCGCGACCCCCTCGCCGACACCCCCTTCACCCCCGAGATCCTCGCCTCGGACGTCGCCTGGCACGGCCGCGTCTGGGACGTGCGCGACGAGCGCTTCCGCTACCTCGACGGCGAGCTCTCGCGCCACTTCCTCGACCACCCCGGCGCGGTCGCGGTCCTCGCCCTCGACGACGAGGAGCGCATCTGCCTCATCCAGCAGTATCGGCACCCGGTGCGGTTGCGCGAGTGGGAGCTGCCGGCCGGGCTGATGGATGTCGACGGCGAGCCGGCGCTCGTCGGCGCGAAGCGCGAGCTCGCGGAGGAGGTCGATCTCACGGCAGCCGAATGGCATCTGCTCGCCGACTTCATGAACAGTCCCGGCGGCTCGAACGAGGCGATCCGCGTCTACCTCGCGCGCGGACTCGCGCCGACACCGACGCCGTTCGAGCGCACGGGCGAGGAGGCCGACATGGTCGTCCGCTGGGTGCCGCTCGACGAGGCGGTCGAAGCGGTGCGCGCAGGGCGGGTGCAGAACGCGATCGCGGTTGTCGCGATCCTCGCGGCGTGGTTCGAGCGGGGGCGAGGCTGGGTCGGGCTGCGCGATGCGGAGGAGCCGTGGGAGCGTCACCCGCGGGAGGCTGAGGCCCTTCGACTCGCTTCGCTCGCTCAGGGACCCGCTTCGGGATCCGGCGCCACCGCGCTCGCTCAGGGACCCGCTTCCGAGCCCGGCTCGCCCGGGCGTGCTTCCGGGCCCGGCTCGCTGGGCTCGCTTCCGAACGCGGCTCCCTGAGCGAGCCGTAGGCGAGTCGAAGGGGGCACCGTGCGGATCGTCGACCGCTTCCTCCGCCATCTGTCCGTCGAGCTCGGTCGCTCGCCGCACACCGTCGCCGCCTACGGCCGGGACCTCGCCGCGTACATCGCGTTCCTCGACGCCGCCGGCATCGCCGATCTCGCCGACGTGACCCGCGCCGACGTCGAGGCCTATGGACGATCGCTGCGGGAGCGCGAGCCCCCCTTCGCCGCGACGAGCGTCGCGCGGATGCTGAGCGCGGTGCGCGGCCTGCACCGCTTCGCGCTCGACGAGGGCGTCGTGACGATCGACCCGAGCTCGGAGGTGCGCCCGCCGAAGGCGCCGCAGCGGCTGCCGAAGGCGATCGGCATCGACGAGGTCGAGGCGCTGCTCGCCGCGGCGGACGGGGACGAGCCCCAGCGTCTGCGGGATCGGGCACTGCTCGAGCTCCTGTACGGGACGGGCGCACGGGTGTCGGAGGCGACGGCGCTCGACGTCGACGATGCGTCGGCGGCCCTCGAGACGGGCCTCGTGCGACTGACCGGTAAGGGCAGCAAGCAGCGGATCGTGCCGCTCGGCAGCTATGCGCGGGCGGCGCTCGAGGCGTATCTGGTGCGGGGAAGGCCAGTGCTCGCGGAGGGGCGCCCTTCGACTCGCTCTGTCGCGGGTCCTGAGCGCCCTTCGACTCGCTTCGCTCGCTCAGGGAACCGCGGCGTCGAGCGGCACTTGGGGAGCACCACTCCGGCGCTGTTCCTCGGGGCGCGGGGGGCGCGGCTGTCACGGCAGCACGTGTGGCTCATCATGCAGGAGACGGCGGCGCGGGCGGGCGTCACGGCCGACCACCTGTCGCCGCACACGCTCCGGCACTCGTTCGCGACGCACCTGCTGCAGGGCGGTGCGGACGTCCGCGTCGTGCAGGAGCTGCTCGGCCACGCCTCGGTCGCGACGACGCAGATCTACACGAAGGTGACCGCCGACGCGCTCCGCGACGCCTACGTGCTCGCGCATCCGCGTGCCCGCTGAGCGACCCGGCCGCGTCAAGCTTCATGGTCTAGTTGAAGGTTAGGTGAGCCCTCCGCGGGTGCGCGTGTGCGGCCCGGGGAGGGGGAGGCCGCGGAATACCATCGCGGCATGAACGCGAAGCAGGATGGGCCGATCCTGCGAGGGACCGGCACGGAAGGGGCGCGCCCCGAGGCAGCGCCCGGCGGACCCGCGCAGCTCGATCTCGGACTCGAGCAGCTCGACGGCGGGGCCGCGCCCCGCAAGACCGGCGTCAAGTACGGGCCGACCGGCAGACCCCTGCGCGAGTTCCCCGAGCCCGCGCCGCTGCGCCAGCACGGCCCCGCGCGCATCATCGCCCTCTGCAACCAGAAGGGCGGCGTCGGCAAGACCACGACGACGATCAATCTCGGCGCGAGCTTCGCCGCCGACGGTCGCCGCGTGCTCGCCGTCGATTTCGACCCGCAGGGCGCCCTCACCGCGGGCCTCGCGATCCCCGCGCACGACGGCCCCACCGTCTACGACCTGCTCGTCGGCAACGAGCGCGACATCCGCAAGACGATCCGGCACACCTCCGTCCAGGGCCTCGACGTCATCCCTGCGAACATCGACCTGTCCGCCGCCGAGGTCCAGCTCGTCGGCGAGGTCGCCCGCGAGTCGATCCTCGCCCGCGTGCTGCGCGCCGTGACCGACGAGTACGACGTCGTCCTCATCGATTGCCAGCCCTCGCTCGGCCTGCTCACCGTCAACGCGCTCACCGCCGCGCATGGCGTTCTCATCCCGCTCGAATGTGAGTTCTTCGCCCTGCGCGGCGTCGCCCTCCTCGTCGAGACCATCGAAAAGGTCCACGACCGGCTGAACCCCGCGCTCAAGCTCGACGCGATCCTCGCGACCATGTACGACGCGCGCACCCTGCACTCGCGCGAGGTCATGGAGCGGGTCGTGGAGACCTTCGGCGACGACGTGCTCGAGACGGTCATCACGCGCACCGTCAAGTTCCCCGACGCGACCGTCGCGGGCGTGCCCGTCAGCGTCTACGCGCCCGAGCACGCCGCCTCCAAGGCCTACCAACAGGTCGCCCGCGAGCTCATCTTCCGCCAAGCGGTCGCGTGAACCGGTAGCCTGCGTTCGGCGGATTTCGACGGGTTCGATCACCGGGAGCACGATGGCACGCACTGCCGGGACGGCGGAGCTGAAAGACGGGGAGGCGGCGAGCGCCCCCGGATTCTCGGTGACCCTCGGCAACTTCGACGGGCCGTTCGACCTGCTGCTGAGCCTCATCGCGAAGCACGAGCTCGACATCACCGAGGTCGCGCTGTCCGTCGTGACCGACGAGTTCATCCAGTACGTGCGCACGATCGAGGGCGTCGAGCAGCTCGATCGCGCGAGTGAGTTCATCGGCGTCGCCGCGACGCTCCTGGATCTCAAGATCGTCGGGCTGCTGCCGCAGGGCGAGCTCGTCGACGCGGAGGACGTGGCCGCGCTCGAGGCGCGCGACCTGCTCTTCGCCCGGCTGCTGCAGTACCGCGCCTTCAAGCTGTCGTCCGCCTGGCTCTCCGAGCGGCTCGACGTCGAGACGGCGCGCCACTGGCGCTCCGTGCGGCTCGAGGACCGGTTCCGGCAGCGCACGCCCGAGCTCGACTGGCGCACGTCGCTGGAGGACTTCGCCGCGCTCGCGGCCCTCGCGCTCGCACCCCGGGACATCCCCGTCGTCGGACTCGAGCACCTGCACGCGCCGCTCGTGTCGATCCGCGAGCAGGCCGCCGAGGTCGCCGCGATGCTGCGCCGGGGCGAGCCCATGACGTTCCGCCAGCTCATCGCCGGCGTCGACCAGCGCGGCATCGTCGTCGCGCGCTTCCTCGCCGTCCTCGAGCTGTACCGGGGCGCGGCGGTGAGCTTCGAGCAGCTCGAGCCGCTCGGGGAGCTCACTGTCCGCTGGACGGCGGAGCACTGGTCGGAGGACGCCCTCGCCAATCTTGGAGCCGACTATGACAACTGAGAACGCGATCGACGCAGCCATCGAGGCGGGTCCCGACGGCGGGTCGTCGGTCGAGGAGTCCGACGGGCGCCTCGAGACCAACCCCGTCCCCGACCTGGAGCGGCGGATCGAGGCGATCCTCATGGTCGCCGACGAGCCGCAGTCGCTCGTGACGCTCGGTGTCGCGCTCGGCTCTCCCGTGCCGGCGGTGCGGCAGTCCATCGACCGGCTGGTTGCCGACTACGACGGGGAGTCGGGCGGGCCCAGGCGCGGCTTCGAGCTGCGCGAGGTCGGCGGCGGGTGGCGGATCTACGTGCGGCCGGAGCACGACGAGGTCGTCAAGGAGTTCGTGCTCACGCAGACGCCGACGAAGCTCTCGCAGGCGGCGCTCGAGACACTCGCCGTCGTCGCGTACAAGCAGCCGATCTCGCGCCCGCAGATCGCGGCGATCCGCGCCGTCAACGTCGACACGGTCGTCAAGACGCTGGTGAGCCGCGGGCTCATCGCGGAGGCGTTCACCGACCCGGAGACGGGCGCGATCCACTACGAGACGACGCCGCTGCTGCTCGCGCAGCTCGGCATCAACTCGCTCGACGAGCTGCCGCGGATCTCGCCGCTGCTCGAGGACGGGCGGGACGGCTTCGATGTCGAGGCGTGACCCTTCGACTCGGGGCTCCGCCCCTCGCTCAGGGACCCGCAACCCCCAGCTCGACCCCACCCCCCGGCCCCCCGACCCCACCCCGCGGGTCCCTGAGCGAGCAGAGCGAGTCGAAGGGCCCGCGGACGGCGAGGGCGAGCGGCTGCAGAAGGTGCTCGCCGCCGCCGGCGTCGCGAGCCGACGCGTCGTCGAGCAGTACATCGCCGAGGGGCGAGTCGTCGTCGACGGGCGCGTCGCCGAGCTCGGCCAGCGGGTGCGCCCCGGGCAGCAGGTCGAGGTCGACGGCACCCCCGTCCAGCTCGACGCGAGCAAGCGCTACGTCGTGCTCAACAAGCCGACCGGCGTCGTCAGCTCCATGTCGGACGACCGGGGGCGGCGCGATCTCACCGAGTTCACCCGCGACTACCCGGAGCGGCTCTACAACGTCGGCCGCCTCGACTACGCGACGAGCGGTCTGCTGCTGCTCACGAACGACGGCGAGCTCGCCCAGGTGCTCGCCCACCCGTCGTTCGGCGTCGAGAAGACCTACGTGGCGAAGGTGCGGGGGCGGGTGCAGCCGGCGACGATCGCGCGGCTGAAGGCCGGCATCGAGCTCGACGACGGGCCGATCGCCGCGGATGCCGCGCGGGTGACGGGCTCCTCGGGCGACACAAGCATCGTCGAGCTGACGCTCCACTCGGGCCGCAACCGCATCGTGCGGCGCATGCTCGACGAGGTCGGGCATCCAGTCCTGGAGCTCGTGCGGCGGCAGTTCGGGCCGCTGCGGCTCGGCAGCCTCGGCGCGGGGCGTTCTCGCGACGCGACGCCCGTAGAATTGGGGGCCCTCCTCAAGCTCGTGAGGAAGGCGGAGAAGCGCGCCGCCCACGAGGCCGGAGAGATCGGAATGCCATGACCGCGAGGACGCAGGGCACCGTGCGCATCGTCGGCACGGGCCTGCTCGGCGCGAGCATCGGTCACGCGCTGACCGCGCTGGGTGTCGACGTCGTGCTCGCCGACGCATCGCGTTCTGCCGTCTCCCTCGCCGTCGACTATGGCGCTGGGCGCGCCGCGGGTCCCGGGGACGAGCCGGCGCTCGTCGTCGTCGCCGTGCCGCCGGATGTGACCGCGGAGGTCGTCGCGGCGGAGCTCGCCGCCTACCCGGACGCGCTCGTGACGGACGTCGCGAGCGTCAAGTCGGGGATCCTGCTCGAGCTGCAGTCGGCCGGCGCGGACCTCAGCCGCTACGTCGGCTCGCATCCGATGGCCGGCCGGGAGCGCACGGGCGCGGTCGCGTCGCGCGCGGACCTGTTCATCGGCAGGCCGTGGGTCATCGCGGCCCCGGAGGAGTCGGGGACGGCTTGGCGCGTCGTCGAGGCGCTCGCGCTCGACCTCGGCGCGGCACCGATCCGGATGGACGCGCTCGCCCACGACGAGGCGGTCGCGGTCGTCAGCCACGTGCCGCAGCTCGTCGCGAGCATCCTCGCGAAGCGGCTGCTCGGCGCGACCGATCAGGCGGTCTCCCTCGCGGGGCCGGGCGTGCGCGACACGACGCGGATCGCCGCGAGCGACCCTGCGCTCTGGGTGCAGATCCTCGGCGCGAACGCGGCCGCGGTCGTCACCCTGCTCGAGGCCTACCGCGCGGACCTCGACGTCGCGATCGCGGCGCTCTCGGACCAGGCGGCACCCGGCGCACGCCGCGCGATCGCGGAGCTCATCGCCTCCGGCGGCACGGGCGTGGCCCGCATCCCGGGCAAGCACGGCTCCTCGAAGCAGTACGCGTCGATCACGGTGCTCGTCGACGACCGTCCGGGCGAGCTCGCGCGGCTGCTCGCCGAGATCGGCGCGCTCGGTGTCAACATGGAGGACCTCCGGCTGGAGCACTCGCCGGGCGCGCAGGTCGGCATCGCCGAGATCTCGGTCGTGCCGGAGGCGGAGGCGCGACTCGTCGAGGACCTCACGGCGGCCGGCTGGCGGATCGGAGCCGCCGAGTGAGCCCCGACGTCGTCGCGATCGACGGCCCCGCAGGCTCCGGCAAGTCCTCGGTCGCCCGCGCCGCGGCCGCGCGGCTCGGCTACCGCTTCCTCGACACGGGCGCCTCCTACCGCGCCGTCGCCTGGCACGGCCTCGAGACCCGGGCTGCGCTCGAGGACCCCGAGGTCGTCGTACGGCTCGTCGAGGACACGCGCATCGAGCAGGCGCTCGACCCGGCGGAGCGCTGGGTGCGGGTGGGAGAACGCGATGCGACGGCCGCGATCCGCGAGCCGCGGGTGAGCGCCGCGACGACGTTCGTCGCCCGCAACCAGACGGCCCGCGACCGGCTGAACGCACGCTTCCGCGCGATCATCGCAGGCACGGCGCCCGGCGTCGTCGTGGAGGGCCGCGACATCACGACGGTCGTCGTCCCGGACGCGCGGGTGCGGATCCTGCTCACCGCCAACGCGGAGGTGCGCGCGCTGCGTCGTGCGAAGGAACTGAGCGAGGCGGGCGACGAGGTCGACGCCGCAGCCGTCCTGACCGCAATAGCAGAACGCGATGCGAAGGACTCGGCGATGGTCGAGTTCCTGACGGCGGCGCCGGGCGTCGAGGTCATCGACTCGACGCTGCTGTCGTTCGATGAGACGGTGGACGCGGTGGTCGGGCTGGTGCGGGGTCTCGATGCGCCCTCCGGGCCACTCGACCCGCGGACAGGAGGAACGGCATGAGCGAGTCGGACGGCGAGTTCGACGACGCCGCGGTCCCGGCGCTCGACGAGATCGACGCGGAGCGGCTGCGCAGCCTCGACGAGGGCATCGCCGCGCAGCGCGCCGCGAGCCTGCGCGCGGGGCTCGACGACTACGAGCTCGAGCCCGAGGACGCCCTGATCCTGCAGGGGAGCCTCGAGGACGGCGAGGAGTTCATCCAGACGCCGGCACTCCCGGTCGTCGCGATCGTCGGCCGGCCGAATGTCGGCAAGTCGGCGCTCGTCAACCGCATCATCGGCCGCCGCGAGGCCGTCGTCGAGGACACCCCCGGGGTGACCCGCGACCGGGTCAGCTACCAGGCCGAGTGGAACGACCGCCGCTTCACCGTCGTCGACACGGGCGGCTGGGAGCCCGACGCCCGCGGCATCGACGCCGCCGTCGCCGCGCAGGCGGAGGTCGCGATCGACCTGTGCGACGTCGTGCTCTTCGTCGTCGACGCGATGGTGGGGCCGACCGCGACCGACGAGCACGTCGTGCGACTGCTGCGCCAGGCGCGCAAGCCCGTCCTGCTCGTCGCGAACAAGATCGACGACGCCGTCCAGGAGCCCGAGGCGGCGGCGCTGTGGGGCCTCGGCCTCGGCGAGCCGCACGCCGTCTCGGCGATCCACGGCCGCGGGGTCGCGGACCTCCTCGACGAGGTCCTCAAGGTGCTGCCGGACGAGTCCGCCGTCGCCCGGCCCGAGCTCATCGGTCCGCGCCGCGTCGCGATCATCGGCCGGCCGAACGTCGGCAAGTCGTCGCTGCTCAACAAGACCGCGGGGGAGGAGCGCGTCGTCGTCAACGAGATCGCCGGCACGACGCGCGACCCCGTCGACGAGCTCGTCGAGCTCGGCGGGAAGCCGTGGCGCTTCATCGACACGGCCGGCATCCGCCGCCGCGTCCACCTGCAGCAGGGCGCCGACTTCTACGCGACGCTGCGCACCACCGCGGCGCTCGAGCGGGCGGAGGTCGCCGTCGTCGTGCTCGACGTGACCGAGCCGATCAGCGTGCAGGACCTCAAGATCATCGACCTCGTGCTCGAGTCGGGCCGTGCCCTCGTCCTCGCGTACAACAAGTGGGACCTGCTCGACGACGACCGGCGCTACTACCTCGAGCGCGAGATCGAGCAGGAGCTCGGCCACGTCACCTGGGCGCCCCGGGTCAACATCTCGGCGAAGACCGGCTGGCATCTCGGCAAGCTCGTGCCCGCGCTGGAGACGGCGCTCGAGTCGTGGGACACCCGCATCCCGACTGGCAAGCTCAATGCGTTCCTCGCGGAGCTCACCGCGCAGCACCCGCACCCGGTGCGCGGCGGCAAGCAGCCGCGCGTGCTGTTCGGCACGCAGGCCTCGACGCGGCCGCCGACCTTCGTGCTGTTCACGACCGGGTTCCTCGACCCGCAGTACCGGCGGTTCATCCAGCGCCGGCTGCGCGAGGTGTTCGGCTTCGTCGGCTCGCCGATCGCCGTGAACATGCGCGTCAGGGAGCGCCGCAAGCGCTGAGCCTGCGAGAATCGGCGCATGCCCCGCCGCGTCGAGCAGGTGGTGTTCGTCGTCCACGGCATCGTGACGATCGCCGCGGCGATCGTGCTCGTCGTCGCACCGGCGGCCATCCCGGCCACGGTCGGCATCGCGCTCAGGCCCGAGGGATACCTGCTGTCGTACTTCCTCGCCGCGGCGGAGCTCGCGATCGGGCTGCTGTCGATCGGGACGGCGTGGATCCAGGATCGCGGGGCCGTGCGGCTCGTCGCGGGGAGCTTCGCGGTGTTTCACGCGGCGACGGCGGTGCTCGAGGGCGTGCACCTGGCGACGCAGGGCTACAGCGTCGTCCTGCTGGTGAACGTCATCGTCCGGGTGATCGTGTGCGGGGTCTTCCTGGTGATCGCGGTCAGGCGGTAGGTGCGCCCTTCGACTCGGCCCTGCGGGCCTCGCTCAGGGACCCGCGTGGCGGCCCTCCGGGCCTCGCTCAGGGACCCGCCGGTCGGGAAGGGTCTCCCCGCGGCTCCCTGAGCGAGCGCAGCGAGTCGAAGGGTATCAATCCCCGAGCGAGGCGAGTCGCAGCGAGTCGAAGGGGGCGACCCCCGCTCAGGCGTCCTTGGCCGCCTTCGCCGCCTCGTACTTGGCGCGGACCTCGTCCATGTCGAGGGCCTGGACCTGCTCGATGACGGACTCGAGCGCCGGCGCGGGCAGCGCGCCGGGCTGGCCGAAGATCGGGATGCCGTCGCGGTAGATGACGAGCGTCGGGATCGAGGAGATGCCGTACTCGGCGGCGAGCTGCTGCTGGTCCTCCGTGTCGACCTTCGCGAAGGTGATCTCGGGGTGCGTCTCGCTCGAGCGCTCAAAGATCGGCGCGAACTGCCGGCATGGACCGCACCACGCGGCCCAGAAGTCGATGAGGACGATGCCGTCCTTGCCGACGGTCTCGTCGTGGATGTCCTTGGTGAGCTCGATCGTGGCCATGTCTCTCCTAACGCCTACTGCCGCTCAACGCTCAGGGCGCGACGGTCATTCCCTCGGGGAACTCGACATCGTTCGCGACGTCGTGGCCCGTGGTCTCGGACGCCGGCCGGCGGATGAACGACGCGAGGACGATCGATCCGATCGATGCGAACGCGGCGACGAGGAACGCGAGGTGCGTGCCGGCGACGACGGCGTGCGCGGGCGTCTCGGCGGCTGCGAGCGCCGCGCTCGAGCCGAGCGTGAAGACGACGATGAGCGCCGCGGTCCCGGCCGCGCCGAAGAGCTGCTGCGCCGTGCCGACGACCGCGCTGCCCGAGGGGTAGAGGTTCGGCGGCAGCGAGCCCATGGCGGAGTTCATCATGGGCGGGAAGGTGAAGGCGAGCGAGATCGACAGCGTGACGTGGATCGCGATGACGGTCCAGATCTGCGTGTCGGGGCCGAGGAACGTCGCGAACGCCGCGAGCGAGAGCGAGGAGACGATCGTCGCGGGGATGAGCAGCGGCCGCGGTCCGACCCGGTCGTAGAGCCGGCCGACGAAGGGGCCGGCGACGCCCTGCAGGAGGCCGCCGGGCAGGACGGCGAGGCCGGAGATGAGCGGCTCGTAGCCGAGGCCGTCCTGGATGTAGAGCGGCAGCAGCACGATGGAGCCGAACAGCACGGCGACGGTCATCGCCATGAGCCCGATCGCGACGGGGAAGCCGGGCTGGACGAAGGTGCGCAGGTCCATGAGTGGGGCGTCCCGCCGTTGCAGCACGATCTGGCGCCAGATGAACAGGCCGAGTGCGATGAAGCCGACGACGATGGGGATCCACGGCTGCAGCTGCACCTCGCCGCGCACCGCGGCGGCGATCTCGGACAGTCCGTAGACGAGTCCGCCGAACGCGATCGCCGACAGCGGGATCGAGATGACGTCGATGCCGACGCGGGCGGTCTCGCTGATGTTCCCCATCTTCCAGATGCCGAGCAGCAGCGCGATGATGCCGATCGGCAGGACGATCCAGAAGACCCAGCGCCAGTCGAGGCTGTTGAGGATGAGGCCGGCTGCGAGCGGGCCGAGGGCGGGGGCGACCGCCATGACGATCGTGATGTTTCCCATCATCTTGCCGCGCTCGTGCGGCGGCACGAGGGTCATGATCGTCGTCATGAGCAGCGGGATCATGACGCCGGTGCCGGCGGCCTGGATGACGCGGGCGAGGACGAGGAGCTCGAAGCCGCTGGAGATGGCGGCGAGCAGCGTGCCCGCGCAGAACAGCGCGATGGCGGTGATGTAGACCTGCCGCGAGGTGAAGCGCCGCATGAAGAAGCCGGACATGGGGATGACGACGGCCATGGTGAGCATGAACGCGGTCAGCAGCCATTGCGCGGTCGCGGCGCTGACATCGAGGTCGGCCATGATCTTTGGCAGCGCGACGGTGATGATCGTCTCGTTGAGCATGACGACGAACGCCGACGCGAGGATCAGGTAGATGACGAGCTTGTCGCGCGACGTCATGGAGACGGGCAGCGCCGGGTTCGCCGGCGTCGAGGGCGTGGTGGGGGCGGCTTCTGGCACTGTGCAATGGTAGTGGCGGCCCCGGACATCGGCTCGGGGCGGGCGCCGAGGCCGACGCGATAGACTGGCCTCACCGAAGCGGGGTTCAGCCCTTCAAGGGCCAGGGGTTCTCGATCCATTCGCCTCGCGCCTCGACCGGCACGACGGGCAGCTCGACCGTCGCCGAGACGATCGTCCGGCGCGATGCGACGAAGTCGTCCTCGGTCGCCGTATTCAGGTCGATGAACGCGCCGGGGTTGCGTTCGAACGCGCGGAACTTCCCGCCCGAGACGACGACGCGCAGGCACTCGCCGACCTGGAGTTCTATCGACACGGGCCGCAGGTGCACCTCGATGCGCTCGACGCGGCCTGGCTCGGTCGCGGTCGGCGACGTGCGGCCGTGCCGGTAGCGGGAGCGCGCGATGCCTTCGTCGAGGAGCCGCGCGCTGCCGTCCGGCGCGACGACGTGGAGCTCGACGAGCCAGTCGGCGTCGGTCCCGGTCGTCGCGGCTTCGAGCACGGCGCGCGGCCAGCCCGTGATCTCCAGGGGCTCGGTCAGCGGCTCCGTGTCGTAGACGAGGGTGTGCTCGCCGACGTGCCAGGTCGCGTCGACGGGGCCGGCGGTGACGGAGGGCGCCGTGTAGGGGTTCGCGGGGTCGTAGTCGAACCTCCGGGTGCCGGCGACGGGCGGCGCGAAGGCCGCGGTGCCGTCGGGCTGCAGGGCGAGTGCGCGGGTCTCGGTGCCGAGGATCGGCCAGTGCGGCTCGGCGCGCCAGCGGTCCTGGCCGAGGACGTAGATGACGGCGCGCGGCCAGTCGTCGAGCGATTCCGCGGCGCCCGCGCCCCCGGCCGGCAGCAGCCGAGTCATCCAGTCGGCGATGAGCGCGGTCTCGTCGATCGCGGAATCGGAGAACGCGATGCCGGCGACCTCGGAGGCGGCGAGCTGCGCGTGCGCCCAGGGGCCGACGACGAGGCGGCCCTGCGCGCCCGCGGGCGAGAGGCCGGACAGGAGCTCGAACTGGCGGAGCGTGTTGCGGGTGAAGAAGTCGTACCAGCCGCCGACGTGGAGGATCGGGACGCGGATGCGGGCGGCCTCCGCGCCGCCGACGCGGTTCTCGGCGAAGTAGGTCTCGTCCTCGCGGTGCGCGAGCGGGCCGCCCCAGGCGTGCTCGAGGCGTCGGTAGTAGGGCATGTCGGTCAGCGGCAGGACCGCGTACTTGGCGTCGCCGAGCGCGAGGAGCTCGTCGAGCTCCGCCTGGATCGCGGGCCGCTCCGCGGCCGGGAGCTTCGCCACGAGGTCGGGGGCGACGAATGGCAGGGCGGCCCAGTCGATGACGTTCTGCAGGAAGAGCACGCCGTCGGTGAACGTGCGATCCGTGTACTCGTCGCTCGAGGGCTGCTCGACGACGCCCGCGACGAGGTGCGGGGGAGCCGTGGTCGCGGCGCCGATTGTCGCGTAGCCCAGGTAGGACAGGCCGAAGCCGCCGACCCGGCCGTCGCACCACGGCCGCGCGGCGATCCACTCGACGGTGTCGTAGCCGTCGCGGTGCGGGCCGTCGCCGTCGTCGCGCAGCAGCCGGTACTCGCCGTCGGAGGCGAAGCGGCCGCGCTTGTCCTGCACGACGACCGCGTAGCCGCGCTCGACGAGCCGCGCGAGGTCCGCGCCGATCGCGAGACCCGTGTCCTTGCCGTAGGCGGTGCGGGTCAGCAGTGCCGGCGCGCCGGCTGCCGGCAGGGGCTCGGGCAGGTGGACGTTCGCGCGGAGGACGATGCCGTCCCGCATGGGGATCTCGACGTCCTGGAGCATCCGGTTCACGTCGTCGTGCGCCATGCTGCAAGTATCGCGCAGGCCGACTCAGCGGCCGAGGCGCGCGTCGAGCCAGTCGAAGATCCGCGCGTCGGCGAGGGATCGGGCGAGGGGCTCGCAGTGCTGGTTCGCGCCCTCGGCCGCGGTGAAGCGGGCGAGTTCGGAGACGGCCGGAGCCAGGGTGTGGAGGCGTTCGGACTGCCCCGGCCAGAACTGCTCGTCCTCCGGGTCGGTGATGAGCAGCGGCGTCGTGATGCGCGCGGCGACGTCGTCGGCGCGGTACGCCTCGACGGCGTGCAGCACCGCCGCGTAGCCGTCGGCGCCGAACGGGCGGGCCCGGAAGCGCCACGTGTGCGCGGCATCCTTGGCGAGCCGCATGCCGAGGGCCATGTCGCGGTCGAACTCGGCGTCCTTGCCGGCGTCGAGCAGCCCGAGCAGGTGCTTCGGGATCTGCGCGGTCCACGAGGCGGAGACGTCGACGACGCCCGGGTCGACGACCGCGGCCGCCGGCCGGTGCTCGAACGCGAGCGCGCGGGTGACCCAGTAGCCGCCCTGGCTGATGCCGTATACGGCGATCGCGGCCGGATCGGTGGCGGCCTGGCCGACGAGCCAGTCGATGACCGGGGTGAGCACGGCCTCCCAGTCGGGGCGGAACGGCACGTCGCGCTCGAAGAGCATCGACTGCTGGCCCGGGCCGTCGAAGAGCAGCACCTGGTATCCGCGTCGCAGGGCTCCGAAGGCGCACGAGCTCCACATCGCCGACAGCGAGCCGTCGCTGCCGTTGACGCCGACGAGGGTCGGGCGGGTCTGCGCCGGGCCGGCGGGCCGCAGCAGATAGCCGGGCATCGTGCCGCCCTCGTAGGGGATCTCGACCCGCTCGATGTCGAGCTCGACGAGGTCGCACCAGCGGTCCCACGCGTCGCGGTGCTTCCGGAAGGTCGGCAGGAGCTCGCCCTCGTCGGGGAGCGACGCGACCGCGTTGACGGCGGTCCCGTAGTAGGTCGAGGCGCGCAGCCACGCGTCGGCCGCGGTGACCCGGCGACCGGCGCCCTCTGCGTCGCGCGCGATTCCCGCGACGCAGTCGGCGAGCGCGGTCCAGGCGGCGAACCAGCCGGCGTGATCACCCGGCTTCACCGACCCGACGGCCGCGAGCACCTCGCCCACGTCGGCGGAGCCGCTCGGGGCCTGCCCGATGACGCAGCGGATCTCGAAGTCGAAGTCGCGGCTCGCTGAGAAGCCCGCGGTGAACGGGTCGTGCGCCATGGATTCAGTATGGCGGCCTATCATCCCCGCAGCGACGGAAGGAGCTGATCATGGCGATCGATAGCTTCCACATCGAGCCCGAGGACCTCGACGCGAGCGACGTGGAGATCGACGAGGACTTCGAGGCGGGTGAGGACGAGGAGCTCGAGGCGCTCGGCTACGGCACGCCGGACGACGCCCAGCCGGAGAGTCAGGGCGAGGACCCGTTCATGTCGGAGATCGGCGACGAGGGTCAGGGCGATCTCTCGCCCGAGGACGAGTAGCCGCGCCGGGCCGCCGCGAGGCGCCGCTCAGTCGGCGCCCGGCATGGCGTTCTCGTGGGGCATCCGGTCGCGCTGGTAGGTGATCGTCGAGTAGCCGTGGGGCGCGGGCTTGCCGTCGGGGCCGAGGCTCACGTAGACGATGCGCTCGATCGACAGGATGCGGCGACGCGTGATCATGTTTCGCACGACGGCACGCATCGTCATGGAGGTGCGGCCGAACTCGGTGGCGAGGATGCCGAGCTCGATGATGTCGCCCTGGATGGCGGACGCCTCGAAGTCGATCTCGGAGATGAACTTGGTGACGACTCGGGGATTGCCGAGCTGGATGATCGCGTAGATCGCCGACTCCTCGTCGATCCACTTGAGCAGACTGCCGCCGAAGAGGGTGCCGTTCGCGTTGAGGTCCTCGGGCCGCACCCACTTGCGGGTGTGGAAGTTCATCTCCGAGTCGTCTGGGTGCGCATTCACGGCACCAGAGTATGGTGCAGGGACGGCCCAATGAGCGAAGTCGCCGTGGTTCCCGCGGCGAGGCCGGAAGGGAGTCCATCATGGCCACAGCCAAGACGAAGCGCGAGAATGCCGAGCACGGTTTCATGGCGTCGACGGCGCTCGCGGACCGCCTGCAGCGCGTCCTCGTCGATCTCATCGAGCTCGCCTCGCAGGCGAAGCAGGCGCACTGGAACGTCGTGGGGCGCAACTTCCGCGACCTGCACCTGCAGCTCGACGAGATCACGGATGCCGCGCGACTCCACGGCGACGTCATCGCGGAGCGGCTGCGCGCCCTGCATGCCGTCGCGGACGGCCGCAGCGCCACGGTGAGCAGCTCGACGTCGCTGCCTGTCTACCCGCAGGGCGAGGTCGACACGGCGGAGACCGTCGACCTCATCACGGCGCGCCTCGAGGGCGTCGTCGCGACGGTGCGCGACGTGCACGACGCGGTCGACGAGGAGGATCCGACGACGGCGGACCTGCTGCACGCGATCATCGCGCAGTTCGAGCAGCTCGCCTGGATGGTCAGCGCGGAGAACCGCACCCCGTCGGCCTGAGCCGGGCGAGCGTCAGGGGAACGCGATCGTCGCGTCACCCCAGGCGCGGCGCAGCACCGCGTCGACGTCGTCGGCGATCGCGTGCTGCCCGCGAAGCGACCTCGCGGGGCACTGCACGACGATGTCGGTCAAGGTCCACCTCCGCGGCGCACCATCGTGGTCGCGGGGTGCGCCGCCGCGCGCGGATATCGTGGTCGGACAACCGAGTGCTGAGGACGTGGAGGTCGCCGCCATGACGATCGTCGATGCTGCCCGTAGCGATGCGATCGCGGACTACCGGATCCTCGATGAGCCGCCGGGCGGCGAGCTCACGGGACTCGTACGGCTCGCCGCGAGCATCTGCGCGACGCCGACCGCGGTCATCAACATCATCGACGAGCGATTCCAGCATCAGGTCGCGACGTACGGCTTCGACGGCGCGATCTGCGCGCGCCAGGACTCGATGTGCGCGGTCGTCTTCGGCGACGGCGAGCTCGTCGCAGTGCCGGACGCGCGGGTCGACGACCGGTTCTCGGCGAACCCGTTCGTGACGGGCGAGCTCGGCGCGGTCCGCTACTACGTCTCGACGCCGCTGCGGATGCCGGACGGCATCATCATCGGCACGCTCTGCGTTTTCGCCGAGGACACCGGCGAGCTCGCGGCGACGCAGGCGGACGCGCTGCGCCTCCTCGCGAGCCAGGTCGTCGACGTGCTCGAGCTGCGCCGCCTCGCGCGCGAGCTCGAGCGCTCCAATGAGCAGCTCGCCGAGTTCGCGGGTCGGGTGAGCCACGATCTGCGCAATCCGCTCGCCGCGCTCGCGGGCTTCATCGAGCTCGCGGTGGAGAGCCCCGAGCTCGCGGAGGCGCCCGACGCCGCCCAGATGCTCGGCCGCGCCCGCTCGGCGGCGGGTCGGATGTCGAATCTGCTCGGGGATCTGCTCGAGTACGCGCGGATCGGCGGGGCTCAGGCGCGGCGCACCGCGGTCGATCTCGCTCGGGTCGTCGCAGACGTCCTCGACGACCTCGACCGCGAGGTCGTGCAGGTCGGCGCGGAGGTCGTCGTCGACGCCGACACGCGCGTCTTCGGCGACGCGACGCTCCTCGGCGAGCTGTTGCAGAACCTCGTCGCGAACGCGCTCAAGTTCTCCGCCGCCGCGGGGCCCGCTCCGCGGATCGAGATCCGCGCGCGGGAGGTCGACGGCGCGGTGCGCTTCACGGTCGACGACAACGGTCCCGGCGTGCCGGAGGTCGACCGCGAGCGCGTCTTCGGCCTCATGGAGCGGGCGACGTCGAGTGCGCACGGCCTCGGGATCGGCCTGTCGACGTGTCGGCGGATCGTGCAGTCGCATGGTGGGCGCATCGGCATCGACGACTCGGCGCTCGGCGGCGCGAGCGTCTGGGTCGTGCTGCCGGGGGAGGGCGCGACCTCGGGGGCGGGCCTGGTCACCGAGCCCGGCCGGCGGGCTGGGTAGCGGCATGTCGCGTTCTGTCGTCGTCCTCGTCTCCGGGGGCGCGGCCGTCACGCCGTACACGACCCCGTCCGCCGCGGCGCGCCGGGGGCAGGCTGCGGGCAACACGATGACGGCCCTGCGCGAGCGGCTCCTGGCGGCGGGCCGCGAGGTCTACACGGCGCCCGCGCGCATCGGTGTCGGCGAGGTGCGCGAGGACACCGGCTGGGAGGGCTTCGGCGACGTCCCGGAGGTGCTGCCGGCGGCGCTGACGATCAACGCGGTCGGCGAGATCGATGCGGCGGGGGCGTCGCTCGCGGCGTTCCTCGGTCATCTGGAGGCAGAACGCGATGTCGCCGCCTTCGACCTCGTGGGCCACTCGATGGGCGGGCTCTTCTCGAGGGCGGCGATCCGTGCGCGCCGCGGCCGGGCGGGTGGCGCCCCGGTGCGGCGGCTCGTGACGCTCGGCACGCCGTGGACGAGCTCGGTGCTCGGCGATGTGGTGACGGGGGATCTGACGCTCGCCGACGCGCAGGGGGATCCGGGGACGCTCGCGATCATGGCCGAGGTCGCGCCGTATGCGGCGGAGTATTCGGAGGGCGCGGCCGCTCAGGTGGGGCGGCGCTACCTCGCGGGGCCCGACGGCTGGAACGCGCGCCAGGCCGGGGCGCTCGATGGCGTCGACGTGACGCTCATCGCGGGCACCTATTTCGATGCGGCGAGCGAGCCGGAGCTGCTGTGGCCGCACGACGCCCTCGTGCCGCGGGGGAGTGCGCTCGCGAGCCGGGTCCCGGCGCGCGTGCTGCCGTCGGCGGCTCGCGCAGAGTTTCGCGACGTGCACAGCATCTATTTCGCGGACCGCTTCGGCCTGCCGTGGGAGCGGGCGCTGACGTGGGACCCTGAGGTCCTCGACTTCGTCGCCGTGTCTCTCGACCCGCTCGCTCCGAGTCGATAGGCTCGGCCCGTCAGCCCACGGGAGTCAAAGGAGCGCCGCATGGCACGCACTCGGCCGACGGGGGTCACCGTCGTCGCGATCATCGTCCTGATCAGCGGGGTCGTCGGCACGATCGGCGCGCTGCTGCGCCTGATGTCGAGCGGCCCGAGCTTCGACTCGATCGCGGGGCTCATCATCGGCATCGTGACGCTGCTCGTCTCGGCGGGTCTCTTCATGGGCAGCCAGATCGCGCGGCTGCTGACGACGATCGTGCTCGTGCTGCAGATCGCCTCGGCGATCTTCTCCACCGGATCGATCGGCTTCGCCGACTGGACGGTCGCGTGGCCGCTCATCTCGGGCGTGCTCGCGCTCGTGGCGCTCGTGCTGCTGTACACGAAGCAGGCGAACGCGTACTTCCGCGGTCGCGCGTAGTCGCGGCTCAGGCGAGCGCGACGAGGAGCGCGAGCACGGCGAGCACGAGCGCGACCGGCGTCATCGCGTAGCGCTCGGGCTTGGAGCGCGAGATCGCGTTCATCAGCACGCCGAGCGCGAGCAGGCCGAAGACGACCCACATCGCGACCTGCGAGAAGCCGCCCGGATACCAGGCGATGAGCCCGACCCGGTCGAGCGCGATCGTCGCCATGCACGCGTAGACGAGCATGCCGACGATGGAGCCGATCCGGTATCCGGTCGGCAGGACGCCGCGATGCTGGCCGCCCCAGGCGAAGCGTCCCCAGGGCGCGCCGAGGGCGAGGGCGAGCTGGAAGAGGACGAGCAGCCCGAGGACGATGCAGAACGCGATGGCGGCGCCGGTCATGGCAGGCGGCTCAGGCGGGGATGAGTGCGAGCGCGAAGATGATGAGGAGGACGACCCCGAATGCGAGGTCGGTGATCGTCGCGACCCACTCCTTGGCCCCCTTACCGTGCTTCGCGAGGTGGCGAAGCCCCGCGAGCACGAGGAAGACGCCGATCGCGAGGGCGCCGGCCGGCGCCCAGCCGAACCAGGGGCTCACGACGCCGAGGAGGCCGAGCCCGATGTTCGCGTAGCCGAGCTCCTGCGCCATGTAGTTCGCGCCGGGGTTCGGGTCCTTCTGGCCGAGGATGTTGTTCACCGTGAACGAGGGCTTCAGCGCCTGGCTGATGCCCGCGCCGAGCAGCCGTGCCCCGCCGAAGAACACGAACCAGTACGTCGCCGCCTCAAGGAGCGTATGGCCCGTCGTCGCGACGTCGATCGCGGTCGCTCCGATCGGTCCGACGACGAGCAGCAGCAGGATCATCACGACATAGAACACGTGGGCCAGTATGCCGTGCGCGGTCGTCGACGCGCTCGCGGAGCCGGTAGACTCGTGGGGCTGTTCACGGGCTGTGGCGCAGCTTGGTAGCGCACTTGACTGGGGGTCAAGGGGTCGCCAGGGTCGCAGCCCGGTAACAACTCAATAGCGGGCTGTGGCGCAGCTTGGTAGCGCACCTGACTGGGGGTCAGGGGGTCGCAGGTTCAAATCCTGTCAGCCCGACGAAAATCCCTGAGAAATCAAGGGTTTCGGCTGTGAGAGGGTCGCGCGACTTTGTGAGAGTCGGCATGATCGCTCACAGCTCAGACATGACGAGAGGCCCCAGCCGACTACGACACGGCTGGGGCCTCTCTCTAGTCTCCGCGAGGGGCCTCTCACAAGACCTCTCACAACGCGTGGCGCTGTGACTACGACTCCCCGGCGACCGCTCCCTGCTGCTGCTGCTGGACCGCGACGCCGAGCGCCCGAGCCGCTGCCCTGATCCCGGCAGCGCCGGAGTAGGGCAGGTACGTCGAGAGGTGAACCTCGACCGTGTGCCCGAGCAGCGCCGCCGCGTCAGCGGGCGCTACGCCGATCTGATGGAACCAGAACGCGAGCGAGTGCCTGACCGCGTGCAGCCGGATCGACGGGACGCCAGCGGCCACGCAGAGGCGCCGGAATCGGTCGCTGTAGACCTCGGGCCGGAGCGGGTAGCCCAGCTCGTCCACGACGACGTAACCGCTCGACTGATAGGCACGGCCAGCCGCCAGCTTGTCGGCGGCTTGCTGCGCTCGCATACGCCGGAGCAGCGCGACCGTGCCGGGGTGGATCGCCTCGACCGGCACGGCCCGGAGCCGTTGCGCGCTCTTGGGGTCATCGACCACAGTCTCGGCGGTAGCGAGCTGCACGCGACCCTGAGCGATGGACACCACGCCCGCGTCAAGGTCCACGTCAGACCACCGCAGCCCCATTACGTCGCTACGGGTCAGCCCCGAGAGCGTGAGCCGCCAGGCGCCCGCGAGGGGGTGCTCGTCGGCCTTGTCTCGGAACCGCAGCAGCTCGGCGGGCTGCCAGTGATCCAGGTCATGCCCGCGCTTGTTCCGCACCTTGGGCCACTTGGCGAGCTTGACGACGTTCCGCATGACGACGCCCTCGATGACGGCCTGATCGAACGCCTGTTGCAGCGGCACCCGAACATGCTTGATCGAGTTGACCGCCATAGGCGTGCCGTGCTCGGCACCGGGGCGGCGCTTGCCCTCCCGACCGAGCCAGGCGATAAGCCCCTGCACGTCCGCGATGCTGACCTCGGCCACGGCCCGTGTCCCCATGTAGAGGCGCACGGGCGCGAGCGACGAGCCGTAGCCCTGGCGCGTGATCTGGCGCACGTCCACGCGGGACGCGAGCCAGCGGTCGAGCAGTTGATCGACAGTCTCGCCCGCCGCCGCGCCCGCGTAGCTACCGCCTCGGGCGACCTCGGCGCGGACCTCAGCGACCCAAGCGCGGGCCGCGTCGAGCGTGGGGAGGGTGGCCGTCACCTGGCGGCGCTTGGTCGCGCCCGGTGCCGTCCCGTCCACGACAGCGCGGAACCGGACGCCGGTCGCGCTCTTGATACGACGGATCGGCTCGGACGCCTCGGGGCAGTCCGAGCACGAGTAGCCGACTACGACCTCGGCCCTCGTGATCGGCTGCCAGCCGGTCCGCTGATTGCCGCGCGGCTTGCCGCACGACGCGCAGACCCTCGTGCCCTCGGCGGGCACGTTGACCCTTGGCATGGTGTGTCTCCTTCGTTTCTCAGTCACCCGGACGCCGGTCGGCGTCGGGAGTCTCGGTAGGCCGAGGGCCACGCTTGCGCCCCTCGGTCGGCGGAATGAGTCCGGCCTCGCGCGCCCGCCTCACATACAGGTCAACCGTGCGCGGGCGCAGCTCGGGGAACGCCGAGCGGATCGCGGCCTGAGTCGGCTTGCCCGCAGCTCGGGCCGCGTGCCAGACCGCCGCCACCTGATCGACCGACGCGACCGCGCGCGGGTCATGCTTGGCGCCGGGCTGCTTGCCGACGCGCCGGATAGCGGCCCGCAGCTCGCCCACGCCCGGCCCGGTGTGCGTCGCGTTCGCCGCCAGGATCGCGGCGTCGGTCAGCGGTAGCGTGCGGATACGCGCCGAGGTGAGGGCGACCGGCTCGCCGCCGTTCAGCGGCTCGATAGAAAGTGCGGTCACCCGAGGCGCGCCGTCCACGATCCCGACGACGATACGCACCCGGTACTGCTCCCAGCCGGGCACCGCGACGAGCCAGCCGTCGCCGTCCTGCTGTAGCCGGAGCTTGACCATTGCGCGCCTCTCAACTTGCGTAACCTTGCGATTCTAAAGCCTAGCAAACGCATGGCCAAGGCGCGACCCTTGTCTGCATGACCGGAGCAACCGCGACCCTCGGCGAAGTCGCCCAGCCGACCCGAATCTCGGACGTGCGCGACCTGGCGACGATCCATGTCTGGCACCCGAGTGAGCCGAGCGCCGCCGGTCTACTCGGTATCGGCAAGCACCTGGCCTACCGCATGGCGCGCAGCGGCGAGCTGCCGGTCATCCGGTATGGGCGCCGCTGGCTCGTGCCGGTCGAGCGGCTGCTCGCGCGGCTGGCCGACGAGCAGACGACCGAGGACTGACCCCGACCCCTACAGGATCGCGGCGCGAGGAGACGCAGCCGCCTGGACCCGAGAGGCAGGGTCACCATGACTAGCCCCGACGATTACCGCGACCGCACCGGCGCCCTGGGACGCTACGGCGATTGGGGCGGCGTGTGCATGGCGGCGCTCGGCACCTCCCGTTGGCTGGAGCACGTCAAGAGCTGCGCGAGCTGCGCCGCCGTGCAGCGGAAGTGGGACGCCCAGCGCGAGGCGCAGGGCAGCGGAAGGCGGTCGGCATGAGTCGCCTCGTCGCGGACCTCGACGTCTATCGGGTCGAACGTCCCTATCTCGCCCTGACGCGCGACCTGCGGCTGCGCGTGCCCGGCTCGCGTTTCGACCCCGAACGCGGCGAGCTGGCCCTGCCGTGCCCGCTGTGCGGCGGTACGGCCTCGCTGCTGGCCGCCGCCGTCGCCGGGGGTGACGCCGTGAGTTGCACCGAGGGCTGCGACGAACTGCGGATCGAGTCGGCCCTGCGCCACCTCGCGGCAGCTTTGCCGAGAGCATGCGACGACCCCGACCGACACCGTAGCGCGGGGCACCGCTCGACCTGCCCGCGCTGCCTGGCATGGAGCGGCGCCGCGAGAGAGGCCTACCGGGACGTGCAGCGTGGGGCGCTCGCGGTCGTCGCTGACCCTGCACGCAGTTCCGAGCCGAGCGGTTGGGCCGATGTGCCCCTCGACGGTCTGCTCGACGCGATGCAGGCCGGCGCCCTCGCGCTCCCGGTCCCGACTGTAGGGATGGTGTCCGGCGCCGGCTGCGGACTGTTCTACTCCGGGAGGGTCAACGGCCTGGCCGGGGAGTCGGGCGGCGGCAAGGGCTGGATCGCCCTCGCGGTCGGCGTCGAGCAGATGCAGCTCGGGAAGCACGTCTACTACCTCGACTGGGAGGATAGCCCGGCGCTGGCCGTGCAACGGCTCGTCGGCGTGCTCGGGGCCGACCCGCAGCTAGTCCGGCAGCGGTTCCACTACCTGCACCCCGAGCGGCACGACGCCGAGGGCATCGCCGCGCTCGTGCGGCGCGTGGCCGAGACGCCCGGCGCGCTCGTCGTGATCGACTCGACCGGCGAGAGCATCGCCGGGGCGGGTCTGAACCAGAACCACGATGAGGACGTGGCGAGCTGGTTCCAGCAGCTCGCGCACCCGCTCGCCACAGCCGGGGCGACCGTCGTCCTGCTCGACCACATGACCAAGAGTGAGGACGGCGGGCTGTGGCCCATCGGCTCGCAGCGCAAGCGCGCCGCCGTGACCGGGGCGCAGTACGTCGTGGAGGTGGTCGAGCCGTTCAGCCGCTCGGTCAACGGCGCCGTAGCCCTGCGCGTCGCCAAGGACCGCCACGGGGCGCGAGAGGCGCGCAGCGTGGCGAGCTTCGTCCAGTTCACGCACCCCATCGCGGGCACGACGACGACGCCCGAGGGCGAGGTAGTGGTCGAGTTGGCCGAGGCGCTGACCGTGACCCTCGGCCTCGGCAAGTCCGCCGAGCAGTTGCAAGCCGACCGGGACGCGAGAGCCGCCGCCCAGCTCGCGGCGGACCTGGCCGAGCTGGATCGGCTCGACCCTCCGCCGACCTCGACGCGGGACGTAGCCGACCGGCTGAGGTGGAGCAGCCGCAGGGCGACCCCGGCGCTGCGCGAGTGGCGGGCGACCCGCTCAGGGGGTGCGTCGTGACCGTGCTCGACCTCATGCAGCTCTGCGACCGCGAGGGGGCCGCTGCACGCGCTACCGCGCTACCCGCCCTAAAGGGCTGCGGTAGCGCGGGTAGCACGGTCGCGGCATGCGCTACCGCTACCGGGGCGCTACCGGGCAGCACGGGTAGCACGGGTAGCAGCACCCGGAGCGGGGACCGGGGAGGGGGCTGGGAGGGGCCGACCCGCCCGCGCGAGGCGCGGCCCTCGGCGCTGGCCGTATGCCGCGCGCGACATGGAGCAGCCCAGCTCGGCGGGCGGAGAATTGTAGGGGAATTGCACGCCAGTTTGCCGGAATTCGCATATTCGGGAAATGAGCGAAATGGTGAATATGCGAATTGTGGAATTGCAAAGCGCGGAATTTCCCGAGCAATTCACCCCGCTATTCCGCGCAGCGCCTCGCGGCCCGGAAATAGGCCCGCGCAACGCCCCGAGCTGGCCGCTGGCACCCCTCGCGGACCCCTCGCGGCTGCCGCCCTCCCGAGCGGCCCGCCTGATCTAGCGTCAAGGGGTCTGGTCGGAAATACGGCCTCTGACCAGGTAGTTACCGACGCCCTCGCTGCCCTCTCACAAGGACGCTCACAAGCCGAGCGGAATCGGGCCGGAACCTCGCCCGCCGACGCCCTCCCGACCCCCCTGCCGACGATTGGACGCCTCGCATGACCGCTGACAACGCCCCGAAGAGCTGGCAGCGCCCGCCATTTATGCCCGGACATTTGGCTAATTTGTCGGGCGGATATAGAGCGCCGCGCGTTTATGGCGAGCTGGCCGAGCTGCTGGCTGCCGGGCTGCTGGACGACCGCCCCGACCTCGGGCGCTACCCCGAGGCGGTAGCGGCGTGGGCGACCGCTGAGGCTCAGGCCGCGCTCATGCGTCGGCACCTGGCCGAGCGCGGACCGCTGGGCGACGACGGCGAGCCGAGGGCGACCCTGCTCTACTGGCTGACCCGGATCGAGACGGTAGCCATGAAGCACCGCGCCGCCCTCGGCCTCGATCCGACGAGCGAGGCCCGGCTGCGCCGCGACCAGGCAGCCGCCGCCGCGCTCGCCAGCTCGGTAGACCTCGACGCCCTGGCCGAGCGGGGCCGCGCAGCTCTCGACGCCCGCGCTGCTGCCGGGCTGACCCCGCCGCCCGACCTCGCGGGCCGGGTGCTCGACCAGGCGCGGGCGACCTATGAAGTCGAGCGCGCCGCCGCTGCCGTCGAGCACACCCTGACCGCCGCCCGAGCTGAGGGCGACCCGGACCCCGACGACCTGACCCCCGACCGAGAGGACTAGGACCATGACCACCATCGGCAGGCTGTATCCCGAGCTGGCGGCGCCGCTGCTCACTCGCGGCGCCCCGCCGCCCGAGCACGAACTGAGCGAGGACCATCGCCAGAGCGGGGCAAGTCTCCGGCGCTCGGCTCGGCTGCGCTCGGCCATGCTCTCGCTGCCGTGCCTCGCGCACGGCGCCGAGGCAGGCGCGTACTGCTGGGACGGCGGCGACCTGTCCCGCGTGCGCGGCCTGTGCATGCCGCGCGTGCAGCTCGGCCTCGCGACCCCAGCGCCGCAGTCGCTCGACGTGGGCGAGCTGGCGCCGCTGGCCGACGCGACGCGCAACGCCGCCCGCACCGCACGGCACCGCGCCCGCGTCGCGGCGGATCGTGAGCGGCGGGACCGGCGCGAGGACTACCTGCGCGCGCAGCTCAGGGGTGCGCGATGAGCGCCGACCGCCGCCCCTCGCTGGACGTGTCGCACGCCGCCGCCTCGCAGGGCGACGAGCTGCGGCGCTCCCGGCGCGAGCTGGCCGAGCGCGAGGCGCAGCGGTTCTACGGCGAGCGCCCTCCCGTCGCCTCGCCCGAGCCGCCCGCCCCGGCTCCTGCCCCTCGGCCCGCCGTCCGCGCGACGACCGCCGCCTCGACCCCGCCCGCTGCCGCCGCTCATTCGGCGGCGGGCGGCCCCTCGCGCCGCGCAGCCTCTCCTACTGCTGCGCCGGGCGACGCCCGCCCTGCTCCCGCCGCCCAGCCTCGGCGCGCGAGCGGGGCGGGCACCCCTCCCGCCCCGGTCCAGGCCCAGCGCCGGGGCGGGAGGGCCACCCCCAAGCCGACGCAGCCGCCAGCCTCGCCACCCGCGCCCGAGTTTCCCGAGCTGGACGCTGCCGACTGGCGATTCATCCGGCAGCTCGTCGGCGACAAGCGCCGCCGCACCTGACCCGACCCATCCCGAGAGGAACCGACCATGAGCACGACCGCCAGCGACGCCGCCAAGAGCGCGCCGCGTCCCGCCCTGCCCCGCCGACGCAAGCCGCGCGAGCTGCCGCCTGGCGGCCTCGCGTGCCGGGACTGCGGGCACCTCGTCCGCCAGCCTGACCCCGACCGCACGACGGCGCTGCTGTCCTACGGTGTCGCGACGCCGGGCGGCGTCCGCGAGACGCGGCACGAGACGTACCTGACGACCTGCGACCGCTGTGAGCTGCGCCGGGACATGGCGCACGAGCTGATCCAGCGCCACGCCTCGCTGCGCCAGGCGCTCGGCTCGATCGCTTACGGCGTCGGCCTGGTAGCCGCCGCGCTCGCCGCCCTCGACGCCGTAGGGGTGCCCGAGGGCGCGGCGGCACGCCTCGCGGCAACCGAGCGCGACCTGCGGCAGCTCGTCAACGCCCTGGCTCGCGTCGGCGGCGCCGCGTACTGGTCCAGCCAGCTCGCGCCGACCCTGTGGGCCGACCCCGACAAGGCGCACCCGACGCGCTGGGCGCACCTGAGCGATGAGCTGGCGCAGAGGCTCCGCGACGACTACGCCCGGCTGCTGCGGGCGCATACCGAGCAGCCCGCGCTGATGCCGCCGCCGTCCGGCGCCGACCGCGCCGGGTGCCTCATGTGCGGCGTCGGCGCGCTGCTGACCCGGCCCAGCCTCGCCGCCGACGTGTGGGGGCCGCTGCGCGCCGTACAGCCCGGCACCCTCGGCGCAGCTCGCGTGGTCCGGCAGAGGCCGGTCTACGGCCATATCTGTCCGCCCTGCACCCGCGCCGCCGAGATGGAGGGCGCGGTAGGCATGTCCGCCGTCGAGCGGGCGCTGTTCGCCCACCTGGGCCGCGTGCCCGTGGGCGCCGTCGAGCTGCGCGGGCTGCGGGCCTGGGCCGCGCTGCCGCCCGCCACGCCGCCGAGCGCCGAGCCGTGGGCGCACGAGAGCGGCCTCGCCGCCGAGCTGAAGCGCGCCCGGCTGCCGCTGGCCCGGCTGAACGGGCCGCGCCGCCGCGCCGTAACCGTCGAGCGCACGCCCCGACCGGGCGGCGGGCGATGAGCGCGAGCGAGGCGAGCACGGCGGGACGCGACCCGCTCGCCGTGCTCGGCGGCCTCGTGCTCGACACCGGCGAGCTGTGGGCCGAGCGCGCCGAGCCGTGGCAATGGGATGACGCCCGTGCGCTGCTCGACCGCGGCCCCGAGGCACCTCGTCGCCACTTCGACCTGCGCGGGCGCGGCATGTCCAAGACCACCGACGCGGGCGGGGTGGCTCTCGCGCTGCTGCTGACCGAGGCGCCGCCGCGCAGCCGCTCGCACGTCTACGCCGTGGACGGCGACCAGGCGCGGATCATGGCCGACACCATCGGCGGACTCGTGCAGCGGTCGGGCCTCGGCCCGCTCGTGGAGGTGACCGCGCGCGCCGTGACCCACCGGCAGAGCGGCGCCAGCCTCTCGGTCGAGTCGAGCGACGGCGCCAGCGCCTACGGTCTGCGGCCCTGGCTGACCGTGTGCGACGAGCTGGGGATGTGGCCCAGCTCGACCAACCACCGCAGCCTGTGGGCGGCTATCGCCTCGGCGGTCCCCAAGGTGCCCGGCTCGCGGCTGCTGGCTATCGGTACGGCAGGCGCGCCCGGCTCGCTCGGCGCCGAGGTGTGGAGCGAGGCCGAGGCGTCGGCGTACTGGCGCACGAGTCGACAGCCCGGCCCGGCGCCATGGTGGACGCCCGAGGACGTAGAGGCGACCCGCGCGAGCCTGACGCCGAGCGAGTGGCGGCGGCTGATCCTCTGCGAGTGGGCGCAGGGCGACGACGCGCTGACGACGCCCGAGGACGTGGCCGCGTGCATCCGGGCGGGGTCCGCCTCGCTGCCGCCGCGCCGAGGCGTCGAGTACGTCGCCGCGCTCGACGTGGGGACGCGGCGCGACCTCACGGCGCTGGCCGTGGGGCACGCCGAGCAGCGCGCAGCGGGCCGCGTCGTCGTCATTGACCGTGTGCTCTACTGGCGCCCCGCGGAGGGCGCAGGGGGCCGTGTAGACCTCGCGGACGTGGAGTCCGCCACGCTGCGGCTCGCGCGCGAGTACGGCGTCGCCCGGCTGCGCTTCGACCGCATGCAAGCCGAGCAGATGACGGGCAACCTGACCCGCCAGGGTGTGACCGCTCGCGAGTACGTCTTTAGCTCGGCGGGCGCCTCGCAGCTCGCGCGCAGCCTCTACGTCGCGCTGCGCGACCGGGCTATCGAGCTGCCCGACGACGACGAGCTGCGCGCCGAGGCCGCGACCGTCCGCATGGTCGAGACAGGGCCAGGGACGGTCAAGATGAGCAATCCGCCCGGCACGCATGACGACGTGCTGACGGCGGTCGGCATGGTGGTCGCGGATCTGACCGCCCGCCCCGACGTGGGCGGCGGCTCGGTCCGCGTGCCGAGCGCGGCGCGCCCGGTCGCACGCACGACGCACGACTCGCGGCCCGGTCTGCCGCTGCGCGCCGTCGCCATGAACGCCGAGCGCGTCGCCCGCGAGAGTGGCCGGGGCGCCGGGCTGCGGGCGCTGCTCGTGCCGGGCACGGCGAACGACCCGCGACGGGTCGGCGGGCGCTAGGCGGCGTCGGCGGGCTGCGGAATCATGGAACCGTGGCCGTCAAGGAATGCGCGTGGGAGGGCTGCGAGGCGTTGGCGGCCTACGGCACCCGGACCAAGCCCGCATGGTGCGACAAGCACATAACCGAGCAACTGCGCCAGGGCGGGCTAGAGCCGTTGGAACCGTTCACGACTCCGACCGCCTGGCGGCTGACGCGCTGCCTGACGTGCGGGTGCGAGGCGCACTACCGATTCGCCTACACCCTCGACAAGAACGCCGAGGGGGAGGCGACCTGCCGGGCATGCTTCTGGCGACGCTGGGCGAGTGCCGGACGGGATCGGCTCGCCCCGTATGTCCAGGCCGGTCAGGTTCCACCGCCCGAGGTTGACGAGCCCGAGGAGGTGCGGCAGCTTGCCGAGTCCTGTGGATACGACTACCTCGGACCGCTCACGTCGCCATCGCTCGCTGACGACCCGCACCGGGTCCGCTGCCGCTACTGCGGGCGTATCAGCGCCGAGCGGACAGGGGACATTGCTTTCGGCTGCTCGTGCCAGCGCAACCCGAGCCGCGAGAACATGACCAAGCCCAAGGCCGCGATGTTGCGCGACTCCGAGGCTGCCCGGCTGTGGTGGGACTTCGATCAGAACCCTGTCGAGCTGTGGGAGACAGCCACCGAACGCACCATGCGCTCGGCGTGGTGGCGCTGCCCTGACTGCGGACTCAGTTTTGAGGCTCGGGTGCGGGACATGTACGGCACCCCGGAGTGCCCCGACTGTGCGGCGCGGGAGCGCGCGGAGTGGCGTCGGCGGGAGCTACTGCTGTCCGTCATCCCCGTCTCAGCTTTCCCCGAGTTGCTGGCGCATTGGGCCGACGATGAGAGTCCCGACGTAGCGACGGTCGGCGGACGCCAGTTGCGACGATTCCGCTGCGACAACGGGCACTATCCCCGAATCTCGCCGCTGTCTTACCTCAGGGATGGGTGTCCGAGTTGCAGGGGCCAGGCCACGCGAGGCGCGAACGTCGAGCGCCGTGCGTCCATGACCGACGCCGAGCGGGCTGCTGAGGCAATCGGCGTCGAGCCTGCAACCCTGTGGCACCCGACCCGCAACGCGCCGCACAAGGCTGGCGACCTGCGCGGCGGCTCTGACATGAGACGGCCCGCGTGGTGGTACGCGCCTGAGTGCGGGCACGAGTGGGAAGCGCCGCCAGGCGACTTCATGCAGTCGCAGCGGCTTCGCTGCCCCGTGTGCCGGAGCATTCTCGACTCGCTCGCTTGGCACTACCCGGACCTCGCAGCCGAGTGGTCGACTGACAACCCCCTGAGCGCCTGGCACGTCCGCCCGAGCGGAACGCTGCCGTTCGTGCCGGAGTGGGTGTGCTCGACCGACCCCTCGCATCGCTGGCGCATGGCCTCGACCGTTCGCGTTCACGGGTCGCCTTGTCCGCTCTGCCGGGAGAGCGGCAAGTCGATGGTCGAGCTGCGCTACTTCGACGCGCTGCGCTCGGCGTTCGGGGAGGCGTTCAGCGGGCTTGCCATGCGTAGCGAGGCGTTCGCTCGCCGGTCGGTGTGGGTGCCTGACGTGACCGTGCAGCTTGACGGCGGTAGGACGCTGCTCGTCGAGTACGACGGTAGCTACTGGCACGCGGACAAGGCCGACGTTGACCTCGACAAGTCGCGTGACCTACTCGCGGCGGGCGCGCTCGTCGTGCGACTGCGCGAGAGGCCGCTACCGTCGCTAGGCCTCGACTCGGGCGACTACCTAGAGCTGCCGGTCAGCGCGACTACGCCAGACCCTGACGCCGCCGTGCTCGCTATCCGGGCGTGGCTTGACTCGCTGGCGTGACAGGCGAGAGCGGCGAGCTGCCCAGCGCGGGCAGCCGTAGGCTCGCCTCGTGAACGACGCCGAGCCGATCCCTCCCAAGGCGCTGCGCCGGGCGATGGAGCTGCTGACGATGCTTGCTGACGACGACCTCGGCGCAGCTCGGCAGACCGCGCAGACTCTGACCGACGAGCTGCTCGCCAGCGACGAGCCCGGCGTCGAGCTACGCGAGCAGCTCTTAGCCGGGGCAAGCCTCGCCCGCGTCAATCTAGAGGCGCTGGCGAGCCTCACAGGGCAGACCGTGGGCGACGTGCTCGCCACGCTCGGGCGGACCGCAGCGGGCGACCCCGAGGCAAGCTAGCCGGTCAGCGAGGCAGGTAGTCGCGCGCCCGGATCGAGCGCGCAGCTCGGCGCAGGAAGTTGCCCGCGACGACGCCGCGCACCCACTTGCGGAAGACGAACACCCGCGACCCCTTGGGGCGGAAGCGCAGCGCCTTGGCCCTGACCGGCCCGGCTGCCGCGCTTGGTGCCGACCTCGAAAGTCGGCTTGAGCGGGTCCGTGCTCACGTCGCGGACGACGATGCTCTCGCGCATGGCACCCGTGTTCACCCGGCCCGAGCTGGCGATGTTCGCCCGCGTGCGGTCGCGCAGAGTGTCGGCAGCCGACGCGCTGCCGCCTTGCTCTTGGCGCCGACGATGCGGGCGATTGCGGCGCGGTTGAGGTTCACGCGGGCCATGCGTCAAGGCTAGGCCGAGGGCCGATCTTGTGAGAGGGTCCGGCGCTCTCTCACATACCTCTCACACACGGCGAGACAAGCCTCGGCAACCGCCGACCAAAGAGGCCCATAGATAGGGACCAAACGCCCAAGAATGGCGGCTGCCGACAAGAGCCGACCCGACTTTGCCCCGCTGGGGGTCAAGGGGTCGCAGGATCAAATCCCACTCCGTCGCACGAGAAGCCCCGCGCCCGCACCACACTTTCGCGTGGCCAGGGAGGGTTCGCCGTCCGCAGGCCCGTCATTACACTCCGAATTGGCGGGCGGGGCCGATGGGGCGCCCTGATCGAGCGGACCGGATCGGGAGGCCTTCGAGCGCATGGCGGTCGGCACCAGGTTCCGGGAGAGCGCGGTCGAGCGGGTGAGCTCGCCGGACCGGCTCGACGCGATGATCCGGGTGGTGCCGCCCCGGCGGTGGATCGCGCTCGTCGCGATCCTCGGGCTGCTCGTCGCGACCATCGTGTGGGCGGTCGTGGCGACGGTGCCGACGACGGTTTCGGGGCCGGGCTACCTGCTGCCCGAGGGCGGGCTGCGGAAGGTCGAGGCGCCGACGTCGGGGACGCTGACGCAGCTGACGGTCGACGCCGGCGACCACGTCGTCGTCGAGCAGGTGATCGGCGAGATCGTCACCGACGCGGGCGTCTCGGTGCCGATCCTCGCGCCGGAGACGGGCGAGGTGACGGAGGTCAGCGCGATCCTGCTGGAGAACGTGTCGGCGGGGGACCGGATCGCACTCGTGCAGCCGGTCGGCTGGCCGCTCGTCGTCTACGCCTACCTGCCGACGAGCGACTCCGGTGCGCTGCAGGTCGGGACCCAGGTGCAGGTCGAGTTCGGCGCAGGTATCGGCACCGCCTACGGTTACGCCAAGGGGCAGGTGAGCAGCATCAGCGCGTTCCCGGCGACGCCGGAGCGGCTCGAGTTCATCCTGCAGGACGCCGCGATCGTCGACCAGGTGCGCGCCCTCGGCCCCGCGAACGAGATCGTCATCGTCCTCGAGCAGTCCGCCGGCACGCCGAGCGGACTCGTCTGGGGGCTCGGCGACGGGCCGCCGCGCGTGCTGCCGGCGGGCCTGCCCGCCACGGCCGTCTTCATCAAGGGGGAGCGGCACCCCATCGAGGACGTGCTGTGACGATCGCGGCGCCGACGGGCCGGACCTCACGCCGGGTGCGCACGCCCACGGTGCTGCAGATGGAGGCGACCGAGTGCGGGGCCGCCTCCCTCGCCATGGTGCTCGCCCACCACGGCCGCTGGGTGGCGCTGGAGGAGCTGCGCATCCAGTGCGGCGTCTCCCGCGACGGCGCCCGTGCGAGCAACCTGCTCAAGGCCGCCCGCGCCTACGGCATGGTCGCGAAGGGCCTGCGGATTGAGCCCGAGGGCCTCGCCGACGTGCGGCTGCCCGTCGTCGTCTACTGGAACTTCAACCACTTCCTCGTCGTCGAGGGCTACGGCCCCGGCGGCGTCGCCGTCAACGACCCCGCGACCGGGCCGCGGCGCGTCACCTGGGAGGAGTTCGACGCCGCCTTCACGGGCGTCGCGCTCGTCTTCGAGCCGGGCGACGACTTCAGCCGCGGCGGCGAGAAGCCCTCACTCCTCGGCGGCCTGCGCAGCCGCTTCGGCGGGGGATGGCAGGCCATCGCGTTCTGCCTCCTCGCGGGACTCGGGCTCCTCGTACCCGGACTCTTCGTCCCCGCCGCGACCCGCATCTTCGTCAACGAGGTGCTCGGCACCGGCCACGAGGGCTGGCTCGGCGTGCTCATCGCCGGTATCGCCGTCGCCGTCGTCGCCCAGATCCTCCTCATCGCCTACCAGCAGGTCGCGCTCCTGCGCCTGTCGGTCTCGCTCGCCGTGTCCATGTCGTCGCGCTTCCTGCGGCACGTGCTGCGCCTGCCCATCGCGTTCTTCGCCCAGCGATCCGCCGGGCACCTCGCCGTGCGCGTCGAGGCGAACGACGAGATCGCGATGCTGCTGTCGAGCGAGCTGTCCGCCGCGCTCCTCGCGCTCATCACGTCAGCCTTCTACCTCGCGATGATGTTCGTCTACTCGTGGGAGCTCGCCCTCATCTCCCTCGGCTTCGTCATCCTCAACGCCCTCGCGCTGCGGCTCGTCGCCAGGCAGCAGCGAAACGCCAGCCTGCTGCTCGTGCAGGACAGCGGCAAGCTCATGGGCACGAGCTCCGTCGGCATCGCGAACATGGAGACGCTCAAGGCGACGAGCGACGAGCCGTCCTTCTACGCCCGCTGGTCCGGGCTGCAGGCGAAGGTGCTCGGCGCCGCGCAGGCGATCGGCGCGCCCATGGTCGTGCTCGGCGCCGTGCCCGTGCTGCTCGGCTCGCTGAGCACCGCGGCGCTCATCGGCATCGGTGGCCTCATGGTCATGGACGGCACCATGACGCTCGGCACGCTCGTCGCCTTCCAGCTGCTCGCCGCCGGCTTCGCGCTGCCCATCACGCAGCTCGTCGGCCTCGGTGCCGAAGTGCAGCAGGCCGCCGGCAGCCTCGCCGGCATCGACGACGTCCTCAACTATCCGGCCGGCCCCGAGCCCGTCGCTCGTCGCGGCGGCGACCGCACCATCCCCGCGAGGCTGACCGGCACGATCGAGCTGCGCGACGTCACCTTCGGCTACAACCCCCTCGAGCCGCCGCTCATCGAGGGTCTCAGCGTGCGGATCGAGCCCGGACAGCGCGTCGCGTTCATCGGCCCGAGCGGCAGCGGCAAGTCGACCGTCTCCCGCCTCATCGTCGGCCTCCACCAGCCGTGGAGCGGCGAGATCCTCATCGACGGCGTGCCCCGCGACGAGCTGCCGCCCGACGTGCTCGCCGCGTCGCTGTCGTTCGTCGACCAGGACATCCAGCTCTTCGAGGGCACCATCCGCGACAACCTCACCCTCTGGGACCCCACCATCCCCGAGGACTCCGTCGTGCGGGCCGCGCGCGACGCCGCGATCGGCTCCGACATCCTCCTGCGCGAGGGCGGATTCGACCGCACGATCGACGAGAACGGCCGCGACTGGTCCGGCGGCCAGCGCCAGCGGCTCGAGATCGCCCGCGCGCTCGCGGTCGACCCCGCGATCCTCGTCATGGACGAGGCGACGAGCGCCCTCGACCCCGTCGTCGAGCAGCGCATCGACCAGGCCGTCCGCGCCCGCGGCTGCACGACCGTCATCGTCGCCCACCGCCTGTCCACCATCCGCGACGCCGACGAGATCATCGTGCTCGACCGCGGCGTCGTCGTCGAGCGCGGCACTCACGAGCAGCTCCTCGCCGGCGAGGGCCTCTACACGGAGCTCCTGGGGGACTGACGGATGGCGGTGCAGAACGCGATCACGCAGCTCCTCGAGGTCATCGCCGAGCATGCGGGAGGCGGCCTCGGCGCCGAGCTCGCGCTCACCGCGACGAGGCCGCTGCCGCTCGAGGCGGATGCCGGGGGAGCGGGCCCGGGCTCGGGCGCCGACGAGGCCGCGTACTGGCTCGTGACCGCCGGGAGCGTGCAGGTCTTCGCGCTGCCGCGCGACGTGCGGCCCGCGCCGCGGACGCCCCTCTTCGCCGTCGAGGCGGGCGGCCTGCTCGTCGCGCCGCCGGCCCGCGCCGCCGCCGAGCTCCTCGCCGTCGGCATCGAGCCCGGCACGACCGTGCGGCCCGTGGCGGGCAGCGCGCTGAGGGCGCTCGCCGCCGGGTCGGAGGCGCCCGTCGTCGCCCGACTCGTCGAGGGCTGGACGGGCGACATCACCGCGGCCCTCCGGCAGATGCTGACCGCGGAGGCGTGGGCGCTCGCCGTCGGCGACGCCGAGCTCGAGCCGCCGACGAGCGCCGACGCCCTCGCCGAGGCCGGAGCCTGGGAGACCATCGCCGACTTCCACGTCGCCGCCCTCGCACAGCTGCGCGCCGCCATCGACCGCGCCGCGGACGACGCAGCCGAGCGCGCCGGCCGCCGCCTCGACTACGAGGAGCGACTCGGGGCCGCGACCGACATGGCGTTCTCCAGCATCCTCGGCGACGCCCCCGCACTCGCCGTCACCGGACACGGGCCCGACGAGCTGCTCACCGTCATGCGCATCCTCGGCGACGCCCAGGGCATCGCCATCTCGCCGCCGCCGCGCGGGGCGATCGGCGAGCGCGCCGACCCCGTCGAGACGATCGCGCGGGCCTCCGGCGTGCGGGTGCGCACCATCCGGCTCGAGCGCGAGTGGTGGCGCAGCGACACAGCACCGTTCCTCGCCCGCCGGCAGGACGACGCGCGGCCCGTCGCCGTCGTGCCCGCCCGCGGCGGCTACGAGCTGGTGACCGCCGACAGCGCGAGGCAGCGCGCGACCGCCGCGAACGTGCGCAGCCTCGCGATCGACGCGCACGTCCTCTACCGCCCCCTCGACTCCGGGCCGCTCGCCGGGCGCGACCTGCTGCGCTTCGCGCTGCGACCCATCCGCGCCGAGCTCGTCTGGCTCCTCGTCTACGCGCTCGTCGGCGCCGGCCTCGCCCTCGTGCCGCCGCTCATCACCGACTACCTCTTCAGCGAGGTCGTCCCCGGCATGCAGCGGGGCAGCCTCGCCTGGATGGCGGGCCTGCTCGTCGTCAGCTCGCTCACCGGCATCGGCTTCGTGCTCGTGCAGGGCTTCGCCGTGCTCCGCATCAAGGGACGGGTCAGCACCGAGCTGCAGGCCGCGATCTGGGACCGCGTCCTCGACCTGCCCATCCCGTTCTTCCGCCGCTTCTCCTCCGGCGAGCTCACCTTCCGGGTGCAGGCGCTCGAGCGGATCCAGGAGCTCGTCTCCGACGCCGTCATCGCGGCGCTGCTCAGCCTCCCGGCCGGCATCGCGAGCCTCGCCTTCGCGTTCGTCCTCGACGTCCGGCTCGGACTCTTCGGCCTCGGCGCGATCGTCGTCGTCATGGCCGCGGTCGTCATCATGCTGCGGGTCCAGATGCCGCACCAGTGGGCGACGCGCGGCCAGAGCAGCCGGCTCTACGCGACGACGCTCGAGATCATCAACGGCATCGCCAAGCTCCACGTCGCCGACGCCGCCGACCGCGCCTACGCGAAATGGGGCGAGCGGTTCACAGAGCTCAAGCGGCGCTTCTACCGGGCGCAGCTGTCCTTCGCCGGCATCACCGCGTTCGCCGCCGGCGCCCCCGCGATCGGCACCCTCGCCCTCCTCATCGGTGCCTCGACCCTGCCGCCCGGCGCGCTCGACGGCGGCACCTTCCTCGCGTTCAACACCGCGTTCATCCAGGCCATGGCGATCTTCGTCGGCCTCGCCGCCGTCGGCACCGCCCTCACCGCGGCGATCCCGCTCTACGACGAGCTGCGCCCCATCCTCGCCGAGACGCGGGAGACCGCGCGAGTGCAGGAGGACCCGGGGGAGCTGCGCGGCGAGCTCGAAGTCGACCACGTCACCTTCCGCTACACCGAGGAGGGGCCCGTCGTCCTCGACGACATCGGCTTCCGCGCTGCGCCCGGCGAGTTCGTCGCCCTCGTCGGACCCTCCGGCGCCGGCAAGTCCTCCATCCTGCGCGTCCTGCTCGGCTTCGAGACGCCCGAGGTCGGCACCGTCCGCTACGACGGCCGCGACCTCGGCGCGCTCGACCCGCACGCGGTGCGCCGCCAGCTCGGCGTCGTCATCCAATCGGGGAACGTCATGCCCGGCGACATCCTGACGAACATCATCGGCGCGCGGCAGCTCACGACCGAGGACGCGTGGGAGGCGGCCCGCATCGCGGGCCTCGCGGAGGACATCGAGCGGCTGCCGATGGGCATGAAGACCGTCGTCGCGGAGGGCGGCGGCGGGTTCTCCGGCGGTCAGCGCCAGCGGCTCCTCATCGCCCGGGCCGTCGCCGGGCGCCCCCGCATCCTGCTCTTCGACGAGGCGACGAGCGCCCTCGACGGACGCACCCAGGCGGCCGTGTCCGAGGCGATCGAGCGGATGCGCGCGACCCGCATCGTCATCGCGCACCGCCTGTCCACCGTGCGCAGCGCCGACCGCATCGTCGTCCTCGAGCGCGGGCGCGTCGTGCAGCAGGGCTCCTACGACGAGCTCATGGAGGCCGATGGCACGTTCCGGCGGCTCGCACTGCGCCAGATCGTGTGAGAACCACCCTCAAGGGGGGAGAAATCGGCCGGGGCCCGTTGCGATACTGACGAAGACCGGGGATCGGCCCGGCCGAATCACTCGATGTAAGGGGACTGTGAAGATGAATCGAGACGAGATCGAGGCCCGACTGATCGCCAAGGCGCAGGCCGACGGCGCGTTCCGCGAGCGGCTCGTCGCCAACCCGTCCGGCGCCATCGCCGACGCGCTCGGCGAGGACGTGCCGGACGGCGTCGAGGTCGTCGTGCTCCAGGAGGAGCCCGGCAAGTTCTACCTCGTGCTGCCGGCGGACGCCTCTGAGCTCAGCGACGCCGAGCTCGACGCCGTCTCCGGCGGCAAGGTCGACAAGAACTCCAAGAAGCCCAAGAAGTAGGGATCGTGGGGAGCGTGGCGCTGCAGCGGATCGGGGACGACGAAGCCGTCGACTTCGCGCCGCTACTGCCGACACGCCATCGCGAGCGCGCCCGCACGGGCGCGCTCGCGCCCGACCTCGTGCTCGTCGGATCCCGAGTCCTCGGGCGGCCCGTCGCCGCCGGACTCGTCCAGCTCGACACCGACGAGGACTCCGGCGCGGTGCTCGAGTCGCTCTACGTCGTGCCGGCGCTGCGCGGGCAGGGCCGCGGCACGCAGCTGCTGCGCACCGTCGTCGGGGAGACGACGGACGCGGGGGCCTCCGCCCTGACCGTCCTCTTCCCCAATGCCCCCGGCCAGGAGCCCGTGCACGCGATGCTGCGCACCACCGGCTGGGACGAGCCGGTCATCCAGCAGCGGCAGTTCGAGGCCGACGGCGCCTTCCGCGCCGCGCCCCGCCTCGCCGAGCCGCAGACGGTGCAGGACGCCGAGCTCATCGTCCACGCGGACCTCACCGCGACCGACCGGGCGCAGATCGCCGTGATCGCCGCCCAGATCCCCGCGGGACTCGACCCGCTGCGCGACGAGGACCAGGGCATCCCCGAGGCGTGCATCTACCTGCGCCACGACGGCGAGATCGTCGGATGGTCGGTGCACCGCTGGTTCGCGCCCGGCACCTCCGTGCTGACGACCGCGTGGGTGCACCCGCGGATGCGCGGGGCGAGCCTCGGCTCCCGACTCGGCTGCTGGTCGATCGGCCGCGCCCTCGACCACGGCCAGGAGCGGATCCGCTTCGTCGTCCACGTCGACAATGCCCCGATGCTCCGGATCATCGAACGCGATGTGCTCCCGTACGGCGTGCGCGAGGTCACCCTGTACCAGACGACGCGTCGTCTCGCGGGGGCCATGAGGTGAGGGCCCAGCGTCGCCGCAGGGCGGCCGGGGCGATCGCAGCCTTGCGCGCCGTGTGCGCGGCGCTCCTCGTCGTGACCCTGTCCGCATGCAGCGCGCCGGCGCCCGACACCGGTGCGGACGACGACCACGCGCCCTACCGGATCGGCCTCATCGCCTCGCAGAGCGGCGCCGGCGCCCTCTACGGCGCCCAGCAGCTCGACTCGACGAAGTGGGCCGCCGGGCTCATCAACGAGGCGGGCGGCATCGACGGCCATCCCATCGAGATCGTGCTGCGCGACGACCGCTCCGACCCCGAGCGGGGGCCGGTGGTGATGCGCGAGCTCATCGAGGACGAAGGCGTCGTCGCCGTCATCGGCCCGACCCTCTCGATCGTCTCCCAGCAGGCGCATCCCGTCGCGAACGAGCTGCAGACGCCCGTCCTCGCCATCAGCAACGCCGTCGAGGGCATCGTCGGCGACTGTCCGTACGCCTGCGAATGGATCTGGCGCAACAGCCTGGGGGAGCGGGTCGCGGTCCAGGCGAACGTCAGCGCCTATGTGTTCCAGGACAAGCCCCGCTCGGCGGTGACCGTCAAGACGCGCGACGACATCCTCGGCACCAACGGCGTCGCCTATGCGACCGCTGCCTTCGAGCACGAGGGCGTCCCCGTCGTCGGCCAGGTCGAGCTCGACCGCGACGAGTACATGAACGACAAGCTCGCCGAACTGCTCGCCGCCGAGCCCGACGCGCTCTTCATCGGCTCGACCTACGGCGACTGGGCGGCCGGACTCATGCGCGAGGCGCGCGCGCTCGGCTACACGGGCCAGTTCCTCGGCGGCAACATCTTCAACAGCGAGCGCACCCGCGAGCTCGCCGGCGAAGCCGGCATCGGCACCCGCAGCGGCGCCGCCTGGGTGATCTCCAACGGCTTCCCCGCCAACGACAAGTTCGTCGACGCCTACGAGCGGGCGATCGGCCGCCTCCCCGACCAGTTCGACGCGCAGGGTGCCACCGCCATCCAGATCCTCGCCGCCGCACTGACCCAGGCCGACGCGGGCGGGCTCCCGCTCGTGGAGCAGCGCGCCGCGCTGCAGGCCGCCCTCCCCGACGTCGCGATCAGCACCGTCCTCGGCCCCTTCCGCTTCACCGCCGACCACGACGTCGACCAGATCGTCTGGGTGCTGGAGATGACCGAGGACGGCCACCGCCTCGTCGCGTTCTGCGATCCCGACTGCGGCTCCCACTAGCCTGCGGGCCCTACGAGCCCCGCGATCTCCGCTCGAGCGAAGGCATTCCGCCGAAACACGGCACTTCGGGCGCCGCGCAGCCTTCCTTCGCGGATCAGCCTTGGTTCAGCGGTGCCGCGCGGCGGCGTGAGCCGCTCGGGGTCGAGAGGGTCGTGGGCCTCCGTGGGGGAGGCGTCGCTGCGCCGCCCCCGGGTGACCTAATCGCGCGCGTCGACGGGTCGCCCGCGGTTGCGCCGGCGCACCGGCTTCGGCGCGCGACCGCCGATGAAGGAGCGCCGCGCGTCCACCGCGAAGCCCTGACGCAGCACCTCGCGCCCGACGAGCATGCGGAAGCCCATCTGGTCGCGGTTGCTCAGCGTGAACTCGCCGGTGACCTCGCGCCCGAGCAGCGTGATCCGCATGCGCACGACATACCGGTTCTGCACGTGCCCGGAGGAGCTGCGCACCCGCCGCCGATCATGCACCGGCAGCTGCGCGACCACCTCGTCCTCGACCGACTCCTGCCACGGACGGATGCGGAAGCGCACCCAGGCCGCGCCATCGCGTTCGAAGGGCTCGATGTCGTAGGCGTGCAGCGCCGAGGTACGCGCACCGGTGTCGAGCTTCGCCTTGATCCAGGGCACGTCGACATCGGGGAGCCGGACCCATTCACGCCACCCCGCGAGGGTGTTTGAATGAGAGTCCTCGCTCACGCCGTCCATACTCGCAGGTGGCCATGAAACTCGCGATCCTGTCCCGCGCCCCGCGCAGCTACTCGACCCGTCGGCTGCGCCAGGCCGCGCAGGATCGTGGCCACGACGTCAAGGTGCTCGACACCCTGCGCTTCGCGATCGACCTCTCCGGCGCTGAGCCCGACCTCCAGTTCCGGGGACGACCGCTCAGCGACTACGACGCGATCCTGCCGCGCATCGGCCGCTCCATCACCTACTTCGGCACCGCGGTCGTGCGGCAGTTCGAGCAGATGGACGTCTACACGCCGAACACCGCGAACGGGATCACGAACGCGAGGGACAAGCTCCGCGCGACCCAGATCCTGTCCCGGCACGCGATCGGCATGCCCGCGACCGCGTTCGTGCGCAACCGCGCCGACGTGCGTCCCGCGATCGAGCGCGTCGGCGGCGCGCCCGTCGTCATCAAGCTCCTTGAGGGCACGCAGGGCATCGGCGTGATCCTCGCCCCCGAGGTCCGGATCGCCGAGACGATCATCGAGACGCTGCACTCGACGAACCAGAACGTGCTCATCCAGCACTTCGTCGCCGAGAGCCGGGGGCGGGACATCCGCGCGCTCGTCGTTGGGGACCGGGTCGTCGCCGCGATGCGCCGGGTCGCGGCGGGCGACGAGTTCCGCTCGAACGTGCACCGGGGCGGCTCGGTGGAGCGGGTCGAGCTGACCCCAGAGTTCGAGCAGGCGGCGGTGCGCTCGGCGCAGATCATGGGTCTGCGCGTCGCAGGTGTCGACATGCTCGAGAGCGACGACGGCCCGCTCGTCATGGAGGTCAACTCCTCGCCCGGACTCCAGGGCATCGAGCGGGCGACCCAGCTCGACGTCGCGGGCGCCGTCATCGACTACATCGCGAACCAGGTCGCGTTCCCCGAGATCGACGTCCGCCAGCGCCTCAGCGTCTCCACCGGCTACGGCGTCGCCGAACTCCTCGTCCACAACAACGGCGACTTCGTCGGCCGCAGCCTCAGCGAGTCGGGCCTGGGAGAACGCGACATCACGGTGCTCACGGTGCACCGCGGCGCGAGCGTCATCCCGAACCCCAAGCGCAGCACGGTGCTCGAAGCGGGCGACCGCCTCCTGTGCTTCGGCAAGCTCGAGGAGATGCGCTCGATGATCCCCGCCCGCCGCCGCCGCCGCACCAAGGTGCGCAGCCTGCCGCCGCAGTGACGACGTCCTGGCCATGCTCCATGCCCGGCGGGGAGCTTCTCGTCAGCTCACGGCGACCAGATCGAGCAACGTCCCCGAACACTACATCTCGGCGGGACCGTCCGAGCCCGCCGCGTATTCCTGAAGCGGCACGTCGCCGCGCGCCCACGCGTCGCGGACCGGTTGGATGATGCGCCAGCACTCCTCGGCGGCGTCCGCCCGGACGGAGAGCGTCACGTCGCCGTCGAGGATGTCGGAGAGCACCTCCGAGTAGGCGAGGAGCAGGCCGTCGCCGAGGCTGCTCGCGAGCGTGTCCCGCCGCAGCCGGAAGGTGTCCGGGCCGCCCGTCGTATTGATCTCGAGGCGGATCTCGTCCGGCCCGAGGGCGAAGGTGAGGAGGCCGCCGTCCGGCGCCTCGCCGATGAAGCCGCTGTCGAGGTGGCGCACCGGCCGCAGCCTCAGCGAGACCTCGGAGCGCTTCTCGCCTAGCGCCTTGCCCGAACGCAGTCGGAACGGCACCCCCTGCCAGCGCTCCGTGCGCACCTCCAGGACGACCTCGGCGAGCGTCTCCGTGTCGCGGCTCGGGTCGACGCCCGGCTCGTCCACATACGACGGCACGTCGCGGGTGCCGATCGTGCCCGCCGTGTAGCGGGCGCGGTGCGAGGACGCCACGGGGTCGTCGCCCCAGACGTGCGTCGCGCGCAGCGCCGCCGTCTTCGCCGAGCGGAGCCCGTCCGCGTCGAGACTCGCGGGCGGCTCGATCGCGACGAGCATGAGCACCTGCAGCAGGTGGCTCTGGATCATGTCCAGCAGCGCGCCCGCGTGGTCGTAGTAGCGGGCGCGGTCCTCCAGCGCGAGCGTCTCGTCGAAGCGGACGTCGACCGACTCGACGTGCTCGGCGTCCCAGATCGGGGCGAAGACGCGGTTCGCGAGCCGCACGCTCAGGATGTTGAGCAGCGTCGAGCGGCCGAGGAAGTGGTCGACGCGGAAGATGCGCTCCTCCGGGACGAGCGTCAGCAGCAGCCGGTTGAGACTCCGCGCACTGTCGACGTCCCCGCCGAACGGCTTCTCCATCGCGAGTACCGTGTACTCCGGGAGGTCGTCCGGGGCGATGACCTCGCAGCACTTGCGGCTGATCGCCGGCGGCAGCGCGAAGTAGATGACGAGCGGTCCCGTGATGTCCGACAGCAGCCGGTGCACGCCGTCCGGATCGGTCACATCGGTCCGGACGTAGGACGTGTGCGCGACCCGCGCGAACTCATCGGCCGAGCCCGACTGGGCGAAGGCGTCGGCGACCCGCTTGCGCCAGCCCGCCTCGTCGAGCCGGTCGGAGCCCGCGCCGATCAGGACGACCTCGCGATCGCGTTCTCGCCCCAGCAACTGGCCGAGCGCGGGGAGCAGCAGCCGGGAGGTCAGGTCGCCCGAGGCGCCGAGGATGAGGAGCGTCGTCGCGTGCTGCGTCGTCATCCGGCCCAAGGTAATCCGAAGCGGCACGCGAGTCACCCCCTGGTCGCCCGCGCGCCGGCGTGTCAGGATCGGGTGAATGGCCACCCCCATCGAGGACTACTCGCTGCTGAGCAACTGCCGGACGGCCGCGCTCGTCTCACGCGAGGGCCGCATCGAGTGGCTGTGCCTGCCCCGCCTCGACTCCCCATCCGTCTTCGCGCAGATGCTCGGCGGTCCCGACGACGGCATGTGGTCGCTGCGGCCGAGCGACGAGCGCGCCGTCGCGAGCCGGCACTACGACGCCGACACGTTCATCCTCGTCACCCGCTGGGAGACGCCGGACGGCGTCGCCGAGGTGCACGACTTCATGCCGATCGGGCCCGACCCGCACGTCGCGATCGGACGCACCGACCTCGTGCGCCGTGTCGTCGGCGTGAGCGGCACCGTCGAGTTCTCCGCCGAGCTGCGCATCCGCTTCGACTACGCGCGCGCCATGCCGTGGGTGCGCCAGCACGGGGCTGATGCGACGCCCGAGCTCATCGCGATGGCGGGGCCCGACGCGCTCATCGTCCGAGGCGTGCGCTTCCACGCCGCCGACCACCGGCACACCGCCGCCTTCGCCGTCGGGGCGGGTCAGACGCTTGACCTCGTGCTGACCTGGTTCCCCTCCTACCGGCCGATCCCCGAACCGCTGGACGTCGAGCAGGCGCACGCACAAACGCGCGAGTGGTGGCAGACGTGGGCCGACCGGATCGAGCACGGCGGGCCCCACCGCGACGAGGTCGTCCGCTCCCTCCTCGTGCTGCGCGCGCTCAGCAACCACGACACGGGCGGCATCGCCGCCGCCGCGACGACGTCACTGCCCGAGGACTTCGGCGGGACCCGCAACTGGGACTACCGCTTCGTGTGGCTGCGCGACGCCGCCCTCACCCTCGAGGCGCTCCTCGCGCACGGCTTCGTCGACCTCGCCGACGGCTGGCGGACCTGGCTGCTGCGGGCGATCGCGGGCGACCCCGCCGACCTGCAGATCATGTACGGGCTCGCCGGCGAGCGCAACCTCCCCGAGCACGAGCTGCCCCACCTCGCCGGCTACGCCGACTCCAAGCCGGTGCGGGTCGGCAACGGCGCCGCACTCCAGTACCAGGCCGACGTCGTCGGGGAGGTGCTCGTCACCCTCTCCGCGGCGCGCGACGCCGGCCTCGTCGAGTCCGAGTTCGCGTGGCGGCTCGAGACCCACCTCGTGCGCTACGCCGCCGAGCAGTTCGACCGCCCCGACCACGGCATCTGGGAGATCCGCGGCGACCTGCGCCGCTTCACCTACTCGCGCGTCATGATCTGGGCGACCTTCGACCGGGCCGTGCGCGCCGTCGAGGAGCACGGTCTCGACGGCGACGTCGACACCTGGCGGGCCCTGCGCGAGCGCACCCGTGCCGAGATCGACGAGCAGGGCGTCGTGGACGGCCACTTCGCTCAGTACTACGGCACCGCGGAGGTCGACGCGTCGCTGCTCCTCCTCCCGCAGGTCGGCTACTGCGCGCCCGACGACCCGCGCATGCTCGCCACTGTCGAGCGCATCGAGCAGACCCTCATGCGCGATGGCCTCGTGCTGCGCTACCGCACCGACACGGGCGTCGACGGCCTGCCCGGCGGCGAGCACCCGTTCCTCGCCTGCTCCTTCTGGCTCGTCGAGCAGTACGCCGCCTCGGGCCGCCGCGCCGACGCCGAGGCGCTCATGTCGCGGCTGTGCGCCTTCACGAACGACCTCGGGCTGCTCTCGGAGGAATACGATCCGATCGCGCAGCGCCAAGTCGGCAACTTCCCGCAGGCCCTCTCCCACCTCGCGCTCGTCCGTGCGGCCGACGCGCTCGCGGGGATCGGGGCGCAGCCGCGATGAGCGCCGACGGCGACGCGGTCGGAGAGTCCGCCCCTCGCGTTCTCACCGTCGGCCACTCGACGCACCCGATCGAGGAGTTCATCGCCCTGCTGCGCGGCGCGGGTGCGACCCGCGTCGTCGACGTGCGCACGCTGCGCGGCTCGCGGCACAATCCGCAGTTCGACGAGGAGCGCCTGGGACCGAGCCTCCGCGACGCCGGCATCGAGTACGAGCCCGAGCCGCGCCTCGGCGGCCTGCGCCGCGCGAGCCGCGACGTGCCGCCGGAGACCAACGCCTACTGGGAGAACGCGAGCTTCCACCACTATGCCGACTACGCGCTTGGGGAGGCGTACGCGGACGGCCTCGCGGCGCTCATCGACCTCGCCCGGCCGCCGCGGCTGCCCGCGATCATGTGCTCCGAGGCGGTGTGGTGGCGCTGCCACCGGCGCATCGTCGCCGATTGGCTGCTCGCACGCGACGTGCTCGTCGCGCACATCATGCCCGACGGACGGCTCGCCGCCGCGACGCTCACGCCCGGCGCGGTCCTGCAGGCCGATCAGTCTGTGACGTATCCCGCGCGGTGACGCCGCACCGCCCCGGATGCGCCGGGCTACAGAGACTTGTAGAAGACGAGCCCGTTGCCCTGATTGTCGTAGACGACCGCGCGGCGCTCGTGCGCGTCGTTGTAGGGTGCCCGGGCGACGCCGCCGCCCGCGTCCTCGATCGCCTTCGCCGCGCCGTCGACGTCGTCGGTCTTGATGCCGACGACGACCTGGCCGTGGATCGGGTGATCGACCGCGGTCGCGAGCGCGAGCGTGATGCTCCCGCCGTCGAGCGCGGCGAAGTGGGTGCCGTCGCGGAACTTCAGCGGGAAGCCGATCGACTCGTAGAACGCGATCGACGCGTCCAGATCGTCGGTCGACAGGACCACCATCCGCACCTGTGCCTCAGCCATGGTCGACTCCTCGCATTCGTGTCCGTCCGTTTCGCCGATGCTACCGCGACGGCGCCCACTCGGCTCAGGCGCCGGCGCGCTTGGAGCGCACGACCTCCTCGACCGCGCGGATCTGCGCCTCGCGGCCCATCGCGGTCTGGAACGAGTCGAGCTGCGGCGCCGACGCGCCATCGATGCGGGCGATCGCCTCGCGCACGACGTCGTCCTGCGCCGCCGAGCTCATCGCCGTGCGGAGGGAGTCCTCCGCCTCGCGAACGTATCCTGGGTGCTGTCCGTGACTCATGTGGATCTCCTGTCGTAGGTGGTTGCTGGGTTGTGGATCGTGGTGCCGGGGTTGCCGCCCCGGCACCACACCCGCGGTCCCGGCTTACGCCGAGGCCGTGAGGGCTGCACGAAGCGCCGCGCCGAGTCCGGCGTCGACGTTCGTCCAGTACTGGATGGCGCGCTCGCGGATCTCGGGGCTCTTGACCCCGCCGACCGCGCCCGTGATGGTGCGCAGGAAGCGCTCCTTCGCCGCGGCGTCGTAGACGTCGCGGTAGAGCGTGCCCGCCTGGCCGAAGTCGTCGTCCTCGGCGTGCAGCGTGACCGCCGCGCGGACGAGCTCGCCGTCCGACTCCCACGAGCCCTCGCCGGCGCGCTGCGGATCGGCGACCGGCCCGCCCTTCGAGTTCGGCGCGTAGACGGGCGCGTCGGCCGGCTTGAAGCCGTGGCGGGTCGCCCCGTCCTGCGAGTAGTTGTGGACGGGCGCGATCGGCGCGTTGACGGGGACCTCGGCGTAGTTCGCGCCGACCCGGTAGCGCTGCGCGTCCGGGTAGGAGAAGACGCGGGCCATGAGCATCTTGTCGGGACTGATGTCGATGCCGGGCACGGTGTTCGCCGGCGAGAACGCCGCCTGCTCGATCTGCGCGAAGAAGTTCTCCGGGTTCTCGCTCAGCGTGTGGATGCCGACCTCGATGAGCGGGTAGTCGGCGTGCGGCCACACCTTCGTCAGGTCGAACGGGTTGAAGCGGTAGTCGACCGCGTCGGCGTACGGCATGACCTGCACCGAGACCTTCCAGGCGGGGAAGTCCCCGCGCTCGATCGCCTCGTAGAGGTCGCGGCGGTAGTAGTCGGCGTCCGCACCGGCCGCGTCCTGCGCCTGCGCGCCAGTCATCTCCTCGTTGCCCTGCAGTGCGTGGAAGTGGTACTTCACCCAGAAGCGCTCGCCGGCGGCGTTGATCCACTGGTAGGTGTGCGAGCCGTAGCCGGGCATGTGCCGCCACGAGCGCGGGATGCCGCGATCGCCCATGAGGTAGGTGACCTGGTGGGCCGACTCGGGGGACAGCGTCCAGAAGTCCCACTGCATGTCGGCGTCGCGCAGGCCCGAGCCCGGCAGTCGCTTCTGCGAGTGGATGAAGTCGGGGAACTTGATGCCGTCGCGGATGAAGAAGACGGGCGTGTTGTTGCCCACGATGTCGTAGTTGCCCTCGGTCGTGTAGAACTTCACCGAGAAGCCGCGGACGTCGCGCCAGGTGTCGGGCGAGCCCTGCTCGCCGGCGACGGACGAGAAACGCTGCAGCGTGCGCGTCCGAGTGCCCGGCTGGAAGACGGCCGCGCGTGTGTAGGCGGAGACGTCGCCCGTGACGACGAACTCGCCGAAGGCGCCGCCGCCCTTCGCGTGCACGACGCGCTCGGGGATGCGCTCACGGTTGAACTGGGCGAGCTTCTCGACGAGGTAGCGGTCGTGCAGGGCGATGACGCCGTCGGGGCCGGCGCTGCGCGAGTGCGCGTCGCTCGCGACCGGGGTCCCGGTCTGGCTGGTCGTCGGGGGCGGGGTGATGGTCGTTTCGGACATGGTTCTCCTTCGGATTCGGGCGTGGCGGACCGACCGCTGGGGTCAGCGGTGGACGGGTTGGGCTAGCGGATCAGCCGGCTGCGGCCTGACAGGCGGGGCACAGGCCCCAGAACGTCACCTCGGCGGAGTCGACCGCGAAGCCGCCGACCGAGGACGGCGCGAGGCACGGCGCGTGACCGACGACGCAGTCGACGTCGGAGACGGCGCCGCAGCGCCTGCAGACGACGTGGTGGTGGTTGTCGGCGATACGCCGCTCGTAGAGGGCGGGGGAGCCGGCGGGCTCGATGCGGCGGATGAGTCCCGCCGCGGTGAGGTCGGCGAGGATGTTATGCACCGACTGGATCGATGTCGTCGGCAGGTCGCGCGCGACGACCTCGAGCACCTCTTCCGCGTCCGAATGAGGCATCGACTCCAGCGCCGTCATGACGGCGACGCGCCCCGCGGTGACCTTCAGACCTGCGGTCCGGAGCATCGTGTCGGGGGCGGTGGGCATGCACCCAGTGTACATCTAATTTTTAGGAATTAAAAATAACGGCTCGCGCGTGTCGCGGGAGCATCGCGTTCTCAGCCCTCGAAGAGGCGGATGACCGAGACGACGAGCGCCGCCGCGCCGACCACGAGGATGACGATGCGGTAGGCGAGCGGGGGAAGGCGCTTCGCCCAGCGCGCACCCACCAGGCCGCCGATCACCGACCCCACCGCGATGAGCGCGACGGTGACCCAGTCGATCTGCGACCAGGCGACGATCATGAACACGATCGAGCCGATCAGGTTCGCGAGGCCCGCGAGCACGTTCTTGACGCCATTGACGTGGCCGTAGGTGCCGCCGAGCGCGAGGCTCAGCGTCACGAGCAGCAGGATGCCCTGCGCCGCCCCGAAGTAGCCGCCGTACGCCCCGAGCAGCAGGATGACGACGAGCGTGATCCAGCGAACCGACGTCGCCGAGCCCGTCGGCGCGTCGGGGCGCGGCTCGTCCGCCGCCGCGAGCCGCGCGCGCGCCAGGCGCTGGAACCACGGCTGCAGCATCACGACGACGAGCGCGATCGCGATGAGCACCGGCACGACGCCGTCGAAGACGCTCGTCGGCAGCGTCACGACGAGCAGACTGCCCGCGATCGCGCCGACCGCGGTGAACGGCACGAGCCGAGCGAGCAGCGATCTCGAGGCCACGAGCGTGCGGCGGTACTCCCACACCGACGCCGCGGCGCCGGGCACGAGCCCGAGGGTGTTCGAGATGTTCGCGACGACCGGCGGCACGCCGAGGATCAGCAGGATCGGGAACGTGATGAGCGTGCCCGAGCCGACGACCGCGTTGATCGTGCCGGCGACGAGACCCGCGAGCAGCACGATCGCGAGCGCCCACGGCAGATCGCCCGGGCTGACCGACCCGAGGAGACCTTCTTCCACACGCACCCCCGTCGCAGACCATGCTCTCACGGGCGCGGAGCCCGATCCGCCCGACGACGCGCGGGGCCAGCATGATGCGGTGGCGTACGACCCCGTCAGCCAGTACCACCTCACGCGCTACCGTCCCGTGATCCTCGTCTTGACGCTGAGCGCGGCCGTCGCCGGCATCGGCGCGATCCTCGCGCTCTCGGGCATGCTCGGCGGCGCGGCCACGGTGTGCATCGTCCTCCTCGTGATCTTCGTCGTCGCCCGCGCGCTCATCCCGTTCCTGCGCATGGATCCGCCCGGATCCGCGACGACCGCGATCGGCCGCCTCCACAACGTGCTCGCGTTCCTCGCGTTCGGCTCCGCGATCGCCGTCGCATTCGTCGCCGGCGGCGCGCTGCACGATGGCGGGTTCGCGGCGCAGGTGACCTGGTCGACCGTCTTCGGCGTCGTCGGCGCGATCGGCGCGGTCGGCCTCCTCGTCGGGCTGATCGCTCGGCGCTCGGCGCTCTTCGGCCTCTTCGAACGGCTCATCTACCTCGGCTTCATCGCGTGGTTCCTGCTGATCGGAGTGACCGCGCTGCTCGGCTGAGGGCCCAGGCTCTGAGGGCCCGTCGCGCTGGGCGCCTGGGGGCGCGGCGCGCGAGCCGATAAACTCGAGGGCCAGTGCACGCCCCCCGAGCCTCGGAGGACCCATGACGTTGTTCCTCGCGGCGTTCGCGCTCGGGGCCATCGTCCTGCCGATCATCGCGAAGGCACTCGGTCGCTGGACCTTCCTCATCGCGGCCGCGCTCATGGCGGCGGCCTTCGTGCAGGCGCTGCTCGCACTGCCGGTCCTCATCGACGGCGGTGCGCAGAGCGAGCACCTGCCCTGGATCCCGCAGCTGGGCCTCGGCCTGACGTTCCGCATGGACGCGCTCTCCGGCATCCTCACGCTCGTCGTCACCGGGGTCGGCGCCCTCGTCTTCTTCTACTGCCTGCGCTACTTCGCCCGAGACGACCGCGGGATCCCGCGCTTCATCGGCGTGCTGACCGGCTTCGCCGGCTCCATGTACGGGCTCGTGCTCGCCGACGACCTGCTGCTGCTCGTCATCTTCTGGGAGGCGACGAGCATCTTCTCCTACCTGCTCATCGCGCAGCACTACGAGCGCCGGGCGAGCCGTGGTGCCGCCCTGCAGGCGCTGCTCGTGACGACGCTCGGTGGGCTCGCGATGCTCATCGGGTTCCTCATGCTCGCCGTCCAGGCCGGCACGACCTCCATCAGCGCGATCATCGCCGACCCGCCGCCCGACATCGCCCCGCTCGCGATCGTGCTCATCGTCGCCGGCGCGGTCACCAAGTCGGCGCTCATCCCGTTCCACTTCTGGCTGCCCGCCGCGATGGCCGCGCCGACCCCCGTGAGCGCCTACCTGCACGCCGCCGCGATGGTCAAAGCCGGCGTCTACCTCGTCCTGCGCTTCAGCCCCGCATTCCAGGACGCCCCCGGGTGGCGCGAGCTGCTGCTCGTGATCGGCCTCGCGACGATGCTGTTCGGCGCGGTGCAGGCGCTGCGCCAGGTCGACCTGAAGCTCCTGCTCGCCTACGGCACCGTCAGCCAGCTCGGCCTGCTCATCTCCGTCGCCGGCTACGGCGGGGCCGCGATGACCGTCGCCGCCGTCGCACTGCTGCTCTCGCACGCGCTCTTCAAATCCTCGCTCTTCCTCGTCGTCGGTGCGATCGACCACGCCTGCGAGACGCGCGACATCCGGCGGCTGAGCGGCGTCGGGCGGCGCTTCCCTGTCCTCGCGACCGCCGCCGGGCTCGCCGTGCTGTCGATGGCGGGACTGCCGCCCGCACTCGGCTTCGTCGCGAAGGAGGCCGTCTACACCGCGCTCCTCGACGACGCGGCCACCGGCGCCTGGCTGCCGATCGCCGTGCTCGTCGTCGTCGCGCTCGGATCCGTCCTCACCCTCGCCTATGGCCTGCGCTTCCTCATCGGCGCGTTCGCGAGCAAGCGCGGCGCCGAGCCGACGCGCGTCGACGGCTCTACGCGCTCCGACGCGTTCGCGCTCGTCGGCCCCAGCGTCGTGCTCTCCCTCATCGGCCTCGCGCTCGGACCGCTCGCCGGAGTCCTCGACCCCCTCGTCCAGCCGACCGCCGCGGGATATCCTGCGGCGGGGGAGAGCGAGCACCTCGCGTTCTGGCACGGCTGGCAGCCGGCCCTCGCCGTGAGCGCCGGCATCCTCGTCCTCGGAGTCGGCGCCTACCTCCTCGCCGCCAGGCGCCTGCGGGAGGACGACGCGCCGGCGAGCCCCGCGGCCCGCGCCTACGCCGCGACCGTCAGCGCTCTCGACCGGCTCGCCGGCGCCGTCACCGCGGTCGGGCAGCGCGGTTCGCTGCCGTTCTACCTCGCCGTCGTCTTCGTCGTCACGATCGCCTCGACCGGCCTCGCCCTGACCGGCGTGCGCGACTGGCCCGACCAGATCGTGCTCGCCCAGACCCCGGTGCAGCCCATCATCGGACTCCTCATGGTCGTCGCCGCGATCGCGACCGTGCGCTCGACCAAGCGCTTCCAGGCCGTCATCCTCGTCGGCGTCACCGGCGTCGGCATGGCGACGCTCTTTGCGACGCAGGGCGCCCCCGACCTCGCCCTCACCCAGGTGCTCGTCGAGATCGTCACCCTCGTGACCTTCGTCCTCGTGCTGCGCCGGCTCCCCGCGCGCCTGGGCGAGCGTCACGGCAGCCGGCACCGCGTCAAACGCGCCCTCGCCGGCATCGGCGTCGGAGTCACGATGGCCGTCGTCGCCTTCGTCGCGACCGGCGCCCGGATCGCGACGCCCGCCTCGGAGGACTGGCCGCTCCTCGCCGCCGAGATCGGGCACGGCAAGAACGTCGTGAACGTCGCGCTCGTCGACATCCGCGGCTGGGACACCATGGGGGAGCTGTCGGTCATGATCGCCGCAGCGACCGGCGTCGCGAGCCTCATCTTCGTGAGCTCCCGTGCCGACAAGCTGCCGCGGCTGCCCGGCATCCCCGCGCGCACGTCGCTGCGGGCCGGCGTGCAGCCCGTCGAGCCGCAACTGCCCGCGCGCGGCCGCTGGCTCCTCGCCGGCGCGACGCTCGAACCGCGCCGCCGCTCGATCATGCTCGAAGTCGTCGTGCGGCTCATCTTCCACGCGCTCATCGTCGTGTCGATCTTCGTCCTGCTTGTCGGCCACAACGCGCCCGGCGGCGGCTTCGCCGGCGGCCTCATCGCCGGCCTCGCGCTGTGCCTGCGCTACCTCGCCGGCGGTCGCTTCGAGCTCGGCGCGGCCGCCCTCCTCGACGCCGGCAAGACGCTCGGCGCGGGACTCATCCTCGCGACCGGTGCCGCGATCGTGCCGCTGTTCTTCGGCGTCGACGCGCTCACCTCCGCGTGGTTCACCATCGACCTCGGCTTCGCCGGCGCGATCGACTTCGTGACCTCCACGATCTTCGACATCGGCGTCTACCTCGTCGTCGTCGGGCTCCTGCTCGACATCCTGCGCAGCCTCGGCGGCGAAGTCGACCGCCAGGCCGAGGAAGAGCTCAGCGGGGTCGTCTCGTGAGCGTCTCGATGGTGCTGCTCGTCGTCATGGCCGTGCTCTACGCCTGCGGCGTCTACCTCATGCTCGAGCGCAGCATGACGAAGGTGCTGCTCGGCTTCCTCCTCGTCGGCAACGCGACGAACCTCCTCATCCTCGTCGTCGCCGGCGCGCCCGGATCCCCGCCGATCGACACCGACTCGCTCGAGGGCATCTCCGACCCGCTCCCGCAGGCGCTCACCCTCACCTCCATCGTCATCACCTTCGCGGTGTCCGCCTTCCTCCTCGCGCTCATCTACCGCTCATGGCGGCTCGCGCAGGCCGACGAGGTCGAGGACGACGCCGACGCCATCGCGCTGCGCGACGCCGAAGTGGACGAGAGCGAGCTGCTCACCGACACCTCCGACGACAGCGAGTTCGACGACGATCACGAGCGGGCCTCATGACCTGGCTCGTCCCGCTCGTCGTCCTCGTGCCGCTCATCGGCGCGGCCGCCGCGCTGACCCTGCGCAGATCGCGCGCGCAGGTCGTCGTCGCGATCCTCGCCCTCGTCATCACCCTCGTGATCGGCATCGCCCTGCTCGTCGTCGTCGACGCGCAGGGCCCGCTCATGATGTCGGTCGGCGGCTGGCCCGTGCCGATCGGCATCGTCCTCGTCGTCGACCGGCTCTCCGCACTGCTCGTCGTCGTCTCCGCCGTCGTCCTGCTCGGCGTCTTCCTCTTCTCCGTCGGGCAGGGGATCGCCGACGGCATGGAGCAGACCCCCGTCACGATCTACAACCCCGCCTACCTCATCCTCGCGGCGGGCGTCATGACGGCGTTCGTCGCCGGCGACCTGTTCAACCTCTACGTCGGCTTCGAGATCCTGCTCGTCGCGAGCTACGTCCTCATCACCATCGGCGGCACCGAATCCCGGATCCGCACCGGCACCACGTACATCGTCGTGAGCCTCGTGTCCTCCGCGCTCTTCCTCGCCGCGATCGCGATGCTCTACGGCGCGCTCGGCACCGTCAACCTCGCGCAGCTCGCCGAGCGCATCCCCGAGCTCCCACCCGCCATCCAGACCGTGCTCCAGGTGCTCCTGCTGCTCGGCTTCGCCATCAAGGCGGCCGTCTTCCCCCTGTCGTTCTGGCTGCCCGACTCCTACCCGACCGCGCCCGCGCCCGTCACCGCCGTCTTCGCGGGCCTCCTCACCAAGGTCGGCGTCTACGCGATCATCCGCACCGAGACGCTGCTCTTCCCCGACAGCGTGCTCGAACCGGTACTCGTCGTCGCGGGATGCGCGACCCTGCTCTTCGGCGTGCTCGGCGCCATCGCGCAATCCGACCTCAAGCGTCTGCTGTCCTTCACGCTCGTCAGCCACATCGGCTACCTGCTCGTCGGCATCGGCCTCGGCACGATCGACGCGATGACCGCGACCATCTACTACATGGTCCACCACATCATCGTGCAGACCGCCCTGTTCCTCGCCGCGGGACTCATCGAACGCATCGCCGGCACGACCGCGCTGCCGCGCATCGGCGGACTCCTCAAGGTCGCGCCGTTCACCGCCGCACTCTTCTTCATCTCCGTCATCAACCTCGGCGGCATCCCGCCGTTCTCCGGATTCCTCGGCAAGGTCGGCATCCTCCTCGCCGCGCTCGAAGAAGGCTCCGCGATCGCGTTCGCCGCCGTCATCATCGGGACGCTCGTGTCGCTGCTCACCCTCTACGCCCTCATCCGGGCCTGGAACGCCGCGTTCTGGCGCCCGCGACCCGCCGAGGAGGACGTCGCCGACGACGAGCCGTCGCAGCCCGCCGTCGCCACCCGGCGCACCATCGGGCTCATGACGACGTCGACCGCCGCGCTCGTCGCCATCGGCGTGTGCCTCACGATCTTCGCCGGCCCCCTCTTCGCCTACTCCGAGCGCGCCGCCGTCGGGCTCAGCGAGCAGGCCTACCAGGCGGTCGTCTTCGACGGCGAGGAGGCGCCATGAGCGGCCAGGACGGGCGGCACGAGCCGCTGCGCGGCCGAGAGCTGCGCTGGCGCATCTGGCAGCAGCTGCCGCTGCGCCTCGTCCTCGTCGTGCTGTGGATGATGCTCTGGGGCGAGCTGAGCTGGCTCAGCCTCCTCAGCGGCATCCTCGTCGCGGCGCTCGTGCCGCTCCTCTTCTACCTGCCGCCCGTCGACCTGCCGGGACGGCTCAACCCCTTCCACCTCGTGTGGTTCCTCGTCGTCTTCCTCATCCAGGTGGCCGTCAGCTCCATCCAGGTCGCTGCGCTCGCGTTCGGACCCAAAGTCGAGCACAACGCCATCATCGCGGTGTCGCTGAGGACCTCATCCGACTTCATCCTGACCATGACGGGGATCGTCACGAGCCTCGTGCCCGGCTCCTTCATCGCCGACATCGACCGCGAGCGCACCATCCTCTACGTCCACTTCATCGGCAAGAAGGACGCCGCCGCGGTCGAACGCGCGCGCCAAGGCGTGCTCGCGACCGAGCGGCGGCTCGTGCGCGCGCTCGGCTCCCGCAGCGACCTGGAGAGGATCAGCTCGTGAGCGACATCCTCGTCCCGTTCGCCATCGCCGCCGCCGTGCTGCTCGCCATCTCCGCCGTGCTCGCCGTCATCCGCATGGTCCGGGGTCCCTCCGTGCTCGACCGGATCATGGCCTCGGACGTCGTCGTGACCGTGCTGCTGCTCACCATGGGCGTCGAAATGGTCATCGACGCGAATCTGCGCACCCTGCCGGTCATGCTCGCGCTCGCCGCCACGGCGAGCATCTCCACGATCGCGGTCGCCCGATACGCGTCGCGGCGCAGCGCTGCCCAGTCGTCGCCCTCGTCACCGCCCGAGCCGCCGAAGGAGGACGCATGATCGACTTCTGGCTCGACCTCGCCGCCGGCATCCTCCTCGTCAGTGGCGCCGCGCTCTCCGTCGCCGCAGGCGTCGGCCTGCTGCGCTTCCCCGACCCCCTCGTGCGGCTGCACGCCGGCACCAAGCCGCAGATCTTCGGCCTCGCCCTCGTCATCATGGCGATCGCGCTCGCGACCCGCGAGTGGTCCGTCATGCTGACGCTCGCACCCGTCATGGTCTTCCAGATGCTCACCCAGCCGATCGCCGCGCACATGGTCGGGCGCGCGAGCTACCGCACCGGCAACTACGACCCGAAGCTCCTCATCGTCGACGAACTCGCTCAGGACGCGGACCGGACCGAGTCCGCCGACGATGACGAGGACTGAGCTCAGTCCTCAGCAGCCGGCCGCCGCGGTCCGTTCAACGCGAGCAGCACCGCGAAGACCGCGAACAGCGTCGCGAGCGGCATCGCCGTGTCCTTGCCGTTCCATGTGCTCGACTGCCACATCGCGAACCACTCCGAACCGATCACGATGAAGCCGAAGAACCAGATGACGAGCGCCAGCCCGTAGGCCGCGAAGCCCCAGATGCGCGCCCGGTCGAAGCGCGCCGCATCCGCGTTGCAGCGCACGAACAGCAGGATGCCGCCGATGATGCCGAGCGCGGCGACGAGCCCCTCGGCGACGATGATGCCGAGGTAGGCGACCGTCCACGCCCACGGCTCGGTGATCGCCCGCCACATCAGCGCGTTGCCGTCGAACGTCGTGTCCATCGACAGCACGTGCTCGACGAAGGCGTAGTTCGAGCCATAGTCCATGAGGTTGCCGAGGAACACGAACAGCGCGTAGAGACCCGTCAGCAGGACCGTCAGCGCCTGCAGGAGCCGAAGTGGATGCTTCATTGCGAATCACCTTTCTTAGAGGGCTTGTGCTTGCAGGACTTGCGCCGGAACACGAGGTCGAGGTGCGCATCGGCGTGCTGCTCGAACGGGATCGCCTGCACGAACGTCCAGCCGGCGGCGGCGCGCTCGCGGATGACCTCGCGGTAGTCCTCGGCGAGCTCGAAGCCCACCCGGGCGTGCCGCAGTCCGATGCGGACGAAGTCGTAGTCGGTCATCGCGTTCTCCTCAGATCGATTGCCGGTAGCCGAAGAACTCGTGGTCGTTGTTGTAGCCGCCGTGGCCGCCGCCGACTTCGGAGAAGTGCTCGACGAACTCGACGCCCTTGATCCACTTGACCATCTTGAAGCCGAGCTGCACCTCGTTGCGCAGGCGCAGCGGAGCCCCGTGGCCGAAGGACAGCTCCTCGTCGTTCATCTCGTAGGCGAGCATCGTCAGCGGATAGCGCATCTGCTCGATCGGATGCGCGTCGTAGTAGATGCCGCCGTCCGGCCCCGGCGCGAACGAGTAGAACACGACCCACTTCGCCTCCGGCTTCGGCTGCACGAGGTCCAGGATCGTGCTCATCGAGATGCCGCCCCACTTCGCCACCCCCGACCAGCCCTGGATGCAGAAGTGCTGCGTGATCTGCTCGTGGTGGGCCATCGAGCGCAGCTGCGCGAGCGTCAGCTCCGTCGGGTGCTCCACGAGCCCGTTGATGCGCAGCCGGTATGCGGCGAAGTCGTCCGCCGAGATCCGCGCGAACTCCTCGTCCGCGGGGTACTTGCCGTTGTGCCAGAAATAGGGGGAGATGTCGTTCTGCCCGTACTGTCCCGGCCTCGCGTCGATGTGCTCGAAGAGCCGCTGCGCGGGCCCCACGAGCGTGAAGCCGACGCGCTGCACGACGCGTGGGAAGCGGTAGGTGAGCGGCGTCGCGGCGACCCACGCGATGATCATGACGACGAGCGACGCGGCGAAGATCCAGAACCCGACCCAGCTCTCATCGTCGCGCACCGCGTACATGTGGTTGAGGTTGCGCAGCACCCCGGTCGTCAGGACGAGGGCGACGTGGATGGTGATGAACGCGATGAACCAGCACAGCACGAGGAAGTGCAGGGTGCGGGCGATCTGGATGCTGAAGACCGAGCTGATCCAGCGGAACCGGGTCGACAGCGCCGGCGACATGCCGAGCCCCGTGATGAGGGCGGCGGGCGCGGCGATGAACACCGTCACGAAGTAGGCGATGAGCTGGAGGCTGTTGTAGTTGACCCAGCCGTTCTCCGTCGGCCAGTCCAGCGACAGGTACTGGATGAGCACCGACACCGAGTTCGGGACGACGTCCCAGCTCGTCGGCACGATCCGCATCCAGTGGCCCGTGACGAACAGCAGCACGATGAAGACGATGCCGTTGGCGAGCCACAGCGTGTCGATGCCGAGATGCCACCAGCGTGCGAGGCCGATCGAGTGGCGACGGCCCGGCAGCCCGACGCCGTCGGGCAGCGACAGCGAGTCCATCTTCGCCGTGTACAGCGGGTCGGTGGGGACCGGACGCTGGATGCGGAACCAGTCCTTGCCGGGCGTCGAGTTCCGGGTGAGATACAGGCGCGGGTGGTCGGCGAGGATCGTCACGCCCGAGCGGATGATGAAGATGAGGAAGAACGCGTTGAGGAAGTGCTGCCACGCGAGCCACGCGGGGAAGCCGACCGGCGCGCTCTCGGGCAGCGGCGTCTCACCCGGATAGGTCGCGAGGAAGTCCTGCACGCCCGGCAGCTCGCGCAGCCCCTTCGCGACGGCGACGCCGACGAGCAGCAGGGCGAGGCCGATCGGGATGAGCCACAGCAGGTTGAACCAGCGCTCGCGGCCCACCCGCACCCGCGGTGCGATCCCGAACTGCGGCTCGACGCCGCCGGCCCAGTCCTCGCCGACGACATCGCGTTCCTTCGCCACCAGCTCGTGCCGGAAGCTGTCCCGCGCGCTGCCGCCCCAACCCGCAGGCGGCGGCGCGCCCGTGGGCTCGCCCATGCCCTGAACCTACCCGGCCGGTGGGGAACTGGCCAGCAGGCGGCGGCGATCGGGCGCGTCCCGTGTCGCATCGTGCCGCACCGCGCCGTTGCATTCCACAGGGTGCGGCGGGACAATCACCGCATGAGCGAAGCCGGTCAGGACCTCGAATACTTCGAGCACACCCCGATCGTGCACATCGTCACGACGAACGACGCGGGTCGCGAGGTCGTCACACCCATCTGGGCCGTCGTCACGCACGGGCGGGCCTACATCCGCAACGGGCACGGGCCCGAGTCGAAGTGGTTCGGGCGGGTCGTACGGGCACACGCGGCGGAGTTCGCGGACGGCGAGCGGCGCATCCCGGTGACGGCGGAGACGATCCTCGACCACGAGGTGCTCGACCGCGTCGACGACGCGTACCGGGCGAAATACACGTATCCCGACTCGCCGATCGAAATCATGCTCGGCGCGGACGCGCGCGGCGACACGCTGCTCATCACCCCGCAGGAGCCGCGCCACCCGGCCACCGGCCAGCAGGAGCACGTCTAGGGGTCGGCGCCCTTCGACTCGGGCTGCGCCCTCGCTCAGGGACCCGCGGGAGGGTCGCTCGGTGGTGGGGGTTGCGCCATTGCGGGCCCCTGAGCGAGCGCAGCGAGTCGAAGGGGCGAGCGAGCCTCCCGCGGGTCCCTGAGCGAGCGCAGCGAGTCGAAGGGCCTCACCGCCCGCGCGACCTCCGGCTGTAGCCGCCCAGCAGATCCCACCGCCCCTCGACCAGCATCGCCTTCTTCGCCCGCGACCAGCCATGCAGTCTCCGCTCCCACCAATACGCCTCGACGAGCGACTCGAACTCCTGGAACCAGACGAGCTCGACGGGCAGCCGCGTGCTCGTGTAGACGGCGCCGAGGCCCGAGGCGTGCTGCGTCATGCGCTCCGGGAGATCGAGTGTGCTGCCGGCGTAGTACGAGCCGTCTGCGCATCGCAGGAGGTAGGTGAACGCCATCGAGCGACGCTAGTCGAGTTGCGGGGTGGGCGCTGGAGTTATCCACAGGGCCCTTCGACTCGGGCTTCGCCCTCGCTCAGGGACCCGCTGGAGGGGCCCTCGCTCAGGGAGCCGCTGAGGGGCGCGCGGCAGCGGGTGTCGCGGCAGTGCGGGTCCCTGAGCGAGCGCAGCGAGTCGAAGGGGCCCGACCCCACCTCCCGCGGGTCCCTGAGCGAGGGCGAAGCCCGAGTCGAAGCGGCTGGCGCAGCGGGTCGAAGGGGTTAGCGCTGCGGGCGGAGCTGCTTGTAGGGGTGGGCCGTCGCCTGCGCCGTCGCGTCGGTGATGAGCTGGTCCATCCGCCGGTTGCGGGCCGCGATCCGCATGAACAGCCCCATCCAGCGCCGCCCCGAGCGCACCCGACGCCCCTCGATGCCGTCGAGCCCGTACAGGCGCAGCGCCCACTTCGGCAGCAGCGCGATGAGTCCGTACTGCGTGTGCCGTGCGACCCAGCGCTCGATCGCGTTCTTGTCCGCGGCCGGATTCCGCAGCGAGAACGCGATGTCGGCGGCATCCAGGGTCAGCGCGGCGCGCTCGCCCCAGCCTTCGATGACCTCGTCGAGCTCCGCCTTCGTCGACGGCAGCGGGTGCGGGACGTGGAGGAGGGCTGCGGCTCGGTGCTGCTCGAGCACGAACCCATCCTGCTCCTCGGGGGTCAGCTCGAGGCCGTAGGCCATGACGGAGGTGAGCGCGCCCCAGACGAAGGTGTTGTGGGTCCAGCGCAGCCAGTCGTCGGTCTTCGCCCGGCTCGTCTCGCCCGTGCGCTCGTCGGTGTGGACGGAGTGCTCGTGGAGCCGGTCGACGTGCGCGGCCGCCGCGTCGGCGTGCGCCATGTCCCCGAAGCTCACGGTGATGAGGTAGGCGGCCGTGCGCTTGAAGCGTTGCTCGGCGGCCTCGCCGCTCTCCGCCGCGATGGTGGTGCGGGCGAGGTGGCGCATCTCGCCGGGCTCGAGCACCTGCAGCAGCACGGCGACCCCGCCGCCGATGTTGAGCGCGGCGGGATGCGACATGACCTTCCAGGTGACGCTGTCCGGGCCGAAGTAGCCGTCGTCCTGGCGCTGACCGGCGAGCGTCGATGCGATCGTGATCGGCTCGCGGGCGGTCGTCGAAGTCGTCTGGATCCCCATGGCGCCAGCATTACAGCTTCGGGGTCGCCGCCATAGGGGTTGTCATGTTCTCGCCATCACCGGCCGCGTAGCGCATGCCGAGCTGGAACCGCGAGCTCGCGCCGGCCGCAGCCATCGCCTCGGCGACCCGGCGGCTGACGGTGCGGCCGGAGATGCCGAGCGCGGTCGCGATGCGCGCGTCGCTCCAGCCGAGGGCGAGGAGGTGGAGGACGCCGGCCGCGCCCTTCTGGTATTCGTCCCATGGGATCGCGGAGGCCCAGCGCAGGTCGAAGAGCGCCTGCAGCCGTTCGACGACGGAGGCGCGGCGGATGAGCCGGTGGCCCGCCCTGCCCGCCTCGTCCTCCTCGGGCAGCACGACGGCCGAGCCGTCGTAGATCGCGCATGGCGTGAGGCCCGCCAGGACGCGGATCTCCAGCCCCATGCCGCGCGCGAGCTCGACGAGGCCCTCGGCGGGGGACTCGAGGGTCTCGGGCGGGACGATGACGCGGCCGGTCACGAGGGCGTTGGCGACGACGTGCGAGAGAACGTCATGGTCGAGCTCGGCGAGCCAGGTGCGCTGCGCGAACGTCGAGGAGTCGACGATGACGTCCATGTCGAGCGGCGGGGAGGCGGCGAGGGCGTCGCCCCAGTGCTGCCAGAACCCCTCGTCTCCGAGGAGGAACTCCTCCGTGGTCATGGGGCAGAAGCCTAGCGATGCGATATACCTTGGCTGTGACCGCTGCTGCCGCACCCCATCGCACCGTCCGCGTCGAGACGGAGGCCATCTACGCCGCGCTGAGCGCCGGCACCCTCGGGGCCCTCCTCGGCGCGATCGCGACGTGGGGCGCCGCGCTCGAGTTCTGGGGGTGGCCGTCGGCGGGCTCCACGGCGGCGTTCGCCGCGGCCGGGGTCGCGGTCGTCGCGGCGGCGACCGCGTACATCCGCTCGGCGCGCATCACGGGCCAGGAGTGGCGCAAGTCCCTGCCCCTGTGGCGCGTCATCGTGAACACGGTCTCCGTGACCGTCGTGCATGCGGCGCTCGCGGCGCTCGCGACGGCGATCGTGTTTCTCGTGCTCGGCCTCGGCTTCGTCGGGGTGACGCTGCGCCCGTTCGGCGGCGCGATCCTCGGCGCGGTCGCGATCGGCCTCGTCGCCTACCTCACCTACCTGTCGGCGTCGCGCATGACGACGCAGCGGATGTCGTCGCTGCTCGTCTCCTTCGTCGCGCTCGGCACGCTGAGCGCGATGGCGACGTCGCCGGAGCCGGACTGGTGGCGCTACCACTTCAGCGAGCTCGGCACCTTCGGCACGTTCTCGAGCTTCGCGTTCAACGGCACGCTCATCGCAGGCGGCCTGCTCGTGACGACATTCGCGACCTACGTGCAGTCGGACATGGCCGAGCTCGTCGCGGAGGGGCGGCTCGGCAGCCGTCGCAGCCCGGGCGTCGTCGCCGTGCTGTTCGCGGTCATGGGCGTCATGCTCGCGATGGTCGGCATCGTCCCGCTCAACGTCAACGAACCGATCCACAACATCTCCGCGTCGGGGATGGCCCTCATGTTCTTCGGCCTGCTCGGCTCCTCGCCGTGGCTGCTGAAGGGCCTGCCGCGCGCGTTCTTCATCTCGACGATCGCGATCGGCATCGCGTTCGTCGCCTCGATCGTGCTGTTCCTGACCGGCTACTTCAACCTGACGGCGTTCGAGATCGCCGTGTTCGCGCTCATCTTCGGCTGGATCGCGATCTTCATCCGCTTCCTGTCGGCGACGGCGCGGCGGCAGGAGTAGCGCGAGCCGGGCGGTGCCCGCCTCAGCCGGCGAGCGCCGCCTTCGCGTAGCCGACGATCGCGTTCGCGTGCCCGTGGCCGAGCCCGTGCGCGGACTTCAGCCACGCGACGACGGCCATGTGGGGCTCGGTGTCGAGGCGGTCGGCGGCGAGATCGAGCCACTCCTGCACGGGCCGGCCGTAGGTCCGCTCGATGCTCGGGAAGTAGGAGGCGGGGCCCTTCGGCTTCTCGCCGGGGGCGATCTCGGGGGCGAGGACGCGGTGCTCGGACATGCCTCCAGGCTATGGGCGCCTCAGGCGTCGGGGAAGCCGAGCCCGATCGCCGCGGCGATGGCGGCGTCCCGCGAGCTCACCCCGAGCTTGCGGTAGACGGAGCGCAGCTGCGTCTTGACCGTGTCCTTGGACACGTGCAGCGCGTCGGCGATCTGCTGATAGCCGGGGTGCACGAGGAGCGCCTCGAGCACTTCGTGCTCCCGGCGCGTCAGCTGGGGGACGGCAAGCGCGGGGAAGGACCGGTCGATGGCGGCGAGGACGCGATCCGGCAGCTCCTGGTAGAACGCGATCCCGGCGTCCCGGCCGGCGTCGACGACCCCGCGCCCGGCCTCGCGGCCGAGGGCGAGGAGCGGCAGCGTCATGCCGTGCGAGGCGAGCAGGCTGCCGATGCGGGTGAGGATCATGCGGGCGGCGTCGGGGGCGCCGGGGTCGGCCGAGTCGAGCAGCGCGGCGACGTGGATGAGGCCGACTCGGGCCTCCTGGCGCGGTGTCAGCGCGGTCGCGGCGCGCAGGGGGACGAGCTCTGTCATCGCCTGGTCGGCGCGCCCCGCGATGAGGAGCAGCTGCGCCCGAGCGATGCCCGCCTCGACGGCGCCGAGCTCGTCGACGGAGGCGATGAGGCTCCGCGCCCGAGTGAGGTCGCCGGCGGCGAGCGCGAGCCGCGCCGCGGAGCGGTCGAGGTGGGCGGTCGTGTGGGCGGAGACGTCGCGCCGGCGGCGCATGTCCTCGCGGGCGCGCTCGAGGTCGGCGAGCAGCGCGCTCGCCTCCCCGGTGCCGATCGCCGCCCAGGCGGCGAGATCCCAGTACAGGTAGGCGCTCTCGACCTCGGGACGGCTGAAGCCCGCGCGGCGCAGGCCCTCGGCCGCCGCCTCGTACTCGCCGCGTTCGAGATCGCGCAGCGTCTCCGCGAGCAGCACGGGGCTGACGACGAAGCCCCGGTTCGCGAAGCGCTCGTCGTAGTCGGCGGCGGCGCGCTCGATGGTGCGAGCGGCTGCGACCATGTCGCCGAGATACGCCTCGCCCTCGGCCTGGAGGGAGAGCGTCAGGTAGCGGAAGCGGGCACCGTCGCTCGAGGCGCCGTCGGGGCGCTGCAGGCGCAGCACCTCGAGCGCCGCGGCCGGGTCGCCGAAGAAGAGCAGCGTGCCGGCGATCTGGTTGACGGCGTCGGGGATGACGCCGCGCAGCCTGCGGCGCTGCGGCGCATCGAGTGCGCGCAGGGCGGCGACGGCGCGGAGCGCCAGCTGCCGCCCGTCGCCCTCCTCGGGGTCGCCGAAGCGCACCGCGAGGAGCTCGATCGTGGCGTAGACGAAGCGCTCCTCGGGCGTCGCGGCCGCCGCGCGTTCGCGGATGCCCGCGACGGCCGCCGCGAGGAGCCCGCGGATCCTCGGCTGCATGTCGGGCTGCCAGAAGCAGTCGATCGCGATCGCGGCGGCGACCGCGGGCCAGCGCTGCAGCTGCGCGGGCTCGACGTCGTGGAGCGCGGCCGAGATGACGCCCGCGTGGATGGCGAGGAAGTCGGCGCAGTTCTCCAGCAGGATCTCGCTGACGAGTGCGAGATCCGCCGCGTCGACCGCCGCGATGAGCGCCTCCACCCAGAGCTCGTGCCCGCGCGCCCACATCGCGAACTCGCGCCGCGTCGACCGGTAGCGGGGCGCGTCGGCCTCCCGCGCGATGTCGCGCAGGATCGCGCGGAGCGGCGGCGGCAGCTGCAGCACGGCGAGCCGTCCACTCGGCACCCGCAGCTCGAGCACGGTCCCCAGCCCCAGGAGCTCGAGCCGCTCGATCGTCTCCGCGCCCGGCGCGCCCGACAGCGCTCCGGCGAGCTCCGCATCGACGAGGTCGGCTCCCGCGACGGCGAGCAGCGAGTCCTCGATGCCGAGTCCGGCGGACGCGTCCCCGGCGTGCGCCATCGCTTCGCGGAAGTGCGCGGCGATCCGCTCCTCGAGCGCCCGCTCGTCGGTCGCGTCCCGACCGGACAGCTCGCGTTCTATCGCGCTGAGGCGCACGAGCAGCGGCACGCCGCCCGTGACCCGCTGGACGAGCTCGAGGGCCGCCGGCGAGACGCCGTCGAGGCATGCGCGCGTCTCGTCGAGCGTGAAGCACAGCGCCTCGGGGCCGATCGTCTCGACGTCGAGGACGAGCGACGTCAGGGCGTCCTGCAGCGGCGTCCAGCGCCGCGTCGCGAGCAGCAGGCGCAGCTCCGGGCGGTAGTGCAGCAGGTGCCGCAGGTCGGCGACGACCTCGGCGGCGTCCGCGACGTGCTCGAAGCCGTCGACGATGAGCGCGACCGCGCCGGGGAGCGCCTCGAAGAGCCGGGGCAGCGCCTCGCGGAAGCCCTCGCCCTCACCCGCGAACGCGCGCGCCCCCGCGATCGGATGCTCCGGCGACAGGTCGAGCGCGCTGTGCGCCGCGTCGAGCAGCGCGGTCCAGAACGCGCGCCGCGTGCTCGTCTCAGACGAGGCCTGCAGCACGACGAGCCGCTCGTCGCGCGGCTGCGCGGCCCACTCGGCGAGCAGCAGCGACTTGCCGTAGCCGCTCGGGGCGTGGATCACGGCGGCGGCGCCCGCGGCGTCGAGCCGCGCGACGAGCCGGGGCCGGTGCACGTGGCGCGCGGTGAAGCGCGGCAGCATCCCGACCATCAGCAGGCGTCGCGCCGCGGCGTCGGGTCCGGGCCGGTGAGCACGATCCGTAGCCTAACCGCGGCGCACGAGGCTCCGCGGTGCGGTGATGGCCCTCGGCGCGCGCCGAGCGCTAGCATGCAAGCATCATCCGGCCCGGACACGGCTGTCCGGCACGACTAGGAGGCACGAGTTGTCTGAAAGCTCGACCGCAAAGAAATCCTCGACGAACGTCATCCGCATCGTCCTCGGCATCGGCGGCCTCGTGGCCCTGGTGCTCGGCATCCTCGTGCTCGTCTGGCCGCTTAAGACCGCAGCGATCATCACGATCCTCATCGCGATCTACGCGGTCGTCGCCGGCCTCATCTACTTGGGCACCGGGATCTTCTCGAAGGGTCTCGGGGTGTGGGCCCGCATCGGCCACATCGTCCTCGGCGCGCTGTTCATCGCGGCCGGCATCATCGCGTTCCTCAACCCGGGGGATGCGACGCTCGTGCTCGCGTTCGTCGTCGTCATCTTCATCGGCGTCAGCTGGATCGTGGAGGGCATCGTCGCGCTGACGCTGCTCGGCCAGGTCGCGTCGAAGGGGTGGACGATCTTCTACGCGATCGTCAGCATCATCGCCGGTATCTTCATCCTCTTCGCGCCGCTGTGGGCGGCCGCGCTGCTGTGGCTGTTCCTCGGCATCGCGCTCATCGTCCTCGGCATCATCCAGATCATCCGCGCCTTCACCTACCGGGGCGGGATGGTCGTCGGGTCGGTCGCCTACTGAGGCCGACGCACGCACTGAGGCGAGGCGCCCCCTGACGGGGCGCCTCGTCGCGTTATGGTCGGAGCCGTGTCGGGGTCGGGCAGCAGAGGTCGGGTGTGGCTGCGTTCGGCCCCCTGGATCTTCATCCTCCTGGCGATCTGCGTCGTGCAGATCGTGCGGGCGCAGCCACTTGACGCCGTGATCTTCGGCGTCGGCGCGGTGGTCCTCGGGCTCGATGCGGCCGGTGCGCTGCCGGCGGGCGGCGTCCGGCCCTCGATCCCGCTGACGGCCCTCATCGTGGTGGCCGCGGCGCTCGCCATCATCCTCGTCGTCGCGCCGCGGCACGGCGTCGTCGTGGCGGTGGCGGTCGGCGCGGTCGGGATCGCGGCCGTCGGGATCGCGTGGTTCCTGCCTCCGCGCGCCGCGGCGTCGGGCGGCTCGGGCGACTCGGGCGGCTCGGGCAGCTCGGGTGGCTCGGGCGGCGAGGAAGCGGCGGAACGCCGCACGCGCATCCGTCGCGCCGCGGTCGGCTGGGCGTGCGTCGCCCTCGTGATGTGCCTCGTCGAGCTCTGGTCATTCCTGTGGGGCCGGACGACGGGCGACGCGCAGGGCGAGCACCCGGCGATCTCGGAGCTGCTCGACCCGGCGCTCGACGGACCGATCGGCCGCGCGGTCTTCGCACTCGCCTGGCTCGCGCTCGGCGTCCTGCTCGTCACCCGAGGGAGGCGCTCGCACGATGCGTGACCTCACGATCGGCATCTACCTGCTGTGCCTCGCCGCCGCGCTCGTCCTCGCGGTCGGTGCGCACCGCCCTCGATGGCGGATCGGGAAGGTCACCGAGATGCTCGACGCGGTGCTCGCCGAGCGGGCGCCGCGCATCGTCATCGTCCTGTTCTGGTGGTGGCTCGGCTGGCACTTCCTCGTCGGCCAGACCGTCGACCCGCCCCTGCTCGGTGGCTGAGCGCCGGTCGCGACGGGGGTACGCTCGCGGCATGAGCCTTACCCCCGGAGAGTTCCAGTTCATCGAGGACCATCGCGCCGCCGCGATGATCACGGTCGACGCGCACGGCGTGCCGAAGCCCGTCCGCATCGCCTACCTCGTCGTCGACGGGCAGATCTGGTCGAGCGGCACGCGGGACCGGGTCCGCACGCGCCGGCTGCGCGAGGACCCGCGCTCGACGCTCTTCATCTGGGACCCCGTGTTCGACTTCCTGAGCGTCCACACGACCGTCACGATCCTCGACGGCCCCGACGCCGCCGACCTCAACCTGCGCTACTTCCGACTCCTGCAGGGCAAGCCCGAGGGGCCGCTCAGCTGGATGGGCCGGGGCGAGTTCGACGACGACGCGTTCCGCGCGCAGATGGTCGCCGACGGACGGCTTATCTACCAGTTCGAGCCCGTCTCCGCGTTCGGCAACAAGCAGTTCTGAGGCCGGGGGCGGCGCTCAGCCGCCGTTGTAGAGCGTGCTGAGCGCGCCGCCCTCGACGTTGTACTCGCCGCCCGTCACATAGGCGGCGGCGTCCGACAGCAGGAACGCGACGACCTCGGCGACCTCGAAGGGGGAGCCGACCCGGCCGAGCGGCACCGACGTCGACACGGCGGCGAGGCCCGACTCCTCGTCGCCGACGAGCTCGGTCACGAGCGCGCGCAGCATGCGGGTGTCGATCATGCCCGGCAGGACGGCGTTCACCCGCACGCCCGAATCCTTGAGGTCGGCGACCGCCATCTTCGTCAGGCCCACGACCGCATGCTTCGCCGCGCCGTAGGCGGCGGATCCCGACAGGCCCGTCGCCGCGGCGATCGACGCCGTGTTCACCACCGAACCGCGGCCGCGCGCGATCATGCCCGGCAGGACGTGCTTGAGCCCGAGGAAGACGCCGCGCACGTTGACCGCGATGACCCGGTCGAACATCTCGGTCGGGTACTCGGTGATGTGCGCGACGACGCCCTCGATGCCCGCGTTGTTGAAGAACGCGTCGATGCCGCCGAGCTCGTCACGCGCGTACTCGGCGTACGCCTTGACCTGCGCCTCCTCGGTCACATCGGCGACGAAGGTGTGGACGCGCCCCGCCGCATCCGCCTCGCGCGCGACCCGATCGGCCGCCTTCGCGAGCGCCCCCTCCTCCCGGTCGACGAGGAGCACCCGGGCCCCCCGCCGCGCGAGCACGATCGCCGTCGCGCCGCCGATGCCGCCGGCGCCCCCCGTGATGACAGCGTTCTTCCCTGTGAAGTCCTGAGTCCCGGACATGAACTATCTCTCCTTGCGTCCTGCCCCATTGCAGGAGTTGGTGGCTCTCACGATAGACCCGCTAGCGTGGCCCGTGAGCCGCGACGCGGCCGTGAGATCTGCGCGGGACGAGGAGGTCCGAAGTGTCGGATGCGCTGGAGACGGTCTACGGGATGCTGCGCGGCAGCGGTCTCGATTTTCAGGGCCCGGTCGAAGCGCTGCGCCGCGACTTCGACGCGATGCTCATGGCGGCCCCGCTGCCGGAGCACGTCGAGTACACGGAGGCCGAGATCGCCGGGGTGCCGGTGCTTCAGGCCCGCACCGAGGCGTCCGGCGATCGCGTTCTCGTCTACCTGCATGGGGGAGCGTTCATCTCGGGCTCGCCGCGCGGCTACGCGGGGTTCCTCGGCGCACTCGTCGACGCCGCCGCCGCGCGCGGCATCAGCGTCGACTACCGGCTCGCGCCCGAGCACCCCTATCCCGCAGGGCTCGAGGACGCCGTCGCCGTCGTCTCCGCGGTCATCGCCGAGGTCGGGGCCGAACGCGTCGCCCTCGCGGGCGACTCGGCCGGCGGCGGGCTCGTCGCCGCGACCCTCGCCCGACTGCGTGACACCGGCGCCTTGTTGCCGGCCTGCGCGGTGCTCCTGTCCCCATGGGTCGACCTCGCCTGCGACTCCGACTCCTACGAGGCCAACGCGGCGGCCGATCCGAGCCTGAGCCGCGAGGGTCTGCTCGCCGCGGCCGCGCAGTACCTCGGCGGGACGAGCGCCGAGGACGAGGGCGTCAGCCCCCTCTACGCGGACCTCACCGGGCTCCCGCCCACCCTCATCCAGGTCGGCTCGATCGAGATCCTGCTGAACGACTCCGTCGAGCTCGCCGCGGCGCTCGCGAGCGACGGCGTCGAGGTCGACCTCCAGGTGCGACCCGGGATGCCGCACGTCTACGCGAGCTTCGCGGGACTGCTGCCCGAGGCCGACCGCGCGGTCGCCGCCATCGGCCGCTTCGTCATCGAGCACACGGTCTGAGCGGGCGCCGCGGATGAGCGCGAACGACGGCGCCCCCGACCTCGACCTCGTCATCGTCGGGGCGGGCTTCGGCGGCATCCACATGCTGCAGCGCGCGCAGGCCGACGGCCTGAACGCGCGCGTCTACGAGCGCGGCGACGGGATCGGCGGCACCTGGTACTGGAACCGCTACCCCGGGGCGCGCTGCGACTTCGACTCCTTCGACTACTCCTACGAGTTCGACCCGGAGCTCGAGCGCGAATGGGTCTGGTCGGAGCGCTACCCCTCGCAGCTCGAGATCCTGCGCTACCTCGACCACGTCGTCGATCGCTACGGCATCCGGGACGCCATCCGGCTGGGCTCCACCGTCACGGCCGCCGTCTGGGACGATGCAGGGGCGCGCTGGAGCGTCACCATCGAAGGACCGGGCGGCAGGGAGACCATCAGCGCGAAATGGCTCGTCCTCGCCGTCGGGGCGCTGTCGAGGCCGCAACTGCCCGACTACGCGGGACTCGACGACTTCGCCGGGCTGCGGCTCGTCGCCGGCGACTGGCCCGAGCAGGACCCCGACCTCGCCGGCAAGCGCATCGCCGTCATGGGCACCGGCTCCAGCGGCGTCCAGGTCATCCCGCCGCTCGCCGCGATCGCCGAGCGGCTCACCGTGCTCGTGCGCACCCCGAGCTACGTCGTGCCCGCCCGCAACCACCCGGTCTCCGAGGCCGAGTACCGGGAACTGCTGCGCACAGGCGCCGAGCGGCGGGAGCGCAACCGCAACGCCCCGCTCGGCGTGCACTTCCCGTCGTACGGACCGTCCGCGAAGGCCGCGACGCCCGAGGAGCGGGAGCTCGCGTTCCAGGCGGCATGGGACGCCGGCGGATCGGCGATCCTCAGCGCCTTCGACGACCTGCTCGTCGACGTCGAGTCGAACGAGCTCCTCGCCGAATGGCTCAGGGCGAAGGCGCGCACGATCGTGCGCGACCCCGCGGCGGCCGCGACGCTCACCAGCCAGACCTACCCGGTCGGCGCGCGCCGCATCGTCATCGACACCGAGTTCTACGAGACGTTCAACCGCGACGACGTCGACGCGGTCGATCTCAACGCGACGCCGATCGACCGCTTCACCGAGCACGGCGTCCGGCTCGCCGACGGGCGCGAGATCCCGCTCGACGCGATCGTGTTCGCGACCGGCTACGACGCCGGCACGGGCCCCATCCTCGCGATCGACATCGAGGGCCGCGACGGGCGCTCGCTGCGGGACGCGTGGGCCGCGGGACCCGCCACGAACCTGGGCCTCCAGGTCGTCGGCTTCCCCAACCTGTTCATGATCTCCGGCCCGCAGAGCCCGTCGATCATGGCGAACGTCGTCAAGGCGATCGAGCAGCACGTGCCCTTCCTCGCCGACCTCATCGCGCACGCCGAGACCGAAGGGGTCCGGACCGTCGAGGCGGACCCGGTCGCGGCGGACGCGTGGGGCGCGCAGGTCGAGGGCATCGCGCAGATCCTCGTCCACTCGCGTGCGACGGGCTCCTGGTACTTCGGGTCGAACGTGCCCGGCAAGCCGAAGGCGTTCCTCGCCTACGCCGGCGGCATCCCCGCCTACCGCGCGATCCTCGAGGACGTCGCGGCGAACGGCTACGAGGGCTTCGCCCTCACGAGAGCGGGTGGCGCATCCGCCGGCTGATCGGCGCCGCACTCGTCGCGGTGCTCGCGCTCGGGACGCTCACGGGGTGCGAGTGGGCGCGACGACTGTTCGACGGCGCGGTCGAGGAGATCTACGAGGGCTCCTTCTACCTCAGCCCGACCCCCATGCCGAGCGGACAGCCCGGCGACGTCGTGCGCAGCCAGCCGATCGAGAGCGCGCCCGATGGCGTCGACGCGTACCGGGTCGTCTACCACTCGACGGACCTGAACGGGCAGGACATCCTCGTCTCCGGCGTCGTCGCGGTGCCCGAGGGTCCGGCCCCGGAGGGCGGGCGCACCGTCGTCGCCTGGGGGCATCCGACGACCGGCATCGCGCCGCGCTGCGCGCCGTCCGTGGGCCTCGACCCGTTCGACCTCATCGAAGGCTTCGCCGACCTCATCGCGCGCGGCTACGCGGTCGCCTACACCGACTACTCCGGAATGGGCATGGCGGGGGAGAGCGCGTACCTCATCGGGTCGACCGAGGGGCGAAACGTGCTCGACTCGGTCCGTGCCGCGCAGCAGCTCGGCATCGGCGCGAGCGACCGGGTCGCGCTCTGGGGCCACTCGCAGGGCGGCCAGGCGGTGCTCTTCGCCGCACAGCTCGCCGCCGACTACGCGCCCGAGCTCGACATCGAGGCGGTCGCGGTCGCCGCCCCCGCAGTCGACCTCGGCGGCCTCCTCGACGCCGACATCGACGACATCTCGGGCGTGACGATCTCCGCCTACGCGTTCGACGTCTTCGTCGACGTCTACGGCTCGACCCCCGGCGTCTCACTCGAGTCGATCCTCGTGCCGGCCGCCGTCGAGGTCGTCCCGCAGATGGCCGAGCTCTGCCTGCTCGGGCAGAACTCCGAGCTGCACCGGATCGGCGAGCCCTTCATCGACGGCGCGTTCCTCACCGCGGACCCCGCGACGACCGAGCCGTGGGCGAGCCTGCTGCGCGAGAACACGCCCGGCGGCGTCCGCCTCGACGCGCCGCTCTTCGTCGCCCAGGGCGCGACCGACACGCTCGTGCGCCCCGAGCTCACCGCCCGATTCGTCGCCGAGCAGCAGGGGCTCGGCACCGCGGTGACGAGCATCGTGATCCCCGGCACGGGCCACGGCCTCGTCGCGCTGCGCGCGCTGCCCGAGCTGCTGCCGTGGCTCGACGAGCACGCGCCGGCTGCACCGGCCACCTCGATCCGCTAGATTTCGAAGCCGATCGACACGAACAGGGGAGCGATCATGACCGCACAGGACATCCCGGACACTCCCGAGGTCCGCGCCGCGATGGCGAAGGCCCAGAGCGAGGCCCTCGAGCTCAACGGGCTCAGGGACGGCACCGTCGAGGTGTGGGAGGACGGCTACCGCGCGGCCGAGCACGCCGACACGACCTTCGAGTGGTGGTACTTCGACTGCCAGTTCGACGACGGCTCGACGCTCGTCGTCACCTACTCGAACAAGCCGCACACCGCCCCCGACGGCCCCGTCACCCCGACCCTCCTCGTCATCCGCCAGCAGCCCGACGGGACGAGCGTGCACCTCGAGCCGACGTTTCCAGAGAGCGAGTTCAGCGCGAGCACCGAGCGGTGCGACGTGCGGATCGGGACGAGCACCGTGACGGGCGACCTCAAGCACTACGAGCTGCACATCGAGGCCGACGGCATCACGGCGGACGTCGTCATCGACCGCGAGGCGCCGTCCTGGCGCCCCGGAGCCGGCATGTCCTACTTCGACAAGTCCAAGACGAGCTACCTCGCCTGGGTCGTGCCCGTGCCCTACGGGAGCGCTCGCGCCACGATCACGGAAGGCGGGACGACGAAGGAGCTCACCGGCTCCGCGTACCACGACCACAACTGGGGCAACAAGCTCATGGGCTCCTTCCTCGACCACTGGTTCTGGGGCCGCGCGCACATCGGCGACTACTCCCTCGTCTACGTCCGGATGACGACGAAGGGCTTCATGGGCCTCGGCGTCGTCAACATCCCGACGTTCTACCTCGCCAAGGGCGACCAGCTCGTCACCGACGACATGATCCCGCTGCGGCTCGAGACCTCGGACGACGTGCCCGGCCCCGGCCACCAGGAGTATCCGACGAAGCTCGACTGGAGCTGGCGGACCGAACGCGGCACGATCACGCTCACGGTGCGCGACCCGAAGCTCATCGAGTCGCTCGACATGCACGTCGACCACAAGGGCTTCGCAAAGGTCCTGCACGCGGGCGATCACCCCATGTACTACGACTTCAACGCCGACGCCGTGCTCGACATCGACCTCGTCGATCTCAAGGATCGCGTCGAGGGCAGGACGCTCTTCGAGAAGATGATGTTCCGCTGAGCGGCTCGGACCTCGGGGGAGGCACCGGCATCACCGCGCGATAGCATGCGGGGAGTGCCGTGACGGAGCGGGACGGATGGGATGCACGCGCCATGAGGATCACCGCCGCAGTCGCCGAGGCCGTCGGGTCGCCGCTGACGATCCGGGAGCTCGAGCTCGATGAGCCCCGCGCCGATGAGGTCCGGGTCAGGCTCGTCGCGACGGGCGTGTGCCACACCGACGCGGTCGTGCGCGACGGCTGGATCCCCACCGGGTTCCCGATCGTGCTCGGGCACGAGGGCGCGGGCATCGTCGAGGCCGTCGGGTCGACCGTGACCGACCTCGCGCCGGGCGACCACGTCGTGCTCACCGTCGCGTCCTGCGGCGTGTGCCGCAACTGCCGCTCGGGCCACCCGTCGTACTGCCTCGACTCCTACGGGCAGAACTTCGCCGGCGGGCGCGGCTTCGGGACCGACCACGCGTTCACCGACGAGGCCGGTGAAGCGGTGCACTCGCACTTCTTCGGGCAGTCCTCGTTCGCGACGCACGTCAACGCGGCGCGGCGCAGCGTCGTCAAGGTGCGCGAAGACGTGCCCCTGGAGCTGCTCGGCCCGCTCGGCTGCGGCGTGCAGACGGGTGCGGGCGCCGTGCTCAACGTGCTGCGTCCCGGCCCCGGCGACTCGATCGCCGTCTTCGGCACCGGTGCGGTCGGCATGTCCGCCGTGCTCGCGGCAGTCGCGGCCCGGGCGACGACGATCATCGCGATCGACGTCAACGACCAGCGACTCGCGCTCGCCTCCGAGCTCGGCGCGACGCACGTCATCCACGGGGCGCGGGAGAACGCGCTCGAGCGGATCCGCGAGATCACCGGTGACGGCGTGCGCTTCGCGCTCGACACGACCGCGGTGCCGAGCGTCTTCGAGACGATGGTCGACTCGCTCGCGCCGGCCGGTCACGCCGGCGAGATCGGCGCCGCGAAGGCCGGCACCATCGGCGGGATCGACATCGGGACGACGCTCGGCAAGGGCGTCACGGTGTCCTTCATCCTCGAGGGCGACTCCGTCCCGCACCTGTTCATCCCCGAGCTCATCGAGCTCTGGCAGGCCGGCGCCTTCCCCTTCGACAGGCTCGTCAAGACGTATGCCTTCGCCGACATCAACACGGCCTTCGACGACTCCGAGCGCGGCGAGACGCTCAAGCCGGTCGTCGTCTTCTAGCGGGATGCTGCCCCGCTTCCTGCGCCCGCCCGTCGCGGCGATGTCCCGGACCCGGCTCTTTCGGAGCATGGGGCCGAGAGTCATGCCCGGACTCGAGCGCGTCACCCGAGTCGTGAACCGCGGCCGCACGCCGCTCTCCGGCGCGATCGTGCCGTCGCTCGTGCTGCACACGATCGGCGCCAGGTCGGGCGAGCCGCGGCGCACCGAGCTCATGTACTGCCCCGACGGCGAGGAGATGCTCATCGTCGGCAGCAACTTCGCGGGGGAGCACCACCCTGCCTGGACCGCGAACCTCGCGGCCCACCCCATCGCGTTCGTCGAGGTCAAGGGCCGTCGGATCGACGTCGTCGCCGCCCGGGTGCCCGACGCGGAGCGCGAGGCGACCTGGATCAAGCTCGAGCGGAACTGGCCCGGCTACCGCGGCTACGAGCGCGCGGCGGGACGCGAGCTGCGGATCTTCCGGCTGACGCCGCGGTAGGGGTCTCGATACGCGCTGCGCGCTACTCGACCTGCGGGGCCCGCGCGGGGCGGCACCCGCGGTCAGTGGAGGGCGACGGGGACGGGTCCGTCCTGCGGCGCAGGCTTGCGGATGAAGAAGACGAGCACGACGATCGCGATCGCCGCGAAGGCCGCGACGAGCAGCGCGCCGTGGGTGCCCGCGGCGACCGCGGCGGGGGAGGGCTGCTCGCCCTCCGCGACGATCCCACGGCCCATCGTGTAGATGACCATGAAGACCGAGGTGCCGAGCGCGCCGGCGATCTGCTGGACGGTACTGATGCCCGCGCTCGCGTACGTGTAGTACTGCCGCTTGACGCCGGCCATCGCGACGGTGAACAGGGGGGAGAAGAGCAGCGCGAGACCGATGCAGAGCACCATGTAGAGGGCGACGACCGTCCACTTGGATGCGTCCGGAGTGAAGAGGAACGCCATGAGCCATAGCGCGATCGTCGTGATGAACGCGCCCGGGATGACGAGCGGCCGCGGCCCGATCTTGTCGTAGAGACCGCCGACGACGGGGCCCGCGAGGCCCATCAGGAGACCGCCGGGCATGACCATGAGTCCCGACTGGAGCGGATCGGCCTGCAGGCCCTCCTGGATGTAGAACGGCAGCAGCGTCAGCGAGCCGAAGAGGATCGCGTTCATCACCACCATCGTGATGACGGCCCAGGTGAAGGCGCTCGAGCTGAAGATGCGCAGATCGATGAGCGCCGAGTCCGTCTTCTGCAGGTGGATCTGGCGCAGCACGAACACGGCGAGCGCGACGAGGCCCACCGCGATGGGGATCCAGGGGGAGAGCTGCTCGCTGTCGGCGATCTGGTCGCCGAAGCTCGACAGGCCGAACACGAGCCCGCCGAAGGCGAAGACCGACAGGATGATCGAGATCACGTCGACCGGCACCTTCGCCGTCTCCGTGATGTTGACCATCTTCCAGATGCCGAGCAGCAGCGCGATGACGCCGAGCGGGAGGATCACGGTGAAGAGCGCCGACCACGGCAGGTAGGTCACGATGACGCCGCCGGCGAGCGGCCCGAGGACCGGCGCGACCGAGATGACGACGCCGATCATGCCCATCATGACGCCGCGCCTGGCGGGCGGGACGATCGTCATGATCGACGTCATGAGGAGCGGCGTCATGACTCCGGTCCCTGCGGCCTGGAGGATGCGGGCCACCAGCAGGACGCCGAACTGGACCTCGGCCGGCAGCAGATCCGACAGCGCGCCGATCGCGGTGCCGACGGTGAAGAGGCCGATCGCGCCGATGAAGACCGCGCGCGTCGTGAAGCGCTTCATGAGGAAGCCCGTGAGCGGGATGACGATCGCCATCGTGAGCATGTAGGCCGTCACGAGGAACTGCCCCGTCACCGGGTCGACGCCGAGATCCTTCATGATCGTCGGCAGCGCGACGCCGACGATCGTCTCGTTGAGCATGACGACGAACGCCGAGACGAGCAGCAGCGTCAGGACGATCTTGTGCGCGGAGGAGAGGCGTTCGGGTGAGGCGGGAGTGGCAGTGGCGGCAGTGGCATCAGAGGTCACCCGAGAATCATGTCAGTTCGTGCGGTCCCTCGTGACCCGCATGTGGATGAGCGAGGCGATGACCGCGACGGCCATAGCCGAGACGATGAACGTCAGCGACGCCCAGGTCGGGATCTCGGGCGCCCACGCGATGCCCTCGCCCCCGTTGATGAACGGCAGCTCGTTCTCGTGCATCGCGTGCAGCACGAGCTTGACCCCGATGAACGCGAGGATCGCGGCGATCCCGTACTTGAGGTACACGAGCCGCTCGGCGAGGTCCCCGAGCAGGAAGTAGAGCTGCCTGAGGCCCATGAGCGCGAAGACGTTCGCGGCGAACACGATGAACGGGCTCTGCGTGATGCCGAAGATCGCGGGGATCGAGTCGAGGGCGAAGACGAGGTCCGTGATGCCGAGCGAGACGAGCACGATGATGACCGGCGTCCAGGCCCTGCGGCCGTCGACCTCCACACGGAACTTCGTCCCGTGGAAGTCGGTCGTCGAGTGGATGCGCGATCGGATGAAGCGCAGCAGCCGGTTCTCGCGCTGCTCCTCGTCCTCGTGCCCCGTGAATGCTTGGTTCCAGGCCGTGTAGAGGAGGAAGGCGCCGAAGATGAAGAAGATCCAGGTGAAGTTCTCGATGAGCGCGGCGCCGAGCAGGATGAAGCCGGCGCGCAGCACGAGCGCGATGATGATGCCGGCCATGAGCAGCGGCTGCTGGAGGTGCCGGGGGACCGCGAAGCGGTTCATGATGATGAGGAAGACGAAGAGGTTGTCGACCGACAGCGAGTACTCCGTCAGCCAGCCCGCGACGAACTGACTGGCGTGGTCGGGGTCGCCGATCGCGAAGAGGACGCCCGCGAAGACGAGGGCGAGGGCGACGTAGAACGCGATCCAGAGGCCGCTCTCACGGGTGGAGGGGATGTGGGGGCGCTTGAACGCGATGACGACGTCGGCGATGAGGATGAGGGTGATGAGCGCGAGGGAGCCCCACTCGAACCAGGGGTTGATGTCCACAAGGGCCTTCCGGGGGTCGGTTGAAGTGCCGAACGTCTCTCCCGCGGCATCGCGTTCTTGAGCCGCGATCCGCCGTTGCCCCGGGCCGTGAGGCGGCCGTACTGACGAGGCGAACGAGTTGGGATACTCCCCTTCGTGGTCTCGAGTCTACTCGCTGCGGGCGCGAGACCCCGACTCGCGGGCACGTTCGAGGAGTCTGATGTGCGACTGGCGAGCTTGGCGAATATCGGCGGCGGACACTGGTTCGTGGAGATAGCCCGCCTTGTGCTTGAGCCTCAGCAGGCAGCCGAGTGCAGCTGCCGCGCCGGGATCCACAGTGCGGAGCAGGCCGACCGCCTCGCTGTGCGCGTCTCCCGTCGAATATCGTCCGAGTGCCCGGATGCACAGGACGTCGCTTGCGGCGATGCCGGCATGCACCGAGAGCGTGACATAGGCGTCGCCGTGCTCAGCCTCGTTCGACGCATCATCGAAGAACAGAGCTGCCGCCTCCGCGAACTCCTCCGCCTTGGCCAAGCGCCCGCGTGCGATCGTCTCGTCTGCCGCATTCGCGCTCATGGTGTGGTCCGCACGCGTCGTCGGAACGCGGACCAGTCGCCGAGTATCGGAACGCCGTCGCGGACGATCTCGTCGAGGAGGGGCTCGCGAGCTCGGGTATCGAGCTCGACCTGCGCCCACTCGACGAAGCGCGTGTCGTTGCCGGTCCACGCCGTGATCCGGGCCGACGCTGCGGCTATCGCGTCATCCCATCGGTCGTCGGCGGTGTCGGGACGCACGAGGAACAGGTCGATGTCGGAGTCCGGACGCATTTCCCGACGCGCGGCGGAACCGAACAGCGCGACCAGCACAGGGCGTTGAGGCCATGAGGTGAATTCGAGTCGCAGGCGCCGGTGGAGCTCCTGGGGGATGCTCGCCAGCGCAATGATGGCGTCGGCGGCCAGGTGCTCGCGATTCAGCCGGTAGGCGGCTGTCCGGCCGGCGACCCGCCGCACGACCACGCCCTGTTCGACGAGGCGGCGGAGCACCCGCTTGACCCCGGGCACCGTGTAGGCATCGAGCACCCGTACGATGTCCGCCGCGGTGTACTCCGCAGCGGCACTCGCCAGCACGCCGAGCACATCGCCGTCGAGTGTCGGCGTCACCGCGCGCAGCGGGGCTTGGATCTGCAATTGTCACCTCCAGTCCAGAACTATTGTTGCATTATCGAAACTATAGTTGCTGTAGGCGGTGCCTCGGATGATTGCAATGGTGCACCGCGTGTCGTGCACGTCATCTGGACCCGCGAAATGGAGCGGACTGCCGCTAAATTATCGGGATGACCGACCTGCTGCCGTCCGAGGCGCAGGTGCGCCGAGGGCCCGTCCGACGCACGCCCAGGGCGCTCGCCGCCATCATCTTCGCGAGCCGGTGGCTCCAGGCCCCGCTCTACATCGGGCTCATCGTCGCGCAGCTCGTCTACGTCATCGTCTTCGGGATCGACCTGGCCCATCTCGTCGAGGAGGTCTGGCTCGGGATCACCGATCCGGCACACCATGCGATGGACGAGGCGACGATCATGCTCGCCGTCCTCGGCCTCATCGACGTCGTGATGATCGCGAACCTGCTGATCATGGTCATCATCGGCGGGTACGAGATCTTCGTGTCGAGGACGGGCATCCAGGAGCACCCGGACCAGCCCGACTGGCTCAACCACGTCAACGCGAACCTGCTCAAGGTCAAGCTCGCGATCTCGATCATCTCAATCTCATCGATCCACCTGCTCGCGACATTCATCGAGGTCGGCGCCCTGCCGGCGGAGGGCGCGATCACGGGCGAGCACGAGGCGGGGCGCTACACGCTCACGGGCGTCATCATGCAGGTCGTGATCCACCTGGCGTTCATCGTCTCGGCCGTCGCGCTCGCCTGGATCGACCGGATGAGCGCGACGCACCGGCGCGAGGTCGTGGCGGCGCACGCCGAGCCGCACTCGGCCTGAGGTGCCGCCCCGGCGGGGCGGGTTCAGACGGTCGGCGACGCGGCGTCGGCCTCGGTGTCCTCGGCCTTCTTGCCCTTGCGGTCGAAGAGGCCGCCGATGAACTGCCAGCCGGCGTAGGCGAAGAGCAGGACCGCGAGCCCGATCACGAGCCACGTCTTGCCGCCGCCGCCGACGGCGTTGTTGAGGTAGCCGATCCAAGGCACGGAGTACCAGACGGTGCCCTGGATCTGCTCCGGCAGGATCGCGTTCTCGTCGGCGACGCCGTTGTTGTCGCCCTTGGTCGTGAAGCTCAGCTCGCCGCCGGTCGAACGCGAGATGGCGATGACGCGGTGCGTGATGTACTCGGCCTTGCCCGGCGCGATCTGGTACGTGATGACGTCGCCGATCGAGATGTTCGCCGGGTCGGTCGGCCTGACGATGACGAGCGTGCCGGGCGGGAGCGTCGGCTCCATCGACTTCGTCAGGACCGTGAGGGGCACCGAGTTGGTGGCCCACGGCACGACGATCACCGCAGCGGCGATACCGACGACGATGAGGAGAAGACCGGCGCTGACTCCGGCCGCGATGTACGACCAGACGCCCTTCTCGCGGCGGCCGGAGCCGGACGTCTGCTGCCTTGCCATTGAGGTTCCCCTGTCCCACGGTCGACGACCACCCAGCGGCGCTGGACGTAAATGCGGGCGAATGCTCCAGCGACGGCTGCGCCTAACAGCACAAAGATGGCATATTCCTCCCACCACTGCACCGTATTGAACGCGAGGTTCTCGTCCAGGTCGGTGAGGGGCCGGGGCCCGCCCCAGCCGAACTCGAACGCGCCGCCCGCGATCGAGCTCGTCGTCGAGGCGCCGGCGGATCCGCTCGCCGTGCCGGTCCCGATACCGGCCCCCGAGCCCGACCCGGTCCCGATCGCGCCGGAGCCTGAGCCGGTGCCGTCCGTCGGCGTCGTGCCGGAGCTCCCGCCGCCCGAGCTGCCGCCGCCACCGGCCGACGGGTCGACCGGTCCGACGACGAGGGTGTTCGTGCACAGCGGCTGGCCGATGGCGTTGAGGTCGACCTCGCTGAGCTCGGCGATGAACGCGACCTGGGCGGCTTCGTTCTGCGCGGTCGTACCGGTCACGTCGGGCCTAAACCACAGCTCGGTGTCGATGCGCACCACTCCGCCGGCCGGCAGCGGCGTGTCGCGGTTCAGCAGGTCGCTGCAGACGATGCCGTCGGCGCCGGCCTTGGAGGAGCTGCCCGAGGCGCCGTCATTGGTCGTGCCGACGGTCGACAGGTTCATCGCGAGCGCGAAGTCCATCGACGTCACGGTCATGTTCGCGACGCCGACCCGCACCCAGGCCGCCTCGTTCGTCGCGTTGCGGATGTAGAACGTGCCCTCGAGTCGGGAGCCGGGCACCAGCGACTGGCCGGACGGGAAGACCGAGCCGCTCAGCGACGACCCCCAGCTGATCCCGTTGAGGCTCAGCTCGATGCCGCCCGTGACTGCGTTCGCCGGTGGCGCGGCGCCGAGACCCACAGCCGGCGCGATCGCGAACGCGATGGTCGCGAGCATGAGAGCACCGAGGCGCGAGGCACGGCTCCCGCGCCTCGTGGCCTGTTTCACGGTCGTCATGGCGTGCTCACAGCGCGGTAATGATGAGGTTGGAGATGGCGCCGCTACCACTCGTGTCGTAGTTACCGCCGAAGCTCGCGGTCGCGCCGTTCGCGGCGGCCTTGTTCCAGTCGAAGCCCGCGCTCGTGCAGGTCACGGTCGTGCCGACCGTCGAGCACGTCGCGTTCCAGTACGACCAGCTCGTCAGGCCAGCGATCGTGAAGGTGACGCTCCAGCCGTTGATCGCGTGGCCCGTGCCGTTCGTGATCGCGAAGTTGTAGCCGCCGCCACCGCCCCACGAGCCGGACGAGGTCGGGGTGACGCTCATGCCGGGTGTCGAGGCCGGGGGATCGGTCGGCGGGGTGGTCGAGGTGGGGGTCGGCGTCGGCGTCGGCGTCGGGACTGTGTTCCCGCAGTCGTAGCTCCAGGTCGAGCCGTGCGTGACGGTCACCTGCATCGTGCCGAACGGGATCCAGGTCGTGCCGCCGTCGGTCGTGAGCTTGAGGACGACGTCCCGCAGGCCCGTCCCGGTCGTCGACAGGGGAGTCTGGACGCCGGGCTTCGTGAACGCGATGTTCCCGTTGTAGCCGAGATTCGACCCCGTCTGCGAGTAGATCAGCGTCTCGACGGGGCTCGAGCCGATCGTAACGAAGTAGAGCCGGAGGCCGTTCGCCTGCTTGCCGGCGAGGGTCAGGGTGCTCGCGTTCCACAGGAATGCGGCGTCGTTCTCGCTCGAGCTGTCGGCGTAGGCGGGGCAGGTGAGCGTCTGGATCGTCTCGGTGCCGGAGCCGCCGGGGATCTGCGCCTCGGCGCAGCCGACCTGGACCTCGCTGCCGGCCTTCTTGAGCCAGACGGAGCCGGTCGCGTGCTCGTTCCACTCGCCGCCGTTGATGCTGCGGTAGACGACGACGTCGACCTGCTGCGCGACGCTGCCGGTGAGGACGGCGTTCCAGTAGCTGAGCAGTCGCGCGTCGTTCGAGTTGAAGTTGAGCGCCGGCGACGGCTGGCTCCAGCTTCCGCCGCCGACGACCGTGCCGCCCTCGACGTACTCGACGAATGCGCCGGTCGGGCGGTTCGATGCGTCGACGCCCTCGAGGTAGACGGCAAACGAGGTCTCCTGGTCGTACTGGGGGATCGAGCTCCAGGCGACCGAGATCGAGTAGGGCGCGTTGCCCGCGGTGCACGCGAGGGTCTCGACCTCGGGCGCCGGGTTCCCCACGGCCGCGAAGGCGAAGGACTGGCTCGGGTCGCCCTCGTCGCAAGTCACGGTGTCGACGTAGTGGACGCTGCCGTACTTGATGTCGTCGCTGACCGCGGCGCACATCCCGGTCGTCGAGTTGACGACGTGGAACTTGCCGCCGCCGATCGGGTCGAGGATCCAGGCCTGGCGATCGACGAGCGCGGAGTTGTCGAAGTCGGGCGCGATGGTCTCGACCGCGGCACCGTCGGGCATCTCGGTCCAGCGCGGCTCCTCGGACTCGGTGAGGTTGTTCGTCGCGGCATTGAGGAACGTCGTCGCCTCGACCCCGGTCGTCGGGCTCGCGTCGACGAGTCGCCACTCGTCCTGGTTCGGGTGGGCGCAGGTGTCGGTGCGGTCGAAGAGCACGTAGAGCTGGTTGCCCGGGCTGCTGCTCGTGATCTCCCAGAACAGGCAGCCGGTCTGGCCGCCGGACGTCGTCGAGGTGACGGTGTAGCGGCCGACGCCGAGCGAGGAGCCCTCGGCGACGTACTGCGTCGCGGTCGCGGCGAGTGAGCCGATCCGCCAGTCGGCGTCGTTCGCGTACTGGAGCTGCGACTGCAGCGTCAAGTCGACCTGCTTCTCGGGGTAGAGGCCCGCGTTGAGCAGGTCCATCGAGGTGCGCACGCACAGCACGACCTCGCCGCCGTCCGCCGCGAGCTCTTCGGCCCCGCCCGAGAACGTCGTGCCGGAGCCCGCGAGCGTGCCCGTCGTCGAGACGGCCGGGTTCGTCGCGACCGCGCAGGGCTCGCCGACGCTGACCTTCCAGATCTCGACGTCGACCGAGGCGGCGAGCCCCGAGGTCGCGGAAATCCCGGCGACGGCGAGCTGGTAGGTCGCGGTGCGCGTCCCGTGGTTCGTGACGGTGACCTCGCCGACGGTCGCGAGCGCGGGCACCGCCGGGTCGTAGGTGAAGCCGTCGAGGCCGTCGACGGTCGTACCCTCGTCGGACATCGCGATGTCGGTCGAGGCGGCTGTCGCGTGCACGGTGAGCTCGTTGCTCGCGGTCCACGCCCAGGCCGCCGCGGCGCTGAAGACCATGAGGAACGCGGTGAGGCCGGCCGCCGCGACGATGGTGCGCTGGCGCGTCGTGTTCCGCCGTTGCGTTCGTCGCCGGTTCATGAGTCGGTCGTGCCCTCGAGTGTCACGTCGAAGTCGAACTCGTCATCGGGGACGAGGGCGGCGAGCGCCGTCACCTCGACGCAGAGTTCGACCGTGGCACCGGCAGATAGGGAACCGAGTCCCGTCGTGCTCACATCGTTGAGCGTGCCGCCGCCGATCGGGTCGGTACCGCAGCCGGCGTGGCCGATTGCCGTGCGAACCTCGAAGCGATCGGAGACTGCGTCGAGCAGGGCCGTCACGTCGAGGTCGGCGTCGCCCGTGTTCGAGAGCTGGACGACGGTTCCACGGATCTCGCCCGGCAGCATGTTGAGCGCATCGACGTGTGCGGAGGAGAGGCCGAGTGCCGCCGTGCCGGTGTGGATCGTGCCTGCGTCGAGAATCGAGGTGTCGTTCCAGAGCGCGTAGGTGCCGCCGCCGGCGACGACACCGACGAGGATTGCGCCTGCGAGGCCGGCGGCACCGGTGCTCGCCTGCTTCGCTCGGCGCACGGCCCTGTGGCGGCGAATCGTCCTGACCCGGTCCGAGACGGGCTGCTGGGCGAACGTCGACCTCCGCGCGCGCACCTGTGCGCGTGTGGGGCGAGCGTGCCGTCCAGCCATGATGTAGTGCCTCCAGGTTCGGGTAGGCCGGTCGTCGAGCCGAGTTGCCGGCTCGTGATCAGCGGTAGCGCCTTGGCTTCTGGTGCTTGTCCCGGGGCTCGGCGCTACAGCGAGCCCCGGGACACTGCCGCCTGCTAAGCGACCTGCTGCAGCGTGATCACCAGGTTGCTCAGGACCAGGTCCTGGTTGATGAAGTCCTGGTCCTCGATCGTGTCGGGGAAGACCACATCGATCTTTACAGTGCCGGTAGCGGAGACCGAGCCGGTCGCCACCGACGGATCGATCGACCACACACCCAGGTTCTGGACAAGGCCGAGGGCGGGCGTGATCGAAGCGAGGGAGACCTCCCCGACGGTGACGTTGAAGCCGAAGTCGCTCGGGTCGAGCGTGTTCGGGAGGTCAAGCGGGTCGAGGATCGCGGTGGTGACCTCGAACTTCAGGTTCGCGCCCTCTGCGGTGATCTCGATGCCGCTGGAGACGAATGCGAGTTCTGCGCCCGGTGCGACGGGCCAGTCGGCGATATCCACGATCTTGTCGGCGTCGTAGTCGCCGGAGGTGATCACGGGCTCGCCCAGAAGCCACGCAGCGTGACCAGGCTCACCGGGGTCGGAGTCCGGGTCCGCGAGCCAGGCCGCGTAGTCGTCGTTGAAGTTCGCCGCGTTGTACCACTGGTCGGTGGTGGCCGCGGTATCGAGCGTGAGGTGACCGGATTCGACGGTTCCGGCCTCGACGGTGCTCGACGTGTTCCAGAGAGCGAACGTGCCGCCGCCGCCGAGGAGGAGGAGGGTCGCGGCGCCGACTGCGATGGCGCCCTTGGCGTTTCTGTTCATGGTGTAGCGCTTCCTTTCGGGCGCACGAGGGCGCATCCTGCCGTCGGACGAGCCGACTGCAGGGCACGCTCCCGCTGACCCATAGTTCAGGCGGGTTGAGATTCGGGTATGGCCTCGATTGGATACAGGCGGGGCCAGGAACAAGGTTAGTGATCGACGCGCCGAACGTGGGCATTTCTCATGTCCCCAAAGAGGGGGCCCCCACGTCGGGTTGCCCCCGAATGGGGGAGACATTCGCCTTCCTTCCCGCGCGTCTCCGGCGGGTGCAGACTGGGACTCCGGCGAAGGGGGCGGAATGGATACAGACGCGATCGTCGTCGGTGGGGGCCTCGCGGGCCTCGTCGCCGCGTGCGAGCTCCTCGACGCGGGACGCCGCGTCACCCTGCTCGATCAGGAGAACGCGGCGAACCTCGGCGGCCAGGCGTACTGGTCGTTCGGTGGCATCTTTCTCGTCGACTCGCCCGCGCAGCGCCGCCTCGGCGTCCGCGACGGCTTCGACCTCGCCTGGCAGGACTGGCAGGGCTCGGCGGGCTGGGATCGGCTCGATGGCGTTCTCCCGCAGGACGAATGGGCGGTGCGCTGGGGTCGCGCCTACGTCGAGTGGGCCGCGGGCGAGAAGCGCTCGTGGCTGCGCGCCAAGGGCATCAGGTTCACCCCGATGGTCGGCTGGGCCGAGCGCGGCGGGCTCAGCGCGACGGGGCACGGTAACTCCGTGCCGCGCTTCCACGTCGCGTGGGGCACCGGGACCGGCGTGTCGGAGCCGTTCGCCGACCGGGTCCGTGCCGCTGCCGCGGACGGTCGCCTCGACTACCGGCCGCGGCACCGGGTCGAGGCGCTCGTCGTCGAGACGGGCGCCGTCGTCGGCGTGTCGGGCGCGGTGCTCGCTGCCGACGAGTCGCCGCGCGGGGTGTCGTCGTCGCGCGAGCGCGCCGCCGCCTTCGAGCTGCGCGCGCCCGCCGTCCTCGTCGCCACGGGCGGGATCGGCGGTGACCACGATCTCGTGCGCGCCTGGTGGCCGGCTTCGCTCGGCACGCCGCCCGCCCGCATGGTCACGGGCGTGCCGGCGTACGTCGACGGCTCCGGCATCGCGTTCTCCGAGGCCGCGGGTGCCCGCACTGTCAACCGCGACCGGATGTGGCACTACACGGAAGGCATCGAGAACTTCGCGCCCGTGTGGCCCGGCCACGGCATCCGCATCCTGCCGGGGCCGTCGTCGATGTGGTTCGACGCGCTCGGGCGTCGGCTGCCGCCGCCGGCGCTGCCCGGCTACGACACGCTCGCGACGCTGCGCCACCTGCGCACCGATCCGGCGATCGCCGGCTTCGACCACTCCTGGTTCGTCCTCGACCAGCGGATCATCGAGAAGGAGTTCGCGCTCTCCGGCTCCGAGCAGAACCCCGACATCACCTCCGGCTCGCTGCTGCGCGTGCTGCGCTCGCGTCTCGGGCGCGGCGCGCCCGGCCCCGTCGAGGCGTTCAAGCGGCACGGCTCCGATTTCGTCGTCGCGGACGGCCTCGACGAGCTGGTGCGGGGGATGAACGCGATCGGCGGCGGCCCCGAGCTGTCGGTCGGCGCCCTGCGCGGCGAGCTCGCGGCCCGCGACGCCGAGTTCGCGAACCCGTTCGCGAAGGACGTCCAGGTGCAGGGCATCCACAACGCGCGGCGCTACCGCGGCGACCGCATGCTGCGCGTCGCGAAGCCGCACCGCATCCTCGATGCGGGCAGCGCCCCGCTCATCGCGGTGCGGCTGCACACCCTCACGCGCAAGTCGCTCGGCGGACTGCAGACGGACCTCGAGTCCCGCGTGCTGCGTGCCGACGGGTCGGTGCTGCCGGGGCTGTGGGCGGCCGGCGAGGCGGCCGGCTTCGGCGGCGGCGGGGTGCACGGCTACAACGCGCTCGAAGGGACGTTCCTCGGCGGATGCCTCTACTCGGGACGCGCCGCGGGGCGGAGCATGGCGGGCTGACGCCCGATCCGCCGGCTCAGTCCGCCGGCATCGACAGCGACTTGCCGGAGCGGGCCCGCATCACGTTCTTGAACCACTTGCTGTCCGGGATGCGCGCGAGCAGCGGCCCCGCGATGATCGTCATGAGCACGTAGGCGGTCGTCGTCGACACGATGAACTGCGCCACCTGGGGGTTTCCCGCCGAGAGCGCCGAGGCCGCGAGGCCCGCGATGACGATCGAGAACTCGCCGCGCGGCGTCAGCGCGAAGCCCGCGCGCCAGCGACCGGCCGGCCCGACACCGGAGGCCCGCGCCGCGAGATAGCCGGTCAGCACCTTCGTGCCCATCGTGACGATCGCGAGGGCGACGGCCGGCAGCAGGACGGGGATGAGCGTCGCGGGGGAGGTGACGATGCCGAAGTAGACGAAGAAGATCGTCGCGAACAGGTCGCGCAGCGGCGCGAGCACCCGCACCGACTCCTCGGCGACCTGACCCGTGATCGCGATGCCGACGAGGAACGCGCCGACCGCCGTGGAGACCTGGAGCTCGGAGGAGATGCCGCCGACGAGCATCGTCAGGCCGAGCACGCCGATGAGCAGCGACTCGAGGTGGTGGACGGAGAAGACGCGCGAGATCGTCTTGCCGAAGCGCAGCGCGATGAACAGGATGACGAGCACCGCGGCGACCGCGATCGCGACGGTGATCGCCGCGTGGTCGAGCGCGTCGCCGATGACGATCGCCGAGACGATGGGGAGGTAGAACGCCATGGCGAGGTCCTCGATGACGAGGACCGAGAGGATGGTCGGCGTCTCCCGGTTGCCGAGGCGGCGCAGGTCGCGCAGCATCTTCGCGACCACCCCGGACGAGCTGACCCAGGTGATGCCGGCGAAGGCGACCGCCGCGACGGGGCCCCAGCCCATGATGAGGGCGAAGGCGGCGCCGGGGACCGCGTTGAGCAGTGCGTCCCAGAGGCCCGAGAACTTCGCCTGGGTGAGCCCTTTGACGAGCTCGGACGGGGAGTACTCGAGGCCGAGCATGACGAGCAGCAGGACGACGCCGATCTCGGAGCCGATGTGGAAGAACTCCATGCTCGCGTCGAGCGGGATGATCCCGCCCTCGCCGACGAGGAGTCCCGCGGCGAGGTAGAGCGGGATGGGGGAGAGGCCGACCCGGTTCGCGATGCGGCCGAGGATGCTGAGGACGAGCAAGAGTCCGCCGACCTCGATGAGAAGTACGGCGGTCTGGTGCACGTTTAGCGCGGGCCCCGGTCGATGATGCCGACGAGCGCGTCGAGACCCTTGCGCGTGCCGACCGCGACGACGACGTCGCCGGCCTCGAAGATGGTCTCCGGTCCGGGGGACGGGATGACCTGCGCACCGCGCGCGATCGCGACGATCGACGAGCCGGTGACGGTCCTCGCCCGCGTGTCGCCCATGGGGCGGCCGACGAAGCCGCTGCCGACGGGGAGCGAGATCTCCTCGGTGTAGAGGCCGAGTCCGGAGTCTCCGAGGCCCGTGATCTTGCTGAGCGTGACGGATGCGCCGAGGATCTCGCCGATCGTCGTCGCCTCGTCGTCGGTCAGGGCGATCGACTCGGTGCAGGCGTCGGGGTCGTCGCTGTCGAAGAGCGCGATGTCCCGCTCGCCCGAGCGGTAGGTGATGACGGAGATCCGTCGACCGCCCGCGGTCAGGATGTCGTTCCGGACGCCGATGCCCGGGAGGTCGACCCGTTCGATGCGCACACCCACGGCGACTGAGCATAGCAATCGCGCGGCCCCGGATCCGACGGCGACGTGGGACGATGGTGGGGTGCGTCGACCCGGTCCGCTGCAGGCCCTGCGGGGGCTCGTCGCCGGCGTCCTCACGACGTTCCTCGCACTCCTCTTCCACGTGATCGGCGGCGGCGTCGCGCCGACCCCGCTCGCCGTCGCGCTGTGCGCGGCCGCGGTGTGCTGGGTCGCGATGCTCGTGGGCCGGGCGCGGCCGTCGCTGCCGCTGCTCCTCGTCTCGGTCGCGCTCGCGCAGGGCGTCCTGCACACCGCGTTCTCGATCGCGACGGCGAGTGCGACCGTCTCCGGCCAGGCGCATGCCGGCCACGACCACCTGCTCGTCGTCGTGACCGACCACGGGCACGCGATGTGGCCCGCGCACGTCCTCGCGGGCGTGTGCACGGTCGTCGCGGTCCGCCGCGGGGAGGCGGTGCTGCGCCGCCTGCTCGAGATCGCCCGGGTCGCGGCCCGCGCACTGCTGCGCCTCGTGCTCGCCGCGCTCGCGGCGCCGGCGCAGCCGCTCGCCCGTCGCGGCGCCCGGCCGGCCGAGGCGCCCGCCGGGCCGCTCGCCTCGTGGTGGCTCGGCTCCATCGTGCAGCGCAGGGGTCCGCCGGCGCTCGCGGCTTGACCACCTCCACACACTTCGACACTTCGCGCGCCGCGTTCTCACGGCCGACGCCGTCCGGCGCGCTCGAAACGCATTAGAAAGCAGATCAGCATGACCAAGCACATCTCTGCCCGCGCGCGCCTCGGCGCGATCGCGGGAGCCGCCGCCCTGCTCGCGGCGGCGGGCGCCATCGTCGTCGCGAGCCCCGCGGCGGCGCACGTCCACGTCGACGGGGACGCCGTCCCGGGCTCGCGCACGACGGCGACGTTCCGCGTCCCGACGGAGTCCGACACCGCCTCGACGACGAGCATCACGGTCGCGCTGCCGACCGACACGCCGATCACGTCGGTCCGGGCGCTGTCGAAGCCCGGCTGGGAGTTCGAGGCGGAGCGCGTCGACCTCGACTCGCCCGTCACGGTCGGCGACGTCACGGTCACGAGCGCGTATGGCTCGATCACGTGGACGGCGACCGGCGACGGCATCGCACCGGGGGAGTACGACGAGTTCGTCGTGCAGCTCGGCCCGGTGCCGGATCAGGCGGAGCTTGTGCTGCCGACGCAGCAGGGCTACAGCGACGGGAGCGTCGTCGCGTGGGACCAGTCCGGCGGGCACGACGCGGAGCGTCCGGCGCCGGTGCTCGCGATCGGTGCGGCCGAGACGGCGGTCGACGGGGTGGGGGTCGGCGTCCTCGCGTCCGTCGGCGTCGTCCTCGGCGCGCTCGGCCTCGTCATCGGGATCGTCGCGCTGGTGATCGCGGGCCGGCGTCGGCGCGTCGCCGCCTGAGCCTGTTGTGACACGCGTGCGGGGGTGCTGGCCCGCCCCCGCACGCGTGCTATAGTTGATCGGTGTCAACTACTACGTCGCCGGTGACCTCGTCCGTCCCGACCATGAACCACCGGCAGGTCATCCAGGCGCTCATCGCGCTCATGGCCGCGTTCTTCGTCCTCATCCTCTCCGGCACGGTCGTCGCGACCTCGCTGCCCGTCATCGTCAGCGACCTCGAGGGCACCCAGTCCGACTACACCTGGATCGTCACGGCCAACTTCCTCACCATGGCGATCTCGACGCCGATCTGGGGCAAGCTCGCCGACATCTTCAGCCGGAAGCTGCTCATCCAGCTCTCGCTCGCGACCTTCACCATCGCGACCGTCGTCGCCGGCTTCGCGACCACCGCCGGCTGGCTCATCGCCTGCCGTTTCTTCCAGGGCATCGGCGTCGGCGGCATGATGGCGCTCGGCATGGTCGCGATCGCCGACATGGTCAGCCCGCGCGAGCGCGGCCGCTACATGGGCATCATGGGCGCGATCATGGGCATCGCCCAGATCGGCGGACCGCTCCTCGGCGGCGTCGTGACCGACGCCTTCGGCTGGGAGTGGAACTTCTTCCTCCCGGTGCCCGTCGCGGTCGTCGCGTTCCTCCTCATCCAGTTCACGCTGCACCTGCCCCGACACCGGCGGAAGATCAAGGTCGACGTCCTCGGCGCGATCCTCCTGTCCGCGAGCATGGGCCTCATCCTCGTCTGGATGAGCCTCGGCGGTAAGGACGCCGCGAGCGGCGGCTTCGCCTGGGACTCCGTCGAGTCCATCGCCATGATCGTCATCGGCGGGGTGCTGCTCGTCGGGACCGTGCTGTGGGAGCTCTTCGGCACGAAGGAGCCGATCGTGCCGCTGCGCCTCTTCGCGCAGCGCACCTTCGCCCTCGCGACCGTCGCATCACTGTCCGTCGGCGTCGTGATGTTCGGCGCCGCCGTCTTCCTCAGCCAGTACCTCCAGATCGCGCGCGGCATGACGCCGACCGAGTCGGGCCTGTTCACCATCCCCATGGTCGTCGGCTCGCTCCTCGCCTCGCTCGTGTTCGGGCAGCTCATCACCCGCACCGGGCGCTGGAAGGGCCTCGTCATCTTCGCCGCCGCGACGCTCGTCGCGGGCCTCGCGTTCATGGGCACGATCCACTACGACACCTCGATGTGGCTCGTCGGCCTCTACATGGGCCTCCTCGGCATCGGCACCGGCGGTCTGCTGCAGAACCTCGTGCTCGTGACCCAGAACCAGCTGCCCGCGAAGCAGCTCGGCGCCGGGACCGGGGCCATCACGTTCTTCCGCAGCCTCGGCGGCACGGTTGGCATCGCGGCGCTCGGCAGCCTGCTCGGCACCTGGGTCGCCGAGAAGATCACCGCCGGCATGACCGCGGTGCTGCCGAACGCGATGACGGACCCCGCATGCGCGGAGAGCCTCGTCGCGCTGCAGAGCGGCAGCCTGCCGCACACCGCCGACCTGTGCGACCCCGTGCGGATCGTCATCGAGAGCTCCTACGGCGACTCGATCGCAGCCCTCTTCTGGGTGTGCGTCCCGCTCGCGCTCATCTCGCTCATCGCCGTGCTCTTCCTGCCGAACCTCTCGCTGTCGCGCAAGACCGCCTCGCAGCAGCTCGAGGAGGAGCTCGGTGCCGAGTTCATCGCGCTCTCGCCGAGCGACGAGGCCGGCCTCGCGCCGGTCGAGGGCGGAGCGCCCATCGGGGAGAATGAGGGCCATGACGAGCCAGGCGCGCGCGGCTGAGAGCGACACGAACGCGACCGTCGAGTCACTCGAGGTCGCGTTCCGGCGCGTCACCCAGCTCGTCAAGCGCATGGTCGGCACGATCGCGACCGGCGTCCACCCCGAGATGCGCCACGCCGGCTGGATCGTGTTCACCGTCGTCCACCGCGGCGGCCCGGACGGACAGCCCGTCACGGTCGGGGAGATCATCTCCGAGACCGGCATGGACAAGTCGGTCGTCAGCCGCCAGCTGCGCGCCCTCAGCGACTGGGGCCTCGTCGAGACGCATCGTGCCGCCGAGGACGCGCGGGTCGTCGTCGTCGAGCCGACGCAGCTCGCGAGGGAGCGCTTCGGCGCGGTGCGGGCCCGCCAGCGGGAGATCTACAGCCGGCTGCTCGCCGACTGGCCCGAGGTGGACGTGAAGCGGCTGGAACAGCTCCTCAACCGGCTCGCCGACGTCATCAGCGACTTCTGAGGATCCCCGCGCCGACGAGCTGATCGAGCAGGCCCGCGCCGTCCGGCGCGAAGAACCAGCGCACGGGCGACTGCGCCTCGAGGTCCGCGGCGCGCTTGCGACCGCCCGCGAGCACCGCCTCACCGGTCGACAGCTGACGGATGCACACCGCCGCGACGCTCCGCGGATGCTCCCGCGCGAACTCCGCGTAGATCTCCTCGTCGTGCTGCCCGTCGTCGCCGAAGAGCAGCCAGCGGATGTCCGGGAACTCGCTCGCGAGCCGCCGCAGCTCCTCGCGCTTGTGCGCCTTGCCGCTGCGGAAGAAGCGATCGTGCGTCGGCCCCCAGTCCGTCAGCAGGAACGGTCCCGGCGGGAAGAGGTTGCGGGTGAGGAAGCGGCGCAGCGTCGGCGCGATGTTCCACGCCCCCGTCGACAGGTACAGGATCGGCGCGCCCGTGTGCTCGCGGCGGATGCGCTCGTAGAGGACCGACATGCCCGAGACCTGGATCCGGGCGTGCTCGTCGACGATGAACGTGTTCCAGGCCGCGACGAGCGGCCGCGGCAGCGCCGTCACCCACACGGTGTCGTCGACGTCCGAGATGAGCCCGAAGCGCTCCCGCGGCTCCACGACGAAGACCTGCGAGGAGACCGTCTCCGCATCCGCGATCGAGAGGTCGATCGCGTTCCATCCGGGCGCGAGCCGCACCGGGATCGTCACGTCGACGACGCCGCCGCGGTCGATCGGCACCGTGAACGTCTCCGCGCCGATGCGCACCTGCAGCTCGGTGTCGTCGGTCGGGACGCTCAGGAAGCTGCGCCAGCCGCGCACCTTCTCCGCGCGCTGCGCCGCCGGCGCGTCGGGCTTCGCGAGGACGACGCGGGCGAGCACCCGCACCCAGTCGGGCGAGCCGTAGCCGGTGTACGGGAGGATCGTGTTGACGCGACCCGCGCGTCTGGCCCGCCGCTGGCGCCAGCGATGGAACGCGTCCTCGACACGCGCCGCGAAGTGCTGCTTCCTGCGGCCCCCGCTCGCTGCCGGGTCAGACGGACTCGTCGTCTCTGACATCGGGATCCATACTGCCATCGCTCGGCGCGGCCGGCTCCGCCTCGAGCACTTCCGGGGCCTCGGCGCGCGACAGCCGGCGCTTCACGAGCCAGACGATGACGAAGAACGCGGTGATCGCGCCCGCGAAGACATAGCCCGCGTAGTGCAGATTGTTGACGAGGAGCTCGCGGAACGCGATGCCCGCGAACGTGCCCGCCGTCACGTATGCGCCCGCCCAGATGACCGCGGCGGGAGCCGCCCAGGCGATGAAGCGCCGGTACGGCATCGGCGACATCCCCACGGTGACGGGCATCAGGGCGTGCAGCACCGGCAGGAACCGGCTCACGAACACGGCGATCCCGCCGCGACGCTCGACGTATGCCGCCGCTTGGTCCCAGGCGGGTCCGATCCGGCGCCCGAGCCTCGAGCGGCGCAGCGCCGGGCCCGCCCAGCGCCCGAGCAGGAAGCCGACCGACTGCCCCGCGAGCGTGCCGACGATGACGACGAGCAGCAGTGCGACGAAGTGGACGGGGCCCTCCACGCCCGTCGCCGCCGCGACGACGATCGTGTCGCCCGGGATCACGAGCCCGACGAACAGCGTCGTCTCGAGGAAGATGCCCAGGGCCGCGGCGAACGTGCTCCAGAACGGTCCGATCGCGACGATGACGTCGAGCACCCAGGCGATGATCTGCGACAGCCAGGTGCCGAACGCCTCGAACGGATTCACCCGCCAAGTATGTCGGGCGCCACTGCATGACGTTCTCCCGAGGCTCCGGTGTCACTCGTGGCCGGAATGATCCGCGGATTCCGACCACGAGTGACACCGGAACCCTTGAGAATGGACGCGTGCGGGATCGCGTGCTCAGCTGGGACGTGCCGGGCGGCGTCGATGCCGAGGCGGCATTCGCAGCGGTGTGGGGGCAGGCCGAGCACGCGTTCTGGCTCGACACCGACGCGCGCGCCGGCGGGACGAGCTTCCTCGGTGCCGCCGAATGGGTCGTCGACGCGGAGGAGATCCGCATGCGCGGCGGGGACGTGCTCGGCTGGCTGCGAGCCGAGCGCGCGCGCTGGGACGTCGACGCCTCCGACGCGCCGGCGGGCTTCGCGCTCGGCATCGTCGGCTGGTTCGGCTACGAGCTCTATGCGGAGACGATGGGTCTCGGCGCGATGGCACCGCGCCGCTACCCCGACGCGCTGTTCATGCGCGTCGACCGCGCACTCGCCGTCGACCACGCGACCGGCAGGGCGCGGCTCATCGCGCGGGGTGCCGCCTGGGAGGGTGAGCTCGCCGTGTGGCGGGATGGCGTGCTGGCGGTGCTGGACGCCCTTCGACTCGCTCCGCTCGCTCAGGGACCCGCGGAGGCGCCAGCCGGCGGCTCCCCGAGCTCGACTGCCGGCGGGTCCCCGAGCGAGTCTCTCGGCGGGCCCCTGAGCGAGGCCGCAGGCCGAGTCGAAGGGCCGCCACCCCCCACCTGGGCCTACCCCGACGCCGACTACCTCGCGATGATCCGCGAATGCCAGGACGCGATCGCCGAGGGCGACGCGTACGTCCTGTGCCTGACGACCGAGGCGCGCGTCGCGGGGGAGTTCGACCCGTGGGAGGTCTACCGCCGCGTGCGCCGCAGCTCGCCCTCGCACCACGGCGCCTACCTGCGCTCGGGCCCCGTCGCGCTGCTCAGCGCCTCGCCAGAGCAGTTCCTCACCGTCGACCGCGACGGCTGGGTCGAGACGAAGCCGATCAAGGGGACGCGGCCGCGCGGTGCGTCGCCGCACGAGGACGAGCGCCTCGCCGCCGAGCTGCGCGCCGACCACAAGGAGCGGGCGGAGAACGTCATGATCGTCGACCTCATGCGCAACGACCTGTCGCGTGTGTGTGCGGTCGGCTCCGTCGAGGTCGTCAAGCTGCTCGACGTCGAGACGTACCCGCACGTCCACCAGCTCGTCTCGACCGTCGGCGGCCGGCTCGCGGCGGGGCGCGACGCAGTGCACGCGATCGCGTCGTGCTTCCCGGCGGGCTCGATGACGGGCGCGCCGAAGCACTCGGCCGTCTCGATCCTGTCTCGCCTGGAGGGCCGCAGCCGCGGCATCTACTCGGGCGCGTTCGGCTACCTCGGCTACGACGGCGCCGTCGACCTCGCGATGACGATCCGCTCGATCGTCATCGACCCGACCGGCGCGACGGTCGGCACGGGCGGCGGCATCACGGCGCACTCGATCCCCGAGGACGAGCTCGCCGAGACCCGCCTGAAGGCCGCGGCCCTCCTCGCCGCGCTGCACTCCTGAGCGGCGCGCATCGCGTTCTGGCACGGCACATGCCCCGAGACATGCCGTTTGAACACCGTGCAGCGGCGCAAATGCCGTGCCGCGATGCCACCGGGCGCACTCGGTGAGGGGGCGGCCGCGAGCAGGTAGGCTCGATGGTCGTGAATGAAGGGGACGCGGCCACGCACGCCGAGGACGGCGCGCTCTACGACATCCACGCCATCCAGGCGAAGTGGCTCGACCACTGGCAGGCGGACGGCACGTTCATCACGCAGGACGACGACCCGCGCCCGCGCAAGTACGTCCTCGACATGTTTCCGTACCCCTCGGGCGACCTGCACATGGGCCACGCCGAGGCGTTCGCGTTCGGCGACATCGTCGCCCGCTACTGGCGCCAGCGCGGCTTCAACGTGCTGCACCCCATCGGCTGGGACTCCTTCGGCCTGCCCGCGGAGAACGCGGCCATCCAGCGCGGCGCGAACCCCGTCACCTGGACCTACGACAACATCGCGCAGCAGCGCGAGTCGATGCGCCGCTACGGCGTCTCCTTCGACTGGACCCGGGTGCTGCACACGAGCGACCCCGAGTACTACAAGTGGAACCAGTGGCTCTTCCTGCAGATGTTCGAGCGGGGGCTCGCGTATCGCAAGGAGTCCTATGTCAACTGGGACCCGATCGACCAGACCGTGCTCGCGAACGAGCAAGTGCTCGCCGACGGCACCTCCGAGCGCACCGGCGCGCTCGTCGAGAAGAAGAAGCTCACGCAGTGGTACCTCAAGATCACCGACTACGCGGACCGGCTGCTCGACGACCTCAACCAGCTCGAGGGCTCCTGGCCGTCGCGCGTGCTGCAGATGCAGCGGAACTGGATCGGCCGCTCGACCGGCGCCGACGTCGACTTCCTCATCGAGGGCCGCGATGAGCCGGTGACGGTCTTCACGACGCGTCCGGACACGCTCTACGGCGCGACGTTCATGGTCGTCGCCCCCGACTCGGAGCTCGCGATGGAGCTCGCCGCCGGTTCCACACCGGCCGCGCAGGCCGCGTTCTCCGAGTACCTCGAGCGCACGCAGCGGCTCAGCGAGATCGAGCGGCAGGACGCCGACCGGCCGAAGACGGGCGTGCCGCTCGAGCGCTTCGCGATCAACCCCGTCAATGGCGAGCGGCTGCCGATCTGGGCCGCCGACTACGTGCTCGCCGACTACGGGCACGGCGCGATCATGGCGGTCCCGGCCCACGACCAGCGCGACCTCGACTTCGCGCGCAGATTCGACCTGCCGATCCGCATCGTCGTGGACACGACGGCGCCCATCACCGGCGCGATCCCCGTCATCCCCACCGACCCCGAGACGGGCGAGCTGATGATCCCCGTCACGCTCTCCTCGCTCGACCCGGCGACGACCGGGCAGGCGCTCGCCGGCGACGGACGGATGACGAACTCCGGGCCGCTCGACGGGCTGTCCAAGCAGAACGCGATCAAGCGCGCGATCGAGATGCTTCAGGAGACGGGCAAGGGCCGGGCGGCGAAGAACTTCCGCCTGCGCGACTGGCTCATCTCCCGCCAGCGCTTCTGGGGCACGCCGATCCCGATCGTGCACGGCGCGGACGGCGAGCTCGTGCCGGTGCCGTACGACGAGCTGCCGGTCGTGCTGCCGCCGACGGAGGGACTCGACCTCAAGCCCAAGGGGCAGTCGCCGCTCGGTGCCGCGACCGGCTGGGTCGAGGTGGCGGACCCGCGCGACGGTTCGCCGGCGCGCCGCGACCCCGACACGATGGACACGTTCGTCGACTCGTCGTGGTACTTCCTGCGCTTCCTGTCGCCGAACGACCCCGACAAGGCCTTCGACGCTGCCGCGGCCGAGAAGTGGGCGCCCGTCGACCAGTACGTCGGGGGCGTCGAGCACGCGATCCTGCACCTGCTGTACGCGCGCTTCGTCACGAAGGTCCTCTTCGACATGGGGCTCGTGTCGTTCACGGAGCCGTTCAGCGCGCTGCTCAACCAGGGCATGGTGCTCACGGATGGCAAGAAGATGTCCAAGCGCAGCGGCAAGGGCTCACTCTTCGCCGAGGAGCTGGAGGCGCACGGCGCCGACGCGCTGCGTCTCGCGCTCGCCTTCGCGGGCCCGCCCGAGGAGAACATCAACTGGGAGGACGTCTCGCCGGCGGCCTCGGCGCGCTTCCTCGGTCGGGCGTTCCGCCTCGCGACGGAGGTGACCTCGTCGCCGGACGTCGCGTGGAAGGACGGCGACGCCGCGCTGCGGCGGGTCACCCACCGCTTCCTCGCCGACGGCACGCAGCTCGCGGAGTCGTTCAAGTTCAACGTGCTCGTCGCCCGGACGATGGAGCTCGTCAACGCGACGCGCAAGACGCTCGACGCGGTCGGCGGCGCGGATCCGGCCGTCCGTGAGGCCGTCGAGGTCATCGCGGTGGCGCTGTCGCTCTTCGCGCCGTTCACGGCGGAGGAGATGTGGGAGCGGCTGGGCTACGAGCCCTCGGTCGCGTTCGCGGGCTGGCGCAAGGCGGATCCGGCGCTCCTCGTCGAGGACACCGTGACGGCGATCGTGCAGGTCGACGGCAAGGTCCGCGACCGTCTCGAGGTCTCGGCGAAGATCGACACGGCCGAGCTCGAGGCGCTCGCCCGCGCGTCGGAGAACACGATTCGCGCGATCGGCGAGCGCGAGATCGTCAAGGTCATTGTGCGCGCGCCGAACATCGTCAACATCGCGACCAAGGGCTGATCCATCCACAGTTAGGGGTCGTTCGCGGCCGGGTCGTCGCACGCCCTGCCTAGCGTGACGGCATGGAATCCGAACCGCTCCTCGTGGCGGCGCCGCGGGCGCGGATGCGCGTCGCGATCGGGGCCGTCGTCGTCCTGCTGCTCGCGGGCCTCGGCGGAGCCGTCATTGCAGGGCTCGCGACACCGCGCGGCGAGATCGTCACCGTGCCCGGCCCGTCGCCCGCCCCGAGCGACGAGGTCCTCAGCGTCGTCGTCCACGTCCTCGGTGCGGTCGCCGCACCGGGCCTCTACCGGCTGCGAGAGGGCGCGCGCGTCGTCGACGCGATCGCGGCGGCGGGCGGCTTCGCCGCGGAGGCGGAACGCGGTGCGCTCAACCTCGCGCGGCAGCTCGGCGACGCCGAGCAGATCGTCGTGCCCGTCGTCGGCGAGGCGGACGCGACCGGCGGCTCGGGCGTCGCGTCCGACGGGCGGGTGAACCTCAACACCGCCGACCGGGCCGCGCTCGAGACGCTCCCGCGCGTCGGCCCGGCGATGGCCGAGCGGATCATCGCCTGGCGGGAGCGCAACGGAGGCTTCCGCGCCGCAGAGGATCTCATGCAGGTCTCGGGGATCGGCGAGCGGACCTTCGAGGCGATGCGCGACCTGGTGTCGGTATGAGCACCGCGACGCAGACGCTACGGACGCGTCCGGCCCGCGATCTCCGCCTGCTGCCGGGGGCGCTCGGCGTGTGGGCCCTGTGCGCGATTCTCATCGGCATCCCCGAGGCCGCCGCGCCCACGGCGATCCTCGCCTGGACGATCGCGCTCGGCGCGACGGGGGCGGCGCTCGCGCTGCGCGGCCGCGGGAGCTCCCGGCGATCAGAGAACGCGATCGGCCTGCTCGCCGCGGTCGCGTTCGCCTGCGGGTGCATCGGCCTCGCGGCGACGTCGCTCGCCCACCGCGCCGACATCCGGGCGCCGCCGACGCTCATGGATGAGCGAGGGCTCGCCGAGATCGTGCTCGTGACCACGCAGGAGGCGGACGCGGGATCGGAGCGGCTGCGCGGCACGGCGACGGCGATCGGCGCCGTGCGCGGCGAGATGCCGGTGCTCGTCGTCGATGCCCGGATCGAGGATGCGATCGGGATCGGTACGACGCTGCGCCTGCGCGGGAGCGTCTCGCCGCTCGGCCCCGGCGGCGGTCTCGTCGCGATCATCGTCGCGGACGGGAGCACGCCGACGATGCTCGAGGCGCCGGTGGGCTGGATCGCGTGGGGGAACGCGCTGCGAGCCGGATTCCGCGACATCGCGGGGGAGCTGCCCGGCGACGGCGGCAGACTCCTGACGGGTCTCGCGATCGGCGACGATCGCGCCGTGCCGCAGTCGCTCGAGGACGCGATGCGCACGAGCAGCCTGACGCACCTGACCGCGGTGTCCGGTGCGAACTGCGCGATCGTCGTCGGGGCGATCATGGTCGGCGGCGCACTGCTCGGCATCCGCCGGCGATGGCGGATCCTCGCCGCGCTCGGCGTGCTCGCGGCCTTCGTCGTCCTCGTCACACCGCAGCCGAGCGTCGTCAGGGCGGCGGTCATGGCGGCGTTCGCACTGGGCGGCCTCGCGCTCGCGCGACCGATGCGCGGCGTGCCGCTGCTGTGCCTCGCCGTCGTCGGGATCCTCGTCGTGGACCCCTGGGCGGCGCGCGAGCTCGGCTTCGTGCTCTCCGTCCTCGCGACGGCGGGGCTCCTCATGCTGAGCGGCCCGCTCGCCCGCGTCATCGCGTTCCTCGTGCCGCACCGGCTCGCCCTCGCCCTCGGTGTACCGCTCGCCGCGCAGCTCTCATGCCAGCCGGCCATCGCCATCGTCGACGCCTCGGTGCCGACCTACGGCGTCGTCGCGAACCTGCTCGCGGTCCCCGCCGCACCGCTCGCGACCGTCGCGGGGCTGCTCGGGTGCCTCCTGGCGCCGGTGCTGCCGCCGCTCGCGAGCGGACTCGCATGGGTCGCCTGGCTGCCATCGAGCTGGATCGGCGGCATCGCGACGACGGTCGCGGGGCTGCCCGCCGCGCGGCTGCCCTGGCCGGACGGCGTGGCCGGGATCGCCCTCTATGCGGTGATCGGGGCAGGCGTCTCGCTCGCGGTCCTCGGCCGCGGCCGGCCGCGGCTTCTCGGCGCGCTCGGCGCCGGCGCGGCGGTCGTGGGGGTGGCCGGCGCCCTCGTCGGATCGCAGCTCGCGGCGGCCGGTCGGCCGCACGACTGGCAGTTCGCGATGTGCGACGTCGGCCAGGGCGACGCGGCGGTCGTGCGCAGCGGCGCGGCCGTCGCGGTCATCGACACGGGACCCGATCCGCCGAGCCTCACGGCCTGCCTCGACGATCTCGGCGTCGGACGGGTCGACCTGCTCGTCCTCACGCATTTCGACCACGACCACGCGGGCGGTGCGAGTGCACTGCGCGGCCGGGTCGCACGGGTGCTCACCGGCCCCGCGGACGACGATGCGCGGACACGCGTGCTCGACCCGCTCGAGGCCGGCGGCGCGGTCGTCGAGGCGGTCGCCCGAGGGGACGCGGGGACGCTCGGCGCACTCGCCTGGCAGGTCCTCTGGCCACCGGTCGGCCCGTCTGCAGCCCCGGGCAACGACGCGAGCGTCGTCGTGCGCTTCATCCCGAGCGGGGACGACTGCCGGCTCGCCGGATGCCTGAGCTCGGTGCTGCTCGGCGATCTCGGGGAGGCGGCGCAGCTGCGGCTGCTCGCCGCGGGACCCGTCGGCCGCCACGACATCGTCAAGGTCAGCCACCACGGCAGCGCCGACCAGTCCGAGCGGCTCTACGCGGCGATCGGCGCGCCCATCGCGCTCATCGGCGTCGGGGCTGACAACGGCTACGGGCACCCGACCGACCGGCTGCTCGCGCTGCTCGCGCTCACGGGGGCGGAGATCGGGCGCACGGACGAGGAGGGGATGCTCCTCGTCGCCGCCGATCCGGACGCCATCAGGCTCTGGCGGGCGAAGTAGGCTCACAGGGTGGCACGACCGGCGGCATCGAGGGGCGCGAAGGCCGCGCCCCCCGGACTGCCGTGGCACGCGATCCGGCCGGCACCCGTCATCCTCGTCAGCGGGCCCGAGGAGTTCCTCGCGGACCGGGCGGGCCGGCTGCTGCGCGAGCGGCTCCGCGAGGAGGACCCGAGCCTCGAGGTGCACGACATCGACGCCGCGACCTACGCGCCGGGCGAGCTGCTGACGCTCGCGAGCCCGTCGCTCTTCGCCGAGCCCCGGCTCATCCGCGTCGAGCACGTCGAGAAGAGCACGGACGAGTTCATCGAGGAGGCGCTGCGCTATCTCGCCGCTCCCGCCGATGACACCGTCGTCGTGCTGCGCCACGGCGGCGGGGTCCGCGGCAAGAAGCTGCTCGACGCGCTGCGCGCCTCCGGCGACGCGATCGAGATCTCCTGCATCGAGCTGAAGGGCGACCAGGAGCGCGGCGACTTCGTCCACGCCGAGTTCCGCACCGCCGGGCGCGTCGTCACGCCGGGCGCCGTGCGGGCCCTCGTCATGGCGTTCTCCGCGGACCTCGGGGAGCTCGCATCCGCCTGCCGCCAGCTCATCGACGACACCGACGATGACGTGACCGAGGTCACGGTCGACAAGTACTACGGCGGGCGAGTCGAGACGACGGCGTTCGACGTCGCCGACGCCGCCATCGCGGGGCGCAGCGGCGACGCCCTCGTGCTGCTGCGGCACGCGCTCGAGTCGGGCGCCGACCCGGTGCCGGTCGTCGCCGCGTTCGCGATGAAGCTGCGCGCGATGGCGAAGGTCGTCGGGGTCCGCGGCAGCGGCGGCGAGCTCGCAGGACGCCTCGGCATGGCGCCCTGGCAGGTCGATCGCGCGCGCCGCGACGGGCAGGGCTGGACGGACGACGGCCTGGCGAACGCGATCGAGACGATCGCGGAGACCGACGCGGCCGTCAAGGGCGCCGGGCGGGATCCCGTCTACGCCCTCGAGCGCATGATCCTCGTCATCGCCGACCGGGGGATCTGAGCCGGAACGACGAAGGCCCCGCCGAAGCGGGGCCCGCGTGCATGTCGAGTCGCGTCAGAGCGCGGCGACCTGCGAGGCGATCGCGGACTTGCGGTTCGCCGCCTGGTTCTTGTGGATGACGCCCTTCGAGACCGCCTTGTCGAGCTTCTTGTTGGCGTGGGCGAGGGCCGCGGTGGCCTTCTCCTTGTCGCCCGCGGCGACGGCCTCGCGCGTGCGGCGCACCGCGGTCTTGAGCTCCGACTTGACGGCCTTGTTGCGCTCCTCCGCCTTCTTGTTCTGGAGGTTGCGCTTGATCTGGGACTTGATGTTTGCCAAGAGTGGTTTCTTTCGTCTGGTAACGGCAGGTGATCTCCCGGCCGGGTAGAGGGGTCCTGCCGAGGTGTCGCGCGGTGGGATTCGCGCGGAAGCCAAGGAGAGAGCTTACCAGGACGCGGCGCGACCTGCCATGACGAGGAGCCGCGACACGGTGCGGGGCGCCGCGAGATTGACCATGTGGGACGCGCCGGGCACGATCGTGTGCCATGCATCGGGCGCCGCGGCGATGAACAGCCGCTCCTGCAGCCGCATCTGGTCGAGCTCGCCGTTGACGAACCAGATCGGGACTCCGGCAGAGACGGTGCGCGCGATCGACGTCAACGGGTCGAACGCCGCGACGGCGTCGATCGCCGCGATCGCCGCGCCGATGCCGTAGCCGCCGGCGAGGAACGCCTGCACCGCGGCCTTGCCGCCGACGAGCCGTTGCACCGCCACGTCGACGGCGAGTCCATGATCGGGCAGACGGGTGAGCGCGTTCGTGAGGTTCCGGTAGACCCCGATGCCGAGGCGCAGCGGGCGGGTCGAGCACGCCATCGGGATGAGGCCGTGGACCCGATCCGGGTGCCGGCCCGCGTACTCCATCGCGAGATAGCCGCCGAGCGAGAGGCCGACGAGGATGATCGGTCCGGGCTCACCCGGCAGCGCGGCGACACCGCGGATCGCCTCATCGATCGTCTCGAACGCACCCTCGGCCGTGAACGCCTCGTCGCGGCGCTTGCCGTGGCCCGGCAGGTCGGGGATGGCGACGTGGAAGCCCGCGTCGCGCAGCGCCACGTGCTGCGGCCGCCACATCGTCCGCGAGGTGTAGAGCCCGTGCACGAGCACGAATCGCGCCGCACCACCGCTCATGCGGCCAAGGCTACTCGGGCGTCCGGCTCAGCCGTGGGAGCCTGCTCGGCGCAGCCGGATGAGCGGCAGCTGCCGGTCGGTCGCGGCCTGGTATCGGTCGATCGTCCGCAGGGTCATCCGGCTGGATCGGGCCCGCACCTCACGCGTCACCCGCTCGAGCTCCTCGCCCTCGAGCTGTGCGGCGGTCACTGCGATCCGCTCCCCGTTCGTGACGATCGTGGCGCGATCGGGGTGGGCCGCGAGGTTGAAGTACCACGACGGGTGGTGCTTCGCGCCTGCGGCGGTCGCGGTCACGATCCAGTCATCGCCGTCGCGGACGAACCCGACCGGGACCGGTCCCCGCTCGAGCCCGGACTTCGCCCCGATCGTCGTGAGCGCGAGCGCGCCGACGCCTCGGAACCTCGTCGCGCGCGTCGAGTGCGCCTGGCGCAGCAGGTAGTCGCCGACGAGTCGCCACACTCCGACGGCACGCGGCTGCGGACGGCCGTAGGTGCCGTTCGGGAGCGGACGGAAGCTCATGCGCGGGCCTCCTCGGACGCGCCGATCCCGGATACGAGCTCGGCGATGACCGCCTCGACGCCGGCAGCGCCGGGCGATGCGGCGATCTCCGCGCCGATCCGCGCGGCGGCCTGACGGTAGCCCGGGTCCGCGAGCACCCGGCGCACTGCTCGGCGGACGGCTCGCGGACTGGGGCGGTGCGCCTTGAGGTCGATGCCCGCAGCCGACCAGGCGACCCGGGCCGTCGTCTCGACCTTGTCCTCGGTCCGGCCGGCCGCGACGATCGGGACGCCGTGCTCGAGCGCGTAGTGCAGCCCGCCGTATCCGCCGTTCGTGACGAAGGCCGCGAGCCGCGGGAAGAGCCGGTCGTACGGCAGGAACTCGGCCGCCCGCACGTTCTCCGGCAACGGCCCCAGCCCATCGATGGGGCGGCCGCCCGTCGCGACGACGAGCGTGACGTCGTCCCCGGCGAGCGCCTCGATCGTCAGGCGGATCAGCTGGTCGGGATCGTTGTTCGCGACCGTGCCCTGGCTGACGTGCACGATCGGGCGCCCGTCGTCGAGCTCGTCCCACCACTCGGGGAGGGGGACGGCGCTCGCGCCGGTGCGCGAGACCGGGCCGACGAACCGCACGGTGTCGGGCAGGGACGGCCGCTCGTACTCGAAGCCGGCGACGGTGAGCTGGATCACCCGATCGAGGGAGTTCGGCAGGTCGCCGAAGCGCATCTGACTCGGCATGGGGACGCCGGCGTCGGCGAACGCCTCGCGGAAGGCTCGCATGATGGGCACGTAGACCGTGCGGTCGACGAAGGCGTGGAGCAGGCGGTTGCGCAAGCGGCCGAGCGCTCCGGGCATCGGATGCATGCCGAGGCCGAAGGGCGCGGTGTCGAGGTCGCGGGACTGGAGCGGCCCGATGTTGACGAACGCGAGGGGGAGGCGCTCGGCGCGCGGCCGGGCGCAGTGGATGAAGGCGCCGAACGTGCCCGTGTCGGTCACGAGCACGTCGGTGGGCCGGGCCGCGACGGCGTCGTCGATGGCGCGGACCTGATGCGCGGCGGGCTTGACGAAGAGGTTGACCATCGACCACTGCACCTCTTTGATCCCGGTGAGCGCGGCCCGCTCCGGATAGGCCTCGTTCGCGTGATCGAGATCGAGGTCCGCGGCGGCGGGCAGCGGGATGAACTCGAGGCCCGCGGCCCGGACCCGCGTCTCGTAGGCGCGTCCGGTCATGAAGCGGACGTCGTGGCCGCCGCCGGCGAGCTGCGTCGCGATCGCGAGCAGCGGGGTGATGTGTCCCTGCGCGGGTGCGCAGCAGACGAGGATCGCGGACAACGGGACTCCTGTGCTGGAAGTGTCGATACAATGATTACATCATCAGAGTATTCACTAACTTAATGAGGTAGTCAAATGTCGGGATCGGCGAGTCGGGCGTATCGGTCGGAGCTGCGCGACGCCCAGGCGTCCCAGACCCGCGCACGCGTCCTCGACGCGGCGGCGCAGGAGTTCGCCGCGCGCGGCTACGCCGGCACCACGCTCGCGGCGATCGCCCGCGGCGCCGGCGTCTCCGTCGAGACCGTCAAGCTCCAGGGCGCGAAGCACGAGCTGCTGCTCGCCGCATGGAACCGCAGGCTCACGGGCAGTGACGAACCCGCGGGCGCGCCGTTCCTCGACGACGAAACGCGCCGAGCACAGGCGCTCGCCCTGTCCGACGAGGACCTCCTCGCCTCGCTCGTCGAGACGGCCGCCGGGATCAGCGCCGAGAGCGTCGGGCTCTGGCAGGCCTTCGCGGGAGCCGCGCGGTTCGACGAGCACGTGCGCGTCGCGTTCGAGGCGACCCTCGCCATGCGGCGCACCGAGTTCGGCCGCCTCATCGAACTGTTCGACGCGCGGGGCATGATCGCCAACGATCGGCCGCGCGACGAGCTCGCCGCGACCCTCATCCTCCTCGCGAGCGCCGAGGGCTACCAGCATCTCGTCGCGGAGTCGGGCATGAGCCGCGCCGGCTACCGCCAGTGGCTCGCGCTCGCCATCGAGCGGCTCGTCCTCGGTCCCTGAGAGCCGCCCGCAGGCGGCGGCGCCCCGATTCTCGGCACGCCATAGGCTCTCCCCATGGATGTCGCGGTCATCGGCGCGGCGGGGGACATCGGGCGATCGATCGCCGCCCTGCTCATCGAGCAGCGCGTCGTCCCGCCGACCGCGCGACTCCAGCTCGTCGGCCGCCGCGGCGGCGACGGGGAGTCGGTGCTGTACGGACTCACCTCGGACCTCTACGACGCCTTCGACGAGCGGACGCCGCTCATCGAGCCGATCGTCGAGTCCGAGGAGGTCGACGCCGACGTCATCGTCTTCGCCGCCGGTCGCACCCCGCCCGCGCGGCTCGGCGGATCGACCGACCGGGACGCCCTCGCCCGCGACAACGCCGAGGTGTTCCGCGCCTACGCCCGCGCGATCGCCGAGCACGGCTCGGGACACGAGGTCGTCGTCATCGTCACGAACCCTGTCGAACTCGGCGTCGCGATCTTCGCCGACGCGCTCGGACGGGAGCGGGTCATCGGCATGGGCGCCTGGCTCGACACGCTGCGCTTCCGCCGAGCGATCGCCGCGCAGCTCGGGCTGCACCGCCAGCGGGTCGGCGGCTTCGTCGCGGGCCAGCACGGCGACGCCGTCGTCCCGCTCTGGTCGACCGTCCGCCTGCACGGCCTCACTGCGGGGGAGGAGCGCGAAGCGCTCGCCCGACTGCGCGGCGGACGCACCCTCGACGACTTCCCGGAGGAGATCTCCCGGGCGAAGGCCCGGACGGTCGAGGCGGCCGCGGCAGGCTTCGGCGAGGCCTACCGCGTCGTCGACGACTTCCCGCCCGATCTGCGCTTCGTCGCCGGACCCTGGCTCACCCACCAGTCGGGCGCGAAGACCCGCAACGGCACGGCCGGCGCCGCCGTGGACCTTGTGGCGACCGTGCTCGACGGGCGCAACATCCTCGTCGCCGGACAGGTGCTGCTCGACGGGGAGGCGGAGCTGCTCGGCGAGCCGGTGCATGGCGTTCTCGGCGTCCCGATCATTGTCTCGCCGGACGGCTGGAGCCCCCGCACGATGCCCGCGCCGCTCGCCCCGGACGAGGAGCGGCTGCTCTCGGCCGTCGCGGCGCGGATCCGCGAGTCGCTCGCCGGCTGGGGCGCCTGAGCAGCCCCTCCGGGCCTGCGAGAATAGAACGCCATGCCACGCGCCAAGACCCCACTGACGCCCGCCGCGACCGACCCCGCGGCGATCCGCAATTTCTGCATCATCGCGCACATCGACCACGGCAAGTCGACCCTCGCCGACCGCATGCTGCAGATCACCGGCGTCGTCGCCGACCGCGACATGCGCGCGCAATACCTCGACCGGATGGACATCGAGCGCGAGCGCGGCATCACCATCAAGTCGCAGGCGGTCCGCATGCCGTGGGCGGCATCCGGCGCCACCTACGCGCTCAACATGATCGACACCCCCGGTCACGTCGACTTCACCTACGAGGTGAGCCGGTCGCTCGCCGCCTGCGAGGGCGCGATCCTGCTCGTCGACGCGGCGCAGGGCATCGAGGCGCAGACGCTCGCGAACCTCTACCTCGCGCTTGAGAACGACCTGACGATCATCCCCGTGCTCAACAAGATCGACCTGCCCGCGGCCGACCCCGAGAAGTACTCGCGCGAGCTCGCGCAGCTGATCGGCGGCAGCCCCGACGACGTGCTGCGCGTCTCGGGCAAGACGGGGGAGGGCGTCGAGGCGCTCCTCGACCGCGTCGTCGACCTGATCCCCGCGCCGGTCGGGGATCCCGCGGCGCCCGCGCGCGCGATGATCTTCGACTCCGTGTACGACGCCTACCGCGGCGTCGTCACGTACGTGCGCATGGTCGATGGCAAGCTCAGCCCTCGCGAGCGCATCCAGATGATGTCGACGCGGGCCGTGCACGAGCTTCTCGAGATCGGCGTGTCGAGCCCCGAGCCGACGCCGAGCGCGGGCCTCGGGGTCGGCGAGGTCGGCTACCTCATCACGGGCGTCAAGGACGTGCGCCAGTCGAAGGTCGGTGACACGATCACCAACTCGGCGAAGCCCGCGGCCGACGCGCTCCCGGGCTACACCGATCCCAAGCCCATGGTGTTCTCCGGCCTGTACCCGATCGACGGCAGCGACTACCCCGACCTGCGCGACGCCCTCGACAAGCTCAAGCTCTCCGACGCCGCGCTGCAGTACGAGCCCGAGACCTCCGTCGCGCTCGGTTTCGGCTTCCGATGCGGCTTCCTCGGTCTGCTCCACCTCGAGATCGTCACGGAGCGGCTCGCCCGCGAGTTCGGCCTCGACCTCATCACGACCGCGCCGTCGGTCATCTACGAGGTGACGATGGAGGACGGCAAGACGGCGACGGTCACGAACCCGTCCGAGTTCCCCACCGGCGGGAAGGTGTCGGAGGTGCGCGAGCCGGTGGTCAAGGCGGCGATCCTCGCGCCCAAGGACTACGTCGGCACGATCATGGAGCTGTGCCAGTCGCGACGCGGCACCCTGCTCGGCATGGAGTACCTCGGCGAGGACCGCGTCGAGATCCGCTACGACATCCCGCTCGGCGAGATCGTCTTCGACTTCTTCGACCAGCTCAAGTCCAAGACCGCCGGCTACGCCTCGCTCGACTACGAGCCGGCCGGGGACCGCGCCTCCGACCTCGTCAAGGTCGACATCCTGCTGCAGGGCGAGGCGGTCGACGCGTTCTCCGCGATCGTGCACCGCGACAAGGCCTACGCGTACGGCACGATGATGACGGAGCGGCTGCGCAAGCTCATCCCGCGCCAGCAGTTCGAGGTGCCGATCCAGGCGGCGATCGGCGCGCGCATCATCGCCCGCGAGAACATCCGCGCGATGCGCAAGGACGTCCTCGCGAAGTGCTACGGCGGCGACATCACCCGCAAGCGCAAGCTGCTCGAGAAGCAGAAGGAGGGCAAGAAGCGGATGAAGATGGTCGGCCGCGTCGAGGTCCCCCAGGAGGCCTTCATCGCCGCCCTCTCCGGCGACACGGAGAAGTCCAAGGACGCCAAGAAGTAACCCGCGCTCTTCCCCGAGTGCCGCGCCCCGCGCCCCCGCGCCGCGGTTCCGGTGTCAGTCGTGGCCGGAAAGCGAGGGCCATTGCGGCCACAACTGACACCTGAGCAGAACGCGATGGCGCGGCTAGGGTCTGAGGATGGCTGATTGGGGTGAGGTGTGCGGGATCGCTGCGGGACTGCCGGGCGCGCAAGCCGGCACGACGTTCGGGAACGCGGCGTGGAAGGTCGGCGGGCGGGCGTTCGTGTGGGAGCGGCCGCTGCGGGCGCGCGACCTCGAGGAGCTCGGCGGCGCGGCACCGAGCGGACCGGTCATCGGCGCACGCGTCGCGGACGAGGGGGAGAAGCTCGCGCTCATCGAGGAGGACCCCATGGCGTTCTTCACCACTGCGCACTTCGACGGCCACCCGGTGATCCTCGTCGCTCTCGACCGGATCCAGGCCCCGCGTCTGCGCGAGCTCGTGCTCTCCGCCTGGGCCGCCCGGGGCGGGAGCGACTGAAGTGGACGCGAACGGCTGCTCGGACGGCTCCGCGGCGACCATTCGCGACCACAGTGACCGCTAGCGTAGGGGCATGACCGCTCCTGAGATCACCCTGAACAATGGCGTTCGGATCCCGCAGCTCGGCCTCGGCGTCTGGCAGGCGAGCCCCGAGGAGACCGAGCGCATCGTCCGCTACGCGATCGCCGAGGCCGGCTACCGGCACATCGACGGCGCGAAGGCCTACGGCAACGAGGAGGCGCTCGGTGCCGGTGTCCGCGCGAGCGGGGTGCCGCGCGAGGAGGTGTTCGTCACGACGAAGCTCTGGCCGACCGACTTCGGCCGGGAGAACGCGATCGCGGCACTCGATGCGAGCCTTCAGCGCCTGGGCTTCGACTACGTCGACCTCTACCTCGTGCACTGGCCGAACCAGGACGACGCGAAGCGCATCGAGACCTGGCTCGCCCTCGAGGATGCGCTCGCCGCGGGCAAGGCGCGGGCGATCGGCGTCGCCAATCACGAGCCGCACCACCTCGCGGACCTGCTCGAGGCCGGCTCGGTCGTCCCCGCCGTCAACCAGATCGAGCTGCACCCGGCGCTCCCGCAGCGGGAGCTGCGCGCCCTGAACGCGAGCCATGGCATCGTGACGCAGGCCTGGAGCCCGCTCGCCGGCGGCCCGACGACTCCGTGGGGCCGGGCGAACCCGCACGGGACGGCGCTGCGGGAGAACGCCATTATCGCCGAGATCGCCGAGCGCCACGGCAAGTCGCCCGTCCAGGTGATCCTGCGCTGGCACGTGCAGCAGGGCGTCGTCGCGATCCCGAAGTCGGTGACGGAGGAGCGCGTCGCGCAGAACATCGACGTCTTCGACTTCGAGCTGTCGCCCGAGGACCTCGCGGCGATCGACGGCCTCGAGGTGCCGGATGGCGCCGGTCGCACGGGGACGCACCCCGACGACGCGTCGTTCTGACCCCTTCGACTCGGGCTTCGCCCTCGCTCAGGGAGCCGCAGGCGCGAGCAGCAGGCGCCGCTTGCTCGCGGGGCTGCAGGCTCTGCTCGCTGAAGGGGCTCCGCACGGGCGTGCGCGGGTCCCTGAGCGAGCGGAGCGAGTCGAAGGGCCCTACCCCTCGCGCCGCTCCGGCTTGAAGAGCATCTGCGTCACCAGGATGAGCATGAGTGCGATCGCTCCGACGACCGGCAGCGCCGCCCACCACCAGCCGACGAACACGCCGAGCAGCACGCCGACCGTGATCGCGAGGATCCACAGCACCGCCGTGTAGATGCCGAAGCGCGCCGCCGCGTTCGGGTCGCGCTCGAAGCGGTCGCCGGGGCGCCGCGGCATCGCCGACTCGTCGCCGCGGGACCACGCCTGCTCGAGCTCGCGCATCCACGGCTTGTGCCGGTTCGTCATGCCGGCGCCGAGCCCGGCGAGGATCGCGATGCCGACGACGATGCCGATGCCGCCGAGCACGAGCCAGAGCCACAGCGCGAACGGCGGCGCCCAGCACAGTGCGACCGCGCCGACCCCTGCGAGCAGCACCCCGAGGCCCGTGCCCATGCCGATCGCACGGCCACGGGACATCGGATAGTTCGAGGAGGTCTCCTGCTGCAGGGAGTCGGCGGTGACGAAGCCGAGGCAGAATGCGAACACGCCCATGAGCAGCACGTGCACGAGCGGGCTGAGCGCACCCGGCGTCGGCGTCTGCGGCGCGAGCACGGCGAGCGCGATCGAGGCGGCGAGCGCGAGCGCGCCGACGATGGGGAAGACGGTGGCGCGGATGACGAACGCCGGGCGCGGGCGCACGCGGTGGCGGGCCCACTGGTCGGCGGGGGAGTCGTCGCCGGCGAGGTCGCCGACCGCGTCGTCGAGGAAGGCCTGGAAGTCCCCGACCTCGGTGAAGGCGCGCCGAGCCGCCTCCGCGGGGCCGACGCCGTCGTGCTCCAGCTCCTCGACGCGGGCGACGAGGTTCGCGCGCAGCTCCTCCTTGAGGTCCTGCATCGCCTGCGTCGAGGGGGCCCCGGCGAAGGCCTCGTCGAGGAGGCGGTGGATCGTGAGGTTCGCGGTCATGGTCATGCCTGCTCCGTGCTCGGGTCCCGGGTGTCCAGGAGTTGGTCGATGATGTCGCGCGTGGCGCGCCAGGCGCTCACGTTGCGGCGGAAGACGGCGCGTCCGGCGTCCGTGATCCGGTAGTACTTGCGCCGCCCGCCCTGGGACTCGTCGCCCCAGTACGCCTCGACGAGCCCGTCCTTCTCGAGGCGGCGGTACGTCGCGTAGAGCGTCGCCTCTTTGATCTCGTGGTCGCCGCCGGCGGCGTCGCGGATGGTCTTGTAGATCTCGAAGCCGTAGCGGTCGCCGCGGCGCAGTGTCGCGAGCACGATCGTGTCGGTGTGCCCGCGCAGCAGGTCCGACGCGAAGGGATCGCTCGTTATCTCGCTCACGTCGAGTACCATATCACACACAGTACCTATCCACATCAATCCACAATCACGGTGAGAACGGCATGCCGCCGCTTATGGACAGGCGCCAATGACTCCCAGCCCGTCCCATCGGACGTCTACAGTTGCGCCGTGACCGACTACCGCCCGCCCATCTCCGACATCGCGTTCTCGCTCAAGCTCGCCGGCTACGACCGGCTCGCCGAGCTCGACGAGTTCGCCCACGCCGACATCGAGACCGTCATCGGGATGCTCGAGGAGGCGGGCGACTTCATGGCCAAGGTCGTGGCCCCGACGAACCGCGACGGCGACGTCATCGGCGCGGTCCGCCACGAGGACGGCTCCGTCACGACGCCGCCGAGCTTCAAGGTCGCCTACGACAAGCTCGTCGAGTCCGGCTGGCTCACCGTGCCGTTCCCGGAGCAGTACGAGGGCGGCGGCTTCCCCGGCACCGTCGGTTTCGCCCTCCAGGAGCTCGTGCAGACCTCCAACATGGCGTTCTCCCTCGGCCCGCTGCTCACCCACGGCTCGACCGACGCCTTCCTCGCCTACGCGTCCGACGAGATCAAGGACCTGTACCTGCCGAAGATGATCACCGGGCAGTGGATGGGGACGATGAACCTCACCGAGCCGCAGGCCGGCACCGACGTTGGGGCGCTCACGACGAAGGCGGTCCCGAATGGCGACGGCACCTACGCGATCACCGGGCAGAAGATCTTCATCACCTGGGGCGAGCACGACCTCACGGAGAACATCGTCCACCTCGTCCTCGCGCGGCTGCCCGGCGCGCCCGCGGGCACGAAGGGCATCTCGCTCTTCGTCGTCCCGAAGTTCATCCCCGACGCGAACGGCGACCCGGGCGAGCGCAACGCCCTGGAGTGCATCGGCATCGAGGAGAAGATCGGCATCCACGGTTCGCCGACCTGCGTCATGTCGTACGACGGCGCGACGGGGTGGCTCGTCGGCGACGAGCACAAGGGCATGCGCGCCATGTTCGTCATGATGAACGTCGCGCGGCTCTCGGTCGGCATGCAGGGGCTCTCGGTCTCCGTGCGCGCCCACCAGCAGTCCGCGGAGTATGCGTCGCAGCGGGTCCAGGGCCCCACCGTCTCGCCGCTCGGCGAGACGACGATCCAGGGTCACCCCGACGTGCGCCGCATGCTGCTCGACCAGAAGTCCTCGATCGCGGCGCTGCGGCACCTGCTGCTGCTCAACGCCGTCCACATCGACCTCGCCGCGCATCACCCGGACCCCGCGGTGCGCGCCCGCTCGGAGGAGCTCGCGGGGCTGCTGACGCCGCTGTCGAAGTCGTGGGGTACCGATCTCGCGATCGAGAACGCGAGCGCGAACATCCAGATCCACGGCGGCATGGGCTTCATCGAGGAGACGGGCGCGGGCCAGTTCTGGCGAGACGCGCGCATCACCCCGATCTACGAGGGCACCAACGGAGTCCAGGCCGCCGACCTCGTCGGACGCAAGATGCCGGTGCGCGCCGGCGCGTCGTTCATGGAGTTCATCGCCGAGATGAAGGCGGACCTGCCGGCACTGCGGGCCGGCGGCGAGGCGTTCGCGCCGATCGCCGCGGGGCTCGAGCGCGCGCTCGGCGACCTCGAGCGCTCGACGGGCTGGATGCTCCGCACCGGTGCGGGCGGGGACGTCCCGGCGGTGCTCGCCGGCTCCGTCGCCTACCAGAAGCTCTGGGCGATCACGGTCGGCGCGTGGCGGCTCGCGGTCGCGGCGCTCGCCGACGACGAGGGGCAGGACCAGCGCATCGTGCTCGCGCGCTACTTCGCAACCCGCCGCCTGCCCGAGACGGCGGCGCTCCTCGCGGAGGCGACCGCCGGCGCGGCCGACCTCTACGCCCTCGACATCTGAGGACCTTCGCTTTTCAGGAGTGCGGCGGGTTCGGCGTGCAATGCGCACGCGTACCCCGCCGCACTCCTGAAAAGGGGAGGATGGGAGGGTGCCGAGCGTGCTGCCTGACGGGGACCCCGCGCCCCCGGACGGCGCCCTGCCGGCGAGCGTGCGCGCCGGCGCCGACGAGCGCGCGTTCGGGGTGTACCTCCACGTGCCGTTCTGCCGGGTGCGCTGCGGCTACTGCGACTTCAACACGTACACCTCGACCGAGCTGCTCGGCGCCCGCCAGGAGGACTTCGCGGGCCAGGCGATCGCCGAGCTCGAGTTCGCGGCCCGAGTGCTGGAGGACGCCGACCTCCCGCACCGCCCCGCGAGCACCGTCTTCTTCGGCGGCGGGACGCCCACCCTGCTGCCGGCCGACGATCTCGCGCGGATGCTGGGCGCCGTGCGCACGGCGTTCTGCCTCGCGGACGGCGCCGAGGTCACGACCGAGGCGAACCCGGACTCGATCGACCGGGACGGGCTGCTGCGACTGGCCGATGCGGGCCTGACGCGCGTGAGCTTCGGAGTGCAGTCGGCGGTGCCGGGCGTGCTCGCGACGCTCGACCGCACGCACGACCCCGATCGCGTGCCCCTCGTCGTCGGCTGGGCCCGCGAGGCGGGCCTCGGCGTCAGCGTCGACCTCATCTACGGCACGCCGGGCGAGACGCTCGAGGATTGGCGCACCAGTCTCGAGGCCGCGATCGCGCTCGCACCCGACCACGTCTCGGCGTACGCGCTCATCGTCGAGGAGGGCACGCGCCTCGCAGGGCAGATCCGGCGCGGCGAGCTCGAGGCCCCTGACGACGATCTGCAGGCGGACATGTACGAGCTCGCCGACGAGCTGCTCGCGGCGGCGGGCTTCTCCTGGTACGAGGTCTCGAACTGGGCGAGAACGCGATCGGACCGCTCCCGGCACAACCTCGCCTACTGGACGGGCGAGGACTGGTGGGGGATCGGGCCGGGTGCGCACAGCCACGTCGGCGGCGTGCGCTGGTGGAACGTCAAGCACCCGAGCGCGTATGCGAAGCGGATCGCGGCGGGCGCCTCGCCCGCGCACGCCCGCGAGCTCCTCGACGACGCGACGCGGGCGAGCGAGGACGTGCTGCTGCGTTCACGGCTCGCGGACGGCTACCCGATCGATCGCCTGCCGCAGGGCGCCCGTGCCGTGGTCGCGGGGCTCATCGCGGGCGACCTCGTCGAGGGGCGCGAGGCGCTCGGCGGGCGCATCGTGCTGACCCTGCGCGGGCGGCTGCTCGCCGACCTCGTGGTGCGGGAGCTCCTCGCCGAGCGGGAGCCTCCGAGTCAGGAGTAGCCCGGTCAGGAGTACCGGGCAGAGGCCGCCGCGGCGATGATCCCGACGATGAGGAACACGATGAGGATGATCCCCGTGATGATGCAGCCGATGATGAGGCCCGCGAGGGCGAGGCCCCGGCCCTGCTCGCCGCTGCGCCGGATCTGGCCGAGTGCAACGCCTGAGAGGATCGCGCCGAGCCACCACAGGTAGGGCACGAGCGAGATGACGAATCCGGCGATCGCGAGCCCGTTCCACGGGCGCGGCGCGTAGTAGGGCTGCGGGTAGCCGACCTGCGGGTAGCCCGCCTGCTGCGGCGGGTATCCGGGCTGCTGCTGGTAACCCGGCTGCGGGTAGCCCTGTTGCTGCGGGTAGCCGGCCTGCTGGGGATAGCCCTGCTGCTGCGGGTACGGCTGCACCTGGTATCCGGGCGGCGGCTCCGTGCCGTAGGGGACGAAACCGGGGGGCGGGGGCGGCGCGTCAGTCATGCCTGCGAGGCTAAGCGGGGCTCCGGGGGATCGCAACGTGCCTCGCCGGACGCGCGGAAGGGACGGGCCCCCGCGGCCCGCCCCTTCTGCGACGACCTGCTACTTGATGAAGCGGATGTTGAACGGGTAGCGGTAGGCGCCGCCCGCGAGGACGACTCCGCGACCCTTGAAGCCCCACAGCAGCGCGACGACGAAGATCGCGAGGGTGAGGAGCCACTGGATGAGGATCCACCAGGCGAAGCCGGCGAAGTAGGCGAACGGGTTGCTCGCGATCACGGCGGCGTTGATGATCCCGAAGACGATCCAGACGACGACGTGGGCGATCGTGACGGTGATGCCGAAGTTCAGCGCCTCCTTGCCCTCGTTGTTGGAGCGGGGGCCGCGGTCCTTGTAGATGAGCCAGAGGATCAGCGGGATCACCCATCCGAGCGAGGCGGAGAGGTACTGCCAGCCGGCGATGTTCGCGTCCTGCGCGTCGGTCAGCGGCGCGGCGGGCTGGACCGGCGGCTGCTGGTACTGCGGCTGTCCGTACTGCGGCTGCTGGGGCGGGAGGTTCGGGTCGGCGGGGGGAGGGGTAGCTGTCATGCGGAACAACCTAGTGACGGGGTGTGCCGTATGCAACGACCCGGTAACGGCGTGCCGTCACAGCAGCGGACGGTAAACTTGGCACTCTCAGGTCGCGGGTGCCAATCGCATCCACGGCGCACACTCGGAGGACGAACGCCATGGTCTCGGATCGCGGACTCGAGGTGCTGCGCGTCATCGTCGAGGATTACGTCGCGACACGCGAGCCGGTCGGCTCCAAGTCGATCGTCGAGCGCCACGGCTTCGACGTGTCGGCCGCGACGATCCGCAACGACATGGCGACGCTCGAGGACGAGGGCCTGATCGCCGCGCCGCACACCTCGAGCGGCCGCATCCCGACCGACAAGGGCTACCGGGCGTTCGTCGACCAGCTCGCAGGGCTCCGGCCGCTCACGCCCGCGCAGCGCCAGGCGATCGAGTCCTTCATGGGCCAAGCGATCGACCTCGAGGACGTCCTCGCCCGCACGGTGCGACTGCTCTCCCAACTGACCAGCCAGGTCGCCGTCATCCAGGTCCCCACGATGTCGACGCAGCGCGTGCGCCACGTCGAGGTCCTGCCGCTCGGCCCCGTGCGCGCGATGACGGTGCTCATCGCCGACGGCGGGCGCGTCGATCAGCGGCTCGTGGACCTCGGCGGGCCCGTCGAGGAGGACTTCCTCCGCGAGGTCGGCTCGCGGCTGAACGCCGCGGTCGTGGGGCGCACGCTCGACGACGCGCGGACCGCGCTCGTCGCGTTCTCCGACGGCTTCCCGCTCGAGCGCCGCTCCGTCATCGACCAGCTCGCCGCGGCCCTCATGGAGCAGACGGCGGGCGACCGACAGGACCGCCTCGTCATGGCGGGGGCTGCGAACCTGGCCCGCACGGAGCCTGACTTCCCCGGCAGCATCACGCCGGTCCTCGAGGCGATCGAGGAGCAGGTCACGCTGCTGCGGCTCTTCCGCGAGATGGAGCTGGACCAGCACGGCGTGGCCGTGCGCATCGGGCGCGAGCACGACGCGGCCGGCCTCGTGGAGACGTCCGTGCTCGCCGGCGAGTACCAGACCTCGGGCGGCTCATCGCGCGTGGGACTGCTCGGCCCCACCCGCATGGACTACTCGACGAACATCGCGGCGGTCAGGGCCGTCGCGCGATACCTCTCGAAACTGCTCGGGGAGCGTGGTTAGTGGCCGACCATTACGAGGTCCTCGGCGTAGAACGCGACGCATCGCAGGAGGAGATCAAGAAGGCGTACCGCCGGCTCGCCAGAGAGCTCCATCCCGACGTCAACCCGAGCGAGGAGGCGTCGGAGCGCTTCAAGTCGGTGACCCACGCCTATGAGGTCCTGAGCGACCCCGACTCGCGCGAGAAGTACGACCTCGGCGGATCCGGCGGCGACTTCGGATTCGGCGGGTTCGGCAGCTTCGGCGACGTCTTCGAGCAGTTCTTCAACGCCGCCTCTGGCGGCGCGAGCCGCAGCGGCGGCGGACGGCCGCGATCGCGTGCTGAACGCGGTCAGGACGCGCTGCTGCGCGTCGACGTCGGACTCGAAGAGGTCATCGCGGGCACGCACCGGGACCTCGAGGTCGCGACCGCGGTCCGCTGCGAGACGTGCGGCGGCTCGTGCTGCGCGCCCGGCACCCAGCCCGTCACGTGCGACATCTGCCGCGGCACCGGACACGTGCAGCGCCAGATGCGCTCGCTCCTCGGCACGGTCATGACGTCCGTGCCCTGCGGCACCTGCCGCGGGCACGGCACCGTCATCCCGTACCCGTGCGCGGCCTGCGGCGGCGAGGGCCGGGTGCGCGCGACGAAGACGATCCCCGTCGACATCCCCGCCGGCGTCGACACGGGGGTCCGCATCCAGCTGCGCGGACAGGGCGAGGTCGGCCCGGCCGGCGGCCCGAACGGAGACCTCTACCTCGAGATCACGGTCGCCCACCACGACGTGTTCAGTCGCGCGGGCGACGACCTGCTCGCGACGCTCGAGGTGTCCATGACCGACGCGATCCTCGGCGCCGACGCGATCCTCGACGGGCTCGACGGCGAGGTCAGGGTCGCGGTGCCCGCGGGTGTGCAGTCCGGTGCGGCGATCACGGTCAAGAACCGCGGCGTCGGCCGGCTGCGCGGCGCCGGACGCGGCGACCTGCGGATCGCGGTCCAGGTCATCACGCCCGAGGGGCTCTCCGGCAAGGAGAAGGAGCTCGTGCAGAAGCTCAAGGCCTCCCGCCGGGACTCGGCGCCGCGCTTCATGACGTTCAAGCAGGGGCTCTTCGCGCGCCTGCGCGAGCGCTTCCACGGGGTCTTCTGACGCGTGTCCTCGCTCTACCTCAACGAGGACCTGCACCCCGACGCGTTCGCGGTCGGCGCACGGCTGCCCGTCTGGGGCGCCGATGCGCGGCACGCGGCGCAGGTCGCCCGGGTGCGCACGGGGGAGCGGATCGGCGTGGGCGACGGCCGCGGCCAGATCGCGTGGGGCCGGGTCGTGCATGTCGCGCAGGGCGAGGTCGCGATCGAGGCCGAGGAGCTCGTCGTCGAGACCCCCGCGGCGCCGCGGATCGTGCTCGTCCAGGCGCTCGCGAAGGGCGACCGCGACGAGCTCGCGATCCAGGCGGCGACCGAGCTCGGCGTGAGCGCCGTCGTGCCGTGGCAGGCGGCGCGCTCCGTCTCGGTGTGGAAGGGCGACAAGGTCGCCAAGGGCCTCGAGCGCTGGCGCTCCGTCGTGCGCGAGGCGAGCAAGCAGGCGATCCGACCGCGCGTCCCGGACGTCGGCGAGCTCGTCACGACGACCGCGCTCGCCCGAGCGTCGCGCGAGTCGGAGGGCTCGCTCGTCCTCGTCCTCGAGCCGAGCGCGCCAGAGTCGCTCGTGGCGGCCCTTCGACTCGGCCCTGAGGGCCTCGCTCAGGGACCCGCTGATCGCGCTCCCCTGAGCGAGGGGAGCGCCGCAAGCGCCGATGATCGCGGCCCCCTGAGCGAGCGCAGCGAGTCGAAGGGCGCCCAGGGCCCCGAGGAGCTCACCCTCATCGTCGGGCCCGAGGGCGGGATCGCCCCCGAGGAGCTGCGCGAGCTCGAGCTCGCCGGAGCGCGGCTCGTGCGGCTCGGACCCGAGGTGCTGCGCACCTCGACCGCGGGGCCCGCCGCGATCGCCGCCATCAGCGTCCTCCTCGGCCGCTGGTAGAGCCGCGACCGTAGACTTGGGCGCGTGACGAGCATCTTCACCCGGATCATCGAGCGGGAGATCCCCGCGGATGTCGTCTACGAGGACGACCTCGTCATCGCGTTCTCCGACATCGCGCCGCAGGCACCCGTCCACCTGCTCGTCGTGCCCAAGACGGACGCCTACGCGGACGTCGTCGAGCTCGCCGCCGGGGACCCCGCGCTCCTCGCGCACGTCGTCGCGACCGCTCGAACGCTCGCCGCGGAGCGCACGGGCGGCGACTTCCGACTCGTGTTCAACACCGGCGCGGGCGCCGGGCAGACCGTGTTCCACGTCCACGCGCACGTGATGGGCGACCCCGCGGGGCTCGCGGAAGGCACCCTTGGCGACGTCTGACGAAGCGGTCGCCGTCGAGCTCGAGGTCGACGGCGTCGCGATGGTGCGCCTCCTCGGCCCCCAGGACCGGCTGCTGCGCACGATCGAGCGCCAGGTGCCCGGCGTGCGCGTCGCCGTCCGCGGCAACGTCGTCAAGCTCGAGGGCCCGGCCGAGGAGGTCGTGGTCGCGCAGCGCCTCGTCGAGGAGCTCGTCGCGATGGTCCGCGACGGCGTCGAACTCGACGACGTCGGCGTCGAGACCTCCCGGCGCGTGCTCGAGACGGGCGGGATCCCCTCGCAGGCGTTCGGCGAGCCCATCCTCACGAGCCGCGGGCGCACGATCCGCGCGAAGACCCCCGGGCAGAAGGCCTACACGGACGCGATCGACGAGCACACCATCGTCTTCGGCATCGGACCGGCCGGCACCGGCAAGACCTACCTCGCGATGGCGAAGGCCGTGCAGGCGCTGCAGCGCAAAGAGGTCGACCGCATCATCCTGAGCCGTCCCGCGATCGAAGCCGGCGAACGGCTCGGCTTCCTCCCCGGCACCCTCACCGACAAGATCGACCCGTACCTCAGGCCCCTCTACGACGCGCTCAACGAGATGATGGACCCCGACGTCGTGCCGAAGCTCCTCGCCACCGGCGTCGTCGAGGTCGCGCCGCTCGCCTACATGCGCGGGCGCACGCTCAACAACTCCTTCGTCGTCCTCGACGAGGCGCAGAACACGACGCCCGAGCAGATGAAGATGTTTCTCACCCGCCTCGGCTTCGGCTCGAAGATGATCGTCACGGGCGACATCACCCAGGTCGACCTCCCGGCCGGCGCGAGCGGCCTCAAGCTCGTGACCGAGATCCTCGACCGCATCGACGACATCGCGTTCTCCCGGCTGACCTCGGAGGACGTCGTGCGGCACTCCCTCGTCGGCCGCATCGTCGACGCCTACAGCGCCTACGAGGGCCGCCGGCAGGCGGCGGACTACAACGCGACGCAGCAGGCGAAGGGGCACAGGAGGAAGCGCTGATGGCGATCGAGATCAACAACGAGTCCGGCGTCGCCGTCGACGAGGCCGCCGTCCAGCGGCTCGCGACCTTCGTCCTCGACCAGCTCCACGTGCACCCTGACGCGGAGCTCGCGATCGTCTTCGTCGACGAGGGCGCGATGGAGCAGCTGCACGTCCAGTGGATGGACGAGCCCGGCCCCACCGACGTGCTGAGCTTCCCCATGGACGAGCTGCGGCCCGGCACGGAGGACGAACCGACCCCGGCGGGCCTCCTCGGCGACATCGTCGTGTGCCCCCAGGTCGCGACGACCCAGGCCGAGTCCGCCGGCCACTCCGCGCTCGAGGAGATCCAGCTGCTGACCTGCCACGGGCTCCTGCACCTCCTCGGCTTCGACCACGCCGAGCCCGAGGAGGAGCGGGAGATGTTCGGCCTGCAGCGCGACCTGCTCGTCGGCTTCGCGCTCGCCGACAGGAAGCGCTGATGCCCGGCCGGGACGGTGACCGGTGGGCGCGCTGAGCGTCATCACGCGGCCCATCGGGCACTTCTTCGCCCGCGTCGGCACCTGGCTGCTCGCCGGCGACCGCGAGTCGGGCGAGCAGCTGCTCTCCCTCGTCGACGAGGCCGCCGAGCTCGACACCATCGAGGACGACGAGCGGGCGATCATCCGCTCCGTCTTCGAGCTCGGCGAGACGGTCGTCCGCGAGCTCATGGTGCCCCGCACCGACATGGCGACCATCGACCAGGGCGCGAGCATCGACGAGGCCATCGCGACGTTCCTCAGCCGGCGCGTCTCGCGCCTGCCCGTCATCGGCGAGGACGCGGACGAAGTCGTCGGCGTCGTCCACCTGCGCGACACACTTGGCGCCGAGCCCGGGCAGAACGTCATGACGCGCGCGAGCAGGCCCGTCTTCGTCCCCGAGTCGCAGAAGGCCGACGACCTGCTGCGGCAGATGCAGCGCGAGCGCTTCCACCTCGCGATGGTCGTCGACGAGTACGGCGGTATCGCCGGGCTCGTCACGATGGAGGACCTCATCGAGGAGCTCGTCGGCGAGATCTCCGACGAGTCCGACGCCGCGGGCGAGGACGTCGAGGACCTCGGCGACGGCCGCTACCGGGTGCTTGCGCGCTACAACGTCGAGGACCTCGGCGAGCTGTTCGGCATCGAGCTCGCCGACGACGACGTCGACTCGACGGGCGGCCTGCTGACGAAGGCGCTCGGCGAGCTGCCGCGGTACGGCGCCTCCGTCGAGATCGCGGGCCTGCGCCTCACCGTGGAGCGGATCGAGCGCCGACGGGTCAAGACGGTCATCGTCGAACGCGCCGAGTCGCTCGCCGCCGCCGAAGACGCCTTCCCGCCCATCCGGAGGTCCCGATGAGCCCGGTCCCTGAGCGAGCCGCAGGCGAGTCGAAGAGCAGGGCCGGATTCGTCAGCTTCGTCGGCCGCCCCAACGCCGGCAAGTCGACCCTCACCAACGCCCTCGTCGGGCAAAAGGTCGCGATCACCTCGGCGAAGCCGCAGACGACCCGGCGCGCCATCCGCGGCATCGTCCACCGTCCCGACGGCCAGCTCGTCATCGTCGACACCCCGGGCGTCCACCGCCCCCGGACGCTGCTCGGCGAACGCCTCAACGACCTCGTCGAGGCGACGCTCGCCGACGTCGACGTCATCGCGTTCTGCGTCCCCGCCGACGAGCGCATCGGACCCGGCGACCGCTTCATCGTCGAACAGCTCGATCACTACCCGCGGGCGCGCAAGGTCGCGATCGTCACGAAGACCGACAAGGCCGGCCGCCAGCGGGTCGCGGAGCAGCTCCTCGCCGTCGCGGAGCTCGCCGCGGACCGCGAGTGGGACTGGGCCGAGATCGTGCCCGTCTCCGCGCTGACGCGCACCCAGCTCGACGTCCTCGCCGACGCGCTCATCGCGCTCATGCCCGAGTCACCCCCGCTGTACCCAGAGGAGGCGGTCACCGACGAGACCGACGAGGACCGCATCGCGGAGCTCATCCGGGAGGCCGCGCTCGAAGGTGTCGAGGACGAGCTGCCCCACTCCCTCGCCGTCACGATCGACGAGATCATGCCCCGCCCGGACGGCGCCATCACCGACGTCTACGCGAACGTCTGGGTCGAGCGCGACAGCCAGAAGGGCATCATCATCGGCAAGGGCGGCGCCCGCCTCAAGCAGATCGGCCAGACCGCCCGCCCGGGCATCGAGGCGCTCCTCGACACCCGGGTGTACCTCTCGCTCCGGGTCAAGCTCGCCAAGGAATGGCAGCGCGACCCGAAGCAGCTCGGTCGTCTCGGTTTCTGAGCCCTGCTCAGGCCCCGAAGTCGACGAGGAACGAGGTCAGGATGTCGTCGACGAGGGTGTCGGGGCTGCCCGGGTCGAGCTGCAGCGCGAGATAGCCCGAAGACGAGCCGTCGTCGGCGGAGAAGCCGAGCACCACGTAGATGAAGTCGACCTCGAGCACGCCCGAGCAGTCGGCGCTGCCGGCGACCCCCGAGTAGACGCCGTCCGCGTAGGGCAGCGACTCGGTGATGATCTCGCAGCCGCCGGCGGCCTGCTGCGCGAGTAGGGTCTGGGTGTAGCTCGCGGGGTCGGTCGCGCGGCTCACGGCGCGGACCTTGACGACGTCGACGCCCGTGTAGACGGCGGCGAGGTCGGGCCCGGCGAGCAGGCCCGCCTCCCAGCCCTGGTCGGCCTCGAACGAGGAGTCGGTCTGATTCCAGCCGGCCGGCACGCGCAGTCCGATCGTGCCCTCGTCGTTCCAGACCTCGATGGTGTCCGTCGTGGGCTCGTCCGGCTCCGTGACCGTGGTCTCGGTCGGTTCGGGTTCGACGGTGGGCGTCACAGTGGGCGCGGGCGCGGCGGCGGCGCAACCGGCGAGCCCGAGGAGGGCGGTGCCGGCGACCGCGGCGATCAGCGATCGGATCGCGGGACGAATGGGTGCCATGAGGGGACACTAGTGGCAAACGACCCTCGAACGGGGGTAATCGCGCGCTGGTGCTACGCTGAACCCGTGCATTTCGGTCTGCTCCTTCTTAGCTGCCGCGACGAGTCCTAGTCGGCCTCACTCGTCGCGGAGTTTCCAGTTGGCCCCGAAACCCGCAACGAGACTCAGGAGCAGACGCACATCATGAAGAACAATCAGGCCCCCAGCGGCATGCCGATCCACCGGTACAAGCCGTATCACGAGCAGTTCGCCGTGACCCTTCCCGACCGCACCTGGCCGGACGCGCGCATCACGACCGCGCCGCGCTGGTGCGCCGTCGACCTCCGCGACGGCAACCAGGCGCTCATCGACCCGATGTCGCCCGAGCGCAAGCGCATCATGTTCGACCTCCTCGTGGCGATGGGCTTCAAGGAGATCGAGGTCGGCTTCCCGTCGGCCTCGCAGACCGACTACGACTTCGTCCGATCGCTCATCGAGGAGGGCGCGATCCCCGACGACGTCACCATCCAGGTCCTCGTGCAGGCGCGCAAGGAGCTCATCGACCGCACCTACGAGTCGATCCGCGGCGCGAAGCAGGCGATCGTCCACCTCTACAACTCCACCTCGACGCTCCAGCGGGAGGTCGTCTTCCGCACGGACGAGCAGGGCATCATCGACATCGCGCTGCAGGGCGCCCGCTGGTGCAAGGCCGCAGAGGCGACGATCCCCGACACGACGGTCTACTACGAGTACTCGCCCGAGTCGTACACCGGCACGGAGCTCGAGTTCGCCGTCGAGGTCTGCAACCGGGTCATGGAGGTCTTCGTCCCGACCCCCGAGCGCAAGCTCATCGTCAACCTGCCCGCGACCGTCGAGATGGCGACGCCGAACGTCTACGCCGACTCGATCGAGTGGATGAACCGGCACCTGGCACACCGGGAGAACGTCATCCTCTCGCTCCACCCGCACAACGACCGTGGGACCGCGATCGCGGCGGCCGAGCTCGGCTACCTCGCCGGCGCCGACCGCATCGAGGGCTGCCTCTTCGGCAACGGCGAGCGCACCGGCAACGTCGACACCGTCGCGCTCGCGATGAACCTGTTCACCCAGGGCGTCGACCCGCAGCTCGACCTCTCCGACATCGACCGGGTGCGCCGCACCGCCGAGTACTGCAACCAGATCAAGGTGCACGAGCGCTCGCCGTGGGCCGGGGACCTCGTCTACACGGCGTTCTCCGGCTCGCACCAGGACGCGATCAAGAAGGGCTTCGAGGCGATGGCCGCGCGGGCGGCCGCCGAGGGCAGGCCCGTCGAGGACATCGAGTGGGCGGTCCCGTACCTCCCCGTCGACCCGAAGGACCTCGGCCGCGGCTACGAGGCGGTCGTGCGGGTCAACTCGCAGTCGGGCAAGGGCGGCGTCGCCTACCTGCTCAAGGCGGACCACCACCTCGACCTGCCGAGGCGCCTGCAGATCGAGTTCTCCCAGGTCGTCCAGGCGAAGACGGACTCCGACGGCGGCGAGGTGACGAGCGGCGAGCTGTGGTCGGCGTTCGTCGACGAGTACCTGCCGTCCGACGACGCCGAGGCGAAGTGGGGCCGCTTCGAGATCCTCTCGACCCGCACCGAGTCCGAGATGACGGGCAGCGTCAGCCTCGACGCGCGGCTGCGCGACGGCGACGGCATCGAGGAGGTCAGCGGCATCGGCAACGGTCCGGTCGCCGCGTTCCTCGCGATCATGCGCGGCCAGGGCTTCGAGATCGAGCTGTACGACTACGTCGAGCACGCGCTGTCGGCGGGCGGCGACGCGCTCGCCGCGGCCTACGTCGAGCTCAACGTCAACGGGCAGCGCCTGTGGGGCGTCGGCATCGACGCGGACATCTCGACGGCCTCGCTCAAGGCGGTCGTGTCCTCGGTCAACCGCGCGATCCGCGCGCAGGCCGGCGCGCTCGTCTCCGCCTGATCCGCCAGCCGGGCTGAGATTCCCGGGCCGGGCTGAGGGATCGAGTCGGGTTTTTCAGCCCGAACGCGATTCCTCAGCCCGGCTGCGCGGGTGTGGCCGCGCGGTGCGGCTGCTCGGCCCGGCTGCCTGTGCGGATGCCTGCCACGGCTGCCGGTGGGGCTGCCCGTGAGGCTGCCCGGTGCGGCGGACGGGCCGCGGACGGGCGCGGCGGCGCGATGAGGAGGCCGCCGAGGCGGATACTGGAACGGTGCCGACCTACCGCGATGAAGCCGTCGTGCTGCGCACCCACAAGCTGGGCGAAGCCGACCGCATCGTCACGATGCTCGGCCGCACGCGCGGCCGCATCCGCGCTGTCGCGAAGGGCGTGCGGCGCACGGGCTCGCGGTTCGGCTCCCGCCTCGAGCCGTTCATGCTCGTCGACCTGCAGTGCTACCAGGGCCGCTCGCTCGACACCGTCACGCAGGCCGTCACGGTCGGCTCCTACGGCGCGGACATCGCCGCCGACTACGCCCGCTACACCGCCGCCTCCGCGATCGTCGAGGCCGCGGACCGTCTCACGGAGGACGACGGCGGATCGCAGCAGTACGCCCTCCTCGTCGGCGCGCTTCGCTCGCTCGCCCGCGGCGAGCACGCGGCGGGCCTGACCCTCGACTCGTACCTGCTGCGCGCCCTCTCGATCGCCGGCTGGGCGCCGAGCCTCGACGACTGCGCGGTGACGGGGGAGCCCGGCCCGCACACGACGTTCGTCATCCAGTCCGGCGGTGTCGTCGCCGACCGGGTCGCCCCGCCGGGGGCGCCGCGCGTCGATCCGATGACGCTCGCCCTGCTCGCAGCGCTCCTCGAGGGCGACTGGGCGGTCGCCGAGGCCGCGGACGAGCGGACCCGCTCGCGCGCCTCGGGCCTCGTCGCCGCCTACGCGCAGTTCCACCTCGAGCGCGGCCTCAAGTCCCTCCCGCTCGTCGACCGCGCCCCCGCCTGATCCCGCCTGCACCCGGGCTGAGGAATCGGGTGCGGGCTGAGGAAACGCGCGGCAAGCCTCAGCCCGACTCAGGATTCTCAGCCCCAGAACGCGATACTGGTGCCGTGGCTCGCTCCGATGATAGGCCGGCGCCCCGGCGAGAGGCCATCCCGCTGCGGCCCGTCGACTGGACGGGGCAGACGCCGCCCGCGTTCCCGGCGGGCTCCGTACCGGACCACGTCGCGATCGTCATGGACGGCAACGGCCGCTGGGCGAACGCGCAGGGCCTGCCCCGCATCGAGGGGCACCGGGCCGGCGAGGCGACGATGCTCGACGTCGTCGCCGGGGCGATCCAGGCGGGCGTCGGCCACCTCTCGCTCTACGCGTTCTCGACCGAGAACTGGGCGCGCTCGGTCGACGAGGTGCGCTTCCTCATGGGCTTCAACCGCGACGTGCTGCACCGGCGCCGCGACCAGCTCGTCGACTGGAACGTCCGCTTCAACTGGGCCGGCCGCCGCCCGAGGCTCTGGCAGTCAGTCATCAAGGACCTCGTCATCACCGAGCGCGCGACTGCCGGCAACACCGGCATGACGCTCAACCTCTGCGTCAACTACGGCGGCCGCAACGAGATCGTCGACGCCGTCGAGTCGATCGCCCGCGAGGTCCAGGCTGGACGGCTCAAGCCCTCCGGCATCAGCGCCCGCACGATCGCGCGGCACCTCTACGTCGCCGACATGCCTGACGTCGACCTCTTCGTGCGGACGTCAGGGGAGCACCGCACTTCCAACTTCCTGCTCTGGGAGTCCGCCTACGCGGAGATGGTGTTCCAGGACGTGCTGTGGCCCGACTACCGCCGGGAGCACCTCTGGGCGGCGATCGAGGAGTACGTCGGCCGGGACCGCCGCTTCGGCGGCGCGATCGACCGCCCGACCACCGCCTGACCGCCGCCCTGCCGCGCCCTGGCGTCCTGCCGCACCCTGGCGTCCTGCCGCACCGGACCGCCGCCATCCTGGCGTTCTGCCGCGAATTGGACGCAAACGGCCCTCGCCAGGCCCCAGAGACGACCATCTGCGTCCACATCAGGCCGACCGCGGCGTAGAACGGCATGCTGCCGCAGAACCGCATCCCGCCGTCCTGCCGTACCGGTCGCCGCCGCCCCCTGGCGTTCTGCGCCGAAGTGGGCGCAAACGGTCCCCGTCAGGCCGCAGGGATGACCATCTGCGTCCACATCGGGCCGATCCAGGCGCAGAACGCCATCGCGCGCGAGACGACGATGAGGGAGCGGGCAGATGCGCGCCGGTAAACTCGCGGGGTGCCAGTCTCCCCGCTCGACGCCGTCATCGCCCTCGCCAAGCGCCGAGGATTCGTCTTCCAGGCCGGGGAGATCTACGGCGGCACCCGCAGCGCATGGGACTACGGCCCCCTCGGCGTCGAGCTCAAGGAGAACATCAAGCGCGAATGGTGGCAGACCTTCGTGCGCGGGCGCGACGACATGGTCGGGCTCGACTCGTCGGTCATCCTCCCGAAGCAGGTCTGGGTGAGCTCCGGCCACGTCGCGACGTTCACCGACCCGCTCGTCGAGTGCACCCAGTGCCACAACCGGTTCCGCCAGGACCACCTCGAGGAGGCGTTCGAGGCGAAGCACGGGCGCAGGCCCGCGGGCATGGAGGAGATCAACTGCCCCAACTGCGGCACCAAGGGCGCCTGGACGGAGCCGCGCTCCTTCTCCGGCCTCATGAAGACCTACCTCGGACCCGTCGACGACGAGGAGGGGCTGCACTATCTGCGCCCCGAGACCGCGCAGGGGATCTTCGTGCAGTTCGCGAACATCGTCACCGCCTCGCGCCGCAAGCCGCCGTTCGGTGTCGGCCAGATCGGCAAGGCGTTCCGCAACGAGATCACCCCCGGCAACTTCATCTTCCGCACGCGCGAGTTCGAGCAGATGGAGATCGAGTACTTCGTCCCGCCGACCGAAGCCGACGAGGCGTTCAAGGCCTGGGTCGAGGCGTGCTGGGACTGGTTCGTCGACCTCGGCATCGACCCCGCGCACCTGCGCCGCTACGACGTGCCGAAGGAGGACCGCGCCCACTACTCGGCAGGCACGATCGACATCGAGTACGACTTCGGTTTCGTCGGGGGCAGCTGGGGCGAGCTCATGGGCATCGCCAACCGCACCGACTACGACCTCGGTTCGCACGCCGAGGGCTCGGGCAAGGACCTGTCGTTCTTCGATCAGGGCAGCGGAGAACGCTATGTCCCGTACGTCATCGAGCCGTCGTTCGGCCTGACCCGGTCGATGATGGCGTTCCTCGTGGACGCCTACCGCGAGGAGGAGGTGCCGACCGCGAAGGGCGGCACCGACACGCGAGTCGTGCTCGGCCTCGACCCGCGGCTCGCGCCCGTCAAGGCGGCCGTGCTGCCGCTGTCCCGCAACGAGCAGCTCTCGCCGCTCGCGCGCGACGTCGCGGCGGGGCTCCGCAAGCGCTGGAACATCGACTTCGACGACGCCGGCGCGATCGGCCGCCGCTACCGGCGCCAGGACGAGATCGGCACGCCGTACTGCATCACCGTCGACTTCGACTCGCTCGAGGACCAGGCGGTCACGGTGCGCGAGCGCGACACGATGCAGCAGGAGCGAGTGCCGCTCGAGGGGCTCACGGCGTACCTCGCCGAGCGGCTCGGCTGAGGCCCGTCCGCCGCGTACGCGCCCTTCGACTCGCTGCGCTCGCTCAGGGAGCCGCGAGGCGGTGCGCGCTCGGTGAGCCGCGAGGCCGCGCCCGCTCGGGCCCAAGAGCGGCCTCCTGAGCGAGCGCAGCGAGTCGAAGGACTACCGCCGTCGCACCGCACGGGTGCGCAGGATCGCCACCACGGCGAGGAGGAGCAGCACGACGCCCGAGACGATCGTCACGATCCAGAACGGCGTCGTGACCGCCTCGACCTCCTGCTGCGCCGCCGCGACCCCGGCGCTCGCCTCGTCAACGGCCGTCTGCGCCGCCGCCTCAGCCGCTCGAGCGTTCTCGACCGCGGCTACCTCGTTCGCCTGGAGCGACGCCTCCATCGCACGCACCTCGGCGACGATCGGCAGGGTCGCGTTCATCGAGAACGACGTGCCCGTGCCCTGCGCCTCGAGCTGCGCGATCGCCTCCGCGCGCTTCGCCTCGAGCGCCGCCTGCGCCGCGCTCTCGGCCTGCTCGGCCGCGGCGGTGTCGACCTGCGCGCTCTCATAGGCGCTCTGCTTGACCCCGAGGAGGCCGGTCGCGTCGGTGACCGCCTTCATTGCGTTCCCCAGCAGCGCGGCGACGACGCCGATGAGCAGCGCGACGAGCACCGTCGCGATGAGGAAGACGAGCCAGGACCCGCGGGCGGACCGGCGGCGGCCGGCGGGCAGGGCCGGGGTGGGAATGCGCTCCTGCACCTGCGTCGTCATCCGACTCACCTCCCGGTCCTGATCGGGCGTTCGCGCACACTGTACCGTGCGACCCCCGACATCGGCCCGGAAATCGCCTAAGGGACCGGTCGGCGGGCGTCGTAGGAGCGCCAGGCGAGGCTCGCCCGCAGCAGCGCCCAGATGAGCACGATGATCGCGATCCCGCCGAACAGCGGCGGCGCCCACAGCGCGTCGGGACCCGAGAGCGGCGGTACCGCGACCGCGACGACCGTCGCGAGCCCGCCCGCGACGAGGTCGCCGATCCGCGGCCCACCCGTCACGACGACGATGAAGACGCCCTGCGTGCGCCCGCGCATGTCGTCCGGCACCGCCGTGAGCATCATCGTGGTGCGGAAGATCGCGCTGAACTCGTCGCTCACGCCAGTGCCGGCGAGGGCGATGAACGCGAGCACGAGGGCCGGCCAGGACACCTCGCCGATCGTCGGACCGACGGGTCCGAACCAGCCGAGCATGGCTGCGCCGATGACGAGCCCGAACAGGATCGTGAAGGCCCCGTAGACCATGATCGCGCGGCTGACGGCGACGCCCTGGCGGTGGATCCGGGCGATCGGCCCCGAGAAGACCCCCGCGAGGAAGGTGCCGACCGCCATCGCCGCGGTGAGGATGCCGACCGTGATCTCGCCGCCGCCGATCGCGAAGACGCCGATCGCGGGGAACAGCACGTGCGGACGACCGAGCGTCATCGCGATGATGTCGACGATGAAGCTCATGCGGATGACGGGCGCGCGGCGCAGGAACGCGAACCCGTCGAGGAGGGAGCGCCAGCCGGGGCGGGCGACGTCACTGAGCGGCGGCAGCTTCGGCAGGCTGAAGACGCCGAGGAAGCCCGCCGTGAAGAGCACGGCGTCGATCCCGAAGGTGATGGGGTAGCCGGCGACCGCGATGAGGACGCCGGCGAGCGCCGGTCCGACGGCGAGCTGGAAGCCGAAGGTGACGCCGTTGAGCGCCGCCGCACGGGAGACGAGGTGCTCCGGCACGATGCGGGGGATGATCGCCGTGCGCGCTGCCGAGTTGATGGTCGTCGCGACCGCGTTGACGGTCGTGATCAGGTAGAGCGGCCAGACCTCGATGCGCGCCTCGGGGGCGATCGCCGCGTCCGTCCACGCGAACGCGAGGAGGGCCGCGGTCGACAGCCAGCTGATGATCGCGGTCGTGAGGGCGACGGTGCGCCGGTCGAAAGCGTCGACGAGCATGCCGCCCCAGAGCCCCGCGACGATCATCGGCACGAGCGAGATGGGGCCGACGAGTGCGACGAGGAGGGTCGACTGCGTGATGTCGTAGATGAGCAGCGTGACCGCCGTCATCGTGAGCCAGGCGCCGATGCCCGAGATCGACTGGCCGGCCCAGAGGCGGGCGAACGCGGGGGAGGCGCGCAGCGGCGTCAGGTCGACGAAGGTGCGGTGCGGCGCCGGGGCGGAGTCCTCCCGCACGTCGTCGCTCACTTTGCGAGCCTACTCTCGCCGAAACGGGCGCCATGTGCCGAGCGCGGCGTGCCTGCGCGCCCGTCTGGGCACACGGCGCCCATGTGGGCGGAAGGGGGGAAACGGGGTGGGCGGAATGGGGAGCAGGGGGATGGCGTTCTCACCGGCATGAGCGAACCGATCAAGGTCGACATCTGGTCCGACGTCGCCTGCCCGTGGTGCTTCATCGGCAAGCGCCGCTTCGAGGCGGCCGCCGCCGAGTTCGACGGCGACGTCGAGGTCGTCTACCACTCCTACGAGCTCGCCCCGGACACTCCCGAGGACTACGAGGGCACCCATCACGACTACCTCGTGAGCCGCGGCTTCCCCGCCGAGCAGATCGGCGAGATGGACGCCCGCGTGAGCGCGATCGCCGAGTCGCTCGGCCTGCACTACGACTACGCCGCCAATCGACCCACTCGCACGCTCAAGGCGCACGAGCTGCTGCACTTCGCGAAGTCGAGGGGCAGGCAGAACGCCATGAAGGAGCGCCTCATGCAGGCCTACTTCGAGCGCGGCGAGCACGTCGGCCGGATCGACGAGCTGGTCCGGATGGCGGGCGAGGTGGGGCTCGACGAGGACGAGGCGCGTGCGGCGCTCGAGTCCGGCGAGTTCGCCGCGGCCGTCCAGGAGGACATCTCGGCGGCGCGCGACATCGGGGTGCGCGGCGTGCCGTTCTTCGTCTTCGACATGAAGTACGGGGTCTCGGGCGCGCAGGAGTCCGCGACCTTCCTCGAGGTCCTGCAGAACGTCAGGCGTGAGCGGGAGTCGCCTAGTCCAGTGGACTAATCGGTGCTATCGTCGCGGCATGGGCACCGCGATCAACATCCACGAGGCGAAGACGCACCTGTCGAAGCTCATCGCCCGCGTCGAGGCGGGCGAGACGATCACGCTCGCCCGCGGCGGCAAGGAGGTCGCGCTGCTCACGCCGCTGCCGGCGCCATCGCGGCCGAAGCGGGTGCCGGGCCGGTGGGCGGGGAAGATCTGGATGGCGGACGACTTCGACGCCTTCACCGCGGAGGACGAGGAGCTCTGGTACGGCGGAAGCGTGCTCCCCGAGTGAAGCTGCTGCTCGACACGAATGTGCTCATCTGGTGGCTCAATGGGAACACGCGACTCCGTCCGGAGCATCGCGCCCTCATCGAGAATGGTGAGCATGTGGTGCTCGTCTCCTCGGTCAGCGTGGCCGAGATCGCGATCAAGTCGGCGACGGGGAAGCTGCACATGCGAGACGACATCATCGGGGTCGCGGTTGCCGAGGAAGGATTCGACGAGCTCGACTTCCGTTCGGAGCACGGTGGCGAGCTGGGACGCCTGCCGATGATCCACAAGGACCCCTTCGACCGGATGCTCATCGCGCAGGCACTCGTCGAGGACTGCGTCCTCGTCACGTCCGATCCGATGATCCGGCAGTACGCGGTCCCGACGGTCTGAGTTCCGACGGCGAGCGCTACTGCCTGGGGGCGAGCGGCTCCGTGATGTCGGCGACCGTCGCACCGAGCGCGGCGACGAGCTCGTCGGCGTCGACGAAGAGCGACAGCCCGTGTTCGCCGGCGCCGAGGGAGACCCGCCGACCGGTCATGCTCGTATCGGCATATACGGGCCACGCGGTCGTCGCGCCGAGCGGCGTGATCGTGCCGCGCTCGTAGCCGGTCGCCGTGAGCGCGGTGTCCGCGTCGGGGAGCTGCAGCTTGTTGACGCCGACGAGCGTGCGCAGCTTCGGCCAGCCGATCTGGCGGTCGCCCGGCACCAGGGCGAAGAGGAACGTGCCGTCGGAGCGCTTCACGACGAGCGTCTTGACGATGTCGCGCGGCGCGATCCCGAGGATCTCGGCGGCCTCCTCGAGCGAGCCCGCCCGCATCCGCTCGCGGACGTCGATCCGCAGTCCGAGCTGCGCGGCATGGCGTTCTACACGCTGAATGCCAGTCAGAGGTGCCATGGGAGAATCGTATGGTGACGACCACGACCACCGCCGAGCGCGCCACCGCGCCGGCGCTGCGGATCGGGCCCATCGGGCTCGACTCCCCGGTCGTGCTCGCGCCCATGGCGGGGATCACGAACATGCCGTTCCGACGGCTGTGCGCGGAGTACGGCGACGGGCTCTACGTCACCGAGATGATCACGACGCGGGCGCTCGTCGCACGCAACCCGAAGACGATGCAGCTGATCGAGCACCACCCCAGCGAGCGGATCCGCAGCATCCAGCTCTACGGCGTCGACCCCGCGATCGTCGGCGACGCCGTGCGCATCCTCGTCGAGGAGGACCGGGTCGACCACATCGACCTCAACTTCGGCTGCCCCGTGCCGAAGGTCACCCGCAAGGGCGGCGGCGCGGCGCTTCCGTGGAAGACGGACCTCTTCGCGGGCATCCTCGCCTCGGCCGTGGGCAACGCGGGCGACGTGCCCGTCACGATCAAGATGCGCAAGGGCATCGACGACGACCACCTGACCTACCTCGAGGCGGGCCGGATCGCGGAGGACGCCGGCGTCGCGGCGGTGACCCTGCACGCCCGCACCTGCGCCCAGCACTACTCGGGCCACGCCGACTGGGCCGCGATCGGGAGGCTCAAGGAGACCGTCACGAGCATCCCCGTGCTCGGCAACGGCGACGTCTTCGACGGCGACGACGCGGCGCGCATGATGGCCGAGACCGGCTGCGACGGCGTCGTCGTCGGCCGCGGCGTGCTCGGCAAGCCGTGGCTGTTCAGCGAGCTGCAGCGCGCGCTGGCGGGCACCGGCTCCGGCAAGCTCGAGCCGGGCCTCGGCTACGTCGCCCGCGCGTTCCTGCGGCACGCGGAGCTCACCGCCGAGTTCCTCGGGGACGAGGCGCGCGCCTGTCGCGACATCCGCAAGCACGTCGCCTGGTACTTCAAGGGCTACCCGGTCGGCGGCGAGATCCGCGCGCGGCTCGCGAGCGTCGACAGCCTCGCGCAGATCGCCGAGACGATCGCCGAGATCGATCTCGACGCGCCGTACCCGGGCGCGGCGGCGGAGGGAGAACGCGGTCGCCAGGGCACCCCGAAGCGCCCCCACCTCCCGAACGGCTGGCTTGAGAGCCGCGCGCTGTCGAGTGCGGACGCGGCGCAGCTCGGCGAGGACGAGAGCGACACCAGTGGGGGCTGAGGAGCGTCGCGGCCCCTTCGACTCGCTGCGCTCGCTCAGGGAGCCGCGTGGGCGCTCGCCCAGGGTGCCGCTCGGGGGCTTGCTCAGGGAGCCGTATGGGCGTGCGCGCAGGGAGCCGCATGTCGGATAGCTGGCCGCTGCCCGCCGGATACGCGGAGCCGGACGCCGAGCGCTGGCTGCCCGAGGCGCACTACTCACGGCGCAGCGAGTTCGCCCGCGACCGGGCGCGGGTGCTGCACTCGAGCGCGCTGCGCCGACTCGCGGCGAAGACGCAGGTGCTCTCGCCCGCCTCCGGCCTCGACTTCGCGCGGAACCGCCTCACCCACTCGCTCGAGGTCGCCCAGATCGGCCGCGAGCTCGGCGCCGACCTCGGACTCGACCCCGACGTCGTCGATGCGGCGTGCCTCAGCCACGACCTCGGCCATCCGCCCTTCGGCCACAACGGCGAGCGCGCGCTCAACGACTGGGCCGCCGACATCGGCGGCTTCGAGGGCAACGCGCAGACGTTGCGCATGCTCACCCGCCTCGAGCCGAAGGTGTTCGGCCCCGACGGCGCCTCGTACGGGATCAACCTGACCCGCGCGAGCCTGGACGCGACCGCGAAGTACCCATGGGGCGAGGCGGACGCGGTCGTCGACCCGAGCGGGCGCAGGAAGTTCGGGCACTACGCGGACGACGCCGTCGCGTTCTCCTGGCTGCGCGAGGGCGCTCCGGCCGGCCGCCTCTGCATCGAGGCGCAGGTCATGGACCTCGCCGACGACATCGCCTACAGCGTCCACGACTTCGAGGACGCGATCGTCGAGGGCTACATCGAGCTGCGCGATCTCCACTCCGAGGCCGGCCGCGACGAGCTCCTGCGCGGCATGGCCGAATGGGTCGGGGACGGCATCCCCGTCGACGGGCTCAGGGCCGCGCTCACCCGACTCGAGTCGGCCGAGGCCTGGCCGCAGACATGGGATGCGGGCCGACGCGACCGTGCCCGGCTCAAGAACCTCGCGAGCGCCCTCATCGGCCGCTTCGTCGGCGCGGCGCAGCGGGCGACGCGCGACGCGCACCCGCAGGCGAGCCTCGCCCGGTACGGCGCCGACCTCGTCGTGCCGGACGACACGGCGGCGGAGATCGCCGTGCTGAAGGGCATCGTCGGCTCGACCGTCATGGCGAACGTCACCCGCCAGCCCGTCTACATCCGCCAGCGCGCGATCCTCACCGAGCTCGCCGAGCGCCTCCTCGCGATCGGCCCCGGCCATCTCGACGCCGAGTTCCAGGAGGACTGGGACGCGGCGCCCGACGACGCGGCGAGGAAGCGGGTCATCGTCGACCAGGTCGCCTCCCTGACCGATCAGAACGCCATGACCTGGCATTCGCTCCTCGTCCCCGGCTCGTAGAATCCCGGCATGGCAGGCCTGATCCGTCGAAGCGACATCGACGAGGTCCGGGCGCGCACGAACATCGCGGACATCATCGGCGACTATGTGACCCTCAAGTCGGCCGGCGTGGGCTCCATGAAGGGCTTGTGCCCCTTCCACGACGAGCGCAGCCCGAGCTTCAACGTGCGCCCCGCCGTCGGCTATTTCCATTGCTTCGGCTGCGGCGAGGGCGGCAACGTCTACGACTTCCTCATGAAGATCGACCACGTCACGTTTCCCGAGGCGGTCGAGCGGCTCGCGCAGCGCATCGGATACGAGCTGCACTATGAGGACGGCGGCGGGCGGCGCGAGGAGGAGCGCGGCAACCGCGCGCGGATCCTCGCGGCGAACGCGGCGGCCGAGAAGTTCTTCCAGGCGCAGCTGCTGACGCCCGAGGCGGAGCCGGGCCGGCGCTTCCTCGGCGAGCGCGGCTTCGATCAGGCCGCGGCGCAGCACTTCGGGGTCGGCTTCGCGCCGCGCGGCGGGGCGCTCGGCAGGGCGCTCAAGGCGGAGGGCTTCAGCGAGGAGGAGCTCGTGCAGGCGGGCCTGCTCGGCAGGGGCGAGCGCGGCGACGTCTACGACCGCTTCCGCTCGCGCCTCGTCTGGCCGATCCGGGACACGACGGGTCAGACGCTCGGTTTCGGGGCGCGGCGGCTCCTCGAGGAGGACCAGGGGCCCAAGTACCTCAACACTCCCGAGACGCCCGTGTACCACAAGGCGCAGGTGCTCTACGGGCTCGACCTCGCCAAGCGCGACATCTCCCGGCAGAAGCAGGTCGTCGTCGTGGAGGGCTACACGGACGTCATGGCGGCGCACCTCGCGGGCGTCACGACCGCCGTCGCGACCTGCGGCACGGCGTTCGGCGTCGAGCACATCCGGATCATCCGCAGGATCCTGGGCGACAGCGAGCAGAACGCGGTCGCGTCGGCGGGCGAGGTCGTCTTCACCTTCGACGGCGACGAGGCCGGGCTCAAGGCGGCGTCCCGGGCCTTCGAGGAGGAGTCGCGGTTCAACGCGCAGACCTTCGTCGCGGTCGCGCCCGACGGCCTCGACCCGTGCGACCTGCGGCTGCAGCGCGGAGACGGTGCGGTGCGGGCGCTCATCGAGTCGCGCAAGCCCATGTTCGAGTTCATCATCCGGCGCACCTTCGCCGGCTTCGACCTCGATTCGGCGGAGGGCCGGGTGCAGGCGCTGCGCGCGGCGGCGCCCGTCGTCGCGGGCATCCGCGATCAGGCGCTCGTCACGGAGTACGCGCGGCTGCTCGCCCGCTGGCTCGGCGCGGACCCGGCGGAGACGCTCGCCGCGGTGCGCGCCGTGCGGGGGCGCCGGGGCACGACGGCCGTCCGGGCGCCCGACGGCTCCCTGCGCGAGGGCTCCGCTCCCGGCTCCTTGCACGAGGGCTCCGCTCCCGGCTCCCTGAGCGAGGGCTCCGCACGCGGCTCCCTGAGCGAGGGCGAAGCCCGAGTCGAAGGGCGCCCACCCGTCACGCTCTCGAGCCTCGGCCGCGACCCGAACACCCGGCTCGAGGTCGAGGTGCTCCAGGCGCTGCTCCAGTATCCGGGCGAGGTCGGCCCCGAGCTCTCGGGCCGCGTCGTCGCGGCGGCGTTCGCGGACGCGAGCCTCGCGGTCGTGCGGGACGCGATCGCGGTGCAGCTGGGCTCGGCGGGCGACCCCGGCTGGGTCGACGAGGTGGCGCTCGAGGCGCCGGAGCCGTATCGGGGGCTCGTGCGGGAGCTCGCGGTCGCCCCCATCCCGGGCAGGCCGGAGACGCTGTCGCTCACGGTGCGGGCGGTCGCCGCATCCCTCGTGGACCGCGAGCTGCTGCGCCGCAAGCGCGAGGCGCTCGGCGCCCTGCAGCGTCTCGAGCGCGACGCCGAGCCGGAGCGGTTCGGCGAGCTCCAGCGCGAGCTCGTCGCGATCGACGCCGAGCGCACGCGCCTCCGCGGCGACTGACCTTCCCCTTCCGCTTTTCAGGAGTACGACGGGGTCGGCGTGCAATACGCACGCCGACACCCGCGTACTCCTGAAAAGCGGGAGCGCCTAGAGTGGGGGCGTGTCCGCGGAGCCCGAGATCGCCGTCCGCGCGACCGATCTGAGCCTCCGATACCACTCGTCGAGCCAGGTGACGCGCACCATCGCCGTCGACGGGGTCGACCTCGTGATCGCCGCGGGCGAGATCCTCGCCGTCGTCGGCGAGACCGGCTCGGGCAAGTCGACCCTCGCGCGCGCGGTCGCGCTGCGATCCGACATCGTCGGCGACCGGCGTTCTCCCCGCATCTCGGGCGGCAGCCTGACGGTGCTCGGCCAGGAGGTCCGCGGCATCCCGGGACGGCGGCGCGAGCGGCTGCTGACCCGGGTCGGCTTCCTGCGCCAGGAGGCCGGGCAGCACCTGTCGCCGCGGCTCACGGTCGAGGAGAACATCCTCGAGCCGATCTACCTCATCGACCGCAAGTTCGACCGGCTCGTCGCGGGCGAGCACGCCGCGACGCTGCTCGACTCGGTCCACCTGCCGCTGTCGATGCTCGACCTCATGCCGCACGAGCTGTCGAAGGGCCAGCGGCAGCGCGTCGCGATCGCACGCGCGCTCGTCCTCGAGCCCGCCGTCCTGGTCGCGGACGACCCGACCGCCGGCGTCGACGTCACGGTGCGCTCGCACATCCTCGACGTCATCGCGCAGCTCCAGGAGCGTCACGCGTTCGCGGCGCTCATCGTCACGGCCGACCTCGCCGAGGTGCGGCGGATCACCGACCGCGTCGCGGTCATGCAGCAGGGGAGGATCGTGGGCATCGGCTCGATGGATGAGGTGTTCGAGAACCCGCTCCACCCCTATGTGCGGCGGCTCGGCGAGTCGCTCGGCGCGCTCCGGAGCGCCTCGTGAGCGGCCGCGGATCCGGCGAGCTGCGCGACCCGCTCAAGGGCACCGGCGCACCGCGTCCGTCGGAGGAGCGCCCCGCGCCGGGGCCGATCGCGATCCTGCCGAACGAGGCGCCGCACCTCGTCGCCGCGGCCGAGGCGGCCGGCGGCTCCGTCGGTCCGCTCGGGCCCGACACCGCGGGTCTCATCTGGGTGCACCCGAGCGATCCGGCGGGGCTCGCCGCGGTCCTCGCCGACCACCCCGACATCGGCTGGGTCCAGCTGCCGTGGGCGGGCGTGGACGCGTTCGCGTCCGTCCTCGCGGCTCACGCGGGCCGCGCGCTGCCCGTGTGGACGAGCGCGAAGGGCGCGTACTCGGAGCCCGTCGCCGAGCACGCGCTCGCCCTCGCGCTCGCCTGCATCCGCGAACTCCCCGAGAAGGCGCGCCGCACGAGCTGGTCACCGCGCTCCGGTGAGTCGATCTTCGGCCGGCGCGTGCTCATCCTCGGCGCCGGCGGCATCGCGCAGGAGATCATCCGCCTGTTCCAGCCCTTCGAGCCCGCCATCACGATCGTGCGCCGCTCGCCGGGCGCGGTCCCCGGCGCCGACCGCGTGGTGACGGCGGAGCAGCTCGACGAGGTCCTGCCGGAGGCGGAGATCATCATCCTCGCGGCCGCGGCGACGGACGAGACCTCGCGCCTCATCGACGAGCGCCGCATCGCTCTGATGGATCAGAACGCGATCCTCGTCAACATCGCGCGCGGCTCGCTCGTCGACGCGGAAGCGCTCGCCGCGGCGCTGCAGCGCGGTCACCTCAAGGGCGCCGGGATCGACGTGACGGACCCCGAGCCGCTGCCGGACGGACACCCCCTGTGGAGCGCGCCGCGAGCCGTCATCACCTGCCATTCCGCCGACACCGAGGAGATGGTCGCGCCGCTGCTCGCGAGCCGCGTCGAGTCGAACGTGCGCGCGCTGCTCGGCGACGGCGGTTTCGTCGGCGTCGTCGACCCTGGGGCCGGATACTGAGGAGCGAAGCTCCTCCACTTGGACTCGAACCAAGAACCTATCGGTTAACAGCCGATTGCTCTGCCAATTGAGCTATGGAGGAAAGCACCCCTTGGGGCCGTACAAGGATAGCAAAGCTCGGGACCCCCGAATCGCCGCCGCGACCCGCAGCGGCGTCGCGGTCGGGATCGCGGTCTCGCTGTACGGCGTGTCCTTCGGCGCGCTCGCCGTCGCGGCGGGGCTGGACGTCTGGCAGGTGTGCGCGCTGAGCGCGCTCATGTTCACCGGCGGCTCGCAGTTCGCGCTCATCGGGGTGCTCGCCGCGGGCAGCGTCCCGGCGCCGGCGACGACCGCGTGGTCGGCGATCACGGCGGCGACGCTCCTGGGCACCCGCAACGCCCTCTACGCGATCCGCACCGGGCCGATCGTCGGGCCGGGGTGGCTGAAGCGCCTCCTCGCCGCGCATTGGACAATCGACGAGACGGCGGCGGTGTCGACCGCGCAGCCGACGCCGGAGGCGAGGCGCGCGGGCTTCTGGGTGACCGGTGCGGTCATCTACGTCGGGTGGAACCTCACGACCCTCATCGGCGCGCTGCTCGGGGACCTCCTCGGCGACGTGCGGGCCTGGGGGCTCGATGCGGCCGCCGCCGCGGCGTTCCTGGGGCTCCTCTGGCCTCGGCTGAAGGGTCTGCAGCCTGTCGCGGTCGCGATCTGCGCGGCCGTCGTTGCGGCGGTCGTCGTGCCGTGGACGCCGCCCGGCATCCCGGTGCTCGCGGCGGCGGGCGTCGCGATCGTCTTCGGCCTCACGAACGTGTTCGGGCACCGCAAGGGCAGGGCGTCCGCATGAACACGTGGCTCATGATCCTCATCGCCTGCGCCGCCGCCTACGCGCTCAAGCTGTCGGGGTTCTTCGTCCCGGCGAGCGTGCTGGAGCGCCCGCGGATCGCCCGCACCGCCGACCTCATGACGGTGGGCCTGCTCGCGGCGCTCGTCGCGACCCAGGCCTTCACGACGGGGGCGCAACTCGTCGTGGATGCGCGGCTGCCCGCGCTCGTGCTCGCCGGCGCGCTGCTCGCGCTGCGGGTGCCGTTCATCATCGTCGTGATCGCGGCGGCGGCCGCCGCGGCCGGCCTGCGGGCCCTCGGCTGGCTCGGCTGATCTCGAGGTCTCGATACGCCGACCTCGTCGGCTACTCGACCCGCGTACGCGCCGGCGGCGCTACTCGACCCGCTGATCAGCCCTCGAGCTTGTCGACGCCGGGCAGCCAGCTCTTGCCGGGCCGGCCCCAGCCCTCCCGCTTGATCGCCTTCGCGGCGTTCTTCGCGTGCGCGTGCTCGAGGCGGTCCGCGTAGAGCACGCCGTTCAGGTGGTCGTACTCGTGCTGGAAGATGCGGGCGAGCCAACCGCTCGCCTCGATCGTGTAGGGCAGGCCGTCGAGTCCTCGGGCGCGCAGGATCGCCGCGTCCGCGCGCCGCAGCGGATAGCGTTCTCCCGGGATCGACAGGCACCCCTCGGACTCGTCGTCGTCCGAGGCGGGCCCGATCGCGGTCGGCGTGATCCACAGCTCGGGGTCGATCGCGACGCCCTGGTGGACGGTGTCCTCGTCCTCCTCCCAGTGCCAGACGAAGAGGCGCAGACCTTCGCCGACCTGGGGGGCCGCGAGCCCGACGCCGGGCGCGGCGTGCATCGTCTCGATCATGTCGGCGACGAGACTGAGAACGCGATCGTCGACCTCGCCGACGGGTCGCGCGGGCGTGTGGAGGACGGGGTCGCCGGTGATGACGATCGGGAGCACGGCCATGGTGGCTCCAAGCCTATGCGGCACCCGTCGACTACCCTCGGAGGGTGCCAGCTACTGACCTCGCATCGGTGTTCGGGGGTCATACGTGGATCGGCATCCTCCTCGCGCTGCTGAGCGGCGTCGCGCTCTCGCTCGGCACGCAGCTGCAGCATCGCGGCGTCGCCGTCGTCGACGAGCACGAGAACGGGGGTGGGAAGCAGGGCTTCACGCTCGGCCACATGAAGGGGCTGCTCAAGCGGCCCGGCTGGCTGTTCGGGACGCTGCTGCTCGGCCTCGCGATCGTGTTCCAGCTCACGGCGCTCTGGTTCGCGCCGCTGTCCGTCGTCCAGCCGCTCGGCGCGATCGCGCTCGTCATCACCGCGATCGTCAACGCGCGGATCACCCGCACCCGTCTGACGGCGCGCGCGATCACCGCGATCGTGCTGTGCGTCGGCGGCATCGGCCTGTTCGTGACGATCGCGGCGATGTATGCGCAGCTGCAGCCGGTGACGACGAGCGAGCTCATGACGGTGCTCATCGCGCTCGGCGTCATGCTGGTCGTCTGGGCGGTGCTGTCGATCGTGCTGCGCAAGAGCCCGCGGCCGCTCTTCTACATCATCGCGGCGGGGACGCTGTTCGGCTTCCTCGCGACGCTCGCGAAGGTGGTCATCGGCCGCATCCAGACGCTCATCGACTCGGGCTGGCAGTTCGGCACGGAGGAGTGGCTGACGATCGGCTGCATCATCGCGCTCATCGTCGCGACCGCGCTCGGCGGCTGGTTCGTGCAGAACGCCCACATGTACGGCCCGCCGGATCTCGTCGTCGCGGGCCTGACCGTCATCGATCCGATCGTGGCCGTGTCGATCGGCGCGCTGGTCCTCGGCGAGACGGCGGGGGCGCCCGGCTGGGCGACGCTCGTCATGCTCGCGATGGGCATCGTCGCGGTGATCGGCGTCTTCCTGCTCGCGAAGCAGAACCCGCAGCTCGTCGACGAGTCCGCCGCTACGATCGAGAAGTCGGGGCGGTAGCTCAGCTGGTCAGAGCAGTGGGCTCATAACCCATCGGTCACGGGTTCAAGTCCCGTCCGCCCCACGTCGGTGTCCGTCGGCCGGATCCAGGTGACGCCAAGTGCGGGAATCCGGGCGTCAGAACGCCATTTCGCGTCACCTGAACGGCTGATCCGCTCAGCAGGTGCTGGTGGCCGCGAGCCCGGCGAAACGGGCGGCGGTCCAGGCCATCAGCTCCGGCAGCAGCGGTGAGTCGCCCGTGACGACGCCCATGTGGTCGCGGCCGGGATAGGTGCGGTAGTCGAGCGCCTGACCGCTCGCGCAGCGCTCCTGGACATAGGCGTCCTGCGCGACGGGCGTGATGAGCGGGTCGGCGAGGCCCTGGGCGAGCAGGACGGGGAACGCGATCGGCAGGCGCGGCACGTTCTCGTCCGCGCGGTCGGCGAGCGGCCCGGACTCGGGATCCTGCGTCCATACCGGACCGCCGGAGAAGCCGATCTGGAGCACCGAGACGAGTGTCGCGGGGTCGACGAAGCAGCGCCTGGCGATCTCGTCGACGACGATGCGGGCGGACGGCTTCACGTAGTCCGCGATCCGGACGTCGGGGTAGGCGGCCGAGTAGCCAGTGAGGACGAATGCGCCGAAGAGCAGTGACATGGAGTCGTCGGCGAACGAGCTGAGGAGCGCGGGCAGGTTCGCGGCGGGCGCCATCGCGGCGACGCCGAGGATGTCGAGCTCGGGCGCGTACGCGTCGGCGAGCCCTGCGGTCCACAGCGCCGCGTGCCCGCCCTGGGAGTGGCCCCACAGCACCGTCTCGTCGGCGAGGTCGGCGCCGTCGAGCTGCCGGGCGGCGCGCAGCGCGTCGAGCTCGGCGCGGCCGGCGGGCTCGCCGACGACGTACTCGTGCGTCCCGGCCGTGCCGAGTCCGACGTAGTCGGTCGCGACGACGGCCCAGCCCTCGGCGATCGCCGCGTCGAGGTCGGGCATCGCGCCCGCGGTGAACGGCTCGGCGAGGAGCGAGGGGGCGCACCCCGTCGCGACGCCCGTCGTGCCGTGCGTCCAGCCGATGACGGGGTGGGGGCCGTCGGCGTCGGGCACGACGACGAGCGCGGAGGCGACGGCAGGCGCGTCGTCGAGTCCCGTCGTCGTGTAGAGGATCCGCCACGCGTGGGCGCCGTCCGGCACCTCGCGGGCGAAGGGCTCGGCGGCGAGCAGCGTGCCGGGCTCGGCCGGCACGTCGGCTGGGGGCGTGTAGAAGGCGTCGGGGATCGCGGTCGAGGAGAGCCGTACGCCGACGAACGCGATGACGATCGCGGCCGCGAACGCGAGGACGCTGAGCACGCCGCGCAGGATCGGGTGGCGGCGGCCCGGCGCGGGTCCGCGGCGGCGGAAGCGGCGCACGAGCGCGCCGAGCGCGAGCCGGAGTCCCGCGGCGATCAGCCAGAGCCCGAAGAGCAGCCCGATCGCCATGACGGTGACGTCCGGCCAGGCGATGATCGTGATCGCGGCGATGACGCCCGCGAGGCCGAAGAGCACCTCGGTCCAGCGCTGCGGCTGGTCGCGGCGGAACGCGAGCACGAGGTCGCGCACGCCGGCCGCGGCGAGCAGGATCGCGAGGAGCACGACGAGCAGGCCCGCGGTGACTCCGGGCCACGCGAAGACGAGCACGCCGAGCACGATCCCGATCGCGCCGAGTCCCGCCGAGGCGAGCCGCGACGGGCGCGTCTCGGAGCGCAGCAGGATCGCGGCGATCGCCTCCACGACGCCCCCGACGAGCAGGCCGAGGCCGATGAGGATGACGAGCCAGTCGACGGAGGTGAAGGGGTGCACGACGAGCGCGAGGCCGAGCAGCACGAGCAGGACGCCCGCGGGGACCCAGAGGAGCCACCCCCGGCGCGCGGGTGCGCTGCCGGGAGTGCTCATGCCGCCACTGTATCGATCCCGCTAGGCTCGCCGCATGGATCCGGCGATCGCGACGCCCACACTCATCACCTCGGCGATCGCCCTCTTCACGATCACGAACCCGATCGGCACGCTGCCGATCTTCCTCTCGCTGACGAGCAGTCAGACTCCTGCGCAGCAGCGGCGCACGGCGGTGCTCGTCGGGATCGCGGTCGCGGCGGTGCTCGTCATCTCGCTCATCGCGGGCAACATCATCCTGCAGTGGTTCGGGATCGACATCACGGCGTTCAAGATCGCGGGCAACGCGCTCGTCGCGACGATCGGCTGGGCGATGCTCGTCGCGAAGCCGGGTGGGCCGGTCTCGGTCAAGCCCGGGGAGTCGCCCGTCGTGGTCCCCCTCGCGATCCCGGTGCTCGCGGGTCCGGGCGCGATCGCCCTCGCGATCACCTTCGCCCACAGCTACACGGACGTCATCGACTACGTCCTCGGCGGCCTCATCTGCGTCATCGTGGGGGTGCTCGTCGCGGTGATCTTCTTCGTCGGCCCGTGGGTCTCGAAGCTGCTCAAGCAGACGGGGATGAGCATCCTCACCCGCGTCTTCGGCCTCCTCCTGCTCGCGATCGCGGTGCAGTCGATCATGCTCGCGCTCGGCGACGCGTTCCCGGGGCTGTTCGCGGCGGGCGGGCAGTCGTCGCTGCTCGACGCGACCTCGACGCCCACACCGACTCCGACGTCCTGATGCCGTCGGCCGCCGAGCACGTCCGGTCGCTGACCCGATCGATCCCCGACTTCCCGAGCGCGGGCGTCGACTTCAAGGACCTCACCCCCGTCCTCGCCGATGGCGCCGCGCTCGCTGCGGTCGCGGACGCGCTCGTCGCGCCGTTCGCGGGGGAGTACGACGTCATCGCGGGGATCGAGGCGCGCGGCTTCGTGCTCGCCGCCGCCGCGGCGGCACGGGCGGGCAAGGGCGTCGTCCTCATCCGCAAGCACGGCAAGCTCCCCGGCGACACGCACGGCGAGGACTACGAGCTCGAGTACGGCACGGACCGGCTCGAGGTCCATGTCGGGCAGGTGCCGGCGGGGACGCGGGTGCTCATCGTCGACGACGTCCTCGCGACCGGAGGCACGCTCGCGGCGGCGCAGACGCTCGTCGAGCGCGCCGGCTGGCGGGTCGCCGGATTCTCGGTCGTGCTCGAGCTCGGCTTCCTCGGCGGCCGGGCGAGGATCGCGCCGCGCGTCCCCTACGCCGTCGTCACCGCTTGAGGCAGGTCGCGGCTCAGTCGCGCGGGCGGGCGGCGAAGGCCGCGATCGTCGCGATGACGACGAGGATGACGATGCCGCCGATGAGTCCGATCGATGCGAGCCAGATCCATTCCATAGCGGACAGCGTAGAGGCTGGCGGCGCGGCGGCCCGTCCGCCGTCGACCGCGATGGGGATGCGCACGACGGCGCCGCTCGGCTGCGCGGTGACGACGATGGTGCTCGCGGCGAGCGCGTCGGCCGGCACGGTCGCCTCGATCCGGTAGACGGGCGCGGCCGAGTCGTCGACCTCCGCCGGCCCGAGGGCGGTCGAGTCCGCCCAGGCGACCTCGAGGGACGTCGTCCGCGGTGCGCCGAGCGACGTGAGGTCGAGGTCGGAGACGGAGAACGCGATGCGGTCGCCGACCTGCGCCGAGTCGGGCAGTCCCGATACCGAGGCTCCGGACTTCTGGAAGTCGGGGGCGAGACCGGGGTGCGCCTGCAGGTAGCCGATCCACGCGTCGCGGTCGAGGAGTCCCGAGTCGCGGGCATCCGAGCCCTGGCTGGCGGCGCGGAAGTTGTCCCCGCCGGAGACGAGGAACGCCCAGGTGCCGAGACGGTAGGAGCCGGTCGGCTCGACGGGCACCCCGTCGATCGCGATCGACGTGATGCGGTCGCCTTCGGCGCGCGACTCGTCGTAGGTGTAGGTCAGGTTGCTCGACAGCGCGAGCGCGAGGTAGGGGCGCGATGGCACGTCGCCGTGTTCGTCGCGCTGCCACTGCTGCTCCAGGAGCGCCTTGACCCCCGCGCCCGTCAGCGTCGTCGTCCACAGGTCGTTGCCGAAGGGCAGCACCGAGTTCGCCTGCGCGTACGTGACGGGGCTCGGTGAGGTGCCCGCGGCCGTCAGCAGTTCGGCGCGCAGGCCGCCCGGATTGACGGCGGCGAAGTCGGCTCCGCCGCGATCCGGGTCCGACAGCGCCTCGAGGAGCGCGTCGGCGACGAGGGCGCCGAGCGTCGACTCGTGCGCGCGGTCATCGCGTTCTCCGCCCTGGTATCCGTCCTGCCGGTAGGAGCCGCCCGAGTAGGCGGTCGTGATGTCCGCCGTGATCGAGCCGACCTGGCGCTCGCCGATCTCCGTCGCGTTCTCGAGCGCGGCGGCGACGATCCGGTCGATCTCCGCGACGCTCGGATAGCGCGCGACGAGCTCGTCGACGGGCGTCGCGGTGGGGTCCGCGAGCTCGGCCGACAGGACCGTCACGATGCCCGTGTCGTCGACGCCGAGGCGCACGACGCCGACGTGCTGCGCGTAGCTGCCCGTCTGGACGACGGGCCGCGTCCGGTCCGGCTCGCCCGGCACGGGCGCCTCCCACACGTAGGCCTGGTGGGTGTGGCCGGTGAAGATGACGTCGACCTGCGGCACGGTCCGCTCGACGATCGCCGTGAACACGGGGCTCGCCGCGAGATTCGACTCGAGCGTGCCGCCCTGATCCGTGCCGACAGGGGCGCCCTCGTGGTACTCGGCGACGATGACGTCGGCCTCGCCGTCGGTCTCATCGCCGTTGGACAGCTGCAGCGCGACGCGGTTGACGGCGTCGACTGGGTCGCCGAACTCGACGGCGGACACGCCGGTGGGGCTCACGAGCGTGCCCGTCTCCTGCGTGACCGCGCCGATGATGCCGACGCGCAGCCCGGCGGCCTCGACGATCGCGTACTCGGGCAGCACCGCATCGAAGGTGCCCGCCTCGTAGACGTTCGCCCCGAGGTAGGGGAAGCCGCCCGTCGGCGCGATGCGGTTGACGAGGTCCTCGACGCCCTGATCGAACTCGTGGTTGCCGACCGCGCTCGCATCGAGGCCCAGCGCGGCGAGCACCGCGAGCGTCGGATCGTCGTCGGCGATCGCGGAGACGAAGAGCGACGCGCCGACGTTGTCGCCCGCGGACAGCAGCAGCGTGGAGTCCGCCCCGTAGCGCTCGCGCAGCTCCTCGATCGTGCCGGCGAAGCGCACGGTGTTGACCCCGCCGAGCGCCTCGTCGAGCCCGATGCGCCCGTGGAAGTCGTTGATGCCGAGGAGGGTGATCTCCGTGCGGTCGTCGGCGAGACCGGGCAGCACGGTCGCGGCGGAGAACGCGATCGTCCCGGCGACCACGAGCGCGGCGGCGCGGATGCCGCGGCGCCATCGCTGCCGTCTCGTCATGAGGCCCTCCCGTCGCATCCGATTCTCCACGACGGCCGCCTCGCAGGGTGCGGGAGGGCCGCGTTCTCACCGCTAATCTCAAGGCGTGACGAGCGCCGCCGTGAGGACCCGCGCGGTCGTCGCGGTCGCGGTCGCGTCGGCGCTCTGGGGGACGATCGGGCTCGCCGCGATGGTCGTGCCGGTCGAGGTCGAGGCGTTCGCGATCGGCGCCGCCGGGATGGGGTTCGGCGGCGTCCTGCTGTACCTCGTCGCACCCCGCCGCGCCTGGCGGGCGATCGCGGATCGTCGCGTGCGCTGGTGGCTCCTCGTCGGCGCGATCGGCGTCATCGCGTATCCGCTCGCGGTCTACCCTGCGATGCGGCTCACGGGCGTCGCGATCGCGAACGTCGTCGCGCTCGGCAGCGGACCCGTCTTCGCCGCGATCATCGAGTGGATCGTCGAACGCCGTCGCCCGAGCCTCATCTGGACGATCGCGACGGTCCTCGCGATCGTCGGCATCGCGCTGCTCGTCAGCGGCGGCGGCGACGCGGGGCAGGGGCTCGTCCTCCCGGGCGTCCTGCTCGGGCTCGTCGGCGGGCTCGGCTACGCGGTCTACGCGTACGCGTCGCTGCGCGTCATCAGGGTCGGGCACGCCCCGGTGTCGGCGATGGGCGCGATGTTCGGCCTCGCCGCGCTCGTGCTCGTGCCGATCGCACTCGTCTGGGGCGCGCCGCTGTGGGGCTCGTGGCCGTCGATCGGCCTCATCGCCTACCTCGCGGTCGGCCCGCTCGCGATCGCGTACGCGCTCTTCGGCGTCGGGGTGCGCACGCTGTCCGCCTCCACCGCGACGACGGTGTCGCTGCTCGAGCCCGCGGTCGCGACGGTCCTCGCGGTCCTGCTCCTCAGCGAACGGCTCGCACCGCTCGCCTGGGGCGGGTTCGGGCTGCTCATCGCCGCGGTCGTCGTCGTCGGCCTCCTCGATCGTCGGCGTCCCGCCCCCGCCTAGACTGAGGCGATGCCCACGACCGTCGCCGACCTCGCCGCCGCCGCGGAGGCCCTCTGGCCCGCCGCCGGTGCCGAGGCGTGGGACGCGGTCGGACTCGTCAGCGGCGACCCGCGTGCGAGCGTCGAGCGGGTGCTGCTCGCCGTCGACGCCGTCTCCGACACCGTCGACGAGGCGATCGAGTCGCGCGCCGACCTGCTCCTCACGCATCACCCCCTGCTGCTGCGCGGCGTCACGACGGTCGCCGCCGACCGCTACAAGGGCGCCGTCATCAGCCGGCTCATCAAGGCGGACTGCGCGCTGCTGACTGCGCACACGAACGCCGACGTCGTCGACGACGGCACGAGCGGCGTGCTCGCCGAGCGGCTCGGGCTGCGCGGCGCCGCGCCGATCGCCTCCGACGCGTACGGCGGCGGGATCGGGCGCGTCGGCGACCTCGCCGAGGCGACGACGCTCGGCCGCTTCGCGTCCCTCGTCGCCTCCGTGCTACCCGCGACCGCGGGCGGGGTGCGGGTGAGCGGCTCCTACGTGCGCCCCGTCCGACGCGTCGCCGTGTGCGGCGGCGCGGGCGACGCCTATCTCGCGGCCCCCGCGGTGCTCGGCGCCGACGTCTACGTCACCGCGGACCTCCGCCACCACCCCGCGCAGGAGGCCCGCGAACAGGCGCTCCTGACGGGCGGTCCGGCGCTCGTGGACGTGTCGCACTGGGCGAGCGAGTGGCTGTGGCTCGAGATCGCGGCGGCCGCGCTGCGGGCCGCGCTCCCGGGTGTCGAGTTCATCGTGAGCGAGCTGCGGACCGATCCGTGGGACTTCGCGGTGCTGAGCGGAGGCGACGACGGATGAAGGCGGACCCGAAGGCGCAGGAGCGCCTCCTCGAGCTGCAGGCCCTCGACCTCCGGGGGGTGCAGCTCGCCAAGCAGGAGCGCGAGCTGCCCGAGCGCGCCGCGCTCGAGACCCTGAGCGCCGAGCGCCAGACGGTGCGCACCGACCTCGCGTCGACCGCGGGCGTCCTCGAGGACGCGCGGACGGAGCTCGCCCGCACCGAGTCCGACGTCGCGCTCGTCGAGGCGCGGATCGCGAAGGACTCCGAGCGGATGATGGGCGCGACCTCGGCGAAGGACGCCTCCGGCTTCGAGCACGAGATCGAGTCGCTGCGCCGCCGCCAGGCGGACCTGGAGGAGATCGAGCTCGCCGTCATGGAGCGGGTCGAGGAGCACGAGGCGGCGGTCGCCGCGCTCGAGGCCCGTGCTGCCGCGCTCACCGAGGAGATCGACGGCGCGCAGGCGCTCGTCGACGAGGCGCTCGCCAGGATCGGCGCCGAGCGCTCGACCGTCGCGGCGGCGCGCGCCGAGCTCGTCGCAGCACTGCCCGCCGACCTCGTCGAGCTCTACGAGCGCCAGCGCTCCCGCTACGGCGCCGGCGCCTCGCTGCTGCGCCGCGGCGTCTCGGAGGCGTCCGGCGTGGCCCTCACGGGGGACGAGCTCGCGAAGGTGAAGTCGGCCGCACCCGACGACGTCCTCATGTGCCCGTCGAGCGAGGCGATCCTCGTGCGCACCGGCGAGTCCGGACTGTGACGACCGCTCGGACGGCGGCGCGATGACGCGCGAGCTCATCGTCGAGGCCGACGGCGGCTCTCGCGGCAACCCGGGGCCATCCGGCAGCGGCGCGGTCGTCCTCGACGCGGCGACGGGCGAGATCCTCGCCGAGATCGGCCTCTACGGCGGCGTCGCCTCGAACAACGTCGCCGAGTACAAGGCGATGATCGCCGGGGTGCGACGCGCCATCGAGATCGACCCCGACGCCGTGCTCACGGTGCGGATGGACTCGAAGCTCGTCGTCGAGCAGATGTCGGGCCGGTGGAAGATCAAGCACCCCGACATGGCCGAGCTCGCCGCTGAGGCGCGTCAGGCGCTCACGGGCACGCCGGTGCGCTTCGAGTGGATCCCGCGCGAGCGCAACTCCAGGGCGGACCGCCTCGCGAACCGCGCGATGGACGCCGGCGCCGACATCTGAGGCACGCCCCCGCGCGGCGCCCGGGTCGGCGTCAGGACGGGTCGTTGAAGGCCGAGGCCTGGCCGTCGATCATCTGCTGCGCCGCCTGGATGACGTGCGAGGAGTAGACGCCGCTCGCGCGCGCCTCCAGCAGCGCCGCCTGCTCGGCCTCGAACACCCTCCGGCGCAGCTCCTGGCGCTGCTGCAGCGGCGTCGCGCCGGCCTCCCAGTCCTCCGTCGCGCTGAGCGACTCGCCGACCGCGAGACTCGTCGTGCGCACGTGCGCGACGATCGCGGGGTCGAACTCCGCGCCGCTCTCCCGGCGCAGCTCCGGGTCGTCGAGGAGCTCGCGCACCGCATCGCCGATCTCGCCCGTCAGCAGCGCGAGCTCGCGCCTCGTCTCCTGCTCCGACGTGCCGCTGATGCGCAGCAGGCGGATAAGGTAGGGGAGGGTGCCGCCCTGCAGGAGCAGCGTGACGATCGCCACGGTGAACGCGACGAGCACGAGCTGGGAGCGGTACGGCAGCCCCGCGGGCAGCGACTGGGCCGCCGCGAGCGTCACCACGCCGCGCATCCCCGACCAGGCGATGACCGCGCCGCCCCGCCAACCGAGGCCTTCCCGCGCGAGGAAGGAGGCATCCGCGTGCTGGCGGCGCAGGAAGCTGCGCATCCGCCCGACGCGCGCCGCGTGCTCCGGCTGCGTCTCGAAGCTGTCCAGGCGGCCGAGCGCGCTGGAGATCCGGGCCGTCTGGCGTTCTGCCCGTCGTTGCCCGAGACGCAGCCAGGCGATGAGGGGGACGACGAACGCGATGCGCACCACGAGCAGCACGGCCGTCGCGATGAGGCCGAGCGCGATCGCGCCGCCGACGCCGAGGTCCGCGTCGACGACGTCCATGACGATCGCCATGAGCTCGAAGCCCATGACGAGGAAGACCCCGTTCTCGAGCAGCAGCTGGATCGTGCGCCAGTTCATGCGCTCGGCTATTCGGTCCTGCGCGGTGAACTTGCGCACGCCGTAGTGGCCCGTGACGAGGCCCGCGACGACGACCGCGAGCACGCCCGACGCGCCGAGCTCCTCCGCCGGGATGTAGGCGAGGAAGGGGACGACGAACGAGATCGCCGTCGTCAGCACCGGCTGGTCGAGGTGCGAGCGGACCCAGACCGAGATGCCGCCGATGATCGCGCCGACCACGATCGCGCCGACGACGGCGTAGGCGAAGTCGCCGATCGCGCCCCAGAACGAGATCGTCCCGGCGATCGCCGCGACCGAGGAGCGGAGCATGACGAGCGCCGTCGCGTCGTTGACGAGCCCCTCGCCCTCGAGGATCGTGACGAGACGCTGGGGGAGCCCGAGCCGCTTGCCGATCGCGGTCGCCGCGACCGCGTCGGGCGGACTGATGACGGCGCCCACCGCGACCGCGGCGGCGAAGTTGAGGTCGGGCAGCAGCCACCAGATGATCGCGCCGGAGATGAACGCCGAGACGATGACGAGGACGACCGAGAGCGCGCCGATCGCGCCGAAGTCGCGCCGGAGGTCCATCGCCGGCATGTTGACGGCGGCCGCGTAGAGGATCGGCGGGAGCACGACCGCGAGGATCCACTCGGGCGGGATCTCCAGCTCTGGCGCGCCCGGGATGAAGCTGCAGCCGATGCCGATGACGACGAGCAGGATGGGGGCGGCGACGCCGAGCTTGGAGGCGAACGCGGACACCGCGACGACGATGAGCACGGCCGCGACGGCGAGCAGTCCGTACTCCATGCGAACATACTGGCGTGTCGACGCGGCTCGCCGCGTGCCCGGCGCCCCGATCCGAGTGCTATCCGTCGGATGTCGTCGTCGGCATCCTGCGAATGGCACTCGGAACGCCGCGCATCGGCCGCTACCCTGGAGGCGGTGAACGGGTCGGCAAGACGGCCGCGTCATCGCCGGCCCCGGCCGGCGGTGCCGAGGAACGTCCGGGCTCCGCAGAGCAGGGCGGTGGGTAACACCCACCCGGAGCAATCCGCGAGACAGCGCAACAGAGAGCAGACCGCCGGCACGGGCCTCGGCCCGAGTCGGCAAGGGTGAAACGGTGGGGTAAGAGCCCACCAGTGGTCCGGGTGACCGGGTCAGCTAGGCAAGCCTCGCCCGGAGCAAGGCCAGACAGGGGACCATGGGGCTGCTCGTCCCGTCCCCGGGTAGGCCGCTGGAGTCGTGCGGCGACGCACGACCGAGATGGATGGCCGTCCAAGGTCGAAAGACCCCAACAGAACCCGGCGTATCAGCCGGCCCGTTCACCCCCGGCCCCTGCGGGTCGGCTCGATGTCGGCTCTGCGTCGGCCCGGCGTCGGCGCGGGCTCGGCCGGGCGCGCTACACCTCAGCCGCGTCCGCAGCCTTGTCGCGGACGTTGTCCGCTGCACGCTGGGCGTTCGACTTGCTCGCGAAGGCCTCGCCCGAGGCGGCCACCTTGTGGCCCCCGCGGTGCGCGCGCCAGCGCCAGTGGCCGCCGGCGTCCTCGTAGACCTCGAACCTCGCGTTCGCCGCGCCCGTGCGAAACGCCCGTGCGGCGCGCTCCGCATTCGACTTGGAGGCGAACGACTCGCCCGCCCAGCACACCTGCTGGCCGTTGCGAGCGATCAGCCGCCACGAATAGTTGCCGCCCTTGTCGGCGTGGATGTCGAACCTCACCGGTACCTCCTCGTCGGGTCACTCGGCACGCTACGCCCATCGGGGAGGTCGCGGCTAGGGTCCGCGTCAGGCGAGCGCGGTGGCCGCGATCGCGGCGGCGCCGAGGATGCCGGCGTTGTTGCGGTGCACCGCGGTGATGATCGGGGTCGAGAGGTCCAGCAGCGGCAGGAAGTCGCTCGCGTTCTTCGACACCCCGCCGCCGACGATGAACAGGTCGGGGGAGAAGACCCGCTCGAGGTGGGTGTAAAAGCGCTGGAGCCGCGCCGCCCACTGCGTCCAGTCGAGGTCGTCCTCCTCCTTCGCGCGGTAGGAGGCGCGCGCCTCGGCGATCTCGCCGTCGATCTCGAGGAAGCCGAACTCGGTGTTCGGGATCAGCACGCCGTTGTAGATGAACGCGCTGCCGATCCCGGTGCCGAGCGTCGTCAGCACGACGAGGCCCTGGACGCCCTTCGCGGCGCCGAAGTGGAGCTCGGCATAGCCCGCGGCGTCGGCGTCGTTGACGAGGTCGACGTGGCGGTCGAGAGCGGTCGCGAAGAGCCCGCGGCCGTCGAGGCCGATCCAGTCGTCGGAGATGTTTCCGGCGGACAGCGTGAGCCCGTTCTTGACGATCGTGGGGAACGCGATGCCGACGGGGATCGGCTCGTCCGCGCCGGGGATCTCCTTGACGAGCTCCACGGTCGTGTCGATCATCGGCTGCGGCTCGCCGCCGGCCGGAGTGAAGAGCTTGAAGCGCTCGGTGACGAGCTCGCCCGTTTCGGTGTCGACGACGGCGCCCTTGATGCCGGTGCCGCCGATGTCGATTCCGAGTGCGTGCGTCATGGTTCTCCGTTCGCTCGTCAGGGCAGCGTCAGGATATCGGCCCCGGACTGCGTCACGACGAGCGTGTGCTCGAACTGCGCGGAGAGCCGCCGGTCGCGCGTCACGATCGTCCAGTCGTCGTCCCACTCGTCCCAGGCGATCGTGCCGGGGGCCTCCGGCGTGCCGATCGTCAGCATCGGCTCGATCGTGAAGACCATCCCGGGGACCATCTCCTCGTCGTGGAGTGGGGCGGCGTCGTAGTGGGGGACGACGAGTCCGCTGTGGAACGCGCGCCCCACGCCGTGCCCGGTGAACTCGCGGACGACGCCGTAGCCGAAGCGCTTCGCGTACGACTCGATCGCGCGTCCGATGAGGTTGATCCGCCGCCCGGGCGCGACGACCTTGATGCCCCGGTTGAGGGCCTCGCGTGTGCGCTCGACGAGGTCGAGCGTCTCCTGCGCCGCCTCGCCGACGACGAACGTCGCGTTCAGATCGCCGTGCATGCCGTCCTTGAAGGCGGTGATGTCGACGTTGACGATGTCGCCCTCGCGCAGCACCGTGTCGTCGGGGATGCCGTGGCAGACGACCTCGTTGAGGCTCGTGCAGCACGACTTGGGGAAGCCGCGGTAGCCGAGCGTCGACGGGTAGGCGCCGTGGGAGACGACGTACTCGTGGGCGACGGCGTCGAGCTCGTCGGTCGTGACGCCGGGGCGGATCGCCGCCTCGACCGCCTCGACCGCCTGCGCAGCGATCCGCCCCGCCGCGCGGATGCGCTCGATCTCCTCGGGGCTGTAGACGTCGCCGCCCGAATACTTGGCCGGCGCAGGCCTCCCGACGTATTCCGGTCGGGGAATGCTCGTGGGGACCACCCGAATGTCCGAGACGACCCCGGGGACGAGGCGTCCGGCGGCGTCCCAAGGCATGCTGGCCAGCCTAGACGCTGGGGCATAGTCTCTGAGCATGAGCGATCAGGACCGAGACGCAGGCCTCCCGAGCACGGGCACCGAGACCGAGTACTGGTACAACGACCGCACGGGGGAGGTCGAGGTCGGCCCGCAGTCGCTCGCGATCGACCGGATCGGACCGTTCAAGACCCGCGAGGAGGCCGAGCGCGCGCTCGAGATCGTCGCGGAGCGCGCGGCCGAATGGCGCGCCGAATCCGACTGATCCGCGGGCGCTCCCGCGGGCGCTTCCTGGACGGACGGCCCCGGCGGCTCCACTATCCTCGAACGTGTGACTGTCGCATTCGAGCCATATGACCTTGCCGGCACCGAGCTCCGCAATCGCATCGCGATGGCGCCGATGACCCGGACCCGTGCCACCGACTCCGTCCCCAACGCGCTGATGGCCGAGTACTACGGCCAGCGCGCGACCGCGGGCCTCATCATCACCGAGGGCATCGCGCCGTGCGACATCGGCCGCGGCTACCCGGACACCCCGGGGCTGTGGAACGCCGAGCAGGTCGCCGGCTGGCGCCTCGTGACCGACGCGGTCCACGGCAACGGCGGCCGGATCTTCGCCCAGCTCATGCACGTCGGCCGCATCGGCAGCCCCTTCCTCCACGAGGGCAACGCGAACGTCGTCGCCCCGTCCCCGATCGCGGCCGAGGGCAAGATCTACACGCACGACGGCCCCATCGACTACGTCGTCCCGGATGAGCTCGATGAGGCCGGCATCGCCGAGGCGATCGACTCGTACGCGAGCGCCGGACGGAACGCGATCGAGGCGGGCTTCGACGGCGTCGAGCTGCACGGCGCGAACGGCTACCTCATCCACCAGTTCCTCTCGACCTCCGCGAACGAGCGCACCGACCGCTGGGGCGGCAGCGTCGAGGGCCGCATCCGCTTCGCGGTCGCCGCGGTCGAGGCGACCGCCGAGGCGATCGGCGCCGAGCGCGTCGGGATGCGGATCTCTCCCGGAAACCCGCTGCACACGATCGTCGAGACGGAGCGCGAGGACCTCTACCTGGGTCTCATCGAGGCGCTCGCCCCGATCGGCATGGCCTACATCCACGTCAACGAGGGTCCGGAGCTGCGCGGCCTCACGGAGGCGATCCGCGGCGCCTGGCCCGGCACGCTCGTGCTCAAGCCGTGGACGACCCCGCGCCGCACCGACGCGACCGACCTGCCGCTGCTCGACGAGGTCGTGCCGGCGCTCGGCCGTCCGGTCGCCGACATCATCGCGATCGGCGCGAACTTCATCGGCAACCCCGACCTCGTGCACCGGATGAAGGAGGGTCTCGAGCTCAACGAGCTGCGGCCCCACATCTTCTACGGGATCGGGGCCGAGGGGTACACCGACTACCCCTTCACGTCCGACCCGATCTAGTCTCCGTACTCGTGCTCCGGTCCGGGGTACGCGCCTGAAGCCACTTCCGACGCGTACTCCCGGGCCGCCGCGAGCAGCGTGCCGCGCAGGTCGGCGTACTGCTTGACGAACTTCGGGACGCGCCCCTTGGTGAGGCCGGCCCAATCCGTCCACACCATGAGCTGACCGTCGCAGTCCGGCCCGGCGCCGACGGAGATCGTCGGGATGCCGAGCTCCTTCGTGACGCGCGCCGCGACGGCCGACGGCACCATCTCGAGCACGACCGCGAACGCGCCGGCCGCCTCGACGGCGTGCGCGTCGGCGAGCAGCCGCTCGGCCGCCTCCCCGCGGCCCTGGATGACGTGGCCGCCGAGCCCGTGCTCCGACTGCGGCGTGAAGCCGATGTGCGCCATGACGGGGATCCCCGCCGACACGATGCGGCGGATCTGCTCTGCGGAGCGCACCCCGCCCTCGAGCTTGACGGCGTGCGCGCCGGTCTCCTTCATGAAGCGGAACGCCGTCTCGAGCGCGTGGTCGGGACCGGACTCGTAGGAGCCGAACGGCATGTCGGCGACGACGAGCGCCCGCTGCGCGGCGTTCGCGACGGCCCGGGTCAACGGGATGAGCTCGTCGACCGTCACGGGGAGCGTCGTGTCGTAGCCGAGCACGGTCTGCCCGGCCGAGTCGCCGACGAGCAGGAAGTCGATGCCAGCCTCGTCGAAGATCGACGCCGAGTTCGCGTCGTAGGAGGTGAGCCCGGTGATCCGGATCCCCTGCTCCTTGGCCTGCCGGAAGTGTCGGGTGCGGACGCGCTTGGGCGCGTCGCTCGCGTCTGCCATGGGTTCAGCCTAGGTCTCGATACGCCGCTGCGCGGCTACTCGACCCGCGGGTCCGTATCGCCCCGCGGCTACTCGACCCGCGTGCCGGTGCGTCGCACGGTGATCGGCAGCCGGCGGTCCCGGCCGAACGCCATGCCGCTGATCTTCGGCCCGATCGCGCCCTGCCGGCGCTTCCACTCCGAGCGGTCGACGAGTCCCGCGACGAAGTCGACCGTCGCGGCGTCGAAGCCGAGCTCGATGAGATCCTCGCGGCCGAGCCGTCGGCCCACGTATCCGTCAAGGATCGCGTCGAGGACCTCGTACGGCGGCAGCGTGTCCTGGTCGACCTGTCCGGGGCGCAGCTCCGCCGACGGGGGCTTCGTGATCGAGTTCTCCGGGATCGGCGGCGTCTCGCCCCGCGCCGCCGCGTGGGCGTTGCGCCAGCGGGCCAGCTCCCACACGAGCGTCTTCGGGACGTCCTTGATCGGGGCGAACCCGCCGGCAGAGTCGCCGTAGATCGTCGAGTAGCCGACCGCGAGCTCGGTCTTGTTCCCCGTCGTGAGGACGAGGTGGCCGTGCTGGTTCGACTTCGCCATGAGGATCATTCCGCGGGCCCTGGCCTGGACGTTTTCCGCCGCGACGCCGTCGAGGCCGAGCTGCGTCTCGAACGGCGCGACGAGCTCCGCGATCGGCTCGACCGAGTAGTGCAGTCCGAGCCGCTCCGCGAGGTCGTCGGCGTCAGAACGCGAGTGGTCCGAGGACCAGCGCGACGGCATCGAGACGCCGTGGACGCGGTCGGCGCCGATCGCGTCGACCGCGAGGGCCGCGCAGACGGCCGAGTCGATGCCGCCCGAGAGTCCGAGGACGACGGAGCGGAAACCGTTCTTCTCGACGTAGTCGCGCAGGCCCACCACCAGCGCGTCCCAGATCTGCTGCTCGTCGCTTGGGAGCTCGGCGATCACGTTCTCGTGGTGGCCCTTCGACTCGCTGCGCTCGCTCAGGGACCCGCCCTCGGGGACAGGATGCGGGTCGCTGAGCGAGGCGGAAGGCCGAGTCGAGGTGCCGTCCACCGGGGCAGGATGCGGGTCGCTGAGCGAGGCCGCAGGCCGAGTCGAAGCGTCGCCCACCGGGACGTCGACGACGAGCAGGTGCTCGACGAACTGTGGCGCGCGCGCCAGCAGCTCGCCGCCCGGCGCGACGACGAAGGAGTCGCCGTCGAAGACGAGGTCGTCCTGGCCGCCGACGAGGTTGACGTAGGCGACGACCGCGCCCGTCTCGCGCGCGCGCCGGGACGCGAGCGGCAGACGCACCTCGTCCTTGTCGCGTTCGAACGGGGAGGCGTTGAGGACGAGCAGCACATCCGCATCGGCGTCCCGCACCCGTGCGACCGGGCCGTCGTCGAGCCACAGGTCCTCGCAGATGATGATCGCGACCCGGGTGGCGGCGCCCTTCGACTCGCCTTCGGCTCGCTCAGGGAGCCGCGACCCGCCTGCGGGGCGTTCGGGGAGCCGCAGGAGGAGGGAGTCATCGCCCGGGATGAAGTTGCGGTACTCGTCGAAGACGCCGTAGTTCGGCAGATGATGCTTGGCGTAGCGCGCGACGACACGCCCGCCCCGCAGCACCGAGGCGCAGTTCTGCGCGATCGCGGTCGGCGCGTTCCGCGCGCCCTCGGGACTCGGCGCGTGCGGGCCGTCCGGGTGGCCGACGACGACGGGCAGGTCGCCGAGTCCCTCCGCATCAAGCCGCTGCGCGAGCGCGTCGACGGCCGCCGTCGCGTCGCGCAGGAACGACGGCTGGGCGGCGAGATCCTCGATCGGATAGCCGGTCAGCGCCATCTCGCCGGTCGCGAGCAGGTCCGCGCCGGCGTCCCTGGCGAGCCGCGCCGCGGCGAGGATCTGCTCCGCGTTTCCCGCGATGTCGCCGACGATCGGGTTCGACTGGGCGAGGGCCAGGCGCAGGTCGGTCACAGTCGCTAGCCTAGGACCGTGAGCTCCGTGGATAAGCAGCGTGACTTCGTCCTCAGAACGATCGAGGAGCGAGGCGTCAAGTTCATCCGCCTCTGGTTCACGGACGTGGTGGGGACGCTCAAGTCGGTCGCCGTCGCGCCCGCCGAGATCGAGGGCGCGTTCGCGGAGGGCCTCGGCTTCGACGGCTCCGCGATCGAGGGCTTCACGCGCGCCTACGAGGCCGACATGCTCGCGTTCCCCGACCCGACGACGTTCCAGATCCTGCCGTGGCGCGGCGAGGTCGACCCGACCGCACGCATGTTCTGCGACGTCATGACGCCCGACGGGCAGGCGTCCGCGTCCGACCCTCGGCACGTCCTCAAGCGCGCGCTCGCGAAGGCCGCCGACCGGGGCTTCTCGTTCTACACGCACCCCGAGGTCGAGTTCTATCTCATGAAGAGCGCGCACCTCGGACCCGACGGGGCGCCCGTCCCCGTCGACACCGCCGGCTTCTTCGACAACGTCCCCGGCGGCACCGCCCACGACTTCCGCCGCCGCTCCGTGCGGATGCTCGAGGACATCGGCATCTCGGTCGAGTTCAGCCACCACGAGGCCGGTCCCGGGCAGAACGAGATCGACCTGCGCTACGCGGACGCGCTGACGACCGCGGACAACATCATGACGTTCCGCACCGTCATCAAGGAGGTCGCGATCGAGCAGGGCGTCTACGCGACGTTCATGCCGAAGCCGTTCAGCGACCAGCCGGGCAGCGGCATGCACACGCACATGAGCCTCTTCGAAGGCGATGCGAACGCGTTCTACGACCCCGCCGGGCACTACCAGCTCTCCGCCGTCGGGCGGCAGTTCATCGCCGGTCTGCTGCGGCACGCGCCCGAGATCACGGCGGTCACCAATCAGTTCGTCAACTCGTACAAGCGCCTCTGGGGCGGCGACGAGGCGCCGGGCTACGTGACCTGGGGGCACAACAACCGGGCCGCGCTCGTGCGGGTGCCGCTCTACAAGCCGGGCAAGGGCCAGGCCGCCCGGGTCGAGTACCGTGCCATCGACTCCGCCGCGAACCCCTATCTCGCCTACTCGCTACTGCTCGCCGCGGGCCTCAAGGGCATCGAGGAGGGCTATGAGCTGCCGGCCGAGGCCGAGATGAACCCGTGGGAGCTCACCGAGTCGGAGCGCCGCGCGCTCGGCTACGCGCAGCTGCCGTCGAGCCTCGACCAGGCGGTGTCGCTCATGGAGGACTCGGAGCTCGTCGCCGAGACGCTCGGCGAGCAGGTCTACAACTACGTGCTCCTCAACAAGCGTCAGGAGTGGGCCGACTACCGCTCGCAGGTCACCCCGTTCGAGCTCGAGCGCAACCTCTCGATCCTCTGAGCGGTCACGAGGTGTCGTGAACGCGCCGAGGCGTCCCGGATCGGACCAGCGTCCCACCTCCCTGACGGAGCTCGCCCGCATCGGGTTCGCGGAGCTCGGTCCGGCGAGCGAGCGCCTGCAGGCGCTCGGGCGCCCGGACCGCATCGACCTGTTCTCGGAGGCAGCGGACCCCGACGAGGCGCTCGTGCGCCTGCTGCGCCTGGCAGAACGCGATCCGGCGGCGACCGCGCGCATCCTCGACGATGAGGACGCGGCCGGGCATCTCGTGCGCCTCCTCGGCGCGTCCGAGGGCATCGCCGCGTTCTTCCACCGCCACCCCGAGGAGCTCGCGAGCCTACTCGAGCCGATCGGGCCGCCGCCGGGCCAGCGGGAGCTGCTCGCCGAGCTGCTCGGCGACATCGGCGAGCGCGCAGGGGATCCGGGCCGCGTCGCGATGCGCATCGGCTACCGCCGTCAGCTCGCGCGGCTCGCCGCCTGGGACCTCGCGCAGCCCGACGGCCAGGGCGCGGTCGAGCGCGTCGCGGCGGCGCTGTCGGACATGGCGGGCGCCGCGCTCGACGCCGCGCTCGTCATCGCGCGCCGCGACGCGCCGTTCCCGGCGGAGGAGATCGCCGCGACCCGGCTCGCGATCATCGGCATGGGGAAGTCCGGCGGCCGCGAGCTCAACTATCTCAGCGACGTCGACGTCATCTTCGTCGGCGAAGGCGACGAGTCGCTGCCGGAGTCGCGCGCGATCGAGATCGCTACCCGGCTCGCGATGCTCACGACCCGCGGCATCATGGAGCTCGCCGTCGAGCCGGGGCTCTGGGAGGTCGACGCGAACCTGCGCCCCGAGGGCAAGGACGGCGCGCTCGTGCGCACCCTCGAGTCGCACGTCGCCTACTACGAGCGCTGGGCGAAGGACTGGGAGTTCCAGGCGCTGCTCAAGGCCCGCGCCTTCGCGGGGGATCTCGAGCTCGGTCGGCGCTACGTCGACGCGATCGCGCCGCTCGTGTGGGCCTCGGCCGGTCGTGCGCACTTCGTCGAGTCGGTGCAGCGCATGCGCGGCCGCGTCACGGAGCACATCCCGGCGGAGCAGGTCGACATCCAGCTCAAGCTCGGTCCCGGCGGCCTGCGCGACATCGAGTTCACCGCCCAGCTGCTGCAGCTCGTGCACGGCATCACGGACGACGAGGTCCGCGTCCGCGGCACCCTCCCGGCCCTCACCCGGCTCGTCGATCACGGCTACATCGGGCGGGTCGAGGCGACCGAGTTCGCCGAGCAGTACCGCTTCCTGCGCCTCCTCGAGCACCGGCTGCAGCTGCGCCAGCTGCGCCGCACGCACCTCATGCCGACCGACGAGGACGGCCTGCGCATCCTCGCGCGCGCCTCGGGGCTCGCGGGCAGCGCCACGGAGCTGCAGGAGCGCTGGCAGGGCGTCAAGGCACGCGTGCGCACCCTGCACGAGCGGCTCTTCTACCGGCCGCTGCTGTCCGCGGTCGCGGCGCTGCCCGACAGCGACCTCGCGCTCACGAGCGAGCAGGCGATCGCGCGTCTCGCCGCGATCGGCTTCCGCGACCCGAAGGGGGCGCTCGCCCACATCGGGGCGCTCACGAGCGGCCTGAGCCGGCGCGCCCAGATCCAGCGCACCCTGCTGCCCGTGCTGCTGCGCTGGCTCGCCGACGGCGCCGACCCGGACGGCGGGCTGCTCGCCTTCCGCCGCATCTCGGAGGAGCTCGGCGAGGCGTACTGGTACCTGCGGTTGCTGCGCGACTCGTCCGGCGTCGCGCAGCGCCTCACCGAGGTGCTGAGCGGCTCCAAGTTCGTGCAGACGCTCTTCGAGCGCATCCCAGAGGCGGCGGCGTGGCTCGAGGACGACGCGGACCTGCGCCCGCGACCGCTCGCCGCGCTCGTCGAGGAGCAGGAGGCGATCATCGCCCGCTACCTGGCGGACGAGGCCTCGGCGACGCGGGCGCTGCACCAGCTGCGCCGACGCGAGCTGCTGCGGCTCGCGATCGGCTCGATGCTCGGGCTGCTCGACGTCGAGGAGCTCGGGCCGGCGCTCGCCGACGTCAACACGACGGTGCTGAGCGGCGCCCTCGCCCTCGCGCACCGGTTCGGCGACGGCATCGAGTTCGGCATCGTCGCGATGGGCCGCTACGGGGGCCGCGAGCTCGGCCTCGGCTCCGACGCCGACGTCATGTACGTCTACCGCGACGCCGGGGCGGGGGAGGAGGCGCAGGCGCGCGCGGAGCGCGTAGTGCGCGAGCTCGCCCGCCTGACGGAGGACGTGCGACTCCCGCTCGAGCTCGACATCGATCTGCGCCCGGAGGGCAAGAACGGCGCGATCGTGCGCAGCGTCGAGTCCTACCGCGCGTACTACGCGCGCTGGGCGGTCTCCTGGGAGGCGCAGGCGCTGCTGCGCGCCCGCGTCGTCGTCGGCGACGTCGACGTGCTCGCCGAGTTCACCGAGCTCATCGCCGCGGTCCGCTACCCCGAGGTCGCCGAGGAGAACGACATCCGCGAGATCAAGCGGATCAAGGCGCGTGTGGAGGCGGAGCGGCTCCCGCAGGGCGCCGACCCCAAGCGCCACCTCAAGCTCGGCCGCGGCTCCATCTCTGACGTCGAGTGGCTCGTGCAGCTCATCCAGCTGCGCCATGCCGCGCGGGTGCCTGGCCTGCAGACGACCTCGACGCTCGACGCGCTGCGCGCCGCCGAGGAGGCCGGCCTCATCGCGTTCTCCGATGCGTCACGACTGCGCGACGCCTGGTTGCTCGCGTCCCGCGCCCGCTCCGCGATGACGCTCTGGCTCAACCGCACGACCGACCTGCTGCCGACGGACCGTCGCGACCTCGAGGGCGTCGCCCGCCTGCTCGGCTATCCGCCGGGCTCGGCGTCGCAGCTCGAGGAGGACTACCTGCGCGTCACCCGGCTCGCCCGCCAGGTCTTCGAGCGCCTCTTCTACGAGTCCTGCTGACCCCTTTTTTCCCCCGGCGACTTCCGCTTTTCAGGAGTTGGGGCGTATTCACGTGCAATACGCACGCCGACCCGTCCCGACTCCTGAAAAACGGAAGGGGTGGGCGGGTCGTCGGGGTGGCAGCGCGGTCGGGGGTGTCGGCGGGCGCAAGTACGATCGGATGAGCATGATTCCCGACCGCGGCCTGACGCCGGCCTATCCCGAGCGCGCGCCGTGGGGGACCGCGAACCGGCTCCGGGCCTGGCAGGAGGAGGCCCTCGCGGAGTACTTCAGCCGCGGCGACGGCACCGGACCGCGCGACTTCCTCGCGGCCGCGACGCCGGGGGCCGGCAAGACGACCTTCGCGCTGCGGCTCACCGCCGAGCTCCTCGACCGCGGCACGGTCGACCGGATCACGGTCGTCGCCCCGACCGAGCACCTCAAGCGGCAGTGGGCCGACGCCGGGGCCCGCGGCGGCGTGCGGCTCGATCCGATGTACCGCAACGGGGATGGCTGGGGCGGGCGCCGCTTCCACGGCATGGCGGTCACCTACGCGCAGGTCGCGGCCGACGCGGCCCTCCACCGCCGCATCACCGAATCGGGGCGCTCGCTCGTCATCCTCGACGAAGTGCACCACGGCGGGGACGCGCTGAGCTGGGGCGACGCGGTCCGGGAGGCCTTCGCGGGGGCGCAGCGCCGGCTCTCGCTGACCGGCACGCCGTTCCGCAGCGATGACGCGCAAATCCCGTTCGTCGAGTACGCGCCCGCTTCCGACGGCTCCCGCATGAGCCTCACCGACTACCGCTACGGCTACGGGCGCGCGCTGCAGGACGGCGTCGTGCGGCCCGTCGTCTTCCTCGCCTACGAGGGCGGCATGCGCTGGCGCACGAGGGCCGGCGAGGAGATGGAGGCCCGGCTCGGGCAGCCCGACACCCGGGACGTGACCTCGCAGGCGTGGCGCACCGCGCTGGACCCGGGTGGCGACTGGATCCGCGCCGTGCTGCAGGCCGCCGACCGTCGCCTCGAGATCGTTCGGCACTCGATCCCCGACGCGGGCGGCCTCGTCATCGCGACCGACCACCGGGCGGCGCGCGCTTACGCGGACCTGCTCGCCGCGATCACCGGCTCCGCACCGATCGTCGTGCTCTCGGACGACCCGTCGGCCTCGGCCCGGATCGAGGAGTTCGCGGGCGGTGAGCAGCGCTGGCTCGTCGCGGTGCGGATGGTCTCGGAGGGCGTCGACGTGCCGCGGCTGTCGGTCGGCGTGTACGCGACGAGCGCGGCGACGCCGCTCTACTTCGCGCAGGCGGTCGGACGCTTCGTGCGGGCTCGCAGGCGCGGCGAGACGGCCTCGATCTTCCTGCCATCGGTCCCGCAGCTGCTCGAGCTCGCCACGGCGATAGAACGCGAGCGCGACCACGTCCTCGGCGCCCCGCGCGACGCGGACGGCCTCGAGGACTCGCTGCTCGAGGCGGCATCCGCCGACGAGCGCGCCTCGGAGTCCCTCGTCGATGAGTTCGAGTGGCAGGCGCTCGCCTCGACCGCGGACTTCGGACGGATCGTCTACGACGGCGACGAATTCGGCTTCGCTGCGTTCACGGGCAGCGACGACGAGCTCGACTTCCTGTCGGTGCCCGCCGTGCTGACGCCCGAGGAGCTCCGCGAGGCGCTGCGGCATCGTCAGGCCCGTCAGAGCCGCCGCGCGGAGCACCATCCCGCCGAGCGGCCCCAGGCGCTCTACCGCACGCTCGCGGAGCAGCGCAGCCTGCTCCACTCGCTCGTGGGCCTGCACTCCAAGCGCACCGGGCAGCCCCACGGGCACATCCACGCCGAGCTCCGGCGCACCTGCGGGGGCCCCGAGGTCTCGCGGGCCACCGTCGCGCAGCTGCAGGCCCGCATCGACCGGTTGCGAGCCTCGATCCACACCTGAGAACGCGATCGGGCCGCCCCCGTGCTGGGAGCGGCCCGATCGCGTTCTGGTCTCGCTGCGCCGCCGTGGGCGGCTACTCGACCCGCGGGATCTCAGACCCCGAAGTA
>Ga0180219_1000052_pt1 | contig 172726 bp, 116 predicted proteins | sample eDN3rd30CBELigMG_FD_151338 | JGI IMG/M metagenome (GOLD analysis project Ga0180219, IMG submission 151338) | Enriched Miracle-Growth compost microbial communities from Emeryville, California, USA - eDNA 3rd pass 30_C BE-Lig MG (version 2)... ...
CTTGACGGTTGATAAGTCTGCCTTACAAACTGCCATCGCAGATGCGGGAGAACTGACAGAAACGGATTATTCGCCAGCGAGCTGGGAAGCTGTCCAGGATGCACTGGAAGCGGCTCAAACGGTATACGACAATACGAATGCGACACAATCGGAGATCGATAATGCCGAGCAGGCCCTCCGCGATGCGATCGTAGGCTTGACGGTTGATAAGTCTGCCTTACAAACTGCCATCGCAGATGCGGGAGAACTGACAGAAACGGATTATTCGCCAGCGAGCTGGGAAGCTGTCCAGGATGCCTTGGAAGCAGCGCAAACAATATTTGATAATCCGATTGCGACACAGTCGGAGATCGATGCAGTCACTCAGGCATTGCGCGACGCAATGACGGGTCTGACGGTAGATAGGACTACACTCCAAAATAGCGTAGAGGAAGGTAAAGAGCTGAATGAAGCAAACTACACCTCAGAAAGCTGGAAAGACCTGCAAAAGGCATTGGAAGCTGCGCAGGTTGTCCTTGACAATCCAGATGCGGTGCAGTCTGAAATCGATAATGCGCTGGAGCAGTTGAATAATGCCTTGACCGGCCTTTCTACAGGCTATAAGCTTGGGGCTCCGGCCAATGCGGAAGCTGAAGCCGGCGACCAACAGGTAGACCTCACCTGGACGGCTCCGCAAAATGTCAGTGGCGCACCGATTATGGATTACCTGATTCAATATACAACAGATAAAGGGACTACATGGCATACTGTTAAGGATGGTACGTCGACAGCGATCAACGCAACGATAACCGGTTTAACCAACAATTTGCCGTACCGCTTCCGTGTGGCAGCGGTCAATGCGGCCGGTACGGGCGCGTTTAGCGCTGCCACAGCCATAACGGTACCATCAGCACCGGTGCCGGATCAAACGGGTGAATTACCGGAGCCGGCACCGGGCAAAACAGTGGTCATCGTGGATGGTAAACCACAAGCCGTCTCCTTAGAGGTCATCGAGAACAGCTACCTGCGCCTCAGCAACGACAGCTTCACGATGGACTTGGCTTCTATCGGTATCAATAATCAGCTAATTCCGATTACAGACATCGAAGCGGTCATTCGCATCATCCGTGGCGAGGGGGCTTCGGTGCAGGTGAAAGGTTACGGCTTTGAGCCGGGAACAGTAATCACGTTGTATGTGTTCTCCGAGCCACAAATGCTGGGTCACATACCCGTGCAGGAAAACGGCACATTTGATGGGACATTGGCCATTCCTGCTGATCTGGAATTAGGCCGCCATACCTTGCAGGCCAATGGCGTGGTACGGAATACCAAAGAGGAGCGCTCGATTTCCGTTGGTGTGCTGGTTGTAGAAGAACTTACGCAGCAAATCACATTTAATGCGCTGCCGGAGAAAACCTACGGTGATGATATTATCGCCTTGAATGCTACGGCCAGCAGCGGCTTACCGGTGTCTTACCACATTACGGATATACAGGGCAATGATACCGATATTGCTGAAATTGTGGACGGCAACCGTCTCCGTATTAACGAGGCAGGTACTGTTCAGGTAATTGCTTCGCAATCGGGAGGTGGATTCTATGGCGCGGCACAAGAGGTAAGCCGGAAGCTGGTGATCAAACCGGCGACACTCTCGGTTTCCGTAAAAGATAGCGAGCGGCCGTATGGCGAGGCGAACCCTGTCTTTGAGGTCCAATATTCGGGCTTTGTAAACGGCGATACGCAATCGGCATTAGATAAAGCACCGGTAGCGACAGCAACCGCGACTTCCACCACCGGCGTGGGCGAATACCCCATCACCATCAGTGGAGGCGAATCGCAAAATTATACATTTGATTATACGCATGCCGTATTGACCGTCTTGCGTGCATACCAGGAAATCCAGTTTCCCCATGTTGCGGAGGTAGAACGCAACGCTGGTACTATTCCGTTGGATGTAAGCAGCAGCAGTGGCTTGCCCGTGGTCCTTTCGTTGGACGATGAGCAGGTCGCTGCTTTAAATGGTTCCTCGTTGGATATCCTGCGGGTGGGAACGGTTACTGTTACAGCTACCCAGGAGGGGGATGTCAACTACTATCCTGCCGAGCCGGTAAGCGTCACCATCCATGTAACGGATGGCAGCGACTTCCCTGTTCGGGTACATAAAGCCGTATCACCGAATGGCGATGGGATCAATGAATTCCTGATGATCGAGGGAATCAGGGATTACCCGGAGAACAGGGTAACCATCATCAATAAAAACGGGACGGTGTTGTACGAGGTAACAGGGTACGATAATACGAACAGGGTATTCCGGGGTATATCCACCGGACAGTTGCAGTTGCCTGCAGGAACTTATTTCTACATCGTCGAAATCAAAGACAACGGAAGGATACGTGCACAAAAAGGATATTTTGTGATGAGATACTGATGAAGTGCGGATCCGCTTAACGCAAACAGCATAGAACAAGAAAATGAAAAGGATAACAATAAGTATGGTAGCTGCGATCTTGGTATTTGCAGTCGCCGCAAATGCCCAACAGCCACTAACGCATACGCAACACGGGCAACTGCGTACCGTGTTGAACCCTGCAGCGAGTCTGCTAGCTGAAGGTGGAGAGGTAAGTGTGATCGGCCGGCGGCAGTGGGCAGGTATGGAGGGTGCGCCTACTGTATTTTGGGGCAGCGGTCACATCGGCTTCAAAGATTTTGGTGCAACAGCAGGGCTCAGCATTCGCCACGAAAGTCTGGCTGTGGAGAAGCTCTCCGAAGCCAGTGCTTTTTTTGCCAAAAGCGTACGCATCTCCCAGACAGAATACGTGGGCCTGTCGCTAAATGCAGGTGTAGCCTACCTGGATGGCCGCTTCTCGCAGTTGGATCCGCAAGATCCGGCATTTCGCGAAGATGTAAACGAAACAGATGCCTTGGTGGGATTTGGCGTAATGCTCTACAGGCCGGACCGCTATTATGTGGGACTCTCCCTACCGCGATTGATGCTGGGGAATTTGGGAGTGTCGGGCGACAGCCGTTACAATTTCCGCAACATTTACCACCTTACGGCAGGCGCATTGTTCGCCCTTGGCACGGATTTCCATGTCCGCCCTTCAATTCTCGTCACTTATTCAGAGAGTCTCAGGCCGCAGGCAGAGGCCTCCGCAATATTCTTTATCAAAGAGGTATTCGGTATCGGGGCCAATGTGCGGAGCTACGGCGAGGTCGCCGGAATGGCGCAGTTTTATTTCTCCGGTTTCGGGTTAGGATACAGCTATCAATTCAACCCGGGCAACGAAGCGTTGAACAGACGCATCAGCAATACTTCGCATGAAATCGGGTTAAGTTACCGTTTCGGTGGTGCTAGGGTAGGATTGCTGTAGAGACCGTCGAATAACAGCCGTTATAAAAACTTACATGCAGACAGACGCATACCAGATTCCCCAAGTTGCGGTGGTAGAACGCAACGCTGGTATGTCGTACTGAATGCGTGTCAATAGCAGGTGCTTGGCAGCCGTCCAGAATCGGATGGCTGCGCAAGACCGCCGAATTATCTTTCAGCGATCGATGTATTTGTCAATCTATTTCAGGAATACAACTTGAGCCACAAACGCTGTACTCCGACACATTCGTTACTGCAACGACATCATTAGGAGTTGCCGTGCAGACGTTAAACAAAAAAGATTTTATTTTTTTTCCTGGGCATTAAGCTATACTAAGTTTGTTTAAGATTCAGGCGATACGGATAAAAGGCGCTGGGTGCGTCGGTAAGCCCACTGCTCCTTGTAATCCAGCCACTTTTGGCCCTGTATTTTTCGCATGGTATTATCGATGAGACGCATCATAGACACGTTATAGATCATCTTCACGAAACGTTTAGGCGTACGGGGTAGTGCCCGCAGCGTCATGGAAAAGCCGCCATCCAGATAAGTGATGTAATGCCACCAGCCACTGGGCATGTACAGGGCATCGCCATGTTTCATGTATACTTCATATCCCTTGGCGTGTTTCAGCGCAGGATACCGCTCAAAATCGGGGTTATCCATGTCGATTTTGTCGATGTTATGAATAGAAAACGGCACTTTGTATAAGTGGGTACTCTGTTCGGGGCCGAAAAGCACCACCCGTTTGTTTCCCTCGAAGTGGATATGCAGGTTATCCGGCAAATCGATGTCATAATGAGCAAACACTTTGGATAGACCACCGCCAAAAAATAATGCCGGCAACCGCTTGAAAAATGTAAGTCCAATATCGGGATACTCAAAATCCTCCAGCAATTGCGGACAATGGTCTTTCAGCGTGTAGAAAAAAATCCGGAGGTCAGTAGGTTGTGTTTTCAGCAGATCGATGTACTCACCGAACTGCATGGTGGTCACTGGTGCATACACACTTTCTTTTCCCTGCGCAGGTTTGTTATCGTATAGCGGTACCGTTTGATCGCCAGCCAATGACTTGATGTGATCGAACGTCCACTTGCTGTTCCAGGAATTCGTCAGGTTTTCGATCAAAACCGGCCGTTGGGGGCGATAGTACCGGTGGATAAACTCAGCCTTGGAAATGGGTTGGATACGTTCTAAAGGTTCCAGATTAAATGTTGCCATAAGCGCCGACAGTTAACGATTCCGATTGGTTGGCCCGGTTGATTTTTGCTAAAAGATACGATTTGCCAAGCAGTTCAGCACAGGTCAATACCGCACTGATGGTGACCCCCAAAATGCCGTGCATGTTTACGCTTTGTCCGGTGAGCAGTAAGTTCTTAATCTTAGTGCGGGGTGGCAGGTAGTTTTTCAACGGATGATTTGCATCTTTAACAAACCCATACATGCCGCCGGTTTCGCTCCCGATGTAATCGCGGTAGGTCAACGGAGTAGATACATATGTAGCTTGGATGTGCTCCCGGAGGTTCGGGAATTTCTTTTCCAATTCATTGAGCATGATTTCCGTTTTTTCCTGCTTAAATTGTTCATAGCCGTTGCCCCGGTCACCGGTTTCAGCTACCGTATTGTGCGTATGCGCCCATTGTTTAACCTCGTCATAGTGCATATAGGTAAATACCGTCATCGCCTCTGCCCACTCACCCTGATTACGTTTTGCATTCATTGACACCATATACCCCATCGGCCAATCCTCCGGAGCGTAGCGGATGTTGTTCCATACACTCGCTTCATCCCGGAAGTGATAATAATTTTTATTGAGATAGGGCACGCGTTTCGGCTTTAGTACAATATAGAGGCTGAACGATGAGATTGTATGCTCGGCCTGCCGGATGTGGTTTGCGTAGGATTTACGTATGGGATAATCACCGATCAGGTCGAGCGTCTTTTTGGGATCGATATTTGCGATAAATGAGGTCGCTTGGTAGATCTTCCCATCGGAAGTGGCGACCGAGCGGAGCAAGCCCTCCTCGATATGAAACCGGACTACCTCTTTGTATTTCAGGGATTTTCCCCCATGCTTGTGAAGCTCCTGAATGAGGAGCTTGGCGAGTTGCCCGCCTCCGTCTACACACCGCCAGGCACTTTCGATGTACGAATTGACCGATAGTGCGTGCACGTAAAACGGCGTTTTATTTTCAACGCCCGCATACAGTAAGTTGGTGCCGGCTAATACGGCGCGCAACTTGGGGTTGGACGTGCATTCGTTGATTACATCGCTTACTTTCAGACCCAGGGTGTCTTCATTCCACTGATACGTTTCTTCGGCATTTAAACGATACAGGGGAAAGCTTTGACAAACTTCCTTCATTTTAGCGTAAAACCGTTGAATACCTTTGCGCTCATCCGGAAAATGGTGACTAAGTTGGTCCACAAAGTTAGCCCCTCCTTGGGCGTACGGATATTCCGTCGGATCGTCATCAAAGGTCACCTTGTCGAACCCGTTCCGGTCCATTCGTTTGAGGCGAAGCTTCTCGGCAATTCCCAGGTAATGAAAATATTGGTAAAGATTTTGCCCTTTCTCCAAGCCGCCGATATAATGCACACCTGTGTCAAAGATGCACCGATCACGAACGAAGGTCTGCAGGTTGCCCCCGTATTGGTTGTTTTTTTCCAGCACCAATACATGGAATCCCTCTTTCGCTAGAATGGTTGCACAGACCAGCCCACCCAAGCCACTTCCGATGACAATGATATCGAAGGATTCATGCATACTGGGGTAAAGATAAAAATTTATTGGGAGTTCGATTTTTGGAATTGTCGCTTAATTCGATTAACTTTAAGTTGTCTACGGCCAATCTACAGATTTTAGTTAACTTATCAGAATTCAGCCCTAATTTGAACCTTCTTTTTTTCGAAATCCAACCAAATAATCGCCTTCAAAAGCGAGCTGAAAGCCTTGTGTTGCTAGCGATGCTTTCGTTTCCGGTGTGGCGTCCTCCACCACCACCCAAGTAGCGGTTCTGGCTTGACCCGCCCAGTCAAAAGATGCCGACTTAGACACGATGAGTACGTCGTATACAGACAATGGCGGAATGTCCGTTACAAACTGCAGCGCGTAGCGGTTTACAGTATAGGTGTGTTGGGCTGCCCGAATTTTTTCTTCATCGGCGTCCCAGGCCATAACCTGACGCGCAGCGCTGTCATAAACCAATAGGAAATCCAATACGCCATAACCGCATCCCAGGTGCAGAAAATGCCCTTTCAGCGGAAGTTGCCGCAATAACCGGTAGTAACTTTCTTTGTAGGTAGTAAACGTGGCTTTGACCGCGCGCTGAATATGCCGTGGTTTATAGAGAAAATTGAAATATAGCTTCTTTTTGAAATAACCAGCGGGTTCGCGCTCGTTGCGCAGCGCCCGGAATTCGGTTTTGAAATAAGCCGAAATACGTTTCGTTCGTTCGGTATAGGTTTGGCCAAACGTGAGGTCATCGTACTTGATTCTTGGCAGGAACTTTAGCGTGATCGGTCCAGGTTTGAGCATGTTGTCATTTTTCGGCAGCGCATGAACATTGCCATGCACCAATAGGGGAAGAATATCCAGTTTGAGTTGTTCTGCGAGGTAAAAAGCCCCTTTGTGAAACCGCTGAATGGTGGTCGTCATCGACCGGGTACCTTCCGGAAAAATAATAACAGAATATCCCTGACTGACCTTTTTGCGGATTTTTTCCAGGCTTTCGGGTTGATTTTCGGAAGCAGGAGGAGCACCTACCATCCGCATGGCACGACCAAAGAAAGGCGAACGGAACTGGCGGTCGTTCATCATGAAGATTTGTTTGGGATGCAGAAGTCCCACCGTAGGCGTATCCAAAATCGATGTGTGATTGGCAATCAAAATGACGGGTGGATTATAATTGGAAGACTGGCGGCCGATTACTTCCATGCGCACACCCGGCGTGCGATACATGAGATTGTGGAAGAACAGTTGCAGCGCTCGGTGGAAAACGGCAAACTTTTTCTTTTTGCTTACCGGAATGACGGACATGAACAGTTGCGCCAAGAGGCTCAATGCCAGTCCACCGAGAAAAAAATAGCCAAACGTGAAAGCGGTGAGAATCAGGTTGACAATGCGCCATGGGGTGTTGCCCCTTTCCTGGGGTTTGGTGAAAAACACGCGGAAAAGCCAGGGCTGTAGCGAAAAGGACATCAAGACCACAACCAATAAACCGATTAACGGGATGATGGAGATGGAGCGGATGGCTGGATGTTTGGCGAAGATGAGTATTCCGAAGCAAAGCAGGGTAGCAAGGGCAGACATTACAACCCCGGCCTTGTATGCCGGCAGGTCGCGGCTACCGTAGGTGTATTGCTCCAGCAGACCTTTCGTTACAAAAATGGAATAGTCGACCCCCAGGCCAAAGATCAAGGTGGCAATGATGATATTGAATGCGTTGAATTGGATACCAAATGCACCCATGAGGCCCAATGTAACCAGCCACCCCAGGAAGATGGGAATATTGGTGACCAGGGTAATTTCAAGACTGCCGAAAAACAAAAAAGTGACTACAAAAACAGCCACGGACGCAATAAAAAACAGCGTGTTGAAATCGGATTCTAAATTGCCAAGTAACGTTTCCTGTAAATGTTTGCGGTCGATGGCCAGGATGCCGGCCCCTTCATCTGCCAGCGATTGAATGGCTCCGGCAGCAAGGCTATCGTCGGTCTTCATGACGCTGGTGATGGTTGTCAGGTTTTCGCGCGCCGATACGAATTCTTCGAGAAACAGCGTATTCAGCAGCGCTTGCTCGGTGGTGTCCAACGGGGAAAAGGTGTGCGAAAGTGTTTCAAAGAAAGGTTGGAAGGTGTTTTTTTTGAAACCTACGCGACCACCTTCGATAAGGAGCTGCTGCGTGAGTCGTTCCTTTTTATCTTCCGACCAAAATCGGTTCCACCGGTTGATTCGCTCCTGCTGCGCAGCAGCAGACAATGCAATACCGCCCACCGACTGGAAACTTTGTATATGCCCATTAGCCTCCTGTTGTTCCAATTGGCTATACAAGCGGGCATTCCGGTCGGCGGCTTCGTCGTAGGTACTGCCATGTGCGACGAGGTAAATGGACTTTGCTGAATAATTTGCCAGTGTATCCAGTCGCTGTTCGGCCAGCTTCAGGTGCTCCGGCTCGTAGTTCAGTGCGGCAAGATCATCGTTGAAACCGACTCGCTGGTAGGTAAAAAGGCTTGCAACGGTGAGCAGAACCCCCATACCCAGTACCCATTTGTTGTGGCTGAAATCATAGCGGGCAATGGCGTCGATGAATGTATGTTGCCTGGCGGAGACCTCCCGGGTAGGCGCATACACCTGAGGGATAAAAACCAAAGCAAAACCTGCGGCACCCAATACGCTCACGGCGGCAAAGATGCCCAGATCTTTCAGTACATCGGAGTGGAGAAACATCAGGCAAAGGAAGTCCACAGCCGTAAAAACCGCACACATCAGCAAGGGTTTGGTGGTGCTCTCAAACAATTTTCGGATATCTCCGGTACCTCGATAGTGACTGAGGATGTGGAGGGAATAGTCAAGCGTGAGCCCCAGCAGTACCGATCCGATACCAATGGATATCGCTGAAATGGTGCCTTTCAGCCAATATAATACGGCCATGCCCAGTAAGCTTCCGAAAATTGCCGGAAAAAGGATGATCAGGGGAATGGTGGCACGGCGGTAGAAATAGATAAACAGGGCAACAAGCATCACCAACGCGATGGACAACGTAAGCTGAATGTCGCGTTTGATCTGCTGGGCATTGGCCACGGCCACGGCGGTGGCACCGAAATATTCGGCATGGGCGCGCCCGTCAAACTGGGTGTTGAGTTGTTGGACCGTTTGATCCAGGATTCGGATGAATTCGGCGTTTTTCGCCGTTTCTCCTGCGCTTCCCGACGATGTGATAAAAGCCAATAGGTTTTTGCGGCTCCGGCCAATCAGGTAACCGTCTTCCAGCGTAAACTGCTCGCCCGATTGCAGTCGCTGGAATTTACGCAATCCTAGAAAGACCAATCCCAACGGATCTTGGCGCACAAATGTTGCGGTTACAAAATTTTGCGGACTGGTGATTGTTCGGTAAGCTTCCTGTACGCTTCCTGCTACGGAATCCGGGTGCAGCAGGGAATCAATACGACGGTAATCGTTGTCATTCAGAAACAGGGGAAGGTTGTTGCTTACCAGGTCCAGCAGTTCTGTGAGTTGGTCGTCTTCCAATCGAACTTGCAGACGGGCGATATACGGATCAGCCCGTTGTTCCATCGCCAGGGCAAAGCTGTCTGCGTATGCCTGTAAAGCGCCCAAATCTCCAGCCGTGGGCGTGGAAATGTTGATGATCGTTTTATCCGCAAATTTAACAGACTGCAATACTTCTGTAAGGGTTTCAGAACCGTCACTGGCCGGAATGAGCTTCGTAATATCTTCTTCAAACCGGATGCGGCTGGCCCAATAAGCCAATAGCGCAAACACCAGGGGCAGGGAAAAGAAGAAAAGCCGCCGATGGCTTTTCAGGAAACAGTATGTGGAATAAAAAAAGGCAGCCAATGCAAAACGTTTGAAATGCAAAGTTAGCAGATATCGGGAATTTACTAAGTCGTTTTCTGTACGTTCCGGCCTGACCGGGTGTTTAGCAGCACATAAGATAAGGCTCCGGCCACTGCAGCGGCAAAAATACCCAATACAAAACTTCCCACCACATACTCGGTAAGATGCTGTTGGATATAAGGGCGGTATGTGTCAAACTGCCGCCAGTTGAAAGATGATACCGTGGTAGATTCTCCCAATACAAACGTGCCAATTTTTAAACATGCGTAAACGATAAATGGGATCAGCGGGGGAATGCTCACGTTTGAAAACGCAAATGCAATCAGCTTATTAAGTCGGAATATCCACGCTAGAAATAGCACGATTACGGTTTGGAACCCCCAGAAAGGAGATAGCCCGATCAGCACGCCCAACGCTACGGAAAGCGACTTTTTCAGGGGCGGGTCTGCACTGTGCAGCAGATCTTCCAAAAAAAATCGCTTAAACCCTTTTTTCCTGAACGTACGGAAGTAATCGCGTGGACGGATATACAGCAAGGCTACCAGCACCAGCCAGGTGTTGAGGATACTGATGCGGGTGAAGTCGCGGAAGGGCCGGAAATGCGAAATCCGCTCATCGGGGTCATATAGCACACGTATAGGTACATTGCGTATCGGTATGTTCCGCCACGCAGCCTTGACAATCACTTCGATCTCAAATTCGAATTTAGTCGTATAAAATCGGATATCGCAGACTTCCCGGAGGGGATAAAGCCGGAAACCGGATTGGGTATCGGAAAGCGCGATTCCTGTTTCAAACCGGAACCAAAAGTTTGAAAACCGGTTGCCAAAACTGCTTTTTCCAGGAATGCCTTCCTGATTCATATTGCGGTCGCCAATCAACAGAGCTAGCCCGTTTTCTTCGATATCGTCCACAAACAAGGGAATGTCATCCGGGAAATGCTGTCCATCTGAATCCAGTGTAATTGCATAATCAAAGCGTTGCGCGCGGGCTTCGCGGAACCCTTCACGCAGTGCGTTTCCTTTCCCCCGATTACGCGGTATGTCAATGCGCGTCAGCGTAGCATAGCGGGATAGGACATGGTTGGTTGCATCCGTACTTCCATCGTTTACCACGATTAGGTGCGACGTATAGGTAAGTACCCCATCGATTACCCGGGAAAGGGTTTTTGCGTTGTTGTAGGTGGGAATGATTACACAAGCGTTGATGGTTGTTAATACGTCAGTGTTGGCCATTCAGGTTGATTCATTCATTTCGTTGAAAACTCTTCAAAATAGCCATTGATCATGGCTGTGAGGCTTTCGTCTTTAAGTGAGGGCAATGCTTGCTGTATAAATTGCCGGTCTTCATCGATGTGTTGGTTGTATTTGAGAAACCGGGGGAGGTGTTCCTGTACGCTGAGCCGGATGAGTCTGATTTCGGCATTCTCTGGATCGGCCGATACTGCCTGTTCGATCCATTGTGCTGCTTCTTTGACACTCGGCCCACGGTTGGCCAGTTTTTCGTATCTCGCTAACAGCATCAGCCCCGCTCCTTTGTAAGCGACCAGAACCGGTTGGTCAGCTTGGGTCACTTCCTTTACGGGTTCATAAAATGCTTCTGCTTGCTCTTTTGATTTCGTGGCATCTTTGTAGAGAAGTCGTATGCTTTCCAGATCCTGGGCATACGTGCCTAACCAACTGATTGTTGTAATAATAAAAAAGGTGATTACTTTTCTCATGACTCGATCTTAACGTGTTTCCTTTTGGAAGACACCGCTGAACTTGAGTGCCACCGTGTCTTCGAACGATGTCGTGCTTTTGACCGAAAGCAGTCCATCTTCTTCTTCAACATCCAAGGTTACCTGAATGTTTGGATGTTCGGTAGGATTGATAATAGCCATGAATTTCACATTGCGTGCTTTTTTCAGTATCAGGGTACTGGCCGCCCACTTTTCGGCCAGCTCCTTGATGATCTGCATCATACACACTCCCGGTGTGACGGGACGGTTCGGAAAATGACCCCTGAATACCGGATGATCCTTGTTGATCACGATGGAAGCCGACACTTTCTGATCCTGGGCAGAAAATGATGCGATGGAATAGAAGTCGTGTAAAAGCGACATAGGGAGCAAAAGTAAAAAATTATGGAAACTATTTGGCTATGAACTTATCCTCCGGTATGGGTATATTCTTACGTTGGTTTGCAAAGTCCAGTTGCGTGTAATCGGACGAAGGATCGACGATTTTTACTTTTTTTACCAAAAAAGAGGAACCGTCAATCGTTAATTCAATCTGTTTAATGTATTTATTGAGTGCCTTTTCTTTTGGTGTTAGCACGGCCGCATATTCCTGTTTACTTTTGGAGTAGGAAATAGTAAAGCGATCTTCATCAAAAAAATTACCTTCTTGAACCGTTTTCGTTAATAACTCATTCAACGTGCTAAATCTTCTGTTTGCCCCGAGATCAGTTTGTGACGTCTTGCCGGCCTCGTTGCGTGTATACATCTTATCGTGATGGAAAACCACCGTATAAGGCGTAGGGCTGATGTATTCCCAACGGATTTTCCTGGGGGGCTTAAAGTAAAGTTTGCCCGTCGATACGATGACATTTTCCAGGTAGCTCAATTGTTTGGTTTGCGTGAAGCTGCTTTCAAGTGACTGTAGTTTTTTTGCGCTTGCGGCCGTTTTTTCTTTTAATGTAGCAATTTCAGAGGCCGTCAATGGCTGTTGCGCAGCTACCGTCAGACTCACCAAAAACAATACGATTCCTATCAAACTAATCTTGCGTATATGCATGTTGTTGGATTAATTTTTCCACGGTCACCATCTCAAACTTCCGCTTCTTCAGTTCTGGCAACAACTGTTCCAAAACCGGAACTATCCGTTCATGTGTATCATGAAGCAGGATAATGTCCCCCGGTTTCGTTTTCCGTAGAATAGCATGCACAATCTGTTCAGGCGAGCGATTTAATGTGTCGTAGGGGCGTACTTTCCATCCGATGACGGTATGACCCGTTTCTTTGATAGCCGTTGCTAGATGAGGGGTGGTTACGCCGTAGGGCGGACGAAAAAATCGGGACTGTTTTCCCGTGGCTTGCTCGATCGCGTCGTCTGTCTGTCGGATTTCCGTCACCCATTTTGCACGGTCATGAAAATCGATGGTAACAGCGTGGGTGAAAGAATGGTTTCCCACTACGTGGCCGCGATGTAGCAATTCCTTCACCACGTGCGGGTATTGTACGACGTGTTTGCCAATGCAAAAAAAGGTAGCGTGAAGGCGATGTCTCCCCAGCTGCTCGAGCACCTGCGATGTATACACGGGATGTGGACCATCATCAAACGTGAGTGCGATTTGCCGGGATGTGGTATCTGCCCGGTGGACAGCCTTCAGGAAGAAATTCCATTGGATGTTGAAGATACCCAACACCAGCGTAGTGACAGCGATCAGCAGTAAACCTATAATTAACCCAATCATTTTTCCACCAAAATCACACTATGGTTCTGTCCGCGGCGTTGCGTATAGATTAAGATCCTTCGTAAGATAGGAGGTATACCGCTATGATTCAGTAGTAAGCGTTGAGGTACGTGTTGGTGCTGAAAGATGCCGAGCGCCAGAAAAAGTGCTGCCGCAACTACCGTGTCGTATTCGCCAACCACGTGCTTAAACGCGATCTGCGGTAAATTAGCAAAAAGGGAACTTCCCAATGTTCGATAGATTTCATCGTAACGGGAATCTCCATTATAGCCTAAAACGACGGCGTCCAGCGTTTCAGCTTCGATGCCGTTTCGCTGCAGGAAACCGCTGATAAATATTTCCGGCGCATCCACTTCCAAGCGTGTTTCCACGGCTCGTATTTTTCCAAAAGTATGGTCTCCCGGTTCTTGGGACGCCACAAAGAAAGTCGCCCCTTCCGTCGCAATCTCGCCGGGTGTCGCTTGCTCTATCAGCGGCGTGGGGATGGTGGCATCATCGCGCTTCAGATAGTTTGCAAGATCCCAGAATTGCGTTGTGCGTTCACCCAATTCATCGACACCTCCCAGTAAAATCGTTGCAGCAGGATGTTCTGTCAGGTAAATCATCGCATCCAGCAAGGCCGATTCAAACGAGTTGGCGTTGTTTACGTAGGTCATATTGTAGCCTTTACACCCCAACGAAAGCGCCAGGGCCGCTGCTGCCATATTGTGCGTGGATTGAATGAAAGGGGTGGGATTCAGCAACGAACCTTCATCGGTCCGCAGTGCTTCAACAAAACGTTCTGAATCACGCAGGCATCCCAGGCCACTGCCGGTGATTATGGCATCTACGGTCGTGATACCGGCCTGTTGCATGGCCATTCTGGAAGCGAAAATCGCCATCCGCATACTTTTGTTCATACGCCGAAGCTGCAGCGCAGGGATAAACGCCTTATAATCGGGATCCAATGCCGGAACAGGATTCTGAGTATAGGATGTTACATGGTCGAAGAAGTAGCCTGCTTCAAATGTGGGTTGGACAGACACGCAGCCGCTGCCGTGAATATAAATGGGCTTAGTCATGATCTTTGGAAAATAACAGGGTGCTGCAATTACCACCGAACCCGAAGGAGTTGGACAGCACATGGTCTATTCTTTGTTCCGTTAATGCCGTTTGCGGAACAATACCCAAGGACGCAATGGGCTGCGAAAAATTCAGATTCGGAAAAACCACCTGGTGTTGCAGGGCCAAGATAGAAAAGACGGCTTCGATGGCCCCTGCAGCCGCTAGTGTATGGCCGGTAAAGGCTTTGGTGGAACTGAAGGGCGGAATTGCCGATGCCGATCCATAGATCCGCAGCAACGCATTACCTTCCGCAAGGTCGTTATTTGGGGTAGCCGTACCGTGTGCATTGACATAGTCGATATCGCGCGGATTCAGCCCCGAAACTTCCAACGCCCTCCGCATGGCCAAGTAAGCTCCTTCGCCATTGTCAGAAGAAGCAGTTTGATGAAACGCATCATTGGCGTTGCCATACCCTGTCAGATAGGCGATGGGCGACTTCATACGCTTACGGGCGACTTCCGGAGCTTCCAACACCAAATAGGCGGCCGCTTCACCCAGATTCAATCCATTGCGATTCTCGTCAAATGGTTTGCAATGGCCGTCTGTATAAATCATCAGCGAGTTGAAACCGTTGATGGTAAACCGGGAAAGGCAGTCAGTGCCGCCTACGAGGACACGGTCCAACTGGCCCGCTCTGATCATCCGGGCTCCCAGCATAATCGCATTGGCAGCAGATGAACAGGCGGTACTGATGGTGGTGATAAAATCCGATACTCCGAAATACTTCCCCATTTGTTCTGCTGCATACCCACAGGGGTGTGTCTGAATAAACGACCGGTTTTTCTCCGATACCAGGTAATCGTCGTAGTATCGTTCGGTCGCATCCATGCCGCCCACTGTTGTCGCAGAAATCAAGCCGGTGCGATATCCGTCTCCAGGTTTGAAAGCAGCAGTTTCTATGGCTTCTTTTGTGGCCATCAGCGCTAGCAAGGTACTGCGCGTATAGGCTGCCTCTCGTGACAGCTGCAAGCGGTCATACAATTCGGCATTGTCCATGTGTATCTCACCGGCCAATAGCCGTTCTCGGTGCCAGGTGTCAAGTTGCCTGATGGGGGCGATGCCGTGCTTCGAATCAACAAGCGATCTGAAATTTTCAGTTACATTGTTCCCGATGGCGGAGATGGCCCCCATTCCGGTTACAGCTATCGGGACAATTGGGGTCATTTGCGGTTTGCCTCGATGAAATCGGCCATCGTCTGAACGGTCTCAAAAACCTTCCGGCCTTCTTTTGGATCTGATAGCTTGATGCCGTAGCTTTTATCGAGCATCACGATGAGTTCCAGTGCATCAATGGAATCCAGTCCCAACCCATCACCGAATAACGGCGTATGGTCATCCAGGTCGTCCACGGTAAGATCCTCCAGATTCAGTTGGGTGATAATTTTTGCTTTCAGCTCTTGTGTCAATTCACTCATGTTCGTTATATATTCGTTTCAACTTCGCAACGGTATGCGGTATACTACCCAACTTACCGATGTGATATAGCAGCAAATCACACGTATGCTCGCTTATTTCTGTCCATCCGCCGATCGCATGTTCAATCTGTTTGTCGTCCAGTGCCGCTTCGGTGTAAGGGACGAGAAACTCGGGCAAATAGCGGTCAAAAATAAAGAAAACATTTTCGCTATGCAATTGATGACGGATGCTGATTTCACCCAGTGCGATATTCGGCAATGTATAGACAAAAGTAGCTGGGCTGGCGGTCTGATTTTCTGTGTCAAAGATACCCGTCGCATGCTTGTTGTCAGATAGGTAACTGGAGGAACGATTGGAGAAAATAAGCGCGGTATCGCTTGCATAAGGACCCGAATGCCGGGCCATGAGCTCGGTCGCGATGAAGATGGCTTTACACAGGCTGTCCATCTTATGGAACTTCGGATAATCGATGTCCAATTGGCGATAGGCAGATTTGAGAAAGTCGGCCAATGGGGTGGCGATATCCATTTTTAAAAAGATCGTTCCATTCAGTACGATGGAGCGATCGCGGATCGTGCAGTAGGATTGGATATAAGAGGGGGAAGCATCCATGGGATTACACTTTTTCAAAAATTAGCGCAATGTTACAGCCACCGAATCCGGATGCTGTTTTCAGGAACCTGCTCATGGGGCGTGCAATTGGCTGGGTAATGACGTTCAGCGGTTTGCTCGTGCCGGGATGCTGGAAGCCAAGCGAAGGGATCAGCTGACCGGCCCTGAGTGAGTGTATGCCCAAAATGGTTTCCAACAGGCCGCTTGCCCCGAGTGTATGGCCATAATAGGCTTTGAGGCTATGCAGCGGTATGGCTGATAAGCCGCAACGGTGCAGGGCAATGGCTTCCATCTCATCGTTATAAACGGTTGCCGTACCATGCGCCGAAATGAAATCAAGCGCAGGCTCTCCGGCTAGCCGCATGGCCTCCCGGATACTCCGGTATAGCCCTTCTCCCGTGCGTGACGGACCGGAAATATGATTGGCATCGTTGAAGGACCCCGCAGCCCGGATGCAGACGGCGTCGTCGGTGGGATTTTTTGTTACATACGCTGCCGCAACCGCCTCGCCGAGATTTAAACCGTTGCGGTCGCGGTCAAACGGACGGCACCGGCCATCGGATAGCGCTTGGAATGCCTCAAAACCCGAAACAATGAATTTCGAAATCTCGTCGCCACCCACCACCAGCACGTGTTCATAGGCATCGCTGCTTTGCAGGAGCTGCCGAGCTACAGACAGCGCCAATGCACCGGAAATACACGCATTCGAAATCGTGATCGGCTGATTTTCAAATCCGAAGTAGTGTTGGATTTCATGAGCCATCTCAGAAAGGTATACACGGCTTTCGGGGAACCGCGCAGCGGGGTTATGCAGCAGCGATACATTTCCTTTGGTTGTGGACAAGATTACCAACGTACGTCTATCGACCGGAATACCGTAGGTGTCGATGAGGTTTTGTATGGCCAGGATAAATAGCGTTTCAAGACGGGTGTATTTTGATGCGTTCTGGATTTTTCCAACCCACTGGTGGTCGGCAATACGCGCTGCATGGATGCGATGATCGGCGAGCGTCGTGTCATCAAGCGGAGCAACCGCAGTTTCCCCGGCCAGGAGCTTTTCAAAATTAAGCGTGCTTCCCATACCCAACGGAGAAATTACGCAATCGCCGACAATGAAGATAGCTGCTTTCATAACAACCCGTGATGTGCTTTCCACGTTTCAAAAAACGGTGGATTGGTGAGTATAAGCTCGCCCTTGGTATCTGTAAACACCTGAATGGTCTCCCCGGTTGCAACGATCTGTTTGGAGGTGCCATAAATGGTATACCGGAACATCATCTTGGCGGCGGGATTATTGATAAAGGTGGTTTCTACGGTTGCCCAATCGCCATGCCGCAACGGCGATTTGTATTCGCACGTACATTTGACCACCGGCGCCAAAAAGCCGTTGCTTTGTATATCCCGGTAGGAAATACCGAATGTTTCTCCAAATGCTTCCCGCCCGTCCTCGAAATACGTGATATAGTGCCCATGCCATACGATACCCAATGGGTCTGTCTCGTTAAACCGTACACGGAAGCGGGTGGTATGTTGAAGCGGTGAATGCGTCAATGCGTTTGATGTTTTTTGTCATAAAATAGAGCTGCCAGCAGGGTGACTGCAAAAAAAAGCAATAAATACCCCAGTGGACGTGCGATATCGGCGGCTGTTCCATTGCGTAGGATGACGTCGTAAAAGGCCGAGATACCCCAATTCATGGGTGAGAACGCCGAAACTTTCTGCATCACCTCCGGCATGATAAAGGTAGGTACCCATACGCCGCCAAGGGCAGCAAGGATAATCACAAATATAGCGCCGAACGGAGCCGACTGCTCTTGGGTTTCGGCCACCGTTCCGATGAGGATGCCCAGCCCAATCGCTGCCAGGCCTGCTACAAATGCAATCAGTATCATCAGCGGGAGCTGAGCCCCCGGATCGAATTCAATCAGTCCGATGAGCGGGAAAATATATTTCGCGATAAGCAGCATCAATGCAAACTGGATGAGGCAGATGACGGTATAGGTCATGATTTTGCCCCCAAGGATGATGGCGTAAGAAACCGGACTGGTACGCAGCCGGATGTAGGTGCCCAGGTTTTTTTCCTTTACCAGGTTAATGCCCAGCGGGACAACAATAAAAAAGATGCCAAACAGAATCCACGCAGGGACATTGTGTTGCACGGCATTGGGAATGATGCCGTCTTCACCTTTTTGAGCAATGGTTTCATTAAACGTAATGATTTCATCATTGAGCAAGCCAGGGTCTTCCGAAAGTTCCATCTGGTTGATGAATACGTCGTAAATTTTCTGCACTTCCACTTTCGAAAGCATCCGCTCGATATTGCTTTTGACACCGTTCCGAAACGTTTGTCCGGCTGCCGGGTCAAAATAGATGGTAATCTCTTTGGCCTTCCATTTTTTTTCAGGTGGATTGGCAGTGGTACTGTCGTTTTCCGTTAATGCAAATTCTCCGAGTATTTTATCAACGTTATGGTTTACTTTGTCATTCAGTTCGTCGCTGATCCCCTTGGGAATAACCAGGGCGATCTGGTATTCTCCGCTGCTCACCAAAGCATGTGCCCGGTTGTCATCAATGGGAGATCCGTCCAATTCGGTTACCAGCTGTATATTGGGCGCTTCCGCAAGATTCTTGGCCACCAGCTGTCCGATTTCTCCTTGGTCCTCATCAACCAATACAATGGGCAGTACAGATTCGCCCACCGCTTTGAAGGTACTTTCCTGGATGAGTGTAATGGTAATGATTAATACAGACGGCATGAAAAACAGAATGGCCAATCCGCCCCAGTCACGCAATAAGAGCAATACTTCCTTGTAGGCAGATACGATCAATTTACGCATAATCCCTGAGTTGGCTTCCCGTAAGATGGATAAAAACATTTTCCAATGTGGTTGCGCCCGATACGGATTCGATCAGCTGTTGCGGCTTACCCTCAACAATGATACTCCCTTCGTCAATGATAGCGATCTTGGTGCAAAAATGCTGAGCCTCGTTGAGGTGATGCGAACTGTAAATAATCGTTGTTCCCTGTTCATGGAGTTCGTGCAATAATGCCATGATTACTTCCTTCGAATGTACATCCACGCCTACGGTAGGCTCATCCAAAAATAATACATTCGGCCGGTGCAGGATGCCTGCCAACAGGTTGACCCGTCGCTGCATACCGCCGGAAAATGTTTTGATGGGTTTTTGGGCAAAATCCGCTAAGCCCACACGTTCCAATCCGTGGGCAACATCTTGTTTTAGGGTTGCCGCAGGAAGGCCGTAAAGGCTCCCAAAGTAATAGAGGTTTTCAGCTGCGGTGAGCGTCGGGTAGAGCGCATATTCCTGGGGGACTACACCGATTTGCTGCTGTATCTTTCGCCGATGTTGCTGATAATTAAGGTTTTTAAACCACAATTCTCCGGATGTGGGTTTAATCATGCCGCACAGGGTAGAAATCAATGTAGTCTTGCCTGCTCCATTAGGACCAAGTAGACCGAAAATCTCACCTTGCTTGATAGAAAGCGATAAATCTTTCAATGCATACCGGTCACTTCCCGCATATCGTTTGGACAGTTGGTATACACGGATGATTTCCTCCATGGGACGAAAATAAGGAAAGTTGTTGAATTGGTCCACTAAACATCCTTTTTCAATCGCATAAAGAACTCTTTTTCCCGTTGGGCGAGACTCAGCAATTTATCGGAGAGTTTTTCATAAACATCGCTGCCGGATTTTCGGTTTTTGTAGATACGTGAAATATCCAATGCAAAATCACGCCACGCGTCGCCGATAGCGGTCATTTCTTCCGACCGCTGGATCAGTGCCGGATTGGTAAGCAACGTGCCCGCCTCTTGAAGGAATGCAGCATAAATAAAGCGGAACCCGCCGCCGCCCGTACCGATTTCTTCCTGCATACGCACGAGCTGGCCGAGGTAATGGTTGGTCTTTTTGATGCCAATGGTTTTTGGCCACTTACGGATGTTGGCAGCTACCCATTTCATGGCACGCACACCCACGATGGGAACAGGTGCCAGCATGTCGTTACATGTTTGACGGATTCCCTTTTTGATGGCCCTTTCAAGATCGTAGTCTGTGGGCAGCCGCTCCAGGTAATAGAGGTGCCCTTTTGGGGGGAGCGCTCCCTTGGCAAAGCGAACGCGTTGCAATTCCTCTTCGGTTAACCGTGTGGTGTAATCCATCACCGGATCGCTGACCAAGTATTCGCCGGCTTCCTTGCCGTACACGACCAGGTTGTGTGCGTTGAAATGAAAGCGGTATTCGTCCGGAAAATAGGTGAGGTGGTAAACGCCTACCTGCAAACCCACCGGAATACCCTGTTCCAATTTTTCGTCCAAGACAGCCTTTGCCTTTTCCGGCGATGAAAAGCGTTGGTGTTTGACCCCAATTCCGAGCCGTTTGGCTAATTTCCTGAAAATCTTTCCCGGCATCGGCCGGTAGCTGAAACCAGGGGCAAAATTGACCTTGATAAATGGAAGATATACGAAGAACAGACCACTACCGATACCGAAGACCATTGGTTCGGATAGGATCATGCCCCGATGCCTCAGTAAATTTGAAGCTACCCCATTTTCGCAATGGGCAGATTGTTGATGTTCAAAATTGATATCCATGTGTTGTCTTAGCAGACGCCCGACGTTAATTTTTCAACGGTGATGCCAAAGACATCTGCGTATTTTCGGAGCGTTTTTTTGTTCAATTTTTGGAAGCGCTTCGGGTGAAAATGCCGTTTGACAAACCAACGATGTATCCCCACGTAACTGGCCAGTAGTGGGATATCCATTCGGTTTAGCTCCATGAAATAGGCGATCGGGCTAAGTTCTCCGGCGATGACCGCACTTTTGGTGGCAGCGATTCGTTCTTCGATCAGTTCAAGTGATTCGTTAAGGGCCAATGTCTTGACTTCCCATCCACGACTTGGGACGGTGGTATAGCGGCCATTTTCATCAACGGCATAGCAGAGCTCATGGACATTTTTCTTTGCCAGGCTCCCTTCATCTTGAGGTACTTCGTTTTTTTTCACTCGAATATAATTTATCCTTAGTGGCCTCATGGAACCTGCATTTTCATCGCCTTTTGTGTCAGGCGCTGACATGGCAGGTTTCATGTATCCCTCACTGGTCCTCCGTTTGCAGGAGCATTTTCATGGATGCTTGCAGGGCCGTTTCGCCATTTACCGAAACCCGGCCCTGAATGTTGCAAATTTTCAAAAAATCTGAGGTAAAAACAAGCTCGGTGTGCGTGCAGGTCAGCAGTTGATCCCCTACGTTGGGCAACTTCTGGACTTCCAGGTCGAGGATGGTACTGATCACACCCAAGTTGTCTTTTTCTTTATCCCATAGGACTTCGTTTGGTCGAATGAAAAAATAGTTTAGAAAAATGAAACTGGTCTGGGCAAGGTTTTCCAGCATTCCCATCTCGGACAACGTTCCGTTCTGTACAAACAAACAGTCGGGGCGTACCACAAAACTGGTCTCCGTTTTGAAGCCGTCTACGGTCACGACACGATCGACCATCACCATCGGTGGCCGATGGGGGATGAGTTCTTCAATATCCGGGAATGAAGCGTGCTTATTCAAGGTCTTTGGCTATAACGGTTCGCATTTCGCCGACAGCGATCATCTGTTCGCGCAATCTGACTTCCCCGCGAACCAGTGTAACGCCAAACAGACGTTGTAAAATCTGGATATGGGTGCGAAGCTCAGTGCCGCTACTGGGCAGCCGGACGATTTCAAAATCCCGGATGGAGCCGATATAGCCGACCGGAGGATCCATTCCGCGTAGAAAATAATCGTATCCCTGGTGCAGAGCGATGGTTTGGGCAAAATGTTCAACCACCCCGGCCTCCGTCAAAAAGCCATCGCGGTTTACCAATACATGCGCTTTGGGGATTTCAAAACCGGAGACAATGTAATCATCTCCGTATTCGAGGAGCTTGTCAACCAATACAAACGGCGGTTGTTGCGGTATCAATTTACAGATTGCCTCTTGTGATGAAATCAGGCTCATATCATTAGGTTACTTCCAACAGTGCGTAAACATAAGAAAATCTTCCGCTTTCCGGTACGGACAGCAGTATTTTTTCTCCACGCTGAAGCGTTTTTCTGTTGAAAAGCTCTTCCAATTGGATATAACTGGAAGCCGAGCCTACATTGCCAATATGATGCAGGTTGATAAACCATTTTTCTTCGGGAATGTCGATGCCGGCTTTGATGAAGGCTTCCGATAATCGATCTTTGAAGAAATAGGATGAGATGTGCGGAAGAAAATAGTCGATATCGCGTGCGTCCACCTGATGACGGCGCAATACTTCCTGTATGCTTTGCACACCTTTGGGAATCACATAGGCTTCGAGCAATTTGATATCCTGTTTGATTGCAAAGATGGACGACGAGAGCCACTCATTTGGAGCAGAGTCGCTCCAGGCTAAAAGCTTTCCATCGACCTTGGTAGCCCCCGCGTACATGCAGGGTTCCAGTTCATGGGCGTAGGAAATACCTTCAATCCAATGGATGGCAAGCGAGGTGCCTGATGACAGCGGTTGGGTAGTCAACAACATAGCCGCAGCCCCATCAGACAGCATCCAGCGGAGGAAGTCTTTTTCGAAGGCAATGATGGGGTTTTGTTCGAGGGCGGCAAGCCGCTCGGATTCGTTGATAAACTTGTCTGCCCGTAACCACGATGAAACCCGCTCGGAACCGGTGCAGACCGCTTGCCGGGCACTTCCGGTGGCGAGCGCCATGTACGCGTATTTGAGCGCGTTGATGCCTGACGTGCAGATGCCCGAAGCAGAATTGAGCTCCATGGGCTTATTTTGCCATAATCCGTGTACCATGCTGGCGTGCGAGGGAAGCAATTGATCGGGTGTCGAAGTGCCACAGGAAAGGATATCGATCTCCCTTTTGTCCGTACCAGATTGTTCCATCAATTGGTTGATGGCCTGTACGGTCAGTTCCGCATTATTGTGTGTAGGTTGCCCATCCTTTCCGATCGCATAATAGCGGGATGTAATCCGGTTATTGCGGAGTACGATGGAACGTGCTCGGGAGGGAACACCGTTCACCACACCCAGTACCTGCTCCATGCGTTCGTTGGGAACAGGGTCATTCGGTAAGAACTTCGCTATCGCATTAATGTATACCTTTGGCATTACCTGGGCATTTTTAATTGAATCGACTGATAGTACTTTGTTTCTTTCCGAACAAGGGAAAGAAACGGCAAATGTAGTATTAAAAATAATAAAGTCACGATAGGGGCGAGTACCCATATCGCAAAAAGCAAATAATAGTTGAAGGCTTTGAGCCAGGGTTTGCGCGATTTAGCACCGGGCAAGCCCTTACTCCGGATGAGTTTGGCCCATTTGGCAAATAACATGTTGGCCCGCTTATCGGTAAAGACGAGTACCGGTTTGATGCGGACACCCTCCTGTTTGACCCATTCGGACTGCAGCGAAGTGTAATCAGCACACCGGAGATGCGGCAGCAAGGTAGTACCAAATTTGCGAGATTCATGGATATCCCTGTCGGAAACCCCGGGTTTGGGAAATAGCCCCAAATAGGAATCTTTTCGGCCCTTCATCATCCAGTGCACAATGGTAATGACACTGATGTGGTTGAGGTGGCGGTCTACCCGTGCAACGTTTCCTACAAGATTGGCGCCGACTTCGTGCAGCGCCCTTTTTACTTTTTCCTGTGCCATGACCCACATATTGCGGCAGTTGATGATTGTCACCACCGGTTTACCGTTTAGCAATACCTTCGCTTCGTCGCTCTTCAGAAACGAGTTAAAAGGAATGGAAGGGGAGAGGTACCACACCTGATAGCCCAAAACGATCAGATCATAATCTTCCTGAAGAACCTCTTGGTCGATTGGCTCCAGTGCACAAGGAATCTGCAGGAATGATTCGGGAAAGGCATCGAAAAAACGGATGCCGTCCCAAGGAAAAGCATAGTCGACAACCGGTTGTATCCGATGATAGGAAAGCCTTACCTCAGGGTCATCCGCCAATGGAGCTAATAAGTGATCCAGGATTTCCTTTTGCTGCCCGGTTTGGGTATAGTATACGACTAAGACTTTTTTCATTTCTTGATTCTTGACATCGGCTTTGGCTATCAGCAGTCAGCTTTGGACTTCCCGACTTTTTTCAAGCTTTCCAAAAATCGTAATAATTAAACCATTGCAAAGGATATTTTGCTAAAATTTGTTCGATGCTTTGCGTGAACGCTTCTAGCAACGACTGCGCATCGCGATGATTGAACACAGCCTTGCGTGCATAAAGGTGATAGTGCCTGTTTCGTTCGCGCATCACATAGACAAAAAGCACGGGAGTGCTGAGCCGTGAACTGATCAGGAAGGGGCCCGCCGGAAAAAGGGCCGGCTGGCTGAAGAGTTTGGACATCAACGTTTTGCTTCCTCCTACAAAACGGTCGCCCGTAAAGCAAATCATTTCCTTTTGTTCAATGACCTGGTTGATTGCAAAAACATGCGACAAGTCATCTTTAACTACAATAAAGCCCGTTCTAGGGGTAGCCATGATGCTGGAAAGGTACGATTTGATAGCGCGCTGCTCCTCGTCGGTCGTAACCAGGTGGATTTGCTTGTCAAATTCCCCCATGAAATACTGGGATACCTCAAAATTTCCCACATGGGCGCTGATGAGGATGCCGGCGCTATTGTCTTTGGCCAGCTGCCGGATGTGGTCGATGCCATCAAATTCATAGGTGTATTTGTGCTCCAGCCCTGCGGTGATCGCGACCTTGTCAATGATGGTTTGTCCGAACACAAAGTAATTCCGGTAGGTGTTTACGAGGCTGCGGATGGCGTTATTTCGGCGACGATAGCGGAAATATTGGTAGATGGCTTTGGTTTGCCGGGGCGAGAAGATCACGTAGTAAAAGGAAACGAATACCAACAGCAGGTATGCGACATTAATCCCCGCGTACTTAATCAGGAAAATAAATATTCGGTAACCGGAAACGGTTCCTCTGGACTTCCCTTCCCATTCAGCCATTGGATGTGATTAGGCGATGGCATGCAGCTTACTGCCGATTAAATCATATAGGTCGTCAAAGGTATGGACGTTGGTGAAATCCTTGCTTTCCAGTTTAATGCCAAAATTCGATTCGATAATGACAACCAGATCCACATAGTCCAGACTATCCAGATCAAGCGATTCCTTCAGGTTCGCTTCCGGCTGAATAACCTCCGACTCCACCTCAAATTCTTCGATTAAAAACGTATTGGTAGTATCAATAATCTCGTCCCTGCTCATGGCTAATGCTGCGCTATTACAGTTTTTTTACAATTAAAGCGGAGTTTGTCCCGCCGAATCCAAAAGAATTTGACAAAAATACATTAAAATTTTGGTTTATGGTATTTTTTACCAAACTCAGGTTCTTGGCGGTTTCGTCCACTTCTTCCAGGTTGATATTCGGGGCGATAAATCCATGCTGCGCCATGAGCAGCGAATAGACAACTTCGCTGGTTCCCGCCATCCAGCATTCATGCCCCGTCATGGATTTAGTCGAACTGATGTAGGGAGCCGAGCCGAACAGTTGCGTTAATGCACGGGCCTCATTGGCGTCACCCATGGGAGTAGACGTGGCATGAGCGTTGATGTATTCGATATCGCCCGGAGCGAGGCCTGCCTGCTGTAGAGCCATTTCCATGGCCTGTATAGGGCCTTCCACATTGGGGGTTGAGATGTGATCGCCGTTCGATGAAAAACCATAGCTGAGTACCTCCGCTAAGATGGGTGCCCCGCGTCGGACAGCCGATTCGTATTCTTCGAGAACCAACGTAGCTGCACCGCCACCCGGAACTAATCCATTGCGGTTTTGGTCAAACGGGCGGGAGGCTCTGGTCGGCTGGTCTTCGCGGTCCGAAAATACGCCCAAACCGTCAAAACTAGCCATCGCATACTTGTTGGTTTCTTGGGCTCCTCCGCAGATCACACAGTCCTGCAAGCCTTGTTTGATAAACAGATACGCCAGGCCGATAGCATGTGAGCCGCTGGCACAGGCCGCGCTGATGGTCATGTTGATGCCACGCACGCGATAGATGGTGGAAAGGTTCATCGTGACCGATGAGTTCATCGACTTGAAAATGGCGCCGGACCCCACCAGCATGGTGTCTTTTTTTTGCCGCACAATATCGATGGATTCCATCACTGCTTGAGACACGCTGTCGTTGCCGTATACCAGACCGATGACCTGTTCATCAAATAATGCTTCCTCAATTTTAGCGTTCTGAAGTGCCTCGCGCGTCGCCACGTACGCATATTCACTTTCCTCTCCCATGCTGATGCGTTGCCTGCGGGAGAGCACCTTTGCCAGGTCAGGTTTTTCGACGAAACCGGTGAGAGCCGATCGGTATCCAAATTCTTTGCGATCGGGTGAGAAAACAATTCCGGAACGGCCCAGATAGAGCGATTCCTTCACTTCGGCGAGGTTCTTGCCCAGTGACGAATAAATACCCATTCCCGAAATAACTACACGCCGTTCCATTCACGAATAAATTCCACCGTTGATATGGATTACCTCTCCCGTAATGTACGAAGCCTTTCGGGATGCAAGAAAGCATACCAGATCCGCGACCTCCTCGGCTTTTCCAAAACGGTTTAAAGGTATTAATTTTTTCAGCTCTTTTTCATCCAATTCGCTGGTCATGTCGGTTTCGACGAAACCGGGAGCCACCGCATTGACGGTGATATTGCGTTTGGCCACTTCCTGCGCCAGTGCCTTGGTGGCCCCGATAAGGCCTGCCTTGGCAGCAGAGTAATTAGTCTGCCCGGCTGTTCCTTTTGCACCCGATACCGAGGTGACATTGATGATGCGTCCATACCGGTGGCGGAGCAGGTCCTGAATCAGAAATTTAGTGACATGATAAAACCCATTTAGGCTGGTCTGCACTACTTGATTCCAATCGTCAGGCTCCATCCACATGAATAGCCCGTCGCGTGTGATGCCGGCATTGTTGACAATGACCTCAATCAGACCGTGGGGATGCCGGTCTTTCCATTCGGTTAACTGTTCCCGGGTTTCCGCCGGATTGCTTACATCGAAGCGAATCAGCTCGGCTTGACCACCGTTTGCGGTAATGATTGCCTTGGTCTCCTCAGCGGCCTCGGCATTTGACTGGTAGTTAATCAATACCGGATAATTGAGGTCGCGGGCCAACGCTATACAGATGGCCCTGCCAATACCCCGCGAACCTCCGGTTACTAATGCATAGTTCTTACGCTCCATCAATTCGCTTTTTCGAAAGGTTCTGCATTGTCAAACCACGCATTGCCGAGTACCTGGCCTTTGGTATCGATAAATCCCCACTTTCCTTTATGCTTTACCCGTGCCCGGCCATCAATGAACCCTTTGTCTTCGCCGCTGGTTAAAAACCCAATGAGCGCCACGGAAATACCATATTCGGCCGGTATAACCAGTTCGCCGGATTTATCGATGAATCCCCATTCTTTGTCCACCTTCACCGGAGCCAATCCGTCCAAACTGAATACCTCCGCATCGGGATACTCGGGCTGGATAACCAGTTCGCCCTGTGCGTTTACATACCCCCATTTTTTATCTTGGTAGACCGGAGCAAGGCCATTGCGAAAGGCCCTTGCCTTTTCAAATTTGGGCTCAACGACCCATTCACCTTGTGTGTTGATAAAGCCCAATTTGTCGTCTTTCCGTGCATAGGTCAATGTCTCACCTTCTAAGAATGGCCATATTTTGGTTGCATCTTTTACGTGTTTGAACGAACCACCCTTAGCAATGACGCCGAAGGCCGTGCCCTTGCGGGCCACGAATACCCCGTTACCCGAGATGTCGATCTCATCGTATTCGGGCAGGATGACGGCGTTTCCTGTTTGGGATATAATCCCCCATTTATCACCTCGTTTCACTTTCGCGAACCCGTGTTCAAACGCTTTAATTTCGGCGTACGTGGGCTTAAGAACCATATTTCCCTTTGTATCCATAAGTCCTATCAAATCGCTCTCCCGCAGAATGGCCAGCCCCTGGCTGTTGAAGTCATACAGCTTATCCGAATGAGGCAGCTCTACCGGTTGGCCGTTTTTGTCGATGTATTGCCACTTCTTTTCTTTTGCTACGACGGCTATGCCACTGTGGAAGGCCTTGGCGTTATCAAATTGAGGTTCGATAACGACCTCCCCAGCTGTATTGATGTACCCCCATTTTCCATCAATGAAGACCGCTGCCAAGCCATTCGAAAATGACTCCGCCTTTGCATAGGTGGGGGCGATGACCAGCTTCCCTTGGGTGTCGATGTAACCGATTTTTTTGTCTTTCTTAACCAAGGCCAGTTCTTGTGCATGCACCAGAGAGACCACCAATCCCAACAAACAGCTAAGGATTACTTTCATGGCTTTAGATTTTAGTGAATTAATTCATGTGTTTTTACATGGTTCTTTATCGCTGCCAAATAAGGCGATAAAACCATATCCTCTTTAAAGATAGGAACAATTGATCGGATATCTGTATAAACTTTTTTACTTTTTGACGAAAGGAGTGGCGCACATTCCAGCGCTTCGACGGCCTGTATCAGCGTGAGCAATTGGATGGCCAGTACTTCGTACGCGTTGTCGATTACCTTTTTGGTAAGCCAAGCTGAATTGGTTCCCATACTGACGATGTCCTGATTGTCTTTGTTGTTTGGGATGCTGTGTGTATAGATCGGAGTAGCCAGTGTTTGGTTTTCGGCAGTGGTAGATGTTGCCGTAAATTGGGCCCCTTGCATACCAAAATTTAGTCCGAGTTTCCCCAGGTTGACAAACGAGGGCAATATTTCGTTCAATGATGAATTGAGGAGGTAATTCAATTGCCGCTCCATCAGCATGGTTAACTTCGTGATGGCGATACGGAGCTTGTCCATTTCGAAGGCAACATAATCGCCATGGAAATTGCCTCCATGATATACGGTTTCTGAAGCCACATCGATGATGGGATTGTCGTTTGCGGAGTTAACCTCTTCGATGAGCGTAGCGGTACAATGCTGCAGCGCATCCCATATGGGCCCCAATATCTGCGGTACGCAGCGGATGGAATAATATTCCTGTAATTTATCTTTGAAAATGTTTTCTTCCACCTTTCGACTGTATAGGTGTTCGTGACGCTTGCGGATCAACTGGCTGTCGGCAATGATTTCCCGCATGCGTGCGGCGACACGCTGCTGTCCTTCGTGTTTTTTTACACCATTAAGTGTCTCGGAAAGGTGGTCATCATAAGCACGCACCAGTTCATTCATCAATGCGGAACAAGCGATGGACCAGTTTAGTAATCGCTTGCCATAGATTGCATTAACGATACCAATACCCGTCATGACTGAAGTGCCATTGATAAGGGCGAGCCCTTCGCGTATATGCACCTGCATGGGTTGCAGCCCTTCATTGGCCAGGGCGGTAGCAGCAGGCATTTCTTTGCCTTGGTAAATGACGTTTCCTTCACCGATCATGTTCAGTGCCAGGTGCGCCAGCTGTACTAAATCGCCGCTGGCTCCTACACCGCCGTGCTGGTAAATAACGGGTAGGATGTCACGGTTTAGCATTGCTACCATCAATTCCACAGCGTTGAGGTGTATCCCTGAATAGCCGAGCGACAGCGTATGCAGGCGAGCTAATAACGTCGATTTCGCATAAATAGGGTCCAATATGTCACCCATGCCCGTAGCATGGCTGCGGATCAGGTTATATTGCAGTTGGATTTGATCGGCTTCGTCGATCCGGTATTGTGCCATGGGACCGAAGCCGGTGTTCACCCCGTAAATGATCTTGTCTTTAGCGAAATGCTTGAGAAAGTTGTGGCTCTGGGTGACCCGATCCGACATGCTTCCCGGCAATTCGACCCCTTTACCGTCAAAGAGCACAGCATGGAAATCAGCTAACGTAATCGGATTCGTCAGTTCTGTCATCTGGATTAAAAGCGCATAAATAAAGCGGTTGCAAACTTAGGTAAAACGCTGTGCATATACAACTGTCAAACCGAATCCAACGCTTAGCCTATTCCCATATAAGACGAAGATATAGCCATTGAAGCTGATAAATAGCATACCAAAATCAATGAATTATGTTTCTCTTAAATTAAGTAAAACTGCCGGAAATTCGCGCGAGGCTGCTTGCGGGACGTTGGAATCTCAGTCGGTGGTCGACGTATCTGGTTCCGTCTGTACAAATTCTTTCACTGAAATAAAATGAACAACTGCATCGGTTAAATCTGTTACACTTGTAAACAATGCCTTGTAGGTATAGGGGAAGCACGATACCTTGACGCGACCAGCGTTGGCAAAAAGGGATTTGGGATTGATGCGGGTTAGCGAAGTATTTAGGTACATTCTCCCATAGAATGTACGGAATTGTTCTGTCGAAACCAGTTTTTGACTATATTTAGAAGCCAAAAGTTATAAACCATGAGAACAAAAAATGCGACGTATCGGGAGTATGGAAAAGTTTACCGGTCTGACTCCTGTGACCCCCTTATTATTGCCTGGCAAAATGGTAAGGTACAACTGGAAGCTTGGGCAAAATTAAGTTATCCCGGGTATGGTGTTAGTGACAAAGTGTTGCCCGGAATCAATACAATTGGTTTTTGGGACGCTCACCATGCGCAGGAATGGGGGCTTGGCTACCACCGAAATGAAGGGATCGAAATCACTTTTCTGGAAACCGGAAGTATGTCATTTTCGGTAGAGGACGATGAGTTTCTGCTTACTTCAGATAATTTTACAATTACAAGGCCCTGGCAGCTTCATAAGGTAGGCAATCCGAATATCGGGGTGGGTAAACTGCATTGGCTTATCCTGGATGTCGGGGTACGGCACCCGCATCAGGAATGGAAGTGGCCATCCTGGATATTATTAAACAAAAAGGACCTGGAAGAGCTTTCGAAAATGCTTCGGCAAAATGAACAGCCCGTCTGGAAAGGCAACGCAGAAATGAAACGCTGTTTTCTGAAAATTGCCCAACTGATCCAAAATGACAGAACCGCAGCAAATGAGTCGTGGGTAGTGATTTATGTCAATGAATTACTGATGCATATGCTGAGCGCTCTCAGACAGGGGTCCGCACATTTCAATGAATCCCTCACGGATAGCATCCGCACAGTCCGGTTATTCATTAAAGATCTCAAAATGAATTTTTATGAACCTTGGACACTGGAGTCTATGGCCGATCACTGCGCATTGGGAATTACCCGGTTCGTTCATTATTTCAGGCAACTCACCAACAACAGCCCCATGCAATACCTTAATTATTTAAGGGTTAAAGCTGCGGCAGAACAACTTATTAAATACCCCAATAGAACCGTTAGCCACATTGGCTATGGCTGCGGTTTCTCCAGCAGCCAGTATTTTGCTACGGTGTTCCGCAAGCATTTCGGCTGCACACCCGGAGACTTCCGGGAGCGGAGAGGCATGGTCAGTGCGAAAATCCGCTGAGCCCAAAACACCCCCCATCCGATGTCACACAATCTGTTTCAGGGAACAGCTGCGTACGCGGCTGTATAATTTTATTCACTGAATCAATGTGAACATTGTGCTTTTAAATTACAGGTAATATTGTCAAGTAAACCAATTGCTTTTTTATGAATATTGAGTTGAACAAAAGAAGGTTATATAATGCCGCCTGCCTTTCATTGGTGGTTACGGCAATGACTTTCTCAATCAGGGCCGGATTACTCGGAACGATAGGTAATGAGTTTAATCTGAATCCAACAGCCGTAGGGCAAATAGCCGCCGCCGCTTTCTGGGGGTTTACGATAGCGATGTTCATTGGCGGACCGCTTTGTGATTGGCTGGGTCTTGGCCGTATGTATCTCTTTGCATTTTGCGCACACTTTCTTGGAATTATCCTAACCATATTTTCCAGTAGTTATTGGCCACTTTTCTTCTCTACCCTTCTGGTTGGAATAGGCAACGGGTTTATCGAATCAGCCAGTTATACGATGGTAAGCAGCATGTATCCATCCGAAAAGACAAAGAAAATTAACGACTGGCATATCTGGTTCCCCGGGGGCATTGTAATCGGTGGCGTCCTTGCATGGTTGTTCTCCCTGGCGGCTGTCGACTGGAAAATCCAGATGGCCGTAATGATCGTTCCAACAATAATTTATGGCGTGATGTTTTACAAGCAAGTCTTTCCTAAATCTGAACGGGTAACGCTGGGCATTTCGAATGCCGCGATGATTAAGGCATGTTTCCATCCCCTATTTATTTTGATGGTATTTTGCATGTTGTTAACCGCTGCCACGGAACTGGGCACCAATCAATGGATCGCTGAATTGTTATCCGGCCTGGGAATTCCTTCAATATTGCTATTGGTATTTATCAATGGCATCATGGCCATCGGCAGGGCCAATGCCGGCTTTGTGCTTACGTTTTTCTCTTCTGCGGGTTTGCTACTCGTCTCTGCGGTATTTGCTTTTGCCGGATTACTCTGGTTAGGTTATGCACAGGGTTACACAGCCTTTGCCGCCGCTGGTGTATTTGCTGTTGGAATCTGCTTTTTCTGGCCAACCATGATCGGATTTATTGCGGAAAATCTGTACCGTACAGGTCCGCTTGGGCTTTCAATCATGGGCGGAACCGGGTTGATGTCTACTGCATTGGTATTGCCTATTATGGGAGGAATCTACGCAGATCAATTGACAATTGCAGAACATCAACTGCAAAGTGCCGGAGTACAGTCGCTGGACCTAATGGAACAGGTAAAAATGCAGGCAGGTGCATCTACGTTGCAGATCGTTGCCATACTACCGGCTGTATTAATTGTGTGTTTTGGATTTCTATATATCTACATGAAGAAGAAAAAATCTATTTATTCAGATAACTAACTAATGTTTGCCAATTATGACTAAAATGAAATCACTTCTGTTAGTATTGCTATGGCTTTGCTCTTTCTTGGCTGGAAGTGCGGCGATCGCGCAAACCAGAATTAATGGTAAGGTTACCAACTCACAGCATGAACCGCTTGAAGGTGCTTCTATCCGCATAAAGGGCGCCGATGGTGGTACGGCTGCAGGACCAGATGGCTCTTTCTCAATCGTTGCCGGACCAACCGATACACTCGAAATTTCCAGCATTGGTTTTCAGCCATTGGAAATGGTTGTGGGTACCCAGCAACATATCGTAGCAACGCTTACACCGATCGAAACGTCAATCGAAGAGGTTGTCGTAACCGGCTATACTTCGCAACGAAAGAAGGATCTGACGGGTGCCGTTGCCGTGGTTGATGTGACACAAATGACCCGCCAGCCTACCGGGCAGCTTGCCAATCAGCTGCAGGGCCAGGCTTCAGGCGTTAACGTACTTTCTTCCGGTCAGCCGGGAGAGAGTCCACGGGTCACCATCAGAGGGATCAATACATTCGGCAACAACAATCCGCTTTATATTGTAGATGGTATACCTATCAATGATATCCGCGATATCAACCCCAGTGATATTTTATCAATGCAGGTGTTAAAAGATGCAGGTTCTGCTTCAATTTACGGATCAAGGGCAAATAATGGTGTGCTTATTATTACCACCAAGCGAGGTACAGGGAAAACACGCGTGCAATATGATGGATATGTAGGCATGCAGACGCCAAAAAGCGGAAACGTCTGGGATTTGTTGACCCCCCAGGAGATGGCCAACCTTCAATGGCAGGTGTATGAAACGGATAATCGGGATGAAATCATACATCCGCTTTACGGACGATGGGCCAGGAACGAAAATACTAGCCCGGTATTACCCGATTACATCATGCCGGTTGGCGCAAAGGAGGGAGACCCGTCTACAGATCCTGCACTGTATAATGTAAATCCCTTTTATACTTCACCTGCGGAACTCAATTCGATGTACCGCATCGTAAGGACAAACAAGGCAGGAACAGATTGGTATCATGAGATCTTCAAACCCGCGCTTATTAATAATCAGAATATTTCAGTGAGTGGCGGCGGACCTTCTGGGAACTATTTGCTTTCTTTCAACTATTTTGATCAGGAGGGTATGCTGATCAATACTTACCTCAAGCGGTATTCTCTCCGTGCCAATTCACAATTTAATGTGTCAAAGCGCATCCGGGTAGGCCAAAATCTTGCCTTTGTCACCGCCAACAATATGATCAGTGGGACCAATACCGAGGGCAGTGCAATCGGACATGCGTTTCGCCAACAACCGATTATTCCTGTCCGGGATATTATGGGCAATTACGCCGGATCGTTTACGGTAGGCGGACAATTACTCGGCAACTCAAGAAATCCCGTCGCAATCCGCGAGCGCACAGGAGACAACCGGAACATGCAGAACCGGTTATTTGGAAATGTTTTTGCCGAAATTGATATTCTCGATGGACTCACGCTCAGAAGTTCATTTGGCGGCGAATTACAAAGCACCTTTGCACGGTCATTCGTTTACCCCGAGTACGAGAACGCGGAGAATTCCTCAGCTAATACGTATACAGAAAATCCTTCCGGATATTATAATTGGACCCTCACAAATACGATTACCTATACGGCCGATCTTGGAAATGATCACACCCTGAAAGTACTGGCCGGTATGGAATCCTACAACGACGTATTGCGTACGCTTTCAGCTTCCAACCAAAATTATTTTGTTTTTGATCCCGATTTTACCACGCTTGGAACAGGACAGGCGGCCCCAACGGCAACCAGTGATCGCGCTGAGTTTGCACTGCTGTCCTTTTTCGGCAGGCTGGACTATGCATTCAAGGATAAATACCTGCTGGGAGCAACACTGCGCAGAGACGGGGTGTCCAAATTTGTTGATAACGTATGGGGAACTTTTCCGGCAGTTAGTGTCGGATGGCGCCTCAGCGAAGAAAGTTTCATGGAAGACTTCGCCTGGTTAGACGACCTGAAGGTGCGCGGATCCTGGGGGATCATGGGTAACCAGACCAATGTAGGGGTGCTGAACTCCTATTATTTATTCGGTGGAACCCGGTCAAATACCTACTACGATATAGCCGGCGGAAATACTGTGCTCACACCGGGATTTTCGCAGACTACCATTGGCAATCCTTCCGCGAAATGGGAAAGTAATATCAACAGCAATATCGGGTTTGACGCTGCCGTTGCAAACGGAAAAATCCAGATCAGTGTAGATTATTACTCGAAGAAAATTAAGGATCTTTTATTTAACCCGGTATTTCCCGGAACCGCAGGTGCTTCCACCGTTCCCTATGTCAACATCGCTAGTATGGATAATAATGGAATTGATGCCTCGGTATCCGGTAATTTTAACCTCTCGAAGGATTTGACGCTCAATACCACTGCTATCGTAACCACTTACAATAATAAGATAACAAAGGTGAGCAATATCTCCGATTATTTCGGCTCGGATCCGAAACGTTTCGGCATAGACATCATCCGAAATGCCGTGGGTAACTCCGTCTCTTCATTTTTCGGATATCAAATAGCGGGCTTCTGGAACAGTGTGGAGGAAATAGCTGCGGCCGATCTCCAGGCACAAACAACTACGGACAATCCGTCGGCCGTATACCAAAATGATGTACGTCCGGGTCATTTTAGGTATGCCGACGTCAACGGCGACAATCAGATCACAGATGCCGACCGCACGTTCCTAGGCAATCCCAATCCCTCACTGACCTATGGGTTGAATATCGGCCTCGCATACAAGAATTTCGATTTCAGTATTTTCCTGTTCGGATCACAGGGAAATGAAATATGGAACCAGACCAAATGGTGGACAGATTTCTGGCCAACGCTTGGCCCCGGCTCAAAAAGTAAGACTGCCCTGTACGATTCGTGGACACCGGAGCGGCAAAATGCCAAGGTAGCTATTCAGGAATCTACAGCCTCTTTCGGTACAAGCAGCGCTCCGAATTCCTATTATATTGAAAATGGCTCTTTTCTGCGCGCAAAAAACGCCCAACTGGGGTATGTTTTCTCCAATACGCGTTTGGGAAACGCCGGCATCGAAAAAATCCGGGTTTATCTGCAGGCGGCTAATTTCTTTACGATTACAAAATACAGCGGTATCGATCCTGAAATCACCGGAACGTCTACCAGCTTTGGTATTGATGAAGGGGGATACGCACAACCCCGGCAATATATCATCGGCGTGAATCTTCAATTTTAACGATTACGAATCACCTTTAAAGAACGAACTAATGAAAAATATAATGAACCTCGTGAAAATTTTGGTGGCGGCGACGGTGCTGTTAGTCATCGGATGTACAAAAGAATTACTCGAAAAACCCGTTCAGGGCGCATTAAATGAATCCATTCTTACCTCCCGGGAAGGAGTAAATGCATTGCTGATCGGCGCCTACGCGGCGCTGGACGGTGTTTCGAGCGGCACCGACGCGTTGGCAGGCGGATCGGGCTGGTCAGCTTCGCCCAGTAATTTTTTACAGGGCAGTATCGCAGGTGGCGAGGCACACAAGGGTGCGGGCGGCGGTTCTGAAATACCCATGATCCCCTATCAGCGGTGGAACGCCATGGACCCATCCAATTCTTACCTGAATAACAAATGGCGGTCGTGCTACGAAGGGGTGAACCGCGCCAATTCAGTGATCCGTATCCTCTCGAAAGCGACCGACCTGTCGCCGGAAGAACGAAGTACTATCGAAGCACAGGCGCGATTCCTTCGTTCTCATTTTTATTTCGATCTCAAAAAAAACTGGAACATGGTGCCATGGGTAGACGAAAATACGACGGATTACAATGTACCCAACGATCAGGATATCTGGCCGATGATCGAGGCGGATTTCACTTTTGCAATGAACAACCTGCCGGAATCCTGGACAGAAATCGGACGTGCAAATAAATGGGCTGCGGCTTCATACCTCGGGAAAGCCTTGGTCTATCAGCAAAAATGGCCCGAAGCCAAACTGATTTTCGACCAGGTAATTACGCAAGGCAAAAATTCAAAAGGCATTAATTACGATCTTACCAAAGCTTTTCAGGATAATTTTGATGCGGCTACCGAGAATAACGAGGAATCGGTTTTTGTCGTACAGATGACCCCCAACCTGGGCACCAACGATGTGTCCAACTCCAATGGTGGCGACCTGTTGAATTACCCGGTGACGATATTCTCTTGCTGCGGAATTTACATTCCGTCACAGGATCTGGTAAATTCATTCCGGACGAATGGACAGGGACTTCCTTACCTCGATGAGTACAATCGGCATCCGGTAAAAAGTGATCAGGGAATCAATTCCGACCAACCATTCATCCCCGACACCGGCCCCCTGGATCCGAGGCTCGACTGGACCGTGGGCCGTAGGGGCGTTCCCTATCTCGATTGGGGGGTACATCAGGGCAAAGCGTGGATAAGGGATCAGGCCGAGGCGGGACCTTACTCTCCGGTGAAAAATGTACACCGCCAGGCCACGCAGGGTCAGCATGGTAATTATACATCTTGGGCTCCGGGAAATGCCATCAACCTGAATTTAATCCGGTTTGCCGATGTACTCCTGCTAGCAGCCGAAACAGAGGCCCAGCTGGGTAACCTTGGTATAGCAGAACAGTATGTAAACCGTTTGCGCCAGCGGGCAGCCAATCCAGAAAGCGTGGTATATACATATGCAAACGATGCAGATCCCACTGGCCCGCGTTCTACCACTCCCGCAGCCAACTACCAGGTTAGCCCCTATCCCGCCGGCACTTTTGCAGTGCAGGGAAAACCGTTTGCACTGAAGGCTATTTATCATGAACGGAAACTGGAACTTGGCCTCGAAGGCCATCGTTATTACGATATCTCCAGGTGGGGAATTGCAGACCAGGTGCTTGCTGCCTATTATCGTTACGAAGCTGATCTTACAACCGATTTGGTCGGCGCATTCTTTACAAAAAATAAAAATGAATATTACCCCATCCCCCAGGCTCAGATTGATCTGACCACGTCGGGCGGCGTTTCAAAACTCACGCAAAATCCGAATTATTAATTGACAGGAATCATTCTAACAGACACTTAAAAATAAAACAAATAATATGGCAAAGTTCAGGATCAGTTTAAACATGGAGTACTGTCGCAGTGCAGACAAGGGATTTGAGGAGGGCGTAAAAATCGCATCGGAAATAGGGTATAAATACATAGAGCCTATGGTACATACCGGCTGGGAGCTGTTAAGTGAAGTGCAGTATTTCCATTCTTTCTCCATGGAGGAAGACTCGTTGCTGATGAAAGAAATATGTGATAAATACAACATCGGGGTAAGCAGCATCAGCGGGCACAGTCCGCTAATGAAACCGGAGGCAGCAGTAAGCAGGCTTACGCGGGCCATTCAATTGGCAGATGCCATGCAAGCCTCCTTTGTGAATACAGACGAAATGGTAAAGCCCGATTGGATGGATGACGAATTTGCCCATGACGCCATGAAGTATTCCCTCACAAAAGCAAATCTGGTTGCCAACCGGCACAAGGTATACATCTGTATCGAGCCACACGGAATTTATACCAAAACTGCCGAAGGCTTACTGCGTATTGTCAATCTGGTAAAATCGCCCTGGATCGGTATTAACTGGGATACAGGAAACTCTTACTTAGCAGGCGAAGAAGACCCGTATGAGGGCTTGTTACAGGTAAGGGATCATGTATTGCATATTCATGCCAAAGACATCAGCATGGAGCACAGTGAGTACGAAAGAGGGAAAGTAACCGGAACGCCCGTGGGCTGTGCCTGCGGCGAAGGGATGGTTGAATGGGATAAAGTGATCGAAATTATGGAGCCGATAGACCGGGAAATTTTTCTCAGCGTAGAATGTGGAAAAATAGATGAAGCAGAAAGAAGCTTGAAATTTATGAAAAAATTATTGGGAAACTTGCTGATCGAATAAGCGAAAGTCTGTTTATCTCTCTTAAAAAAAGCCCTATGTCTTATAACAGAAGAGTATTTATTGCAAAATCGCTAAGCGCATCCTTCATCGGTTTGGCCCCCTTATTCCTCAAGGGGGGCACTCCGGTGTTGCCGGGACGAAAGTTCACCATGAGCCTGAATCCGTACTTAATCGGAGTTGAGCAGTTAGTTACGCAACGCGATCTGTGCACAATAGCCCATCGGTACGGTTTTGAGTCGGTATCGGTGATTACCAACGATCTGATGGAAAAATCAGATCATGAATTGGACGCTTTGCTGGAGGAGATGAAAAAGATGAAGTTGAGCTGGGGTGTTTCCTTCTTGTATGTGGAATATCGAAAAGATGAAGAAACCTATCGGAAAGGATTGGAACAGTTGCCCGCTATGGCAAAGGTGCTGCACAAAATCGGAGCCGACAGAATGATGACGTACATCATGTCCAACCACGATGAGCTCAATTATCTGCAGAATTTCAGGCAGACCGCAACCAGGCTCCGGGAAATAGCGGGAATTTTAGCTGATCAGGATATTCGTCTGGGATTGGAATATGTAGGGCCCAAGTCTATCTGGTCAGCTAATAAATTTCCGTTTATACATACGATGGCAGAGACTAAGGAACTCATTGCTGCTATCGGGCGGCCAAACGTAGGTTTTCACCTGGATACAGCGCACTGGTTTACTTCCGGCGAAAATGTAGCTGATTTGAAAACGCTTGAAAACAGCGATATTGTTGGGTGCGACCTCAATGACGCAATCAAGGGGATTACCTGGGAGAATCAACCCGGTTACCAGCGGGAATTACCGCTTGCAACAGGAGTTATCGATACAGAATCTTTTTTGGAAGCGTTGGTTTCCATCGGATACGATGGCCCTGTTCAGGCAGAGCCTTTTAACGAAGCATTAACTAATATGAACGACGAACAAGCTATCTCGGCAACTGCCAAAGCGATGAAAAAGGCATTTGCATTAGTCGATTAGTCCTATCAAGATTTATACAATAATGAACCAATTTCTAACGTTTCTCTACATGTCGAAATCCAAGGTTATCAGGTTATATACTCCAATACTCTTATTCGGGATTATTGGAAGCTCATTCATCTCTTGTCAAAAGACTAAGCCGCGCATATTGGTGTTCAGTAAGACAGAGGGGTACAGGCACACGGAAGCTATCGATGCGGGCTATGAGGTCCTGTTTAAAAATGCGCAGGAAAAGGGCATTATTGTTGATTCTACAGAAGACGCCACGGCGTTTAATGAACGTAATCTGAAAAAATACCAGGCGGTTATTTTTTTGAATGTCTCCGGTGCACTCTTCAATGATGAGCAAAGAACGAGTTTCAAAAGATTTATCCAAGCCGGCGGCGGTTTTCTTGCCACGCATGCATCTGTAGATGCGGAGCGGGACTGGCCGTGGTATAACAAGCTGATCGGAGCTTATTTTCATAGCCATCCTGCTGTGCAGGAAGCTACCTACATAACGGCTGATAAAGATTTTCCCGCCACTAGCTTTTTACCGGACAGCTTCGTCCATACAGATGAGCATTATAACTTTATGAATGTTAGCCCGGAGATCAATATACTTGTTACGCTGGACGAAAAGACCTATGAGGGAGGCAATATGGGGGAAGGACATCCCATTGCCTGGTATCATCATTTTGAAGGTAGCCGCTCGTATTACATCGGAATGGGGCACACGAAGGAGACCTGGAGCGATTCACTTTATTTGAAACAATTTTGGGCAGCGCTAGACTGGGTGGTAGGCGGTGACCACCCCAAACCGCTGGATTATTCAACGTCGATGCCCGAAGAGAACCGTTTTAGCAAAACGGTATTGGCTGAGAAGCTGGATGAACCCATGCAGATGGCTATTGCCAGTGATGGCCGTGTTTTCTTTGCGGAACGAAGGGGAAATGTTCAGGTTTATGATCCCCAAACGAAAAAGGTAAACACCGTCGGATCCATTCCCGTCTTGGCAAAATACGAGGATGGATTGCTGGGAATAGCGCTTGATCCTGCGTTTGATGAAAATAGCTGGATTTATCTGTTTTACACGGAACCGGGTTTTCCCGATGCTACCTCCAATTACCACGTTTCCCGGTTTACAATGAATAACATGCAGCTGGATAAGGCCTCTGAAAAAATCTTACTGAAAATTCCACATCAGAATACAGATGGCATTCATACCGGGGGCGGACTGCTGTTCGATCCCAGGGGTACGGGAGACCTGTTTGTTACCGTAGGTGATAACACAAGTCCGCGGGCCACGCCGTATACGCCGATCGACGAGCGGAAAGGCCGTGAGACGTTTAATGCCCAGCGCACAGCTGCCAACACCAACGACCTACGGGGGAAGGTATTACGTATTCACCCGGAGCCAGACGGGACCTATTCAATACCTGAAGGGAATTTATTCCCTCAGGGAACTCAACACACACGACCCGAAATTTATTCGATGGGACATCGCCAGCCCTGGCGCCTATCCATGGATACAAAAACGGGGTGGCTCTACGTGGGCGAAGTCGGTCCTGATTCGAAGGTAGATTCGCTGAATAGAGGGCCTGCTTCCGCAGATGAGTTTAATCAAATCCGCGGACCAGGCAATTACGGTTGGCCCTATTTTGTTGGGAATAATAAAGCGTACTGGAATTACGATTTCGCGCAGGAAAAATCAGGTGAAAAGTTCGATCCGATGAAACCGCGAAATAATTCGCGTTTAAATACGGGAAAAACAGAACTTCCGCAGGCACAACCGGCGTTTATCTGGTATCCCTATGCTGAATCTGCGGAATTCCCGGAAATGGGTACGGGCGCCCGCTCGGCAGTTGGAGGTCCGGTTTTTAGAAAACAGGATTTCAAGCATGCGAAAAACACATTTCCCGATTATTATGAAGGAAAATGGTTTATTACCGAATGGATCAGGAACTGGATTCTAGTGGTTACCATGGATGACAACGGCAACTACCAATCTATGGAGCGTTTTATGCCCAATAGTGAATTTGCAGGGCCCATGGATATTCAATTTGGGCCGGATGGTGGTTTGTATGTATTGGAATATGGTAAAGGCTGGTTCAAGGCGAACGATGACGCAAAATTGGTACGCATCGATTTTAATGGTGGCAATCGCGCTCCCATAGCAAAAGCGAATGTCGATCGAAAAGCCGGTGCTTTACCTTTAAAGGTGACCTTGTCAGGTTCCGCGTCCAGGGACTATGACGACGACGAACTAACGTATGAGTGGAGAGTCACTTCTGAAAAGGGATTCTCTCAAGTGCTGCAACAAGCCAGCCCGTCAGTGACATTTGATCAAGCGGGTTTGTATACGGCCACGCTTACAGTAACCGATCGGGAAGGTGCCAAAAGCAGGGATTCCATTCAACTAAAAGCAGGTAATAATGCGCCACTTGTACAACTTGATATTAAAAGTAACCAAACGTTCTACTTTCCCGATGGAGTAATCGATTATGCGGTAAATGTAACGGATAAAGAGGATGGATCCACAGCCGACGGCAGCATTGCTGCAGCCAAAGTAACTGTAACCATCGATTATTTGCCGGGCGGTTATGAGCCTATGCTTGGCGATCCTGTTCCCGGACAGTCAATACCATCCGATTTCAAAATGCTGCTTGGTGGAATGAAATTGAATGCGAGTGACTGTTATTCATGTCATGCAATCAGTAAAGAATCTGTAGGGCCAACCTTTAAGCAGGTTGCCGAAAAATATAAGCATGATAAGAATGCCTCTAACTATTTAACCGAAAAGATCATCAACGGGGGCAGTGGGATATGGGGACCGGTTGCGATGAGCGCCCATCCGGATTTGACACCCGAGGTCGCAAAACAGATGGTGGATTTTATTCTTGGCTTGAGCGAGCCTCCGCAAAAATCCCTGCCGTTGCAGGATACCTATAAAACGACTCAAAAGGGCGACGTCGAAGCGGTTTACATGGTGAAGGCGGGTTATACGGATACCGGAGCTAACGATGTACCTCCGGTATATGCCGACAGCGTTGTTATTTTAAGAAATCCGGAAATGCTTTTTTCAAGTGCGGATTCGCGTAAGGGATCCATGAATATAAAAACACCCAGTACAGGCGGCCAATTGGAACTGATGGTAAAAACAGGGGATTACCTTGTTTTTGAAAAAGTAGATTTAGGAGGCATCAGACAACTGGAAATGTCGGGTTCTGGAGATGGTATAGTTGAAGTTCGATTGAACTCACCTACAGGACCGATGGTTGGGCAATTTCTGCCTGAGCCTGCATCCGGCACTGAAGTTAGCAATTTATCGACAGCTGTGAAATTTCAACGCTACGTGGCCAGACTGCCAGATGTGGATAGTGGGGTGCAACCTGTTTATCTTGTTTTAAATGGTAATTTCTTTATGATGCGCGATACCATTAAATTTGCGAATAGTCGTGCAACGGGATTAAAGAGAAATAAATAAAATTGTTAAATAGTTCTGAATATGCCCCGAAATTAACCGCAAAAGATGTAATTGCTGATTGCGTAATCTTCGGGGTATATTTCGGGGCTGTTTACGCAGTGCTGTGCGCGCAGTCGGTGATGCGCTAAATTTCGGGGTAAGTACGGAAGATTTCAGAACTTGCTTTTATAGGCAACTTTGCCTAAGTTTGGCCCGTTCATATCCCATTTACAAGAATGATTTCAGAGCACGTTGATGTCTTAGTGATCGGAGCCGGGCCGTCTGGAGCCGTAGCGGCTTCGCTTCTCCATCAGAAAGGAATTAAGGTTAAGGTTGTCGAACGGACCCACTTTCCGCGTTTTGTCATCGGGGAGAGTTTAATACCCCGATGCATGGACCATTTTGATGAGGCCGGGTTTGTCGAAGAAGTGGAAGCAAAAGGATTCGAAAAGAAATTCGGCGCCCGTTTTCTCCGCGGAAGTGAGGTATGCTGGTTTGACTTCAGCCAGAAATTTTCGAAGGGGTGGAATTGGACATGGCAGTTGCCCCGGGCCGACTTTGACAAAACCCTGACCGATGTTTTGCAGCGTCGGGGGGTAGATATTGCGTTTGGCACCACGGTAGAAAATGTGGTGTTCAACGGGACAGATTCATTGACCACGGTGAGCGATGAAGCAGGAAACCGACGGGAAATTCACGCGCGGTTTCTGATCGATTGCAGTGGTTACGGACGTGTATTGCCCCGGCTGCTGGATTTGGACGCACCTTCTTCATTCCCTCCCATGGCAGCAACGTTTGTGCATGTCGACGACGTTCGTCGTCCTTCGGGCGAAGAAGGAACGATGATTACTTTTGATATACTTGATCAAAAGGTTTGGTTTTGGGTGATTCCGTTTTCCGACGGCCGCTCGTCACTGGGGCTGGTTTGCCCTAAGGAGCACCTGGAAGCGTTGGATCAAGGTAATAACGCAGATACGTTTCGGCATATCATCCGCCAATCGGACTACTATCGGGCACGATTTGATGAATTGGAATTTCTGTTTGAACCCAAGAAAATCGTATCCTATGCAAAGGCGGTGAAAAAATTGTATGGCACGGGCTATGCCCTTACGGGCAATAGTGCCGAATTTCTGGATCCGGTATTTTCGTCGGGCGTGTGCTTTGCCACCGAATCAGGTGCATTATCAGCAAAATTGGCTATCAGGCAACTGGCTGGCGAGGTGGTAGACTGGGAACACGAGTACGAAGAACATATGCTTTGGGGTGTCGATGTATTCCGTTCATATATACGCGACTGGTATTCCGGGGATTTACAAAAGTTTATTTTTCATCCGGAAGTCAATGAAGATGTCCGCCGTAAAGTATGTTCGGTTTTAGCAGGATATGTTTGGGACAAGGAAAATCCCTTTGTGAAAAAGCACGATCGCGCGGTAAGGGCGGTAACCCACTTATTGCCGTAAGCTTTCGGTATAATCGTGCGCTAAGCCGTATGTCATGAGGCAAAGAATCTATACGCTTCTCGTAGGATGCTCCTCACTGTTGCTTACAGCTTGTGGTGGTGCCCAGCGATTGCCCACAATGGCATCGTATACGGATCAGGTTGGGAAACGTGAAACGGTATCCGCCGATTTTTATACCATGCCCCACGGAAGGCTGCATAGAAACGACCAGGGTATTTGGGAATTGTATGTATCGGGCGAACCGCTGGAAAGGGGGTTGACCAATGGAATCCTTACCAAAGAACTACTTGACCAGCAGGAAGCAGCGTTTGTTTCCCAGATCCGGGAGTTGGTGCCTTCGCGGTTTCGCCAATGGTTATTACGCGGATTCCTGAAGTTTTTCAATCGCCGGTTAACCGACTACGTGCCGGCTGAATACCAAACGGAGATTTACGGGCTCTCGCGCTCGGCCTCCGATACGTATGATTTTATCGCACCGCCTTACAAACGGCTGCTGTATTTTCACGGTGCTCATGATATCGGACATGCACTGCGGGATTTGGCGCTCGTAGGCTGTACTTCGTTTGCCGCGTGGGGACCACATACGGCTGATGGAAAACTATTAATCGGCCGGAACTTCGATTTTTATGTGGGCGACGCATTTTCTGAGGAGAAAGTGGTGAGCTTCATCCATCCCGACCGGGGGTACAAACACGCGATGGTTACCTGGGCAGGTATGGTAGGTGCGGTATCGGGCATGAATGAGAAAGGACTGACCGTAACCATCAATGCTGGCAAATCCGATTTACCCCATAAAGCCAAGACACCGATATCGCTGGTCGCCCGTGAAATTCTGCAATATGCCGGGACGATTGATGAGGCCATCCGCATTGCCGAACAACGCGAGGTGTTTGTGTCGGAATCGATCATGGTAGGCAGCGCGGCCGATCAGAAAGCCGTGTTGATCGAGGTGTCGCCGAAGAAATTCGGCGTCTATGAAGTGGAGAATAATGCGGATTTGCTGATCTGTGCTAATCATTTTCAAAGCCAGGCTTATGATGGGGATAAAAACAACCTGCAGCAATTGAAGGAAAGTCATTCCACATACCGATTCAAGCGTATCAATCAGCTTATTACCTCGGCACCTCCACTCACTCCTCCGTTGGCGGCTGCTATACTGCGCAACCGTTCGGGGATTGACAATGTCAAACTGGGATATGGAAATGAAAAAGCCATTAATCAGCTTTTGGCCCATCACGCAGTCATCTTTCAGCCCGAAGACCGGTTGCTTTGGGTTTCTGCTAATCCGTATCAACTGGGTGCATTTGTAGCGTACGACTTAAAAACCATATTTTCACGCATGGATACGCTTTCCATCGCATTGCCGGTAGACGAAGCGGGTCTTCGCATCCCAGCGGATTCCTTTGTCTATACCGACGCCTTTAAGAATTATGAAATATTTCGGCACCAAACACGTACCTTGGAGGCCGCTGTAGAAAACGGTGAGCAGATGGCCGATACGCTATTAACCGGTTTCATTGCACGCAATCCGGATTTCTGGAAAGCTCATTTTTTGGTGGGCGAATACTACAGAAGGCACGGGCAGCATACAGAGGCGTTGCATTATTTCCGGGCGGCGATCGGTAAGGAAGTCACGACGGAGCCGGACCGCCGGTTGATTGAGAAACGAATTAGACAGTGTGTACGACGGAGTAAATGAATGCGTGAAAAAAATGATACCAGCAATCGAGACAGCAGATAGGGGCACGATTAAGCAGTTTCAGGAGGAGAAACTGCAACAGTTGTTGGCGTATCTTCAAAGCCATTCTGTTTATTATCAGACGTTGTTTAAAAATCATCGTATCGATATCAGGGCGATCCGTTTTCTGGAGGACCTAACGCGGATCCCAATGACCACCAAGGCAGACCTGCAAGATCATAATCAGGCCTTCCGCTGTGTAGAAGCCACCCAAGTAGCCGACTATGTGACTACGTCCGGCACATCGGGTGATCCGGTGCTCCTGGCCTTAACCGATGGAGATTTGGATCGGCTCGCTTACAATGAGGCATTGTCGTATCAATGCATGGGATTGCAAAGGGGACAATCGTTACAGCTTACTACGACCATCGACCGCCGCTTCATGGCGGGATTAGCTTATTTCCTCGGCGCGCGTAAGGCGGGTATCGGTATCGTACGGGTCGGATCGGGTGTGCCCGAATTGCAGTGGGATACCATCGCCCGGGTGCAGCCCGATGCGTTGGTTTGTGTGCCGTCGTTTTTGCTTAAGATGATCGAATTTGCCGAAGCCAACGGCATTGATTATCGAAAGAGCAGCGTCAAAAAAGCACTCTGCATCGGAGAGCCATTGCGCACTCCCGATTTTACCTTCAATGCGTTGGGGCAGCGCATCCGACGTCATTGGGATATCCAGTTGTTCTCTACCTATGCTTCTACCGAAATGGCCACAGCATTCACGGAATGCGAACAAGGGGTCGGAGGGCACCACCATCCGGCATTGATCATCACCGAGTTTGTGGATAACGATGGTAATCCTGTGCCGGAAGGGCAGTCCGGCGAACTGGTGATTACGACGTTGGGTGTGGAAGGGATGCCTTTATTGCGGTTCAAGACCGGTGATATTGTGCAGCCGTATTACGAGCCCTGTGCATGTGGGCGCACCACCCTACGGCTCGGACCCGTTATCGGTCGCAAAAACCAAATGGTCAAATACAAAGGGACGACACTTTATCCGCCCGTGCTGTTCGATTTGTTGAACGACTTTGAGGAGGTGGAAAATTATGTGGTTGAAATCTCGTCGGATGAGTTCGGCGAAGACGAAATCACGGTGAAGGTCGGAGTGGAACGTGCTTCGGAAGATCTGCTACTCAAAATCAAAGATCGTTTCCGGGCCAAACTACGGGTAAGCCCTAGGATTGTGTTTGCCTCCATCCAGGAAATCAACCGGATTAAATTTCCCGAAAATTCACGGAAGAGTGTGACACTTGTCGATTACCGGAAGTGATGTCAGTGGTGATTGTTCAAAGGTAGTAAACATTGCATCATTTGGGGCGTGGCTTCGTTTTCTTATCTTTGCCCAATGGAGCGGAAGACCTTTGCGGATTTTAAGTTTAATAAACAGATCCTTAGTGCGATTGAGGAAGCAGGTTACACAAATCCCACCCCAATCCAGCAAAAAGCCATTCCGCCGATACTGGCCGGGCAGGATGTAATGGGCATTGCACAAACGGGTACGGGCAAAACCGCCGCCTTTGTGTTGCCTATCCTAATGAAGCTGAAATATGCGCAGGGAAAAGATGCCCGGGCACTCATCCTTTCGCCTACCCGCGAACTGGCCATGCAAATCGAGGAGAATATCCGCTTGTTCGCGACCTATACCGATTTGCGTACGGTGGTACTGTACGGCGGATTGGGGCCCAAAACCCAGCTATCGGAATTGGAAAAGGGGGTAGACATTCTCGTTGCTACACCCGGAAGATTTTTAGACCTCTATCTTGCCGGCCACCTCGTGACCAAGTCCCTGAATGTCTTGGTGATGGACGAGGCGGACAAGATGATGGATATGGGATTTATCGGGAAATTGCATCGTATATTGGAAGTGGTTCCGCGTAAACGGCAGAATTTGTTGTTTTCGGCGACCATGAGCGAATTGGTGCATAAGATCGCAGGCGATTTCCTGGCCTTTCCTACCGTTGTGGAAGTGACAGAACAGGCGACGCCGGCACAGACGGTCACACAAGCGCTTTACTACGTACCCAATTTAAAAACTAAGATCAATCTGCTGCAATACCTGTTAAAAGACGACGACACATTAAACCGGCTGATTATATTCTGCAAAACCAAAACCGTGGCGGATAATGTTTTTCATTTCCTCGAACGTAGGTATGGTGCGGAAAGCGTACGGGTAATCCATGCAAACAAAGGGCAGAACACGCGGATCAATTCCATTCAAGCGTTTAAAGACGGGGCCATCCGGATATTGGTAGCGACCGATGTCGCCGCGCGGGGGCTAGATGTCAGTAATGTCAGCCATGTGATCAACTTCGATGTGCCGATTGTGATCGAAGATTATGTGCACCGGATCGGCCGCACAGGCAGGGCATCCCAAAAAGGTGATGCCATCACTTTCTGCAACCCCGCGGAGGAATATTACATCCGGAAAATCGAAAAATTGATCCGCCAGCAAATTCCTAGGGTGGATATTCCCGAAGGCGTATTTGTTGAAAAAACGGATTTCGAAGAGCGGCAGGCCCTGGCACGCGAAATCGACGCACAGAAAAGGAAAGATGATCCGGAATTCAAGGGGGCGTTCCATGAAAAGAAAGTAGCTAACCAAAAAACGAGTAAACGGGGGCGTAACGATAAAAAACGCAGTGGTTCAGCCCGCAATTCGAACCGGAGTAGAAAGAAACAATGAAGAAGCTGAGAATCACCCCGTTGAATATCACGTCTGCGCTACTGATGACCTGGCTGCTGGCGCAGGTTATCACGGATGCGATTGCTATCGGTACCATTGGCTGGATTTTCTTACTTTTGTTGGTCTTGGTGGTGGCTGACCAGTTTTTCAGGCTGATGTTGCGTGACCTGAAACGTGTATGGATTGCAGAAGGGATTTTCGTGGTGTTTGTGGTGTTGGCGATCTGGATATTGAGAGCATGGTGATTTAAAAAAACGAAATATGAAACCGTCATTATTTTCAAAAATCACTCAGAGAAATAATTAAATCATGACAGCTTCATCGCCGATAAAAACAAATTTAATAGGATGAAAAAAGCAGAAATAAAACTAACGATCGAACTGGACGACAATAACGTACCGGATAGCATTACCTGGGAATCTACCGACGGGGAGAATAAGGAAGCGCTGCCTGCAAAAGCATTGTTTTTAGCCTTGTGGGATCACAATTATAAAAACTCGCTGCGTATCGATTTATGGACGAAGGATATGCCGTTGGATGAAATGAAAAGGTTTTTCTATGAAACTTTGCAGACTTTGGGCGATACGTTTGTCCGGGCTTCGGGCGACGACGAAATGGCAAAGGCTGTGATCGGCGACCTGCGCGACTATTGCGATCATTTTGCAGAAAAGATGGAAGTAACCCAAAAGCAGAATTAGCAAGACGCAAATTTGCAGAACCGCAAAAAAGTAAAACAATGAATCATTTCTTAGTTAAATCAGAACCTTTCAAATACAGTTGGGAGAAGTTTCTCAAGGACAAACAGACTTTTTGGGACGGGGTGCGCAACTATCAGGCACGTAATACGCTGCAAGCCATGAAAAAGGGCGATCTGGTGTTGTTTTATCACAGCAACGAGGGTAAGGAAGTGGTAGGGATTGCCAAAGTCGTCAAGGAATACTACCAAGACCCCACCACTGCTGATGAGCGGTGGGTGGTAGTGGATCTGGCTCCGGTAGAAACCTTGAAGAAGCCGGTTACACTTGAAACGATTAAAGCCGATCCGCTGCTTCAGGATATCGCACTGGTTCGTCAGGGGCGCTTATCGGTTATGCCGCTTAAGCAAGAGGAGTTTGATCGAATCGTCGCGTTAGGTACTGGAAATTTTGTAGATTAGCACCCTGATATGAATTAAACCTATAGATATGCTGAAACAATGTGCAAAATATGGCCCCTTGATCGGTCTGTTGACAATGGGCATGATGTCGTGCAATAACGAAACTTCAACGCAGAAACAGGAAGAAGAGATACATAACGCGGCGACACAGGTCGTGCCCGAGGAAGCGGAAGGGTTGATCGGGCGGTGGGATATCACCGTAGATAAAGACGGCAAAGAAGTTCCTTCCTGGTTGGAAGTCGATTTGTCGGGTTTCGATGTGTTAGTCGGTGCCTTTGTCGCCGATGCGGGAAGTAGCCGCCCAGTCTCCCATATTACGCTAAAAGACGGAGTGTTTTCATTCCAGATTCCACCACAGTGGGAAGGCGGCGGCGGATTGTTTACCGTTGAAGGGAAGCTGGAAGGAGATGGGATAACCGGTACAATCACAACCAACAAAGGAAATACATTCAACTTTACTGGAGTTAAAGCGCCTTATCTGGTTAGAACGGGCGATGCAACGTGGGGCGAACCGATCGACCTGTTCAACGGGAAGGACCTAACCGGGTGGAAAACTTCCGGTGATAATAGTCAATGGGTGGTTGAAGACGGTATATTGATCAATAAAGAAAGCGGAGCCAACCTCATCAGCGAGCAGCAATTTGAGGATTTTAAACTGGTGGCCGAATTCCGTTATAAAGAAGGAGCCAATTCGGGTATTTATTTGCGTGGACGTTATGAGGTGCAGATTGAAGATTCCCCGAAAGACAGGCATCCCGGGTCGCATTATTTCGGAGGCGTGTATGGTTTCTTGACGCCCAGTGAAATGGCAACGTTGGGTCCAAATGAGTGGAATAGATATGAAATCACCCTGCGGGGCCGCATGGTCACCATAGTGGCCAATGGCAAAACAATTATCAGTAACCAGGAAATCCCCGGAATTACCGGCGGTGCGCTGGACAGTCATGAAGGGGAGCCTGGGCCGATTTACATACAGGGAGATCATACGGGAGTTGAATTCCGGAAAATAACGATAACACCGGCGAAATAACCTGCCTTCGGTTGGCTAACCAACCAAACATTTTCCGATTGTCATTGTTGATTACTCCAAACAAACAGTAATCAAATGGCAAGGACAATCGGAATTATCTTGATCATCATCGGCATCGTCATGCTGGTATGGACTGGCTTTTCATTTACACGTGAAGAAAAGGTGGTTGATATTGGAGCATTGGAGATTTCGGCAGATAAAAAAGAACAGGTCAACTGGCCGCCTTATGTAGGGGGCGTGATCTTAGTAGCTGGTGTGGTGCTAGTGCTGGTTCCGCGCCGGAAATAGCTGCACGGGAGAGATTCCTCAAACACGGAAATATCCTTACCTTCGTAGTCGTGAAGAGAGACTACGCAATCTTGACTGATCAACAATTAGCTTCGTTGCTGCAAGCAGGTGACTCCAATGCGTTTAAGCTCATTTACGATCGGTTTTGGAACAAGCTGCTTGTCGTGGCCGCTAAACGATTGGGAAGTATGCCGGAAGCCGAGGAAGTGGTGCAAGATATCTTTCTGAATCTTTGGCGTAAACGCGAGACGTTTACGTTAAAAGCCTCGTTTGAGAATTATTTGGCGGTAGCCGTTAAGTTTGAGATTATTAATCGCCGGGCGAAACGCATGCGGGAGAACACGTTGCGTGTCGAATTGGGGTCGCTGTGGCCGCCGGTGAGCGACGATAAAGCCAGTTTCGATCTGGCATATCTCCAGCAACAATTAGAACAAACCGTTAATAGCCTTCCCCCAAAATGCCAACTCGTCTTCCGTCTCAGTCGCGACGACGATTATACGAACAAACAAATTGCGCAGGAATTGGGAGTGACCGAAAAGGCGGTTGAAAAGCATATTTCCAAAGCATTAAAGGTGCTGCGCAAACGTCTTGGTAACTATTATACGGGATGCACGATAAAATTCGGGTTTGCTCGCGAAGTAGGGTTTTGTGGCTAAAAAAGTCACGTAAAGGCGCAGAGCCGCGAAGCGGTTTTCTTTAGTGTCGTGGCGACTTTGCGGGAAAAAATAGAAAAGCACAAAAAAAAATCAATAAAAGGTAGGGTCATGCTGGTTTTTCTTGGCTATATAAGAAAAGCCAGGAAATGACCCCACAGGAAGTCAATCGATTAGCAAAAAAATGGCAGGAAGGTACAATAGGTGCTGAAGAGCGGGAGAGGTTTGAGCAATGGTACCATTCGTTTGACGATACGAAGCTTGAAATTGATTCCGATGAAGGGGAGACCTTGATGAGAACCCGTCTTTATCGGCAAATCGAGGCGTCGGGAATGATAACCGATGATCGACGCCTAGCTAGCCGTGCGGTATGGTGGCGCTATTCTGCTGCCGCCGCTTTGTTGTTCACACTTTTTCTTTTTTATTGGAATCATCAGAATGCATTCAATGATCGCCCATGGATTACCCATATACGTGTTCATGCCGGAGCTACCATTAAGCAAGAGATTTTGCCCGATGGATCCATTATCTGGTTAAAACCCGGTGCCTCCCTCCATTACCTAAAAACTTTCGATACACGTAATGTGGAGTTGACGGGAGAGGCCCTGTTTGAAGTATCCAAAATAGCCGGTCGGCCCTTCAGCGTCCGGGTGGGAGATTATGTGGCTACCGTATTGGGCACAAGTTTCAATATCCGGCAATCGGACAACCAGAAGGATATGGAAGTGGTGGTGCTTACCGGAAAGGTAGCCGTCAGCAAACAACAGCGACAGTCGGAACATAAAACTCAAACAACAAAGACTACCACGGAAGTTGTGTTGATGTCCAGCCAACGGTTGAAGACCAGCGGTGGATTGAGACCGGATGCGGAGCCCGTGGAGACGCTTGATCTGCTGCAAGAAAATGAATATACACAAGGTACCGCCTATAACATGTGGTTTGATGATACGCCTTTTAAGGAAGTTGCACGCCGCATTTCGATGAAATTCGGTGTTACCGTGGAAGTGGAGGGAGATCGTTACAGCACGTGCCGGATCAGTGCAAACCTCAGCGATCAACCGCTTGAATACAGCATGGAGTTGGTAGCCGCCGCACTGGGGGCTCAATACAAGCAGGAAAAAAATAAAATCATACTGAAAGGAGGAGGCTGCCTATGATTTGATGGATACACCCTTATCAATCACAAGGAGTGAAACCAAGTTATGATATCCCAAAAAGAGTCCGGATTCTGGCTGCAACCGGAACCCGGACGGTGGTTCAATAAAATGTAGTACTTTATCTTGGGAACTGACAATTCCCAACCAAACCGAAACAAAAATATGAAAATCCAATTGTATGGAAAAGCCATACTGTGGCATATGATCCGTATTACTTTCTTTTATATGATTGCGTTGCTGTTAGGAGGAGGGCTGTTGTATGCCGATCCTGCTGATGCTCAGTCATTAAAGCGACGCATAGATCTTACGATCGAAAATAGACCGATTACACAAGTACTCCGTCAGATCGAGGAGCAAACAGATATCCGCTTTATTTATACCAATAATCTATTGGACGGAGCAGAAAATGTGACACTCGATGTGCAACGGCAACTAGCCTCTGATGTGTTGAACACGTTATTCGCTCCGCTCGCGATCCAATACGAGGAAAAGGACCGGGGGTATGTGGTACTAAAGAAACGTAGCGAAACGCAAGCGGTACTCGCTCTGCTATCGTCGTTATCGGCTAAAGCACCGAATCATAGTCTTGTAATCCAGCAGTCTGTAGTGACCGGCAAAGTGGTGTCCAACGTGGATGGTCAACCCCTGGAAGGAGTAACGGTGACCAACAAACGCACCGGATTGCATGCGGTTACCGATGGAAGTGGCGCTTACCGAATTACAGCGATAGCCAGTGACATATTGGTTTTTTCGTTTATTGGTTACAAGGAACGGGAGGAGGCAGCGAACCCCGACATGGTGATCCAATTGGAGGAAATGAGCACCGGCCTGGATGAGGTAGTTGTGGTGGCTTACGGAACAACCAAAAAGCGGGATCTGACAGGTTCGGTTTCCACGGTTGATTCGAAAGCGCTTACCAATCAGTCGAATTCAACGGTAAGTAGGGCATTGGAAGGGGCAGCGCCCGGTATTCAGGTGTCAGCTGTTGATGGCCAACCGGGAGTAGACATGGGAATCCGAGTTCGGGGTCTGGGATCCGCGAGCCAAAATACGTCTAACGCATTGGTCGTTATCGACGGTGTTCCAGCCCAGAACGACAACCCATTATCAACAATTAATCCAAAAGATATCGAGAATGTCACCATCTTAAAAGATGCGGCTTCTACCGCATTATACGGCTCACGTGGGGCAAACGGCGTGGTGTTGATTACGACAAAACGGGGGAATAAAGGCGTGCCGAGGATTTCCTTTGAAGGAAAAACAGGTGTGAACCAGGTCGGGCCGTATCAGTTCGACAAAATAGCCGATCCAAAGGACCTCTATGAGTTTGCCTGGCTTTCGATCTACAACTCGGTGCGATATGGAGTAGACGGATCGGGCATTTCCAAAGGATACACCACCAATGTCCAAAATCCCAACATGAGTCACCAAGATGCCGCTGAATTTGCCAGTGCGCATTTGTTCGATTACGTCGGATCAACCTCCAATTTCCAGCGGAACAACTTAGGCAATTGGATGCTTTATGACGTTCCCGGTGCGGTGTATACGCCTAAGGGCTCCGGAGCATCCGCGAGTTCCACGATGTCTGGAGCCTATCTGGTTAATCCCGATGGAAAGCTGAATCCGAATGCTAAACTGCTTTATGACGAAAATTACGACAAATACCTGCTTGAAAATAAATTGCGGCAGGAATATAACCTTTCTGCTTCCGGAGGCACCGATCGTGTAAATTATTTCTTCTCTGGAGGTTATTTGGAAGATCCATCTTATATTCGGGGATCTGCCTTTGAACGATATAACGCCAGGGCCAACGTAGATGCACAATTATTTGATTGGCTGAAAGTTGGTACGAATGTAGGTTTTGCGAACCGCACCACACAGTCGCCCGCAACACGTTTTGGAAGAAATCCGGGCAGCGCGGTAGCCAATGTTTTCCGGTTTATCAATGGGCAAAATCAGTTGACGCAGTTGTATGCACACGACCAATCGGGCAACGTAGTGATGGAAAACGGGACAAAAAAGGTACATGTACTGGCGGGCGACACCTATTCACCGCTTGGGCCTACATCGTCAGCGTTGTCTACGACCAATATCCTCACCGTATTGGATAACGATATGGATGTTCGGGTATCTGATGACTGGAATACAAGAACGTATGGTCAGATCAACTTCCTCAAAGATTTCACATTTACGGTGAATTTCTCGCTGGATAAGTACAACGAACGGAGAACTCGTTATTGGAACAGTGAGTCGGGGCAGGCCGCTGGTGTAGGTGCCTTTGGTAAAGTCTTTTCAACGGTAACCATTCTGAATACACAACAACTGCTTAATTACAACAAAGTGAGCGGTGCACATTCGGTAGAAGCCTTGTTGGGTCATGAGTACGATTCGTTCAATTTTGAAGGGTTGAATTACAATTCTTCTTACGGATTGATCGATAACTTCCCGAGTTTCGTCAATTTCGTTGGTCGATACAACGGCGGCACGTTTTCCAGCCCCGGCGGCTCATTGGATACACGTCGGATGGAAAGCTATTTCGGTCGCGTCAATTATATCTACGACGATCGGTATTACGCGCAGGCGTCGGTCAGAAGGGACGGCTCTTCCAAGTTTAAACTGAAAGACAAGCGTTGGGGAACGTTTTGGTCAGTTGGCGCAGGATGGCGTATCAATGGCGAAAGTTTCATGGAAGACACCCGTGGCTGGTTGGATATCCTCAAACTCCGGGCTAGCTACGGTGTGATTGGGAATCAGAATGGCATCGCCAACTATTCCGGATATCAGACATGGGGATACGGTGCTACGTATACAGAAACCACTAGTGGAACCGGCATTCCTGCGTCTTATACACTGACGCTGAATGGGTATGTAAATGATCAATTGACATGGGAAAATATCAATACGTTCGACGGCGGTATCGATTTCGGCCTTCTGGGTCGCGTACGCGGATCGGTTGATTTTTACAATCGCACGACGGAGAATGCGATCTGGAGCCAACCCATTGCTTATTCAAAGGGACAGTCATCCATTTCTACCAACTCGGCTAAGTTGAATAACCGTGGCTATGAAGTCGAGCTTTCGGTTGATATCATTCGTAACGCTGACTGGGGCTGGACCGTTTCAACCAACGGAACACATTATAAAACGGTATTGAAGGCCGTCCCGGATGGCGTGGGATCCGATGCATTGAATGGTAATTGGACCTCAGGAATCGATGGATGGTCGGCCGCAGGCACGGGATCCGTAGGCAACATTACCTATTTAAGAGGTATCGATAAGGACTATTTCAATATGTACCTTTACAAGTACGGAGGAGTGGATCAAGCGACCGGATTGCCCTTATTCTACCATCAGGTTACCCAAGCGGAGGCAAGTGCTGGCTTGTATCCCGACTACCAAGTGGGGGAGAGCTTCACGACAACCGACTATTCCCTTGCCAGTCGGTATGAAATGGGAAGTGCTTTGCCAGATTGGATTGGCGGATTCAGCACTACACTGCGTTACAAAAACTTCGATCTATACGGTGCCTTAGCCTATCAACTGGGCGGAAAGTTTTTGAGCACCGAGTATGCAAATAACCTGTATGTCAGTGAAAATCCAGGCAGTGCAATTTCTGCCGAGTTGATCGGAAACACCTGGACACCGGAAAATACATCGGCGAAATTTCCCATGCTTATGTATGGGAACACCTATGGAAACGGCTCAACCATTGGTAGCTGGATGTATACCGATATGGCAATGTTCAGCGCTTCGTATTTGAGTTTCAAGAATATCACCATTGGGTACACCTTTCCCGAAACGTGGTTGAGTAAGTATAAGGTAAAAAGGCTGAGAATTTTTGCGTCCGGAGACAACCTACTGATGTTTACTTCTCACTCCGGCATTGACCCCCGCCAATCATTGGTGGGTGGATGGGAAGTCGGCGCCTACTCATACCCGACCATGCGTACTTTTTCTGGCGGCATTAATTTGGAATTTTAAGACAAAACAAACATGAAAAAGATTTTGATATATCTGCTTGGGGGAATGGTTATGGTATCATGCAGCAAAAAACTGGACGTGGCGCCTCCCAATAATATCACAGATGAACAGATTCAGGAACTCTTAAGGAGCGGTGACGAAGAAACCATTGAATTGGTGTTAGGGGGGATGGCAAACAATATGCCTCGGATGGTTAATTTTAGTGGGATAAACGGTGTCGGTACCGCCGATGGAAGGTATCGGAGTGTGCAAGGACTGGATGTGATGCGTAACCTCGAAGGAAACGATATTGTATTTGCCGACCGGACCCTCAATATGTTCGGCTCGGATGAATACAACTTGCTCGATTTTACATCCGCGTCGTCGGATAAGAACTCCCCCTATTGGTTTTATGCATGGAGCGCGATCACGACGGCCAATAAAATGTTGAACTACCTGGACGATGCGACGGTAGGTAGCAACGGTAAATTGCAGGAGTTCAAAGCACGGGGGCTGGTTTTGCGGGCCTATGCATACAACTACTTGATGGAAAATTATCAAGTTGCATATTTGCAGGGAGGACAGGAAAAACTGGGCATGCCTTTGTATGATTTTTATTCCCCTGTTCAGGAAAGTAAAGCACGCGCAAGTGCCACTGAAACCTATGATTTTATTAAGAAAGATCTGACGGAAGCGATTCGGTTGCTGGAGGAAGCGGGCGTGGGGTACACAACAGAGCTTGCTGATTTTGATTTAGGTGTGGCGAAGTTTATTTTAGCTCGTGTCGCGCTATGGACCGGTGATTGGGCAACTGTCATCAGCCACTCGAATGATATTCTCACTCAATACCCGAATTTCATGGGCGAGTCTGTGTACGGCGGTAAAAACACAGGAACGAATAGCAATCCGGTACTGAGACCGGAGGAAAATGGATTCCTAAACAACGAGGTGAATCCCGAGGTCATCTTTGGCTTTCCGCTGGGCGAGGCGCTGACTGCGCATAATTCCTGGATGAATTGTTTTGCCGAAGGGTACGGCGGCTTGAGCCAAGGATTTCAACGGATCGATAATCGTCTCTATGACCTGATATCAAGCTCGGATTATCGCAAGGAGGGGTTCATGGCGGAATCGTGGGGTGATTATACCTATCCGACGAATGGTGACCAGCGCACCATACCTACTCTTACTAATCTGAAATTTGCCGCAACACATGGTTTGGGCAGCGACGACAAAAAAAATGTCGGAACCGTTACTTGTTATTATATGCGGTCATCGGAGGTGTTGTTGATGAAAGCCGAGGCACAGGCGCAAAGCGGAGATGGAGCAGGTGCAGAGGAGACGTTGGATGTTTTATTGGCTGCCCGGACAAAATCCGGATCATCAACATTGACCTGTGATAATTACCCCGCCATGGCTGGATTATCTGCATTGGAAAAGGTCCAGTTGCAATCGCGGATTGAGTTGTGGGGTGAAGGCGGGCGCGAATTCTACAACAACAAACGGTGGAACATCGAAGTAAACCGTGCCGCTTCCACGAATCACGTGGATAAATCTATATACCCCGTCTCCAAAATGACCCTGCAGATCCCATTGGACGAAATTATGTACAACGATAAAATGGTGCAGAATTGACGGATCCTATTCGCGACGGTCTCGTTTCGTAAGTTTTAGTAAGGAAGGGGGATCCAATCCCCCTTCCTGTTATAAAGCGCCCATTCTGTAAAAATGTGTAGTAAAATCGAATATGGATAGAAGATCTTTTTTAGTGACCAGCTCAGTACTTGGTTCATCGTTGTTATGGCTGAATCATAAGAATGCGAACGCCCTGACCGGCTTTTCCGCTGCCAAGCGGGATTTATTCCAGGTATTTCAGGAACCAGACAGCGGATACAGGCCGTTTGTGAGGTGGTGGTGGAATGGAAATAAGGTGGATAAGGCAGAAATACTCCGGGAGCTGAGGTTGCTGAAGGACGCGGGCATCGGAGGGGTTGAGATCAATCCGATTTCGTTTCCGGACCGTGCCGATGACATGGGAATCAAATCGCTCCGGTGGCTTAGCGACGAGTGGATTGATTTGGTGAAATATGCGGCAGAACAGGCGCGAGCACTGGGAATGACCGCAGATCTCATCGTCGGCTCGGGTTGGCCCTTCGGTTCGGAAGATCTCAAGGAAGAAGAGACGGCCCAAGTGGTACTTGTTTACGCCGAAGAAATTGAGGGCCCGACAACGTATCGGGCAAAACCTTTTCATTTTTTCAGTGCTGTGGACCCCGGTGTGACGGATAAAAATGCCTTGAGAAACCCGGAATTGCTGGCGTTGAAGCTGGCAAAAAATCCGATCGGGTCCTTGGATGACGTCACGGATCTATCCGACGAAATCGGAAAGCAGGAAATGGTTATTGATATTCCGGAAGGTAAACACGTATTGTATGCCCTGGTGAAATTCAATGCATTTGCGGCGGTCATAAACGGTGCGCCGGGTGCCGCCGGTTCCATTTTGAACCACATGGACCGGGAGGCGGTAAACAGGTATCTACATCGGATGTCGGATACCATGCAAAACCGAATTGGCCCATTGAAGAACTACCTCAGGGCACTGTTTACAGATAGCATGGAACTGGAGGGAAGCAATTGGACGGCAGATTTCGCCGCCGAATTTGAGAAGCGGTGTGGTTATGATCTGATGCCGTATCTGCCGTTTATTCTGTTTAAAGTAGGGCGACTGGGGGCAGTAGTTGATGAGAACTACGGAGCTAAAAAAACGGAAGCGTTCAACGAGTTGCTCAGTCGTGTGCGCTTCGATTATGAGTTTACCAAAGCCTGCATACTGAAGGAGCGATTTACAGATACCTACGTGGGGTGGTGCCGTGACCTCGGGGTCAAGTCGCGGGCCCAGGCATACGGACGCGGATTCTTTCCGCTGGAGAGCAGCCTGGAGTATGACATCCCGGAAGGAGAATCCTGGACAACGAACTACCTGAGACACAAATTGGGTGAAGAGATGTCCAATGAAGATTACCGGAGAGGACGGGGCTATACCATGATCGATAAGTACGTTTCTTCCGCTGCACATTTAAAGGGGAAGCGGGTGGTAAGCTGCGAAGAGATGACCAATACGTACCTGGTTTTCAATGCGACTTTGGAGTTGTTGAAGCGGGGATCAGACCAAGCCGTCATGGCGGGCATTACCCATTCGGTGTGGCACGGATTCAATTATTCGCCAAAAGAAGCGCCTTTTCCCGGGTGGATACAGTATGGGTCCTATTACAGCGAAAAAAATAATTGGTGGCCGTATTTCAACTACCTGAACGATTATAAGGCACGGCTATCATCGCAGCTGCAAAATGGCGATTATTTTGCCGACATGGCGATTCTGCCGGCAAACTATGACCTTTGGGCGAATCATGGCGTGCAAACGGATCCATTCCCCGAAAAACTAAATGTGCCCTACACCTCGTTATTATGGGAAGCGATCAATAAGAACGGTGGAAGTGCAGACTATCTAACTGAAATGGTATTGGGTGATTGTACCGTTTCCGATGGCAAGCTCTGTTACGGCAAACGGCAGTATGCTGTGCTTTTCCTGCCCGGTGTAACCAGCATGGCAGCGTCTTCGCTTGAAAAAATTTATCAATTTGTCCAAAGCGGTGGCCGGGTATTTTGCATAGACCGGTTGCCCGAAAAAGGACTGGGCTTGAAAGGACTAACCGACGAAGACACGGCCGTGAAGGAATGGGTGTCCAAACTCCAGGCTTTCTCTCAGCGTTTTGTGCTGCTTGACAAACCGGCTGATGGTGATTTTTTGACGTGGTATACGACGATATCGGTTACCCATGGATTGCCTTCTTACCTGAAAATCGAGGTTCCGGATAGTTATTTCATGCAGATCCGCTATCGTCGCGACGATGGCAGTGAGCTGTTCTTTTTTCAGAACGCCCACCGGTACAATTCGCATGTTACCAACGTCGTTTTTGCGGAAGCGATAGCCGGAAAAAGGACGTGCTGGGTATGGGATTTGGAGAAAGGAGAACGATATCGGGTAGAACTGAATCCCGATCGGTCTATCCAACTTGACCTGGGCCCCAGTGAATCGTTGATGTTGGTGTTTGATACCCATCGGAAGGGAGTGAAATGGAACCCCATTCCCATAACCGGCACCGAAATACAAACGTTGGACAACACGTGGGAAGTGGTGCTTCAACATCGTCAGGAATCGACCGAACGGACGATTGAACTCGACAAGCTTGTCGATTTTAAAGAGCGGGAGGACCTGGTCCATTTCTCAGGTACCGCCATTTACCGGAGGAAGGTCCGGATCAGCGATGCTGCAGCGTATGCCCTAAACTTGGGACGTGTAGAGGGAATTGCTGACGTTTATGTAAACGGAACGCAGGTAGGGGTAAAATGGTCGGGTCGCAGATTGTTTGATTTATCTGGCGTATTGAAGCGAGGCGATAACCTCTTGGAGATTCACGTGGTTACGACCATGGGTAATTACCTGAAAACGTTGACAGATAACGAAATTGCGCAATTCTGGGTCAATAGGAAAGGCCGGGAGCAGGAAATCCAATCCATGGGGATGATTGGGCCGGTAACGTTATATCAAATTTAAGTACGTAATTGATGAATAAATTATTTCTCGTTGTTTTTGTAGTGATTTCCCAATGGTGCCGTGCGCAGGATTTTGAGGCGGCCGAATTTGGTGTTTTGGCAGATGGACAGACATTGAACACGCGGTCTATTCAGGCGGCGATCGATCATGTCCATGAAAAAGGAGGTGGGAGGTTGGTATTTGGTGCCGGCAATTATGTGACGGGTACCATTTACCTGAAATCGAATGTCACCCTTCATCTGGAGGAAGGAGCCAGTTTGTTGGGGTCGAATAATCCGTTTGACTACGTCAAGGATCCATACGTGAACTGGCAGTCGATGATCTTTGCAATTAAACAGCAACATATCGGTATTACCGGTAAAGGAACGATCAACGGAAGAGGTTTTCAGACCGCTATCAATGCGGTACAGAATGTGCACCGGGGGATCGTTGAAGATGAACTGAAGCTGGATCGTGTACGCGAATGGAACAGGCCTGAAAACATCTATTTCCGCGAATGTGAGGACGTCACGATTCAGGACATTACGCTGAGGGATCCCGGCAGCTGGAACCAGACGTATGACCAGTGTGTCAACCTGCTCGTAGAACGGATCAAGGTAGATAGCAAGTCATATTGGAACAACGACGGAATAGACATTGTTGATTGCAGAAACGTCGTCATCAGGGACAGTTATTTTGATGCGGCCGACGATGCGATCTGTTTCAAATCCCACGATGCCAACGCCTTTTGTGACAACATCCTGGTCGAAAATTGCGTGGCACGTTCAAGCGCAAGTGCACTCAAGTTCGGAACCGTTTCCCGGGGTGGATTCAAGAATTTCGTTGTCCGCAACCTGACCGTTTACGATACGTATCGCTCGGCCATCACCTTTGCAGCGGTCGACGGAGGCTTTGTCGAAAACATTTTGGTTGACGGTGTGCGTTCAATCAACACCGGCAACGTGATTTTTCTTCGCATTGGCGACCGTTGGAGCAAAGGGAAGAAGCCCTATATGAAGGACATTACCATCAAGAATGTGTATGCGGAAGTGCCCCTCGAGAAGCCGGATGCCGGCTATAATTACGAAGGGCCCATCGAGGATCTGCCGCGGAATATTTCTCCTGCAAGTATCGTAGGACTACCTCAATACAAAATAGAAAACGTGCGGATGGAGAACATTGAAATTGTTTACCCGGGCGGTGGCAATCCGCTGTATGCCTATCGGGGCATTACCGCGGCCGACCTGGACAGCATCCCCGAAATGGCCGATAAGTACCCTGAATTTTCGCAGTTTAAGGAATTGCCGGCCTGGGGATTTTATATCCGGCACGCAAAAAATATCGACTTTAAGAATGTGACTTTCAAAGCGGCCCGTAAAGACTACAGACCTGCGATCGTGACCGACGATTTAACCGGCGGAACGTGGACCGACGTGCGTTTCGAGGAGCCGCAGTCCGAAGAGAAGAAACAGTATATTTTCCATAACTCCCAAAACGTTAATGTTGATTAAGCCCGATGCTATGAAGAGAATTGCCTATTTATCGTTGTTTTTTCTGATGGGAGCCAACGTACAAGCAAATGAGTACAATGCTTCGCTTTTCGGCTGCAAGTCGGATGGAGTTACCAACAACACCAGTTCCATCCAGTATGCCATTGATTTTATTGCGAACGAAGGGGGCGGTACCCTGCATTTTTACGTGGGCAGATACCTCACCGGTTCGTTTGAACTGAAATCCAATGTGACCATCGAATTGCACGAGGGTGCGGTACTTTTGGCCAGTCCGAATGTGTATGATTACCTGGATTATTCGGGTAGCCGGGCATTGATTTATGCCAATGGCCAATCGAATATCAAGATACAGGGGAAGGGGGTCATCCAGGGACAGGTGCCGCTGTTTACCGCGAATATGGAAACGCTGGTGTCGAAAGGCATTATGGGAAGGGATAGTAAGCAGTTACTGCCCGATCTGATACGGATGGAGAACTCCAAGCAGGTATCGGTGGATGGAATCATGCTGCTGAACGGCCTGGAAAACGTTCAATCTTACGTGGGATGTACGCAATTAACACTTTCCAATCAGATCATCAAAAGCAACGTCTATGAAAGCAGCACGGGGATTTTCCTGTCTTCCTGCTCGGGGGTGGAGCTGCGCGCGCTGTATGTCGATGCATCGGGCAAAGCGTTGCGTGAAGTGGGAAAAAATGAAATCCGCATTCAGGAAAATTGCGTGACACCTAATGGAAAAAAGCTATAAAATGAACACAAAGATGCCAACAAAACGATATATACTCAGTTTCATTTTTTTCCTGTTGATTTCTCCGGTTTTTTCAACCGAATACAATGCCTCTTTTTTCGGCATTAAATCCAATGGAACCACGCTGAACACGACCTCGATACAAAAGGCGGTCAATTTCATCAGTGAACAGGGTGGGGGTACGTTGAAATTTTATGTCGGCCGGTACCTAACGGGCACCATCGTGCTGAAACCCAATGTAACCATTCACTTGGAGGAAGGAGCCGTATTAGTCGGATCCACCAATATTTACGACTACAACATTGATACACCCAATTGTGCGCTGATTTATGGAAAAGGGGTCGACAACATCGCCATCAAAGGGAAAGGTGTGATTGACGGGCAGGGCAGGGAGGTGGCTTACCATTTGATGGATCAGATACATAATGGAATCCTCGCCGATCCGCTGGATTACGACCGTCCCCGGAACAGACGTCCGAAGGCGATCTATCTGCGGGAGTGTAGTAACGTACGGATTGAGGGTATTACCATCCGGAATGCAGCAGACTGGGTGCAGACGTACGACCAATGCGAAGACATGGTGGTGGATGGCATTACGGTAGATAGCAAAGAATTCTGGAATAACGACGGAATCGATATCGTAGATTGCAAGAATTTCAAGCTATTGAATTCATTCATCGATTCGGCGGACGACGCAATTTGCCTGAAGTCGCACGATGCTTCCAAACGCTGTGAAAACGTGGAAATCCGAAATTGTGTGGCCCGGTCGAGCGCAAACGGAATCAAGTTCGGTACCGTATCGGCGGGCGGGTACAAAAATATCCGGATCATCAACAACAAGGTCTATGACACGTTCCGTTCGGCCTTTACCATCGCTACACCCGATGGAGGGATGGTAGAGGATATATTGGTAGATAGCCTTCATGCGTACAATACCGGCAACCCGTTGTATCTGCGCATTGGTGCCCGGTGGAATAACGGAAGACAAGGCACCATCAACCAGGTGGTGATCCAGAATATGTATGTAGAAGTGGCGGCTGAGAAGCCGGATGCCGGCTATTCCTATGAAGGACCTATCGAAGACAATCCGCGGAATATATCACCATCCGGCATTGTCGGGCTGGAAGGCCAGCCGATCCGCAATGTTACCCTTCGGAATCTAGAGTTTGTCTATCCGGGTGGAGGGAATCCGAATTATGCGTATCGGGGAACCACCCAAGAAGAATTGGCCGCTATTCCGGAAATGGCGGATGCTTATCCCGAGTTTTCCCAATTCAAGGAGCTTCCCGCGTGGGGTTTCTATATCCGCCATGTGGAAGGGATTATTTTTGACAACGTTAAGCTGCGAGCAAAAGCCAACGAGTATCGGCCTGCCTTAGTATTGGATGATGTAAACGGCTACGATGTGTCTGGGTTGACCGTGGAAGAGGGAACGAATAAAAGGAAAAAACAGATCTTTGTACAAAATTCAAAGAAATGACGCGAATTTCAATCTTAATTGCGGGCGTGGTGGTCACTTGCGGCGCGGTGAATGCACAGAAGCGGCCGGTAGACTATGTCAACCCTTTGATCGGTACCGCGCGGATGGGCCATACCTTTCCCGGGGCAACCGTGCCTTTCGGGTCGGTACAGCTGAGTCCCGAAACGGATACGTTGTCGTATGAAGTGGATGGCGCATATAACAAAGATGTGTATCGGTATTGTGCAGGCTATCAATATGAGGACAAAAGTATCGTTGGATTCAGTCATACCCATTTCAGCGGTACCGGGCACTCAGACCTGGGAGACTTTTTGATCATGCCCACCGTGGGTGAACTCAAGCTGAATCCCGGTACAGCAGACGATACGCAATCTGGATACCGCAGTAAATTCTCGCATGACCGTGAGGTTTCCGAGGCAAACTATTACAAGGTGATGCTGGACGATTATAACATCACTGCCGAGCTGACCACGTCTGAGCGGGTGGGTTTTCACCGCTACACCTTTCCCAAAACGGCCGATGCACATGTTGTATTCGATCTCAAAGCGGGCATTTACAATTACGATGGTAAAAATGTCTGGACCTTTGTTCGGGTGGTAAATGATACCTTGATTACCGGATACCGGCAGACAAGCGGCTGGGCACGCACGCGTACCGTATATTTCGCGATGACATTTTCCAAACCGTTTACAAGCTACGGACGGAAAAGCTACGACAAACCGCAGGCATACAAAGGCTTTTGGCGGAAGTTTAATCAAGAGAAAAACTTTGCCGACTTAGCAGGAAGAGACCTGACGATGTATTTTGATTTCGACACGCGCGAAGACGATGAGGTGCTGGTTAAACTTGCCCTCTCGCCGGTAAGTCAGCAGAATGCCCTGGCCAATTTAAACCATGAGATTCCGCACTGGAATTTCGATTCGGTGAAAGCTGCCGGACAAGATTGGTGGAACAACGAGTTATCCAAGATCGACATCGAAACGATATCGGAAGATGATAAGGTCAACTTCTATACATCGATGTATCATACGTTCCTGGGACCAACCGTCTACATGGATGCAAATGGACAATACCGGGGACTCGATCAGGAAAACCATGTGGCAGACGGTTTTGTCAATTATACCACATTTTCCCTGTGGGATACCTTCCGCGCATTGCATCCCTATTTCAATATCGTGCAACCCCGCCGCAATGCCGATATGGTTACTTCCATGCTGGCGCATTACGATCAGAGTGTATTGAATATGCTCCCGATCTGGTCGCATTATGCAAACGATAACTGGTGCATGAGTGGATACCACGCCGTTTCGGTCATCGCTGATGCAATTGTGAAAGGTGTATATACCGGAGATGCAGAAAAGGCGCTGGAGGCGTGCATCGCCACGTCAAACCGAGTGGATTACGAAGGAATCGGCGAGTACATCCATAAGGGATATATCCCGGCAGACCTCAATAGTACCTCGGTGTCTTCAACACTCGAATATGCGTATGACGATTGGTGCATTGCACAGATCGCGAAGAAACTGGGAAAAGAAGAAGTCTATCAGGAGTATATGGAGCGGGCAGGAAATTGGAAAAACGTATTTGACGAGCGCATCGGTTTCATGCGGCCGAAAAACTCCGATGGAGAATTTGTAAAAGATTTTGATGTGCTGGACACGCACGGACAGGGATTTATCGAGGGAAATTCATGGAATTACAGCCTCTTTATCCCGCACGATCCCAACGCATTGATCACGCTGCACGGAGGTAAGGAAAAATTTGCGGGGTATCTGGACAGCCTGTTTACGATGGAGCTGCCCGATAAGTATTTCGAAAATACCGAAGATATCTCGCGGGATGGGATCATTGGCAATTATGTACACGGCAATGAACCTTCACACCATGTCGCATACCTATACAATTATGTCGGGCAACCTTGGAAGACGCAGAAACAGGTGCGGTATATCCTGAATGAAATGTATCAAGCCCGGCCTGACGGCCTCGGTGGCAACGACGACTGCGGACAGATGAGTGCCTGGTATATTTTCGGCGCACTGGGATTTTACCCGATTTCACCTGGAGCGTTAACGTACGATTTGGGAAGCCCCTTGATCAAACGTGCGGAGCTGAACCTGGAAAACGGCAACACGTTTACTGTTGTGGCCACGAACCAGTCGCCTGACCACGTATATGTTTCCAGGGTGTTATTAAACGGTACCCCCTTGAAACGGCATTATATCACGCATAAAGAGATCATGGGCGGAGGAATATTGGAATTTGTGATGAGCAAAAAGCCGAACAAAAAGTGAAGATCGCTGTTTTGAAGATCGCTATGTTAGCGATCGCCTTTTTGATCGTGCAGGAAAGCTATGGGCAGTTCCATCCAGGCAATGGCCCTTCCCGGGAAATTTATGTGGCACCGGATGGCAATGATCACGATAAAGGGCAATTTGATGAGCCGTTTGCGACGCTGCAGGCCGCGGTGGACTATTCGCGGATATTGAGAAACAACATTGCCGACGGCATCCCTCTTTCCATTGTGCTGCGGGAGGGCATCTACCGCATGGATGAAACGATCTATCTGGATAGCCGCGATCATTTGTTGACCATCCAGGCCTATGAAGGCGAGCATGTAGTGATAAGCGGTAGCCACAGCGTACCCCTTGACGTAATTGCGTATCGCGATGGTGTATATCAAGCTGATTTAAAAAAGGTCGGTATTACGGATTACGGCAACATCCGAAAAGTAGGCTTCGGTCGACCATATGGCCCTTCGTGGGGAGAGGTATTTGTCAATCAAAAAGCATTTCAGTTAGCACGATACCCCAACCGAGGGATGGTGCCCATTGAAGAGGTGCTGGAAACGGGATCTTTGCCCAGAATCGGGGATTATTCGGACCGAGGAGGTGTAATGCGGTATACGGAACCACGGATTGATAAATGGGCTCATGAGCCCGACCAGTGGATCGGTGGTTATTTCATGTGGGGTTATGCGGATGATATGATTCCGGTAGCGAAAATCGACCCTACTGAAAAGACAATCAAAGCAGGGGCAGCTACAATGTATGGGTTTGCCGATCAAGAGGCCTATCGTACCTGGTACGGCATAAACCTGAGATCGGAGTTGGATTCCGTATATGAGTACTATGTCGACCGTGAAAAAGGTATGTTGTACTTCATCTCCGACGAAAAGCCCCATTCTGTCGAATTTTCCATGCTGGAGTCGCCATTTTTTGATGTTGCTGACACCAAGTGGTTGACCCTACGCGGGATTACATTTGAAAATGCACGTGGTATTGGCATTACAACCACGAACACACACCGTCTGCTCATCGAAGGATGTGTTTTTCAGCGCTTAGGTAGTTTGGGCGTCAGCATGGGACTGGGTGTGACGCCTTTTGAAAATTTCAGGGAGAAAGATGGAGATGTAGCAGCCAGGGGCATTGTAGGTAGTTTGCCGCAATACTTATATAACAATACAATTTTCGACAGAAAGAGCGGAAATTGGAATACGGTGCGGCATTGTATTTTCAGGCATTTGGGTAGCGGCGGCATTTCACTTGGTGGCGGCGACCGCCTCACATTGGAGAAAGGCAATAACCGGGTGGAAAGCTGTGTGTTTCTTGATAACAACCGAATAGAGAAATCCTATCGCCCGGCGGTTCATTTAAGTGGCGTGGGGAATGTGGTGGCAAATTGTGAGATATTTGATACCCCAGGGGTGGCGATGTGGCTTCATGGCAATGACCACGTTATTGAATATAATTACATACACGATATTGCAACGGAGGTCAACGACCTCGGTGCCATTTATTATGGGCGGGATCCTTCGGAGCGCGGGATTGTTGTTCGGTATAATGTGATAGCCAACATACCCGATAAATTTTTGACTGTGGGTATTTACCACGACGATGGTGCCTGCGGGTTGACAGCCTATTCCAATATCTTGATTCATGCCGGACAGCGGAGTGTGCTCATGGGAGGTGGATCTGACAACAAGTATTATAATAATCTGTTTATCGGGCGTGAAGCGGGGGTATTTATTGACGACCGGCTGCGAACGTGGGCGAAACACCTGACGATTCCGGACAGTGGCTTGTATGCAAAGCGCCTTCGTGCGGTCAACTATACCGGTCTGGTTTATAGCCTGGCTTATCCCACGTTAGTCGACTATCTCAGTACGGTACCCATGCCAACAAACAATCTGTTTAACCGCAACGTGTTCATCAACTTCAAGGAACCCGTATATGCGAAGGGCAAAAGTATGGGGTGGCGCAAAACAGCCTTGGGATTTAGTCAGAACAACGTGATTAAGAACGATGAAAACGTCTTGTCCGTTCTCGGTTCATCTGGTTTGCCCGGCGTTCTTGCGGATTTTGCAGATATATTGGATCCCATTCCGGTGGAGTTGATCGGTGTAAAGCCATCGTCTTACATCAACACTAAAAGGTCACAATTGGGTATTCAGGAGGTGGATCGGTGAGCTGATGGTCACGCATCTGTTTAAATATACTCGTTTACTTGTTTATTTCGCTGGTCGTCCAATTGTTTATTTAGGTTGAGGGCCGCGCTGATCAAGCCAAGGTGGGTAAAAGCCTGCGGGAAATTGCCCAGATGGTCTCCCTGTATACCCAGCATTTCAGCGTAGAGACCGACGTGATTGGCGTAGCCCAGCATCTTTTCAAAATAGTGCCTCGCTTTCTGCAGTTTTCCTGCGCGCGAAAGACACTCCACGTACCAGAAGGTGCACATCGAAAATGTACCCTCGGCGCCCGAAAGCCCGTCAAAATCTTCATTTGGCCGATAACGATAGACCAGGAAATCAGACACAAGTTGCTCCTCAATGCGGTTTAGCGTGGCGAGCCACTGGGGGTCTTTCGCTCCAATAAAGTGTACTTTGGGCATCAGCAGTGTAGCCGCATCGACGGTTGTGGCCCCCAGAAACTGGACAAACGTATTCAGCGCTTTGTCCCAGAACTGCTGGTGGATTTCGTTAAAAATGCGGTCGCGCTCCGCAAACCATTCCTCCGGCAATGGATAGGAATGTTTCAGTCCTATTTTGATGGCCCGGTCAAATGCCACCCAACACATCATCCGGGAGTATAAAAATTTCTTTTTTCCGCCACGTACCTCCCAGATTCCCTCGTCACTGATGTGCCAATTTTTGCTGAGCCAGTCGACATGCCGGCTCAGGTCCTTCCAGAATTGATAGGAAATGGATTCGACGTTTTTGTCGTATAAGTATACCGAATCCATCAGCTCACCGTAGATATCCAGCTGGATCTGCTCGTAGGCACCGTTTCCAATCCGGACGGGTTTAGAACCCCGGTATCCCTCCAGGTGGGTGAGTTCGCTTTCGCTAAGTTCTTTTCTGCCATCGAGCGTATACATCAACGTGAGGTATTCGTTGGTTTTGGATATATCGATGCATTGTTTTTCTACCCAGGCAATAAAGTCTCGGGCTTCCTTTTTGTAACCCAGGTTGATGAATGCATAGACGGTAAATGAGGCATCCCGGATCCACGTATACCGGTAGTCCCAGTTGCGGACGCCTCCAATTTCCTCCGGGAGGCCAAAGGTGGGCGCTGCCACGATGGATCCGTATTTAAAGGAGGTCATCAGCTTAAGGCAAAGTGCAGACCGGTTTACGGTTTCCATCCACCTGCCCCGATACGTACATCTCGCTATCCAATCCTTCCAGTAATTGATGGTATCAAACAAACTTTTCGTGATGAAATCCTCTAGGTTGCTGCTGGATGCCTCCGTCCGGTTTACCTGCTCCAATATGAAATCAGCCGTTTGCCCTTTTTTAAGATGAAATTCCGCAGATGCATCCCGTCCCGTTAGCCGCAGCTCGACATTGCTTTTCAAACTTAAAACGGTTTCGTCAGGCCCTTCGCTGATAAAGCGTATTTCATGCGCATTGATCGTTTCGGTCCGGTGGGTGGCGCGGGCATAGTCGAATCTGGGCGAGCAGTGCATAGCCATGTCAAATTCGCCCTGGATACAGGTAACACGTCGCACCAGCTCTTTGCCACCGTAAAGCTCTTCGACAGGCATAAAATCAGTCAGCTCCGCAACGCCATGTCGGGCTAGGAAGCGTGTCAGCAGCACGTTGGTGTCTGGGAGATAAAGCTGTTTGTATTTAATATCTTCGGTTACGGGAGCAATGGAGAAATGGCCGCCTTTTTCTTTGTCCAAAAGTGCAGCAAAAATACTTGGCGAGTCGAAATCGGGAAAACACATGAAATCAATGGAGCCATTAAGACCAACAAGGGCAACGGTGTTTAAATCTCCAATGAGTGCATAGTTCTCAATGGGTTGATAGTTGAACGGCATTTAATCTGGTGTTTTGCCTGTTCAACAAACGGGCGTGGAAATAGTTTGAAGTTAGTATTATGTAAGGTTACTCCCGCACGACCTCTTTAAAGAGGTTTTGCAGCTCTTTGGCATCTTTTGGTTTCAATTTGCCCCCCAATACGAGTCGGAGTTCCCGGCGTTGGAGGGCTTCGTTGTATAATTTTTTTTCTTCATCGGTTTCCGGTATCAGTTGAGGAACGGCAATGGTCCGGCCATTTTGGTCGATGGCGACAAAGGTGTAAAACGCCTCGTTGGACCGCACTTTGGTACCTGAAGGTATGTTTTGCGCCCATACTACCAACCGTACTTCTACCGATGTATTGAATGCCCGTGTTACCTGTGCTTCAATGCTGATGACGTCACCCAATTTTATGGGATGCCGGAAGGATACGTTATCTACTGAAGCAGTCACCACGATCCGATTGCAATGCTTTTGGGCCGATATCGCTGCGGCGATGTCCATCCAGTGAAGCAACCGCCCACCCATGAGGTTGTTTAGCGTATTGGTGTCATTAGGGAGCACGAGCTCATTCATGATGGTATACGATTCGCGGGCAAACTTTTGAGTCATGCTGCAAAGATGGGATTATTTTTTGGGTTTTCTCGCAAAGGCGCCAAGCGCAGCGGGCGCCTTCGCGCCGGATAATTATCGCGTTTGAAGCTGCTGGTCTACCAGCGCCAATCCTTCCCGAAAGCTATGCGGGGTATAACCCAGTACCGAGCGTGCTTTGTCGAGGATAAAACCTGTGCGGGCTGGCCGTGGCGCTGCCTGGCTGAGTGTGGAAGAGCTCACTTCGCGGATAAGCGATTTATCCAATCCCCAAAAGTCGGCTACGGCGGCTACCAATTCGTCAATGGCGAAGAAATCTTCCCCTGAAATATGGAAAATCCCTTCGGCTTTTTGCTTGGCGGCCAGCAGGCATGCTTGTGCCAGATCTTCTGCAAACGTCGGCATGCGCCATTGGTCATTTACCACGTTAAGCGGTTGTCCTTTTTCCAATGCGCCTTTGGCCCAAAGAACGATGTTACTCCGACTCATATCGGCTACAACGCCATAGACGAGGATGGTGCGCAGAATCGCCCATTTGCAGGTGGATTGCTGAATGATTTTTTCAGCATCCCATTTACTTTGGCCGTATAAGCTCAGCGGATTGGGGACCGCATCTTCGGCATACGGTCCGGCTTTGCCATCGAAAATAAAGTCGGTGGATAGGTGGACCAGGTGGATGCCGTATGTTTCACATAGCTCAACGAGCGATGCTACGGCTTCAACGTTTAGCTTCCGGCATCCTTCGGGATCGTGTTCACACGCGTCTACGTTGGTCATCGCCGCTGTATTGATCAGTACATCGGGCCGGAGTTCCGTTATGGTGTCGTGTAGCTGTTGATTGTCGAGAATATCCAGGTCGACGTAGCGATACCCATCTTTGATAGGATGCCGGTTTTCGCCGCGCGACGTAGCGATCAATTCAATGGTTTTATCCGCCAATGCTAAGTTGGTAATCTTTTGGCCCAACAGGCCATTGCTGCCGGTAACGAGGATTTTGTTCATACATCGGCAAAGATAAGCATACCGATCTTTTCTATCAGCACAGTACAGGTTGCTTTTTTTTTGCGAATCTCTACCTTTGGTACCCAACGGGTCGGATTGCCGTATTTTGCCAATATTAAAAACCTTAAAACGAAGAGACAATCATGAGAGAACTTGCTTGCACTGCGTTCATGCTCTTGTTGGGACTGTTGGTTGGTGTTCACTGTGTTGGCCAGCCTAGGAAATCTGGAGAAGTTTTGTTTGAGAAACATGTCCGCTGCGATACGCTTGTTTCGGAAAGAGTAATCAGGTTGATGACAATTCAGGCGTTGGTTTACAGGTTATTGTTGAGGACGTGGACGCCGATGGACTGCCGGATATCGTGGTTTCTAATAAAAAGGGTGTGTTTTTTACCGGGCAAGTGGCGCGTAAGTAGACTGTAAATAGCTATCTTTGGTAACCAAATGTTAGCTTGCTTAGCGGCATATGCCATTTTATGAACCTGCTTATGCATTTTTATACGGAAAAGGCGGACGAAGACTTGCTCACCTTGCTAAGATGCGATGATGCGCTTGCTTTCGAGGAATTGTATAACCGGTATTGGAAGCGGCTTTTTATTATAGCTGCTAATCGAACGGTTCATCCAGAAGATGCGGAAGAGATTGTACAGGATATATTTACAGCATTATGGCACCGTCGGCATTCTTTAACCATCACCTCCGAGCTCGCTCACTACTTGGCTGTATCTGTAAAATATCGCGTCATCAAAATATTGGATAAGTATCACAACCAGCAACGCTATGTTGATTCATTGGTGCGAAAAGACGAAGTGGATGATTCCACACAGGAATGGCTGGCTTTTGATGAGTTGCGTGAAGAACTTGCCCATTACGTAAAGCAGTTGCCTACAAAATGTCAGCTGGTATTTAAAATGAGTCGAGAGGAAGGTTATTCCCAAAAGGAAATTTCAGAAACCCTACAGATTTCTGAAAAAACGGTAGAAGCACATTTGGGAAAAGCATTTAAAATACTCCGTTCTAAGTTGGCGAGTTTTATGCTGCTGCTGCTTTAACTATCCGCTGGAAATTCCTGTCTGAATTTTTTATCTAAACTACTTATTTTTTTTATCCGACTAAGGGATTGGTTCTATCCACGGTACCTATAAATAGATACCCTGTTATGACCAATTACAAACGACACGAAGAACTGGCTTCAAAATGGCTGAATGGCACTATTAGCGATGCCGAGAAGTTGGAATTTGCGGCATGGTATGAGGCACATCCCGATAATCGGTTCGAATTACCTGCATCGTTTGCGTCTGACGAAGAAGAGCTCAGAAAGCGGATCCTAGCGAAGATCACGACGCATATGGATTTGAGTAAATCTCGTCGGATAAAATTGCGATATTATTGGATGGCCGGCATTGCCGCTATATTGTTGTTGTCGGTCTCCCTAGGTGTCTATCGATGGAACAGTAGCATAGAGAAACGAGCAGATAAACAACTGTCCTTGAAAGATGTGATGCCTGGGGGCAACCGGGCAACACTGAAATTGGCAGATGGGCGTGTCATCGATTTAAGTGCCAATCAACCGGGCATTATTGTAGGAGATGAGATTTCCTATTCCGATGGTAGTACAGTGTTTGACGGTACTGTGTCGGAGGGAACGTTACAACTCACTACGCCGAAAGGAGGACAATATCAACTTATGTTGCCCGATGGCTCCAAAATATGGCTGAACTCAGCTTCTTCTTTACAATACCCAGAAAGATTCGATGGCGATTTGCGGGAAGTAGAGCTGCTAGCTGGCGAGGCTTATTTTGAAATCGCTCGGCAAAAGAATCGTGAAACTGGAAAAATAATACCTTTTCGGGTGAAAACCGAAGACCAGACAATAGAGGTGCTTGGGACCGAATTCAATGTGAACGCATACAAAGATGAAAATGATATCAAGACGACTCTTTTGGGAGGATCGGTCCGTGTTGTTGGCAACCGGAATTCGTCGGCCGTACAGATTTTGAACCCAGGAGAACAGGCTATATTAAGGAAGGACCATTTTGCTGTTCAAAAAGTGAATGCCGAAGAATTTGTTGCTTGGAAAGATGGTTTCTTCTATTTTAATGACGCAGATGTTCATGAGGTGATGAGGCAATTTGAGAGATGGTATGACATAGAAGTTCAATACGAAAGGAGTTTCTCGGATGATTTGTTCGTAGGAAAGATACCTCGAAATGTCAGCTTGTCGATTGCTTTGGAAGTATTGAAAAACGCAGGGATAAATTTTGAACTAAAAGATGAACATCACTTGATCGTGAAACCACGGGAATAATAACAGGTTATTTATTTTTTAAACGAATATTATATGGAAAGAAGTAATAGGTAATTTATTGGATAGGTTTACGGCACAAAATGGCCGGCAGTGCTCGCAACACTTCCGGCCAATGAGTCTGGGTAAACCGACATCAAATTAATTCTTGGAATAGTATAATTGATTGACAAACCCAAACCATACAAATGTATGTATTTAGAACGAATATTCTATTTTTTACCACGTATAAACCGACGCATTATGATGCGCGTGAATTTCATCGTTGCATTGCACATCCTAGGTTATGTCCAACTTTCCGCTCATGTGTTTGGACAACGTATTACGTTACATGAACGCGCTGTTACCTTGGAATATGTATTGAAAGAAATCGAAAAGCAGAGCAATTACACGTTTTTCTACAACAAGAAGGAATTCGTCGACTTCGGTCCCGTTACTGTTTCCGTGAAAAATCACCCGATACATGATGCCTTGGAGAAAGTGTTCGGCGATAAACCTTATGTATTCAATGTGACTGGCAACGTAGTCGTTTTACGAAGGACAAAGGAAACCAAGGATGAAGAAAAGCCGATGTTACGGAAACCGGAAACCAATCAGCGCGACATCCGCGGAAAAGTAGTCGATTCGCTTGGAAACCCGCTTGAAGGAGTGTCTGTCTTGGTAAAAGGAACGTCCCGCGGATCGGCGACTGACAGTGACGGTCGGTATTACATCCTAGCTCAAACAGGTGAAGTGTTAACCTTCCGAAACGTAGGTTTTTTGGTGCAAGAAGTTGTAATAAGTGAAGGCCAAATGTCGGTGGATGTTATCCTTCACCCGGAATTTTCTGACCTAGATGAAGTAGTCGTAGTGGGCTATGGGACGCAGCGGAAAGCCGATATTACAGGGTCTGTTGCTACCGTCTCTGAAAATGTGATACAAAGCAGGCCGGTTAGTTCGTTTCAGGATGCCCTGCAGGGGAGAGCTAGTGGTGTCCAGGTGAGGCAGGGCGGTGGCGACCTCAGCGGAAAGTTCTCCATTTCTATTCGGGGTATCGGCTCCGTAACCGGAAGCAACGACCCCTTGATTGTAGTTGATAATGTACCGCTGTTCAGTGCTGATTTCTCGACAATAAATCCGAAGGACATCGTTTCAATCGACATCTTGAAAGATGCTTCCGCAACCGCCATATACGGATCTAGGGCCGCTAACGGTGTCATTATCATCACGACCAGAAAAGGTCAGGCAGGTGGGAGCCAGTTTGTTTTTAATACAGATATCGGTGTCGAAAACATCACGCGAATGTACGACGTGATGAGTACAGAACAACAGCGGTTACTGTTCGTGGAGGCTTTTAAGAACTCCGGTAGGGATATATCCGTATACGAGGATCTTGCGCATCCCGCGTGGCAGGTCGACACAGATTGGCAGGATCTAGGCACCCAAACGGGGTCAAGACAAAACTACAATCTAGGATTCAGTGGCGGTACGGAAAAAACTCAATATGCGGGATCTGCCTCGTATTTGGACAGAACAGGTACGCTGATTAATTCCAATTTGAAATCTTGGTCGCTCAGGGTTAACCTCAATTCTAAGATCAATGACTGGCTTCGACTTTCTACAAATCTTACCGGAAGTCACCAACGGCAAAACGTGCTGAACAACGATTCTTGGGGCTCGGAAGGCTTCCGTAGCTTGGTATACCAACATTCGTTTACCGAACCTTATGATGAAGCCGGTAACTTGACCGCAATTAATACCACCGCCGCCCCGTATTTCGGGGCTAACGAAAATCCGCTTATTAATGTCCTGCTGCCGACACGAAACGACAACGTGACGCGAATTCTCGGTAATACAAAAATAGATATTGATGTGGCCAAGGGATTAGTTATTTCGGGTAACATCGGCGGAGATATTGTACTTGGCGATAACTACGTTTATTTGCCGGTTTATCAAATCGGTTTGTTTAGCCGGGACGAAGGAAGTGTGACGGTGCCTAATAATCAACAAATTAATTGGATATCCGATTTGACGCTCAACTACGAGCAAAAAACCGGTCGGCACAATTTCAAAGGCTTGTTAGGCTTTTCCGCGCAGCAGTTTCTGACCAAAAATAACAGCGTAACGGGAACCGGAACTATTGACAATGCCTTAGACCAACTGTCCAACCAGACCAATTTCAATGCGACTGGTTCCGAAGTTCGCGCTGGGTTAGTTTCGACATTCGTTAGATTCAATTACGACTACGGCGGTAAGTACCTGCTTACTGCGACCGTGCGTAGGGACGGGTCTTCCAAATTCGGCGCCGATCGGCGGTACGGCATTTTCCCGTCGGGCTCCGTCGCATGGCGCATTTCTCAGGAAGATTTCCTAAAAGACGCTCCGTTTATCAATGACCTGAAACTTCGGGTAAGCTATGGCCTGACCGGTAATCAGAATATTGGTGATTTTGCATTTATTACCCGCGCAGGAGCTGCACCGTACGTCTTTGGAAACAGTGTCGTAGTAGGTAATGTGCCTCAAAATATAGGAAACCCCAACCTGCAATGGGAAGCAAATAAGCAGCTAGACGCGGGTATCGACGTTTCCGTGCTTGATGGAAGGTTTCATGCAACGGTGGACTATTATCATAAGCAGTCCGAAGATTTGTTGGTATCGACACCCATACCACTTACATCGGGCGTGAGGCAGGATCCGATCATCAATCAGGGATCGGTCAAGAATACAGGTGTCGAGCTCGCATTGGGGGGCAACGTGCTTACAGGAACGGTCTCGTGGGCATCCGAATTTAATATCTCCTTTAATAAAAACCGAGTGATTGATATCGGCAATAATTCGATCGGGCAACCCCTGGAAATCCCAGGTGAAAGTATCCCGCTCTCTAATCAGCCGACCAATCTGACCCGCGCAGGAAATTCGGCTGCTGCATTCTATATGTATCAGTACATCGGTGTATGGCAATTGGGAGAAGAAGAAGAGGCTGATCGGTGGTCTGACGCCGTTCCCGGAGACCCCCGCTATGCCGATCTGAACGGAAATGGTGTGTTTGACGTTGGAGACAAAACGTTCGTGGGAACTCCGCATCCTAGGTTTTTCGGCGGGTTCAACAATACCTTTGCTTTTAGAAATGTGTCGTTATCGATATTCCTTGATTATGCAGGAGGTTATCAAGTTTACAACACCGCCCGGAACCTCTTTTCACGAGGTGTTCCCTTTGTACAGAATTTTGCCGAAGTAGCCGATTTCTGGACACCGGAAAATCCCAGTAACACGGTTCCGAGGCCTTCACAAGGTGGAAATACGACCACCTTAGCAACGATGGTGTCCACCCGGTTCCTTGAGGACGCCGATTTTTTACGGATTAAGGATGTCAGAATTTCTTACGAACTTCCTTCCCGTTTATTAACAGATAAATTTTTAAAAGCGCTGCGATTCACGATTTCCGGCACCAATCTTTATACATTTACGAAATATGAAGGCCTTAATCCAGAGGCATCCAGCCGGATCAGCTTGCTTTCGGCGGGGATTGACTATACGCCATATCCGCAGTCGAGGTTGATTTCTCTCGGACTTAGCGCAACTTTTTAACCGCTATAAACAATTGAATATGAAATGTGTAATATATATATCCGTTCTGCTGTTGGGCGTGACCTTGATTTCGGGTTGCGAAAGTTTGCTGGAGCCTACTCCCAGGGGGCAAATCGCACTTGACCAACTGCTGACTACGGAAGAGGGGTTGATTACTGCTGTGAACGGTGTCTACCAACCCCTGCATACCCTTTACGAAGGCAATGTTTCCCGACTTACAGACATGGCGAGCGATGACGGCTGGACGTGGCGCAAAGAAACCGAACCCGATATCTTTATTGTCGATCAAACGTTCAACGTTTCCCAGTCTGTTTGGACCGACCTATATACCGGCATTACCCGCGCAAATACCGTGCTTAGTCGAATGGATGGTGTATCGGAATTTTCAGATGCCGCTGTGAGGGAAGCGATTGAAGGTCAGGCGAAATTTATGAGAGCCTTCTATTACTTTAACCTGGTTCGTTTTTTCGGAGGGGTGCCGCTCATACTGCAAGAAATAAAGACTCGCAGTGATGCCGAGCAAGCACGCGCCACAATTGAAGAGGTATACGTTCAGATTAAAAGTGACCTGGACGATGCATCCCGCCTTTTGCCCGATTCCTATCCCGGAAATACCGGTATGGAGGTTGGGAGGCCTACGTCATATGCGGCCCATGCACTCCGGTCGCTGGTCCACCTTGAGTTGGAAGAATGGACTGAAGCTGCTGCGGCTGCCCAGACCGTTATCTCCAATACAAGCCTGGGGTTACTTCCAAACTATGCGGCGAATTTCAATGGTTCGCAAGAAAACGGACACACCTCGTTATTTGAAGTACAGTACGGAGGTGTGACCGCGGCGACAACAACGGCCATCAGTAACTTTTTTGCTCCACCCGACCTGCAGGGAGGGGCTTCTATACTGCCTTCGGATGATAATTTGGAAGGAAAAGGCGGTAGTTTGTCGTCTGGAAATGGCTTGGTCCAAGCGTTTGAGCCGGGGGATACCCGCCGGGATATTGTGCTGAAAAATTACGGCCTTGCAAACTTCATCGATCCGTCAAAACCAGATGGCAGCCTTTATTTTGTAAATAAATTTTATAACACTAACGATCCGGTAGGACTCAGCACTTGGAATTTTCCGCTGATACGATATGGAGAGATGCTGCTGGTCCGTGCAGAAGCATTAAATGAAATCGATTATATAGCAGATGGAGAAGCGTTTAACCTATTGAATACAATCCGACTCAACGCCGGACTGTCTGCCCGTACTGTTGCTGAACTGCCCGACCAGGAGGCCTTCCGGGAAGCGTTAAGAAAAGAACGAAGAATCGAATTGTGTTTTGAAGCAAAAAGATTCCACGATCTTAACCGATGGGGGATTTTACGTGACCGGGTGCAAGTTCAAATGGATTATTTGGGCTTAGACTTTCCGACTCAGAAAACGATTGAGCACCCCATTACCGGAAAAGAATACTATTTGTATCCGATCCCCAGTATTGAGTTTGTAAACAATGCACAACTGGGAGAGCAAAATCCGGGTTATTGAATGTCTTATGAATCCACGTAAAATATGTGTGTTGCTGATGCTGCCAATTTTCTCTACTTGTGGAGAAAACAGTAAGCGTAATCAGTTGACAGAGCTAAGACCGAATATCGTCCTCATTGTAGCGGATGACATGGGATATGGCGATCTGGGATGTTATGGTAACTCAAGGTTTGATACGCCAAACATCGACAGTCTGGCAGCTGGAGGGCTCCGGCTTACGGACTATCATTCCAACGGTGTAGTGTGCAGTCCAACCCGTGCATCTCTTTTAACCGGACGCTACCCTCAGGAAGTGGGTATCGAAGGAGTTGTAACCGCAAAAACTCACCGGCATACCGGAATGCAGCCCAACGTCCACACGCTGGCTGAATTGTTGAAAGGAAATGGTTATCAGACCGCTTTATTCGGAAAATGGCACCTCGGATATTCGCCTGAATTTGGGCCGTTGGAGCAAGGATTTGATACATTCGAGGGCTTCGTTAGTGGGAATATCGATTACCAAAGCCACATTGATCAGGAGGGGATTGCGGATTGGTGGAATCAGGATAAGCTCATACCGGAAAACGGCTACTTAACCGATCTCATTACCCAACGGGGGTTGCAGTTTATCAACCAAGTTGACCAGCGCCCTTTTTTCCTCTACTTGCCCCATGGTGCTCCACACTATCCTTATCAAGGGCCCGAAGATCCAGCTATTCGAACATTGGATTCATCATTCAAGAGGCAGGAAAGGGAGGACGTGGATGTTGCCTACAAAGAAATGATTCAATCCCTCGACAGCGGCGTTGGTCAAATCTTATCGCAGCTGAAACAAAAGGAACTGTTGAAAAACACATTAGTCATTTTTTGTTCGGATAACGGCGCTTCAGCGAGGGTGGGTTCAAATGGGCTGTTTAAGGGGCATAAAGGGCAAGTCTACGAAGGTGGACACCGAGTCCCCGGTATATTTTATTGGGAAGGAAAGATTACACCAGGGGTTTCTGATCAACTCGTATTATCGATGGATATCGTTCCAACCGTTGCCGATTTGTTACACCTCGATATAATCAATCCGAATTGGTCGGGGAGAAACTTGACTCCCCTGCTTACTGGAAATAGGCCGGCACCGGAAAATCAGCGAACGGTTTTTTGGCGTTTTAAGGATCAAAAAGCAGCCAGAAAAGGAAAGTGGAAACTTATTGCTATTGGAGAACAGCACGCGTTATATGATCTTGAAAAAGACCCGGAAGAAACAACAGACATCCAATCGTTGTTTCCGGAAGTTTTCAAAACATTAATGCAGGCATTAGAACGATGGGAATCTAACCTAACGGAAGAGATCAGGGCTTGAACTAATTGTACGATGATGATATATTTCAGTAACTATTGTATGTTAAGCATGTGGCTGCTCTTGCAAGTAGTCCATATAGCAAATGCGCAGACGACGGTTTCGGGCCACTCGGAGAGACCCAATATCGTCTTTATTCTCGCCGATGACCTTGGTTATGGCGATGTTTCCATCTATAATGAAAATGCTGCTTGGCAAACGACTCATATCGACCGGCTTGCTAACGAAGGAATGCGGTTTACAGATGCACATACCAGCTCGGCAGTATGCACACCTACCCGCTACAGTATTCTGACTGGGCGATACAATTGGCGTTCTTCGCTAAAGAAAGGAGTATTGAGTGGGTATTCAAAAGCGCTGATCGAACCCGGACGCACCACCGTTGCTGCGATGTTACAGCAACAAGAATACCATACTGCATTCGTGGGAAAATGGCATTTGGGATGGGACTGGCAGTTTTCAGGCGCCGCGACCGACACCGATAATCTGTCGAGTAATCCAACAGTAGATTTCAGCAAATCTGTTCAGAACGGTCCAAAAGAAAAAGGTTTTGAATATTCCTATGGATTCAGCGGCTCGTTGGATATGCCGCCTTATGTATATGTTGAAAATGGCCGGGCAACCTGCATTCCAAAAGATACCACGGTGTCGGTAGATGATAAGGGGTTTTGGAGAAAGGGTGTCACTGGGGGCGATTTCATTCATGCAGCGGCATTGCCGCATTTAACGGAGAAAGCGCTGTCATATATCGACGAGCACGCACAGAATTCCCGGCCGTTTTTTTTGTACTTTGCACTTCCTGCGCCCCACACTCCGATTTTGCCTACCACCGAGTTTCTCGGGAAAAGCAATGCAAATTTTTTTGGTGATTTTGTACTGCAGGTGGACGACGTGGTAGGACAGGTGCTGGAAGCCCTTGAAAAAAATGGAATTAGGGAAAATACAATGGTTATTTTCACCAGTGATAATGGATGCTCGCCAAAGGCAAATTTCAAAGAATTGGCAGCGGTAGGGCACCATCCTAGTGGTATTTATCGCGGTCATAAGGCTGATATTTATGAAGGTGGGCATCGGGTTCCTTTTATCGTCAGTTGGCCTGGACATGTTTCAAATGCATCCGTAACCGATGAGACGATTTGTACAACTGATTTTTTGGCCACTGCCGCAGCAGTTTCGGGATTCTATATTCCGGATGATATCGGTGAAGACAGCTACAATATTTTACCGATTCTATTGAATGAATCGTACGGGCAACCGCTTCGAGAGGCTACTGTACACCATTCCATCAATGGAGATTTCGCCATCAGGAAAGGTAATTGGAAGTTGATCATGTGTCCAGGGTCGGGTGGATGGAGTTTTCCGCGTACTGCCCAAGAACTAGATGGTCTTCTGCCGATTCAATTATACAACTTAACTGATGATCCTGCTGAGGAGAAAAATATTGCTGATAAATTTCCCAAACGCGTTCAGGAACTGAAAGCGCTGCTTACCAAATATGTCATCGACGGCAGGAGCACGCCGGGTGTTGCTCAAAAAAATAATGGGCCGGACACGTGGGTGGGATTGGAATGGATGGATAAATAATATAGAGAAACGGGTAACTTCCTAGGCAGGTAAGAGCAGGACACCTTAGTTCCACAAGATTCATTACTTTACAGCGGTTGTAAACAAAACGCCTGAAATGAATACGCTGTATTTGAAAATTATTTTTGGCTATCCATTGCTGAATGCAATACTGGTTCTAAACGCCCAAAACATCCAGGTGTCCCACCTCATGGTCGATCACCTAAGGTACCCGAATTTGCAGGTAATCAACGGTTATCCTATCATCGGGGCTGAAGAGGCGGGTGGTCAACGGGTACAGGTAGCTAACAAAAAACCTACGTTGGGTTGGGAGCTTGTCGGAGTGGGGCAAGGCGCTCGACAATCTGCCTACCGTATTATTCTGTCAAATAGCCCAGATAGCATTGCCAAAGGTGTCGGCGATGTTTGGGATTCTGGAAAGATAGCGTCAGATGAATCAACCAATGTACGGTACGATGGACCTCCACTGGCTCCCAACACGGGCTATACATGGGCCGTCATGGTATGGGATGGAGACGAAGTTCCATCGTCGTGGTCATCCATGAGCCGATTTTGGTCTGCCGATGCGCTGACAGATTATCAGACAACCTTTTATCCATTGCAGAAAACCGACGAGGCTCCCGAAGGAATCCATCATATGGGAAATGCCATTCGTATTGACTTCGGTAGGGCCGCGTTTGGGCAACTACGGCTAACGCTGGATTCACCGAATGGAAAGGACATCGTGACGATTAAGTTGGGTGAAGCCGTCCATCCCGACGGCAGTATCAATCGCAAGCCAGGTGGAACAATCCGTTATGCGGAATATCAGTTGCCTTTGAAGAAAGGAGTTCATACGTATCAGTTACAATTCCGACCCGACAAGCGCAATACTGGGCCACAGGCGGTCAAGATGCCTGAATACATCGGCGAAGTGCTGCCTTTCCGCTATGTAGAATTGGAAGGATATGCCAACAAGTTGGAAGAAACGGATGTCGTCCGTTCCAGCGTTCATTATCCGTTTGACGACTTTGCCTCGCAGTTTGAGAGTTCGGATTCCATACTGAACGCGGTATGGGAATTGTGTAAATACAGTGTGAAAGCCACCACGTTTGCGGGCATCTATGTAGATGGCGATCGCGAACGCATTCCATACGAAGCAGATGCATACATTAACCAATTGTGCCATTACGGTGTAGATAACGAATACAGCCTGGCTCGCAGGTCACACGAGTACCTGTTACACCACGCCACGTGGCCTACTGAATGGATTCTGCAATCGGTATTAATGGCTTACCACGATTACCTGTATACAGGAGATCTTCGATCAGCGAGTCACTACTACGACGATCTGAAGGCTAAATTACTGTTGCCATTGCGCGAAGCAAATGGTTTGATCAGCACCAAAACGGGTAAGCAGACTAAAGCATTGATGAAAGCTGTCCACTACCAAGGCGATTCACTGCGTGATATCGTGGATTGGCCGCATACTGGAGGCTTTGGTATGGTAGGCAATGGTGAAACCGATGGTTTTGTATTCACTACCTACAATGCCGTGGTAAATGCGTTTCATTACAGAGCACTGAAAGATATGGCCGAATTGGCTAAAGCCATGGGGAAGGAAGATGATGCTAGGATGTTTGCGGAGAAAGCGCAGGAGACACACCGCGCGTTTCAATCGTTGTTGTGGGATAAGCAACGAGGGGTTTTCCGCGATGGGGTAGATACCGATCATGCTTCTTTGCATACCAACATGATGGCGCTGGCTTTCGGTTTGGTACCCCAAAAAGACAGGGAGAAGGTGATGGCGTTCATCCGTTCGCGTGGTATGGCGTGCAGTGTGTACGGCAGCCAGTTCTTGATGGATGCTACGTATATGGCCGGCGATGCAGATTACGGGCTTTCGCTGCTCACCGCTCAAAGCGACCGAAGCTGGTACAACATGATCCGAGCAGGAAGTACCATTACCATGGAAGCTTGGGACAATAAATACAAGCCCAACCAGGATTGGAATCATGTATGGGGCGCCGTCCCTGCCAATGTTATTCCGAGAAAACTGATGGGGGTTGAACCGTTGGAACCCGGCTGGAAAACCTTTCGCGTGCGTCCACAAATTGGTTCGCTGAAATGGGCAACTATCAACGTGCCCACCATTAAAGGTGATATAGCAGTTTCGTGTAAGCAAGATCCATCCACTTATGTGATGCAGCTTGTGGTGCCGGCCAATACGAGTGGAACCGTGGAATTGCCGAGCGAATTAACCAGCAGTCGCCGTATAAAAATCAATGGTGAACCGGTTAAAACCCGTTTGCAGGATGGTTGGCTGGTCTCCCCGCGTCTAGATGCCGGAACCTATGAAATTATTATGAGTAAGTAAAGCAGGTCAGTCAGACACAATTCAGCGGGACGCTTTTAGATAACCTTTTAAAAACTGAGTTGGCGTTATCCCTTTTATAGTTTTGAACTGTTTGTTGAAATGAGACAGATTTCCAAACCCGCTCGAATAAGCCACTTGGGCGATGGTGAGCCTTCCCTCTAATAATAACCGACAAGCGTACCCTACCCGTATTTCTGTGACGTATTGCATAAATTGTTTATGAGTTCGTTCCTTAAAAAAACGACAGAAGGAAGTAGGTGTCATGTTAATCAGAGAAGCTACCCTGGGAGTGGAAATGGAATTTGTGAAATTTTTCATCACATATTGATATACCCGGTTGATGCGGTCATCAGCACTCTTGTCGAATGAGTTAGCAAAACTATTGCTGGATAGATAAGCGAGGTTCCGGCAGTTGGCCAATACGTGTAGCACTTGGAGAATCAAGTAAATCTTCGGCATTCCCTGGGCTTCGGTTAACTGAATAAAAATTCTTTTTAATTTCTGTTTGGTTTGATGATTGGTGACCCGTACACCTCTTAATGAATCAAATAGTAATTCGTTGATGGATATCACTTCCGGTAACTGGTGGAATCGCTCTCCTAGAAAAAATTGATCAAAATGTATGGAAACGCTTTGCGAATAGAGGTCAGGGCTGTCTTCGATGTCACTCCTAAATTCGTGGGGAAGATTGGGACCCATCATGATTATTTCATCATTTCCATAATCGATCATTTGATCGCCGATAAACAATATGCCCTTTCCCTTATGAATATAGGTGATTTCGCATTCCGGGTGGTAATGCCAGGGGTTATGGCGGTATGGGGTGCCATTTTTCCAAACCTTGAAGGACTCATTGATGGGCTCAGAATGCCTCATTAACAGGGGTTTCATAGTGTGGTTGGTTTAATATTGTCGTTTGTGTGTGGATTTATGGTAAAATTGCATTAGTAACAGCAAATATACCATTTTCTTTGACCTGTTAAAAGGTGAATCTTTGCATTAACCGGTTATAACAAGTGTAAAAAGAAGAATTATGAACCTAACTTTATTGGAAAAATGTTTGTTTTTAAAATCCCACTGTTAATAGTGGGCTTCAGTATGCTCGGCATGGCCTTATACGGCCAATCCCCCGTTTCTGGGTTGGTTATCAACGAGGAAGATCAACCGATTGTAGGGGTGAGTATCGTCGTTCGAAATTCATCCCAATCCACCGTAAGTGATGAATCCGGAATGTTTTTATTGAATGATCTTTCAGAGGGTAGTGTTTTAATATGCTCGCATGTTGGCTACCAGACGAAAGAAGTTACGGTACTCAACCCAAAGGAGAAAATCACCGTCGTGTTAATGGCAACGTCCGAAGCATTGGATGAGGTTGTAGTAGTGGGTTACGGAACCCAACGGAAAACAGATCTAACGGGAGCAATCCACCGAATCGATGCTTCTCAATTTCAGCGCCAGTCAAGCACCAATGTTCTGGAAATGCTCAGTGGTACCGTGGCGGGATTCAGTTCAAATCAGGGAACCTCTGCACAAGGAGGCGGAAGCATGGAAATCCGGGGGCAAACTTCTATAAAAGCGAGTAATGATCCGCTTTTAGTTGTGGACGGTGTGATTTATCGAGGTGTAATTACAGATATAAACCCGTCCGATATCGCAACCATAGACATTCTAAAAGATGCAAGTGCTGCCGCAGTATATGGTGCCCAATCCGCATCGGGTGTATTAATCATCACTACGAAGAGGGGGACAGCTGGCACACCAAAGGTAAATGCATCGACCAAACTAGGGGTCGTTTCACTAACTAACATGATGCGGCCCTTCAACGCCGAAGAGTACTTGGAAAATCGGGGTGTCGACACGTATCAGACGTATGGTGACAAGCCACTCTATTATTACAGCAATCCAAATGACCTGCCTACCGGAGTGTCTTTGGAAGACTGGAAGAATCTGGATGCCACAACGTCAGACGACCCGGTAGACATGTGGCTCAACCGGCTTAGGCTGACCAATACGGAAAAGAAGAATTACTTAGCAGGGCGTACCGTAGATTGGTTTGATATGATTTTTCGAAACGGTCTCCGACAGGATTATGATCTAAGTATATCCGGAGGTACACCTCAAGTTAGTTATTTTGCTTCGGGTGGGTACACCAAAAATGAAGGAGTTATATTGGGTGATAACTTTAACGTTTTTAGATCCAGGATCAACTTGGATATCCGAGCCGCCAGCTTTTTGAAATTCAGTGTCGATGCCAATTATTCAAATCGAAATCATGGATTTACTCCTGTAAGCATCAGCAACGCCATCGGTGCCAGTCCGTATGGGCAAGTCTATGCAGATGACGGTACGATGGAGTGGTATACACATGAGGATGCGACGGCTCCAAACCCGTTGATATACTATACGTATCGCGAAAGGCTAAATCCGGTACAGAGCTTATTTGCAACGATATCCGCTGAGTTAAATTTGCCTTTTGGTATCACTTATAAGCCATCTTTCGTGAGTAACCAACGTTGGGTAAAGGACTATACCTTTGATCCCGTAGAAACGCCAAATGGATACAACAATGGCGGGTCAGGAAGTCGATCGAATACAACCTATAATGAATGGATGCTGGACAACCTTTTCAGCTGGAATAAAACGATTGGAACAGATCATCAACTGACGGCAACATTCTTATACAACATTGAGAAAAACCAAAGCTGGAACGATGTACAATCCAATACCCGGTTTGCTCCCAATGATGCGTTGTCTTTTCATGCATTGCAAGCAGGTATTAACCCTTCATTGAATAATAACGATTCGTACAGTACAGGCAACGCATTGATGGGAAGATTAAATTACGGTTACAAAAGCCGTTATTTATTAACGTTGACAATTCGGCGCGACGGATATTCTGCTTTTGGGCAAGACAATCCGTATGCGACATTTCCTTCGGCTGCGCTCGCTTGGCGGATATCCGAAGAACCATTTTTCAAGCTGGAGCCGGTAGATGAATTGAAGCTTCGCCTATCGTGGGGAGCTAACGGCAACCGTTCTGTCGGAATTTACGATGCGCTAGCACGGCTGTCAACCACTCAATATATCTATGGGAATGAGTTGGTAACGGGTGTGTACAGCAGCACCATGGCCAATAGGCATCTCCGTTGGGAGAGTACCGAAGCAGTGAATGCGGGTATTGATTTTGAGTTGCTTGGGCGCCGACTGTCTGGTTCATTGGATGGCTATGTGATGAAAACTACGAACTTGTTAATCGACCGCTCCCTGCCTTCCATCATCGGATATACCAATGTTGCATCCAATTTAGGGGAATTACAAAATAGGGGAATGGAGCTCACGCTCAATTCGCGAAACATCAACAGAACAAATTTTTCGTGGAGTACGGCATTTAATTTCTCGTTCAATCGCAACAAGATAACCCACCTGTACGGAGATAAGGTGCCTGTAATGGATGCAAATGGAGCGGTAATCGGTGAGCGGGAAGCCGACGATGTGACCAACCAATGGTTTATCGGCCGGAGTATCGACCAAATATGGGATTACGAGCGCTTGGGGATCTGGCAGCTTGACGAAACGGATGAAGCGGCCATTTACGGAAAAAAGCCGGGAGACGTCAAGCTTAAGGACCAAAATGGAGACGGCGTGCTGACACCGATGGAAGATAAGATATTTCAGGGTAATAAAAAGCCATTGTATAACATCGGATTGAGGAATGATATCCGCTTCTTAAGGGATTTTGAGCTCTCGTTGTTCCTACGCGCCGACCTTGGATTCTTTGGCAATAACCCCTTGTACAGAGAAACCCAGTGGATCGATCGGAAAAACATCCTGTATGCACCTTATTGGACGGAAAACAAACCAAGCAATGAATACCCAAAACTGGATACTGAAGTGAGCTCACCCGATTATGGCGTCTGGAAATCAAGGTCATTCGTTAGACTCCAGGATGTTACGTTGTCCTATAACGTGCCGACGGTGTTGTTAAACCGCTATCAACTTCAGGGGCTCAACCTGTTTGTGAATATGCGGAATTACCTAACAATAACCAAGTGGAACCATTGGGATCCCGAATCACAGGCAACCCCGATGCCTAAGTACATAACTGTTGGGTTGAATGCTAATTTATAAGCTATACAATCTTATGAAACCGATTTATATTATTTTCGCTTTTACAAGCTTCTTCGCATTGATTGCTTGTGATAAAAACTGGCTGGATCCTAAGCCTTTGTCAATCAATACACCAGAAAATATTTTTGCTAACGCCGATGGCTTGGAGGCTGCACTTGTACCTTTGCGGAAGAACATCCGAACGAATTTTTACGGAGCTCCATCCAATCTGGCTTTTGAGTACATGACTTCTGAGTTTGGGGTAGCCGGAGAATCGAAAAGCGGTATGGCTCAAAATTTCGATATTGGGGTATCGCCAACAGGCATGGCTGGTTTCTTTAATAATTGGAATGCAGCATGGGGCCCAATCCGCGATGCCAATACCATTATTTCAAGAATCGATGCGGCAACCTGGAGCTCCGATGAAGAGAAAAATGCCATTCTCGGCGAAGCCTATTTTCATCGTGCATTTTGGTATTATCTACTGGTGCACCAATACGGCGATGTTCCCTTCATCAATAAAGAGCATACAGCGCCGAAGATCGACTTCTATTCACATTCGCGAACAGCAATTTTACGGAAACTTCAGGCAGACCTTGAGTTTGCAGCGGCGCACTTGCCGGCAAATGTTACGCCTGGTAAAATTAGCAGTGCGGCAGCATTACATCTCTTGACAAAAGTCTATCTAGCCAACCACGAATTTGATAAAGCCATTCAATCTGCATCCTCGATTATCGACGGGGGTAAATATGCGCTTATGACCAGTCGTTTCGGTGCGGTGGCCAGTGACACGCGGTTTAATGTGCTTTGGGATTTACATCAACGGGAAAACAAGAGTTTGCAAAATAATACGGAAGGTATCTTGGTAGCCCAGGATAAATTCGGTTTTCCGAATGCGGAAACAGGCGGTACACAGACAATGAGACTATATACCCCTTGGTGGTCTCATGCGCTGTGGCTTAAGGATCCGGATGGGAAACGGGCGTGCTTGGATGCACCTGGGGACGCTCAAATTCTACGGATTGGACGCGGAGTAGGTATGTTCAGGCCGGGAAATTACATCAATTATACAATTTGGGCAAATTGCGGGGACGACTTGCGGCACGATACAGATACCAATTGGATGCCGGTAACCAAAATATTGATTAATAATCCTGCCTCGGCGTATTATGGTCAACCTGTAGACTTCCGGTATAGCAATCCTACCGATTCCATTCGGGCGATTTTTCCGTGGCCACAGTATAAAATCTATGTTGAAGACGAGCGGCGTCCGCTGCAGCCCACCGGCGGCAATAGCGACTGGTACGTCTTTCGACTGGCAGAGACTTATTTATTGCGTGCGGAAGCGTATTTTTGGAAAGGCGACTTGGGATTGGCTGCCGATGATGTCAACAAGGTTCGGCACCGTGCGAAGGCCCCCTTAATTGACGCAGGTGACGTGACAATTGATTATATTCTTGACGAGCGCGCGCGCGAGCTTTATTTAGAAGAACCTAGGAAAACAGAACTCACGCGGATCGCATTGACATTGGCCGAGCTGAATAGGAACGGGTATTCACTCGGGAATTTTTACCAAAAGAACTATTGGTATGATCGGGTCGTTGGAGTAGGCCAGTTTTATAACAAAGGGATTGTTTGGGAAACCAATGAATACCGGATAAGCCCTTACCATGTGTTTTGGCCGATACCGAAGGCTGCGATCGATGCCAATGCACAAGGACGTATCAACCAAAACATCGGATATGAAGGTGCGGAATCGAATGTTGCACCGTTAGAAGAGATTACTGACAACCAATAAATAATTATATTATGAACATGAGAAAGCTGCAGAAAAAACTTACCCAGACATGGATTTTATACGTCACCTTGATGCTGATGGGATATGTAGGGATCGCTCAGGCGCAATCCGGCGATGCAACATTGGCACCGAAAGTCGTACAAAACCCAGCCGACTATTTCCGGTATGCCGAACAAAGCAGGCGATTTACCGGAATATCCAGCATAGCTGTGACTGAAAAGGGACGACTTTGGGCTACCTGGTATGCAGGTATTACCCCAGGCGAAGACGAAAACAATTATGTCGTGCTGGCCACCAGTGACGATCAGGGAAAAACATGGGAAGAAGTTTTAGCCATCGATCCAGATGGAAAAGGACCGGTACGTGCTTATGATCCGGAAGTCTGGATCGATCCCGACAATCAGTTGTGGTTATTTTGGGCGCAATCTACCAAAGATTATACAAGTTCTGCGTATGGCGTTTGGGCGCTGACAACGGCAGATATTGAACAGAAAGAAGCTCAATGGAGTACTCCGAAGCGCCTGTCGGATGGTGTAATGATGTGCAAACCCACCGTATTATCAAGTGGGGAATGGCTTTTGCCGGTGTCTACCTGGCGGTATACGGATAACAGCGCAAAAGTGGTTGTGTCTGAAGACCGAGGGAAATCGTGGAAGTTAAGAGGGAGTGTCGACGTTCCGAAACAAGATCGGGAGTATGACGAACACATGGTGGTGGAACGTAAAGACGGGTCATTGTGGATGTTGGTACGGACAAAGTACGGAATCGGCGAAAGCACCTCGAAGGATAAAGGTAAGACATGGGATCCGCTGAAGCATTCCGATATTTCACATACAACTTCTCGGTTTTTTATCCGAAGGCTGAATTCTGGCAACCTGCTATTGGTGAAACACGGTCCAATACAGGTCAAAACGCATCGATCTCACCTCATGGCCTTTGTCTCCAAAGACGACGGGCGCAGTTGGTCAAAAGGATTGTTGCTAGATGAGCGGTTGGGCGTTTCGTATCCGGATGGGCAGCAGACAGCCGATGGTCGTATCTTTATTACGTATGACTTTGGCCGTACCAAAGATCAACACATCAATCTTATTACGTTTTCAGAAGACGACATCACTGCGAGCGACACGGACGAACGACTTTATCAAGTGTTCCTAAATAGAAAATTGATCAGTGACGGGGGAATGCCGGTTTCATATTAGAAGACGTATTTGTGAAAGACTATGTTATTTGCTGCGACTGGGGTACTACTAATCTCCGGATACGGCTTATTGATGCGGCTAATCTGATGGTAATCGACGAAGAATTGTCGTCTGAAGGGGTCTCTTCCGTCTTTGATCAATGGAATGAGAAAGATGGAAACGCCGACTTGAGCGACCGTATTCATTTTTATTTGACCCGGTTGAAAGCATACATCGACAAATTAACAGATCGCAACGCTGGAGTGGGAACGGTTCCGGTAATCATTTCGGGTATGGCTTCTTCCAGCGTCGGCATGATGGAATTGCCCTATGCCGAGTTGCCGTTTCCCATTTCGGGCGAGTATGCTTCAGCGTACTATTTGGCTATTACCCATGAGTTCGGACGTCCAATGGTATTATTGTCGGGCGTAAAAGGAGATGAGGAAGTGATGCGAGGTGAAGAGTCCCAGTTAATAGGTATTGCGGATCGACTGGAAGAAGGAAATCAAACGAACAACACGATTGTTATATTGCCCGGAACCCATTCGAAGCACGTATATATCGATCAGGGCCAGATGATCGGTATGCGAACATACATTACCGGAGAATTGTTTTCTGCCCTGGCAAAAAATGGATTGACCAAAGAGTCTATTAAGCCCCCAGCAATACCGTACGGGAAAAACGATTGGGATGCTTTTCACGCCGGAATCGTTGAATCGGGTAAATCTGACATGCTAAGTGCATTGTTTAAAGTACGAATCAACCAGCTGTTTAACAAAATGGCCAAAGAAGAGAATTATCAATTTATGAGTGGCCTGCTAATCGGTTCCGAGTTGCGAAACCTACCATGCAACAAACCGGATCACATCGTGCTATGCAGTGAAGCAAATCTGTTCGAGTATTATGCGCACGCATTGGAATTTCTCGGATTAAATTCGAATACATCCTATATTGATCCGGAAGAGACTGCGCAGGCCACAATCCGGGGACAGCTCAAAATCGCCAAACGTTATTTGAAAAATGAAGGGATTTGACGTTACACGCTTCCGGGAATTGCCAATTATTGGCATCCTGCGGAACATCTCGTTCGCCGAAGTGATGGAGCTTTTGCCATTGTGCGCCGAAGCGGGGCTGTATGCAGTCGAGATCACGTTAAATTCAGCAGATGCACCGCGTATTATCGAAGAAGCGCAACGCCGCTATGGAAGCATACTATGTATCGGTGCAGGAACAGTTTGTAATCTGCCGGATCTACATGTGGCAAAGGAGGCCGGCGCCTGCTTTATTGTTACGCCCATTATGGAGCCCGATGTGATAACAGCCTGCGTAAGTGAAAACCTTGCGGTCTTTCCTGGTGCGATGACACCCACTGAAGTGGCAATTGCTTGGAAATTAGGTGCAACGCAAGTAAAGCTTTTCCCTGCCGGTAGACTCGGGTCCGATTACGTGCGAGACATCTCGGCTCCCCTTGCTCATATTCCTTTATTGGCAACCGGAGGTATTCATCGGGGACAGATGGAAGATTATTGGAGTGCGGGGGCGAACGGTTTTGGCTTTGGATCACCGTTGTTTCCTCCATCGTTAATTGTCAATAAGGAATGGGGGTTGACCGCGGTGCATATCCATGAATATGTAACAACCTTACAGCATGTCATGTCAGGCAGTAAAAAGAAAGGAGAGATCGGATGATGATCAGGAATTATCGATGGCTGATTGTTGGCTTGCTATTCGTTGCAACCACCATCAACTATTTGGATAGGCAGGTGATCGGCCTGCTGAAGCCATCGCTGGAAGCGGAGTTCGGTTGGACGGAAACTGATTTCGCCCACATTGTGATGGCGTTTACAGCGGCTTATGCCGTCGGCTTGCTTCTTTTTGGCAGGGTCATCGACTGGGTGGGGACTAAATGGGGATACACAATCAGTGTAGCGATTTGGAGTATTGCTGGAATGTTGCATGCGATCGCACGGAATGTCGGAGGATTTATGGCAGCACGTATCGGACTAGGTATTGGTGAGGCAGGAAATTTTCCAGCGGCTGTTAAGGCTGTATCGGAATGGTTCCCAAACAAAGAGCGAGCGTTGGCTACCGGTATTTTTAATGCAGGGACAAGTATTGGAGTGGTGACTGCATTGTTTCTAACTCCTTGGATTCTATCGCACTATCGATGGCAGGAGGTGTTTTGGATTACCGGAGCGCTGGGTATTATATGGTTGCTATTTTGGTGGTGGCTGTATGATATTCCCGTGCGCCAAAAGCGTGTCACCGAACAGGAATTGTCATTCATCCAAGAGGGACAAGATAGTACTCGACCTCACGAGACCCCCGTTTCCTGGATTAAGCTTTTTTCTTTTCCTCAAACTTGGGCAGTTATCGTCGGTAAATTATTCATTGACCCCATCTATTGGTTTTTCTTGTTCTGGCTACCTTCGTATTTTTCATCTACGTTTGCGCTTGATCTTACTAAGCCCAGTCCGGAGTTGATGGTTATTTATGGCGCAACGACGATCGGTAGCATCGGAGGTGGGTATCTCTCTTCATTATTAGTCAAGCGGGGATGGACAGTGTTGAAAGCGCGGAAAACAGCTTTGCTAATTTTTGGTGTGTTGGAAATATCCATCATTCTTGCGCAGTTCGCTTCAAGCGTGTGGATGGCTGTGGCGTTAATCAGCTTAGCCGTGGCGGTTCATCAGGCTTGGGCTACAAATATCTTTACGTTGGCTTCTGATTTGTTTCCCAAGACAATGGTCAGCTCGGTTGTGGGTATCAGCGGCATGGCAGGGGCCATCGGAGGCATCCTATTCCCAATGCTTGTAGGTTATTTGCTTGACAGTTATAAGTTACACGATAATCTGACTGGAGGGTACAATTTACTCTTTACAATTTGTGGATGCACCTATTTGTTTGTCTTGTGGATGATTCACCTTCTGACACGAAGGCGGAGGAAATTACCGATTTGAACTTATGAACCCATCGTAAGCAGGTAGGGACAGGACAATCAAGTTTCCCAAGTTTGCGTACTTTACTGCGATTATAAACAAATATCATCCATGAAAGTATCGCACTTCTTGTTTTGTATGATTGTCATAGGTGGGTTCATCGGTTGTACCACTATACATTCTCAAAAGGCAGATTGGAAGACCCTTGAAAAAGTTTTCGTTGAGGCTCCAGACTCTATCCAAACCAGTGTGTATTGGTATTGGATTTCGGATAATCTCTCAAAGGAAGGCGTTGTCAAGGATCTTCATGCCATGAAAGAAGTCGGCATCAATCGGGCATTCATTGGCAATATCGGGTTGAATGATTTACCAGATGGATCCTATGGCAGCGTCAAAATTTTTACGGATGAGTGGTGGGATATCCTGCATACAGCATTAAAAACAGCTACAGAGCTGGGTATTGATATTGGTATTTTCAATAGCCCAGGCTGGAGCCAATCCGGTGGCCCCTGGGTAAAGCCGGACCAAGCGATGCGTTACCTCGCAGCAGCGGATACCCTCATAAAAGGCCCGGTGAAATTCATGGGAAAACTACCGATACCTGCGGGAGATTTCCAGCGTTTGAAGACATTGGCATTCAGGGTACCAAAGGAATATGGCAAGAGTTTAGCAGACCTTCATCCGAAGATAGGTGCGGATTTCGGAGGGCAGTCACTGGAAAATTTGGTTGATAAGGACCGTCAAACAGAGGTCGCGTTGCCATCCGGTACGAAGTCTGCCATAACCGCCTCAGTCGATAGCGCTTTTATCGCACGAAGCTTGACTATCCATCCTGCCCGACGTAACATGGGATTCGACGTTACGCTGGAAGCGATGAGAAACGGTGCGTTTGAACCCATTAAGTCGTTTCGATTGGATCGGACCAACAATGCGTTGAACGTGGGGTTTGAACCCTATGCACCGGTGGTGGTGTCATTTGATGCCATAGAAAGTAATGCGTTCCGGTTCGTATTTGACAAGATAACGGGAAATGCCGGTATTGCTGAGATCGAATTGACTTCAACTCCCCGCGTGGAACGCTTCAAAGAGAAATCGTTGGTACGCATGCACCCCACACCGTTACCGTATTGGCACGATTACCAATGGGAGCGTCAGCCAGAGCCGGATGATGAACAATTCATAGTAATGCCTTCTGATGTAAAGGACATTACATCTCAGGTGTCTGCTACCGGCGAATTGACGTGGGATGTTCCCGAAGGAAATTGGACCATCCTCCAAACAGGGATGCTACCTACCGGGGTAACCAACGCACCGGCAAGTCCGGAGGGGACGGGCCTCGAAGTTGATAAAATGAACCACGAGCATGTGCTTCGGCATTTTGATGCATTTCTCGGAGAAATTTTACATCGTATACCGGAAGAAGACCGAAAAACCTTTAAGGTGGCTGTGCAGGATAGCTACGAAACCGGGGGGCAGAATTGGACGGACGGTTTCGAGGATAAATTCAAACAGGCATTTGGGTACGATCCTACGCCCTACATTCCGGTTTTTTATGGCCATGTGGTGGGCAGCCAAGATCAGTCTGATCGATTCCTATGGGATGTTAGGCGTTTTGTGGCCGACAAAGTAGCTTATGAATATGTAGGTGGACTGCGGGATGTCAGTCATAAACATGGGTTAACCATCTGGTTGGAAAATTATGGCCATTGGGGCTTCCCCGGGGAGTTCCTGCAATATGGCGGGCAGTCCGACGAAGTAGCGGGTGAATTTTGGAGCGAAGGCGAGCTGGGCGACATCGAAAACCGAGCCGCTTCTTCCGCTGCGCATATCTATGGAAAGAACAAGGTGTCTGCCGAGTCGTTTACTGCTGCGGGAAATACCTTTGGCCGATATCCGGCATTATTTAAGCAGCGTGGCGACCGGTTTTTTGCAGAGGGTATTAACAACACGTTGCTCCATGTGTACATCCATCAGCCGTACGAAAATAAAAGACCGGGCGTGAACGCCTGGTTTGGCAACGAGTTCAATCGTTTTAACACGTGGTATAACGACATGGATCTATTCGTGGATTACTTGAAACGCTGTAACTTCCTGCTGCAGCAGGGGCGGTATGTAGCCGATGTGGCCTATTTTATCGGTGAAGATGCCCCAAAGATGACCGGTGTACAGGATCCGGCCCTTCCAAAGGGATATTCGTTTGACTACATGAATGCCGAGGTGATTTTAAACCGGATTTCCATGAAGAACGGCCGGTTTACCTTGCCGGATGGCCTTTCTTACCGGATTCTCGTGCTGCCGAAGCTGGAGACGATACGGCCGGAGCTGCTGCGTAAAATCGAGCAACTGGTGGCCAGGGGCGGCATTGTTCTCGGTCCCAGGCCACAACGTTCGCCCAGTTTGGCCGACTATGGTGAGGCCGATAAAGAAGTGCAGATGCTGGCTGACAAGCTGTGGGGCAACTTGGATGGCAATCAAGAGAAAGAACACGTCTATGGAAAAGGACTGGTATTGCAGGGACTCACCTTGGAAGAAGCGCTGGAGCGCGCAGATGTGCTGCCCGATATACAGCTAGAAGATTCGGATCCGGTGGCGTTTATACATCGCACATTACCGGAAGGGGATATTTATTTCGTTTCCAACCAAAGCGATGGCAAAATCCAGATTGACCCAACTTTCCGCATTACCGGCAAACAGCCGGAGCTTTGGAATGCTGTTCACGGTAAATTGCGGGATTTGCCGGAATTCGATGATACAGGCAGCGGCACAACCGTACCGCTAGAACTGGATGGTTACGAAAGCGCCTTTATTGTATTCCGAAAAACTGCTGACGAAAAGCCATCGGATGCAGGTGAAAATTTTCCGGCACCGGAAAACGTCATACCGCTGCAGGGGGATTGGCTGGTCGATTTTATCCGTCCGGATTCTTCAAAGTTTACACTTCAAATGGACACATTAACGGATTGGTCGTTGGTTGCAGACACCGCCGTGGCACATTTTTCAGGTACGGCCTGGTATCGTAAGGAAGTACAATCGATCAATCTTCCTGGAGGCGCACATATGTCTATCAATTTAGGATCCGTGGTTGCAGTTGCGAAGGTGCGGGTCAATGGACAAGACGTGGGTGGCGTATGGACACCACCGTATCGCTTGGATATTACTTCGGCCTGGAAAAAAGGAGACAATACGATTGAGATAAAAGTGGTAAACACCTGGGCCAACCGGCTGATCGGCGATCAGAAACTGCCTGCTGAAGAACGCGGTACCTGGACACTGGTAAATCCGTATAAAGCAGACAGTCCCCTACATCCATCGGGATTGACCGGCCCGGTACGGCTTGAAATATTTAATTAAATCGCTTATGTACACGGTATGTTGAAATTTGCGGGCGGTTTAACGTATGGATTGGTGTTCCTGTTAGCAGTTTGAAAACAGGGGGATAATCAATATACTTGCAAAAGCAATAAATTATAGACAATTATGAGAAAGTATTCAATCCTACTTTGCATCGGTCTGATGTTTTCGATCAACGCATTGATTGCCGATGTCAGGCTGCCACAGATCTTTTCCGACGGCATGGTGCTCCAACGAAATCAACCCATCGCGGTGTGGGGGTGGGCCGATCCCGGTGAGCAGGTAAAGGTTAATCTCAACAGCCAGCGACAAGAAACAACCGCCGACGCTGATGGTAAATGGAAGCTGACGCTTTCTCCGGAAGAAGCCGGTGGGCCGTTTCAATTGGTGGTTTCGGGGAAGAATACGTTGACGTTGTCAGATGTACTCATCGGAGAAGTCTGGATCTGTTCAGGCCAATCCAATATGGAATGGATTGTCGCAAATTCCAACAACGCGGAACAAGAGATTGCAAAAGCAAATTACCCGCAGATTCGGCATGTGAAGATTCCGAGGATAACCGCTGGTGAGCCGCTGGATGATATCGAAGAATCGTTGGAATGGGAGGAAGCTAATCCGCAAAATGTAGGTGATTTTACCGCCGTGGGGTATTTTTATGCACGCGAGCTTCATAAAGAATTGAACGTTCCGATCGGCCTCATCAATACTTCATGGGGGGGCACCATGGTAGAAACTTGGATCAGCAAAGAAGCATTGAAAAAGGATAAAAACCTGAAAAAGGCAGTCCTCGCTTATGAGAATACACCCGCGGATACTGTACGGAAGAATACAAACCCGAATCGGTATCCGACTTTGCTGTTTAACGCCATGATTAATCCGTTGATTCCTTATACGGTGAAAGGAGCAATCTGGTATCAGGGAGAGAGCAACGCAGGTAGAGCTTACGAATATCGCACGTCGTTTCCCATGATGATTACCGATTGGCGTAAGCGTTGGGGGCTGGGCGATTTCCCATTTTATTTTGTGCAGTTAGCCAGCTTCAAGGCGGCCGGTGGCACCAGCGCTACAGGAAGCACTTGGGCCGAGCTGCGGGAAGCGCAACACCTGACGTTGTCATTGCCCCGCACGGGCGAAGCGGTGACCATCGACATTGGCACGACCAACGACATCCACCCTCGCAACAAGCAGGATGTTGGAAAGCGATTGGCGGCTGTAGCGTTGCACGATAGCTATGGTAGGGACGTAGTATACAGTGGCCCCGAATACAAAAAACATAAAACGAGTGGGAATCAGGTGACGATACATTTCGACCATGTAGGCGGCGGGCTAACTACGCACGGAGCGGACGAAGTGATCGGATTTGAAATCGCGGGAGCCGATCAGCGTTTCTATCCGGCAGAAGCTAAGATTGAAGGAGAAACGATTGTGGTAAGCTCATCTTCCGTGAGCAAACCCAAAGCCGTACGCTATGCATGGGCAGATGATCCCGGAACCAGCAACCTATTCAACAATGAAGGTTTTCCGGCCGGTCCATTCCGGACAGATAACTGGACGCCAGTGACAAAAAATGTCGTTTACGAGTTAAAAAATTAAGCGGAACGATGTTTCAAATGATCCGTAGCGATGACAAAAACAATTTCCTCTCTACTTGTATGGTTTCTTTCTGTGTTAACGAATAATTTGTTAGCACAGAAAGAGACCTCGTTTATCTTTACCGACGCCAAGCAACTTACGCTGATCGGCAAAGCTTTATCCACCGATTCGTTTTTCCATCGGATAGACACTGTCGCCTTTCCGGGGATACCGCCCGCAGTAAAGCGACTGCTCACACATTCAGCAGGTCTGGCCATCAGCTTTGAAACCAATAGTACCCGGATTGCCGCGAAATGGTGTACCAGCCCGCAGGGACCAGGGAATAACATGACCGCCATTGCCCAGGAGGGGATGGATCTATACATTAAGCGGAATGGGCAGTGGCAATACGCTGGGGTAGCACGGCCGTCGACACACGAATGCAACGAGTTTGTAGTGGCAGCGCACATGGCTCCCGGTGATAAAGAATGTCTGTTGTATCTCCCGCTTTACGATGAAACCCTTTCGGTACAAATCGGTGTGGAAGCAGGAGCTAGACTTACAGCGAAACCCAATCCATTCAAAAAGAACATCTTGGTATACGGGTCAAGTATCGTTCACGGTGCTTCTGCAAGTCGGCCCGGTTTGGCATACCCGGCAAGGCTCTCGCGCGAAACCGGATATAACGTCATCAACCTTGGCGTTAGCGGGAATGCCAAAATGGAAGCTGCAGTAGCTGAAATGATAGCTACTATGCCTATGGACGCATTTATCCTGGATTGTGTACCTAATTCTTCACCGGAACAAGTGACCGAACGTACGGCTAATCTGGTGAATACCATTCGCGCTAAGCATCCAGATGCGCCGATTATCGCTATTCAAAGCATTATCCGTGAGGGCGGCAATTTCGATGAATCGATTGCAAACCGGGTAGCACAACAAAACGGCAATTTCCTCCGCGAAATCCAGGAGCTTCAGCGTAAGGATAAACATCTCTACCTCGTTACCGCCGAAAACTTGATAGGTGACGACCATGAGGGTACAACAGATGGCACGCATCCAAACGACCTGGGTTTCGACCGCATGCTCCAGAAGATCCGGCCAGCAGTGTTGGAAATCCTTGGCAGTCATGGAATCTAAACTGCTGTACAAAACCGATGTTGTTGTCATCGGAGCCGGTCAGGCCGGTTTGTCTTCCGCGTATCACCTTAAAAAGTTAGGACTAGTGCCGGGGAGAGGTTTTGTTGTGTTGGATCAATCGCCTCAACCGGGGGGCGCCTGGCAGTACCGCTGGCCGTCGCTTACCTTGAGTACCGTAAACCGGGTACATGACTTGCCTGGACTGGCGTTTTCTGAAACGCTGGACAACGATGCCCCGCAAGTGCGGGCGAACGTTGCCGTACCCCATTATTTTGAGGTGTATGAAAAGACATTTGGCATCACGGTTTACCGCCCGGTAAAAGTAAAGGTGGTCTGTGAACGGGAGGGGCGTTTCCGTGTTGAAACAGACCGAGGTTTCTTCGCTGCTCGGGGGATTATTAATGCCACGGGTACATGGGAGACTCCTTATATTCCGGAGTACCGTGGTGCAGAGAAATTTACGGGAGAACAACTGCATACCAAGGACTACCAAACCGCCGATGTATTTAAGGGCAAGCATGTCATTATTGTAGGGGGAGGTATATCAGCCATCCAACTGTTGGATGAAATCTCACAGGTAACGACCACGACGTGGGTAACCCGAAGGCCACCCTTGTTCCGCGAAGGGCCGTTTGGGGCGGAGGAAGGGCGCGCCGCTGTTGCGGCCGTGGAAGAGCGGGTACGCAAGGGTTTGCCTCCTGCTTCCGTTGTTTCCGTCACTGGATTGCCCGTTACGCCAGCTATTGAAGCGATGAAAGCCCGCGGCGTATTGAAAAGGCGGGAGATGTTTAGCGAAATTACGGAACGCGGTGTTCAGTGGGCCGACGGGCGAGCGATGAACGCGGATGTGATCCTTTGGTGCACCGGATTCCGTAGCTCGCTCGATCACTTGATGCCTCTCATGCTACGGGAAGAAAACGGCGGCATGGTCATGGCAGGAAGGTTAGCGACGATGGTGGCAAGGGACCCCCGGGTACATCTGGTGGGATATGGCCCATCGGCTTCCACCATCGGTGCAAACCGAGCCGGCAGAGCGGCAGCCATGGAATTGATGGAATATCTTGGGTTACGCGCCTAATCTAGAATTCTTCTTCACGCTCCAGCATAAGGATCGCACTTTGGGGTACGATGAAATATTTCTCTTCCTGATATTGTATCTCTGTAGATGCACCAACATGGAAGATAGCCAAATCTCCTTCCTTCACCTGCAAAGGAATGTATTTTACTTTTTCTTCCTGGGGTTTCCAGGCATCGTCGTCTTCAGCAGGCACCGGCAATGCGTAGCCGGGGCCGGTTTTCATCACATATCCCCATTGTACCTTTTCTTTCTCCTGCACGCCGGGAGGCAGGTAAAGACCGCTGGCTGTCCGTTCATTAGGCGTTGTTGGCTTTATTAAAATCCGGTCGCCCACAACAATCAGTTTCTTAAGCTTGTTATCCTGCGTGATTTGCGTGGTCATAAAATTAACTTTTACGCTTAGTTAGCAAAAGCCGTGCAGATCGATACAACGTGTCAATATGTCATTTTCTTTTTTTACGCAAACGGTTGCTTAAATAAAGCTATAGGAAATGTGAGCCGAAGTTTGGTATACTTGAATAAATTATAAACTGTCCGCAATTTTAGTGTTTTGCGATTCCTGATATGAAGAGCGGTTCCTTGGATGATCAAAAGCTTATTGTAATAATGAAGACGGGTGCCAACTTGGCTTTTGATGCACTGTTCGATCGTTATCACCAGGCACTTTATAAAAATATTTTTCGACTGGTCCGAAATAATCAGGTTGCTGCAGATATTTTACAGGACACCTTTGTGGCGCTTTGGCAAAATCGGGACAAGCTGGACCCTAATCAATCCGTAAGTGGTTGGTTATTTCAGGTCAGTTATCGGAACAGCATCAGTTACCTACGTAAAAAGCAACGGGAAGAGGCTGCATTACAAGATTTTCCTTTCGAAATCGAGCATCATCAATCAGACCAATACGAATACCAAGTTAGGTTGTTAAATTCAGCTATGGCACGGCTTTCTACGCAGAAAAGGCGGGTATTTACGCTCTGTAAGCTCGAAGGTAAGACGTATGACGAAACCGCATCGGTTATGGGGCTCTCCAGGCATACCGTCAAAGAATACCTCAGTAGCGCCGTTACTAGCATCAAGGAGTTTATCCGCACACATCCCGATGTTTCCGGATATATTACTGTCATCCTGCTCCTCCGGTGTTTTCTGCTGTGAATTCGGTGGCCGACAACAATTTAAAATAAATACGTCCTCTACCCCCCCCCGTTTTCTCCTTGGGTGCGTATTTACCATAAAAACAGCATTGGAAAACCAAAAGCAGCGATTGCGGCAACTTTTGCAAGCGTCGGAATGGGACGAACAGGATAAGGAATGGCTGCGCCATTATCTTGCCGAATACGATGGAAAAGACCTGGAAGCCCTCGTCTTTGAGCACTATCAAAGAGATTTGGGCGATCCGATCCCTGCATTGGATCGCGCGGAATCTGAACAGCTACGTCGCGCATTACATAAAAGACTGAACCTGTCTTCCTCCTCAGCGCATCAGCCGATCACCTCGAATCGACGACTTTTCATGGGGGTGGCAGCAGCTGTCCTGCTGTTATCTCTCGCGGGTTGGTGGTTCTGGCGCCAAGTGTCAATACCTACTAAGGAAGAAGCCAATCTTGCACAGCAGGTGATCACACCTGGTGGCAATAAAGCGACCCTTGTACTTTCCGATGGCCGGTCCATTGACCTCAGTACCGCAAAGGACGGCATTGTCATGGGGCTTACCGGGCAGGTAGCTTATGGGGATGGCAGCCTGGTGTCTTTAAATGAGCAACCGTCTGCAAAGGACCAAGCCGTCATCAACCACTATACATTGTCGGTACCAAAAGGAGGCCAATACCAACTTACGTTATCGGATGGAACGCGGGTATGGCTCAACTCGGCTTCAACGCTCCGTTATCCGCCAAAATTTAACGACAATTTTCGTGAGGTTGAGCTTGAAGGAGAGGCCTATTTTGAGGTCAGCCATAGCCATAACCAGCCTTTCGTGGTGAAATCCGCCCACCAGTCGACAACGGTATTGGGCACTACTTTCAATATCATGGCATATGCCGATGAGTTGGAAATGACGACTACACTCGTTTCGGGCGCCGTCAGGGTTGATTATATAGGTGAAGCGGCTAACACGGTGACCTCCGCTGTCTTAGCTCCGGGTGAAGCAACCCTGCTCGTTCCGGATGGAACATTACGGAAACAACGAGTGGATATAGCGGCAGCTACCGCATGGAAAGATGGAAAATTCTATTTTAGAAAAACTCCTTTCGCCCAAATGATGAGGCAATTGGCACGGTGGTATGATATTGAAGTTGCTTATCGTGGTGCTATTCCCAACGAAACGTTCAGCGGCGAACTGAACAGAGACATGCCGCTGGAGACGGTATTGGACTTTCTGATCGGATCGGATATCCGCTTCGCTACGCAGGGTCGTACCCTCGTATTTAACTAATTAACTGATTATATAACAACGAAACGAACTGCTTATGAAAACATAACTTACAGTAAACCAAAAACAGAAACAGGGATTGCTGCAAACAATCCCTGCCATGTTCGGACGTATTCACCACCGGGGTCAGAACCGGATTTTTACACATATCCAAACAGACAAAAGTAATGAAAAAATGCGAATCGGGCTGCTACGCATCCTACAGGCAGCCATTTATAGATCAATTATACTTAATTATGAGGATAACAACCCTGCTGTTATTGGTTGGGAGCCTGCATCTCAGTGCCTCCTCTTTATCGCAGACCGTAAGCCTCCAGGCTTATAGGAAGCCACTACGGGACGTATTGGACGAGGTGAAAAAGCAAACCGGTTACTCGGTTGTATACAACGACCGGCTGGTTGAGCGGGCAGAACGCATTACTATACAAGCCGATCATATGCCGCTGAATGAGTTCCTCAATAGCGTACTAACCCCAAGCTCGCTCATCTACCAGCTCAATGCCCAAACCATCTTAATTGAGATAGACCCCACATCACGGGGCAACAACGTGACTACAGAAGAAATCCCTCCCCAGCAACCGGTAAGCGGCATCGTTACCGATGCGGACGGACAACCACTTGCTGGTGTCAGTGTAAAGCTCGCAGGAACAAACACAGGTACGGTAACTGACGCCGATGGCCGGTATCAACTGGAAGTTCCGGGTGGCAAAGGAACGTTGGTATTCACGTACATCGGTTTCGTTCCACGAAAAGTATCGGTAGATGGTTCCGGCAAAACCGTCTCCATCAGCATGCAGGAGGAACAGTCGTCGCTTAACGAGGTCGTCATCGTCGGATACGGTACCCAGCGTAAGATCGAGACAACCGGATCCATTGCCTCCGTAAGTAGCAGCGAGATCAACCAAACTCCGGTCGCTAACCTGGCACAGGGTATGCAGGCGCGTGTCCCCGGTGTGCAGATCACCCAAAATTCAGGTGCTCCAGGTGGGAATATCAGCGTTCGGATACGGGGCACTAACTCCATACAGGGGACATCAGAACCTCTCTATATCGTGGATGGCGTGCAGATTTCTAACGGTGGAGGTATCAAGGCTGTCAGTCCTTTATCTACCATTAACCCGGGCGATATCGAGTCAATAGAAGTATTAAAAGACGCCTCCTCTACAGCTATTTATGGAGCGCGGGCAGCGAACGGAGTGGTCTTGATTACTACCAAGCGCGGGAAGTCAGGTCCCACCCGTGTCGTATTTGACAGTTATTACGGCTCGCAGCGAGTCACTAAGATGCTCCCTGTACTGAACGCGCAGCAATTTGCCGAACTGGAAAACGAAACGTTTAAAAATAACTTTTATCCCGATCCCGCCTCCTTAGGCGAAGGTGTGAACTGGCAGCGTCTGATCTTTCGGGATGCACCCATACAAAATCACCAGCTGTCCATTAGCGGTGGCTCTGAAAAGACCCTTTTTGCACTTTCTGCCAACTATTTCGATCAGGATGGCATCATCATCAAATCCAATTTCAAACGCTATGCTGTCCGCCTTAATCTGGACCACACCATCAATCCGTCGATTAAGATCGGTGCCAACATTTTGGCCAGCAACAACATCAATCGCGGTATTCAAACCGGCGGTACTACGGAATCGGTGACTGCCAATATCCTCGGAGCGGCTATCAGTGCTCCGCCGACAATGGAACCCTACCGCGAAGATGGCACGCTTTACCCGTTTGGCGAGCAGGCGCAGGGCCGGTACCGGGAAGTCTTTAACCCACTTGGCTTGGCTGAGATCCTGGAGCGTAACACCATCAACCGGACGCTTGGCAACTTTTACGGCGAAGCAACGATTTTGGAAGGTCTGACGTACAGAGCCTCTTTCAATGTAGACATTGGCCATGATTTACGCGACTACTATTCACCGCTTTCTATCATCAGTATCGCCGACCGGGATGACCGCTCGGGATCCGGTGAAAAAACCAATGTGCATAATACGACGTTGCTGCATGAAAGTGTTGTCACTTATAACACGTCTTTCGCCGACCAGCATCGACTGAAATTTACCGGCCTTTATGCCGCCCAAGTAGAAATGATGAATAGGGCTTTCAGTAAAGGCTTTGGTTTTCCTAATGATGCCACGCTGAACGAGGCCCTGCAACTCGCGCAGAACTTTGATGCTAGCAGCGATCGCTCCAAAGCGCAACTTGTTTCGTATATGGGCCGGATCAATTACGGTTACGGCGACCGCTTTTTTCTGGATGTCACGGCGCGTATCGATGGTTCGAGCAAGTTCGGTAAGAACAACAAATATGGATTCTTTCCTGCGGTATCGGGTGCATGGCGGTTAATTGAGGAGGATTTTTTAAAGAACAGTGCCGTTTTTTCCGACCTTAAGCTGCGTGCAAGTTACGGCGTCACCGGTAACGCGGGAGCCATTGGTGCATACCAGTCGCTTAATACCGTCGCAGCAGGGGGAGGGTATGTAATCACCCATATTTTCAACAACGGGATCAAGCCGTCGGGTATCGCTAATCCTGATCTCCGCTGGGAACGATCCACCCAAAGCAACATCGGCATGGACATCGGCCTGGGCCAAGGACGTTATAACTTTACCTTCGATGTGTATCACAAACGAACCGATGACCTGTTGTACGTTAAAGCCCTGCCGCTTTCGTCGGGTTATCCCAACATTACCGGTAATTTTGCGTCGCTTGAGAACAAGGGAATTGAATTGGCCGGGAATGCCATTCTCTTCGACGGTGATTTCAAATGGGATATGTCGGCCAACCTCTCCATTAACAAGAACAAGGTGCTGAGTCTGGATGGAGGAATTACCACCGAACGTTTTGTAAATACCTATAGCATCTTAAAAGAAGGGGAGCCACTGGGATCTTTTAAAACGTACGTATTTGACGGTATCAATCAGCCGGGTGACGAGATTTTGCCGGGCTATGACGGCCGCGTAGGTGGACACAAGATACGCGATATGAATCAGGATGGTCAGATCAATTCCGCCGATCAGGTAATTACCGGGAATCCGAATCCGAAATTCATCTTCGGATTCTCAACCAACCTGTCGTACAAGCATTTCGACTTCAGTGCTTTCCTATCCGGTGTCCAGGGGAATGACCTCTTTAACTTCAGTCGGTATCGTTTTGAAAATCCCTTTGGCCTGCAGAACTTGCTAAAAGTGATGGAAGACCGGTGGACACCCACCAACCCGTCCAATCAATATGCCAGTGCGCTTCAGGGTGGGCGTCTTCCCGTCAGCGACACATTTATTGAAGATGGATCCTTTATCCGCTGCAAGAACGTTACGCTGGGATATACGCTTACTGAACTAGGTAAAATCAGTAGCCTACGTGTTTATCTTAGTGCCAATAACCTGTTTACCATCACCGGATACAGTGGATACGATCCCGAAGTCAATTCGTATGCCGGAGACAATAGGATTATCGGCGTTGACAATACAGTATATCCGCAGGCACGTTCGTTCCTCGCCGGAATTCAGTTGTCTTTTTAATCAGCATTCATTGATACCGAGAGACATTCATTGATACCGAAAAAAATAGACAAAAAATTAATAATTATTCAAATGAAGAAACTAATTATTACCCTGACCCTATCCGTCCTGATGGCTTCCTGCCAGAAAATGGATGAAACCGTCTATTCGTCCATATATACGGAAAACTTTTATCAAAACGCATCCGATGCGGAAAAAGCACTGTTTGCGGCATATGCATCGGTTGCTGACCTAAGCGGCGTACCCGTTATGCTCCTCGTTCCGGAATCAAGCGCCGATCAGCTTTATCCCCGGGCGGTAGTTGGACGTAATACCCTTACCCAGTTTTCCTATGACGCGAACTATACGGCGTTAAAAACCGCTGGCCGTGTAACCGAGTCGCCGCAGTCGATTTGGGAATTCTGCTATAAGGGCATTGAAAGCTGTAATTGGGTGATCGAAAAAGTGCCGGGTGCCACCATGGAGGAGGTACGGAAAGGCCAGATCATCGGTGAAGCGCGCTTCTTGCGCGCCTTTTATCACTGGATGCTGACAAAAAATTTCGGCGATATTCCGGTAAAGACCAAGCCCAGCATTACCGAGCAGGATGCTATTGTTGGCAATAGTCCCAAAGCCGATGTTTACCAGCAAATTTACCAGGATCTGGAGGAAGCCGCCAAGGCGGGATTCCCGTCTTTTCCGCAGGTAGAGGCAGGGCGGCCTTCACGCGAAGCGGTCGATGCGCTCTATGCAAAAGCCGCACTGTATAATGAAGATTGGCAGGTAGCTCTTGCCAAAGCCGAAGCGGTTATACAATCGGGGGCTTACGCACTCATGCCCGACGTAACCAAGGTCTTTACCATCGCAGATGAGGAAGCAGCCCGGATTGAAAACATCTGGGCCTTTGAAGGCGATTACCTGGCTCCCGGACGTGCCACAAGCTTTCCGAGTTTACTCGGTCCTCCCGGCAGTTCCGCACCTGAATATGCCAAAACCACCTTCGGATCCGTCTTTGCCTATCAGGCTTTTTTTGATTCCTTCGATGCTAGGGATAACCGGCGGAAATTGCTCGATACCAATTACGTCGACAAAGAAGGAAAAGTGGTTGCTCAAAAAAACATCACACCCGTTACTCCGAAGGCCGTTTTAGTTAAAAAATATCAAGACCCCTTGCAAAACGGTCCAAGTTGCAACATTCCCATCCTGCGGCTAGCCGACATTTATCTGATTGCAGCCGAAGCCGCCTTTCGATTGGAAAATACATCGAAAGCGTTGCAATACCTCAATGTGGTTCGTAGACGTGCATTTGGTGTAGCCCTAGATGTACCATCGGCTTTCGATCTGGCCGTTGTGGATGAAGACATCATTCTTCGGGAGCGGTCCTGGGAGTTGTACGGAGAAGGAGATCGTTGGTATGATCTTACTCGTACCGGTAAATTCATGTCTGTAATCCCCGGTGCCGTGAATGACGTGTACCCGTCCCGCCCCGTCGAACAGAAGCACCAATACTTTCCGATTCCGCAGGACGAGATCAATGCCAATCCATTGATTACCCAGAATCCTTTGTGGGATTAACCGGATACAATTATTTTTGAATAAATCGTTAATAAAAATAGACAGATGAAGAACAACAGGCGTAAATTTCTTAAGCATGTAGGACTGGGATCAGGGTTGCTGGTTACGAATCCCGGTTTTGCCTTTACCTCCGGAGAGGTCGATCTCCAGGATATTAAACGCAATGCAGATGTATTTGCAAAGCGTTTGTTAAAAACCGATATCCTTATTGCTGGCGGAGGAATGTCCGGCGTATGTGCAGCCCTCGCGGCTGCAAGGAATGGAGCAAAAGTGATTCTCATACAAAACCGCTCACGTCTTGGCGGCAATGCCAGTAGCGAGATCCGGATGCACATTTCCGGTGCAAGTACACTGCAACAGGTTTGGCGTGAAACGGGCATCCTTGAAGAACTGGTGCTCACCGAGGCCGTCACTAATCCGCAGGTTTGCTACGAAATGTTTGACTATGTTCTGTACGATAAAGTACATTCCGAAAAAAACATCACCTTGCTGCTAGATACGATGCTGTTTGATGTGGAAAGCCAGGATGACCAAATCCAGTTGATCAGGGCGTACTGCTCGCAAACGGAAGAATTGTATGAGATCTCAGCCAGCTATTTTGCTGACTGCACCGGCGATGCAACACTGGCTGCCTTGGCTGGTGCAGAATTCATGCGTGGGCGGGAAGCTAAATCGCAGTGGAACGAATCACTTGGGCAGGATCAAGCCGATGAGGTCAATATGGGCAGCAGTTTGATGTTTCAGGCCCGTAAGCACGATCGCCCTATGCCATTCGTTGCGCCCTCATGGGCGAGGAAATACACATTCAAAGATTTTATGCATCGTCGCATCGATGCCTACGATTATGGATATTGGTGGCTAGAGCTGGGTGGCAAAGTGGATATTGTTAAAGATATTCTGAACGATGGTCAGCGTCTTCGTGACGAACTGATGGCCGTCATGTTCGGCGTATGGGATTATATCAAGAACTCAGGCGACCACCCCGATTCGGCCAACTGGTCTCTTTCTTGGTTTGGTATGATACCCGGGAAACGAGAAAGCCGGCGGATCGTAGGCGACTACATCATGATCCAGCGGGACATCCAGTCGCCCCAGCCGTTTGAAGACCGTGTCGCATACGGTGGATGGCCGCTTGATGACCACCTGCCCGACGGCATGGACGACACTTCCAAAAAACCCAATACAGCGATCCGGCTGAAGGGGCCGTATTCCATCCCGCTTCGTTCACTGCATAGCAAGAGTTTTTCCAACCTGTTTATGGCCGGTCGCAACGTCAGCGTTTCTCACGTCGCGTTATCATCCACCCGCGTGATGGCTACCTGTGCCACCATGGGCCAGGCAATTGGTACAGCCATGGCCTACTGTATTTCCGCAGGCATCGGCCCTGCATCCCTCAGTGGAGACAAAAGCCACATGCAGCGCCTTCAGCAACAACTGCTGCGGCAGGACCAAGCGATACTGGACGTCGTCAATACCGACGAAAAGGATCTGGCGCGGAAAGCTTCTGTGCGCGCCTCTGCAGAAACAGCAGAGGGAAAAGCGGCCTACATCATCGATGGGTATAATCGGCTGGTGGCCGACGGAAAAACCCATCATTGGCAGGCAGAAATGACCGGTGAGCCTTGGATTGAGCTTCATTGGGATACCGAGCAAACCCTCGGTACCATCGAATGTACCTTTGATACTGGCTTACATCGGTATCTGCGCATTTCGCCATCGCAAGCTGTATTGGATATGAACCAGGTACGTGGGCCGCAGCCGGAGACCGTTTCAGGCTATACCATTACAGTACAACGGGACGGACAAACCGTACATGAGGAATACATCGACGGCAACTATCTCCGCAAAAGAGTCCATACGTTTTCACCTGTTACGTGCGACACCGTGCGTATCAGCGTCCGGCAGACACATGGAGATCAATTGGCACGTATCTTTGAAATCAGATGCTATTCATGAAAACCAGCTGCTTTTTAGGCTTTTTGCTGCTAGGATACCTGTTTGTCCCGGTATCGTATGGTCAGGAGCCAGCCGTAGACGCTAATTTCTTATACAAAGCGAACGATTCGACCGTAGTGACCGTACACCTGCTGAAGGATACAGCAGGTGTACCGGCTTGTTATGCGGCACACCTGATCACCGGCGTATGTGCAGATGGATTATGTAGGCCGGTTGATATCCATATTTATTGGGATCTGCTTGGTCAATTTCAGGATTATAAAATGTCACGGGGTCATCCGATCACCAAATTTGATCATCAGCCGCTAACAACGGATGACCACATAAAGCTGCGTCGCCTTTTGGCTGACACCAGTTCGCTGCTTCGGGACTATGCCGTGGCTGACATGATCGACACCACCCTAAAGGTACGATCGGGTGTGTTGGATGCGGTAACGGGAGCAACCAATCCTACATTTGCATCCATCACGGTCGAAGGGGCGATGTACACGGTATATACGCTGTGGCATTTCGTAAATGGTACGGTTCGTCAGCAGATTCGCCGGTACACGGAAGCACGGTTGACCGATGCACTGATTATAGCAATGCTTCGATCTGATCGGCTGGATTATCAGCAATTCGTCTACGAACGCCTCACCAATGAGCAACACCGGCAATTTGCTCCCATCATACTCACCTTGATCGGTAGTAACGACCCTTATATTCCACACTTTGCCATCGATCAATTGACTCCGGAACTCTTGGCTGACTCTGTCCTGCAAATGCGTGCCGTCGGGTTTATCGAAACCGCCGCAACGCCTGTTCAGAATTCGCTGTTATCCAAGTTTAGAAACCTGCCGCTCCACGACAAAAGTATGGAGTTACTGCTGAAAGCGGTTCCATCTTTTTCTGCCGGCCAATTGACCAACGTTTTTGCTGTTTTGGAAGGCAACATCCCATCCATTAAGGGACGGGCACTGCATACATTAATTGAACTGTCCCAACACAAGGGAAAACCGTATAGCCAATATATGGCAAAGTTGATTCAGCGGATTCCGAAAGTTAACAGCGTAAATTAACCAGTCATTTTTTTCCGAAAAAGCCGCCCAGCAAACCGCCGACATCATCCATGCCTAGTTTTCCGTCGCCATTTTGATCCAAAAGACCGCCTAATACGTTACTGCCGGATTGTCCGCCGAGCAGACCTCCCAATAAATCATTCAACCCATTTCCGTCACTTACGTTATTGCTGCGGCTTTGCTTTCCTAAGTATCCCATTACGATAGGAGCCAACATAGCTAATATCTTGGATACTGTACCGGAAGATACTCCGGTTTTTTTGGCTATGCCCAGCTCCAACGCGCCTTGCTTATTACCCAATACGTGTTTTAATATCCCGTTCCCATCCGACGTGTCGTTACTCCCCAAAAAGCCGGAAATATTTTCCAGGATACTTCCGTCATGTTTGGAGCCGATGGCCTGCAAGATACCTTGGGCGCCCTGGCTGTTGCTTGCATTGTTTTGCAACGCACCCAATAGCGCAGGCAAGGCCGTTGATACCACCGACTGGGTTTCCGCTTCGGAAGCCCCGGTTTGTTTGGAAATCCCAGCCGTAAGCTGTTGGCCAAGATTGCCATTTAAAAGACTCAATAGTTGTTCCATGATGATCTGTTTATAATAGACTAAGGTAGCAACTCTGATTGAAGATCCATGCCAATTGCCGAACTTTTATGGATTGATGATCGTCTCTCGGAGCGAATATATACGTTATAAAGGTACATAAAGGGTACGGAATAGGTGTATATACCGTGCGGAAGGGGTGCAGAAAAGGGGGATCTGTCTTGTCGATATAAGCAGAATTAGCTAAGTTTGAATGATTACTGTAAAGACTTATGGCATTTGTTGACTACTATAACGTATTGGGGGTGGATAAAAAAGCCAGCACCGATGACATTAAGAAGGCATACCGCAAATTGGCGCGGAAATACCATCCGGATGTAAACCCGAACGATGAACAGGCGAAACAGCGCTTTCAGGAAGTCAATGAAGCGAACGAGGTATTGTCTGATCCCGAAAAACGCAAGAAATATGACCAATATGGAGAACATTGGCAACATGGTGAACAGTTTGAGCAAGCCCAAAGACAACAGGGACGTACGCGCAGCCGAAGTGCATCAGGTGGACAATCCCAATATGAGTATACCGGAAATTTTGATGAAGGCGAATTTTCGGATTTCTTCGAATCCCTTTTCGGTACACGCGCCGGCGGGGGCAGACGTACTGTATTCAAGGGGCAGGACTATCATGCAGAACTGGAATTGTCTCTGGAAGAGGCCTACTATACACACCAGCGGACGTTTACGGTAAATGGCAAAAATGTACGGATTACGGTTCAGGCCGGTATTGCCGATGGGCAGACCATTAAATTGGCTGGATGGGGTAGTCCCGGTATGAATGGAGGGCCTAATGGTGATCTGTATATTAAATTCAATATTGCATCCGACCCGATATGGAAACGGCAGGGAAATGATTTATATCGCACCATGGACATCGATTTATACACAGCAATATTGGGAGGCGAGCTTCAGATCGATACAATGGCAGGCCCTGTTAAAATGAAAATCAAGCCGGAAACCCAAAATGGCACAAAGGTACGATTGAAAGGCAAAGGATTTCCGGTATACAAAAAAGAAGGACACTTCGGCGATCTTTATATCACCCTAGCTGTGAAAATTCCAACCAACCTGACCGCCAAACAGAAAGAGCTATTCAGCCAATTGGCCCAATTGTAAAGGAGGATAAAAGCATGAAAAAGGACGTCATCACTGTAAAGGAATATTGCCATATCCATCAAATTGAAGTAACGTTCATCGATTATCTGGAAGAGAGTGGTCTGGTGCAGCTTACATCGGTAAACAGGCAGCGTTGCATCCCACATGACGCGCTCGGTGCGGTGGAGCGCTTGGTCAATTGGCATATGGAACTCGAAGTAAACCCACAGGGATTAGAGGTCGCCAATACACTGTATCAGCGCGTATTGGAATTGCAGGAGGAAATCGTCCGATTACGGTCGGCGCTGAAAAACGTTTGATACAAATCCGATGTGCTGCAATCGTTATCGGTATCGATTGCGTAATTTTAATCGACCCCTGAATAGCTTTGTTGTCATTATCTAGCTATACTTGCGGCCTCGTAAGTTAGTTGATCATTGAAATAAACCTAATTTGATGATATGTTGATTAAGCACATCCTACTGATATCGCTGAGCGTTTTTTTGTCGCCGTTTATATACGGCCAACAATCCTCAACGTTTGAAATGCGCTATTTTACAAAAGATGCCCGCGCCAATGGGGAAACCGATTTTAAGGGAGACACCGAGTGGATGGATACCGAGCAACGCATTTCATCGTTAAACGCTTATGCAGATTATGCTTCCCGTTATTTCAACAATCCTAAACTGGATCAGGTAATCGTGACGGATGACGAAATTGATGTACTATTAAACAAACTGAAGCCACAACCGCTTCCTGGTATTAGAAAAGTATTGGACCTCAGTGGATGGAAAGCTTATGGTTATCGACCGGGGCAGGAGAACGAAAAGAATGTTGCGTTAGCACGATGGGCCGATCGCCCCGGAGCGGAAGTTTCGGGCGGGGTACTTAGCCTTCGGGATGCGTCGGTTTTAAAAACGATCGATTCCCTTTCATGGCGATGTAAATTGGAAGCCAAACTTCAGGTAAGGGCAGGCGCTTCATTGTCGCTGCGCCTTTCCGGAGCTGGCAAAGCAGCCATTGACCTCGCATTTACGGATGGTAAAGTGGTTTGCAAATCGGATAAAAAGCCGATCCATGCCAAGACCCCGGGATCTGATTGGATGGCCTTAACCATTGAGGCTGACTTTACTGAACACCGGTTTAATTTGTACCTGGACAATCAGCTGATTTATGACTTCGTCGAAATGAATGACCAAACGGTGAACGCAGTCGACCAGTTTGTCCTAGAGAGCAGGGGTATGGTTAAAGTGGACGATTTATTTTTGTTCAATCATCTTCCTACCGATAGTGAACGGCAACCTTTCCGTTCTGTGGTGGTAATTGATGAAGACTTTTCGGAAAAACCGGCACCCTGGGGCTGGCAGGAAATTGCATACGATGATAGTTTCTGGAATACGGTCGACTTACCGGCTGTTCATGGTGGCATACGCGAAGTCGGGGAAGATCTCTATTTGCGGAAAACGGTAAAACTAGGTCATTTCGAACGGGCTACATTGGAGTTGGAAACCGTGGATCCCGGAGGAGAAATCTGGATCAATGGGGAAGTGGTAGCGGTAGTTCATGATCGGCACCCGCAAACGCTGGATATTTCAAATTACCTGCATCCCGAACAGGAAAACCTGATTGCCATTCGTGTCAAAGCCTATGTATCGCGGATTCCAATGCTGCACGCTCCGGATGATCGCCATATCGGATGGTTCTTGGGAAGGAGCAAGCTTATTCTGAGTTCACTAAGCATGATATCGTTGGCTGAAGCATACACGAAAGAACTCGACGGAACATCGGCTGTACAGCAACATAAAATTCAGGTACATTATCCAAGAAGCAATCAGTTCAGCGGAAGTCTGCAGATCAATTATTATCCCTGGTTTCCAGAAGAGGGCGCAAAAGTAGCCTCCCATACCGAGGAGATTACGATAAGGCCCCGTATTCAGAATGAATATTCAATAGCAGTGCCCATTGTGTCGCCCAATCTATGGCGTGCTGGTGACCCCCACCTATATCGGGTCGAAGTCATCCTGCGGGATGAGAAAGGAAATGCCTTGGATGATCGGATGTTTACGACAGGTATCCGTACGCTGACACAAGAAAACGGGAACCTCTTGGTTAACGGCTGCCCGGAAATGTTAAATGGTGTGCAGGTTATGGGTTTTCGCACGCCTGTGGAAAACCTGGCCAAATATAATCGCTCGGCACTTTGGCAAACCATTGCGGAAGAACTGATCATGGTACAGAAAATGGAGGCCAATCTCCTGCGGATCCATGTGCATGCCGAGCAAGACACGGTTGACGGGATCAATGATCCGCGTTATGCCGAATTTGCCGATCAACTGGGTATTTACTTAATTTGGTCCACAGCAGGCTTCATACGGGAGGGGGAGGCTTGGAACGTCGACTTCGACGGCTACCCCAAGTATATGGCCCAGGTTTATAACCATCCGAGTATCGTCCTGTGGGAAGCTTCGAATCACCCCAATCGATTTAAGCTACACGACATTTCCGATACACATGATTACATCCGGAAAATCTATCAAACGATCTATCAAAGAGATCAAAGCCGGCTGATATCACCTACTTCGTTCTGGCAGCATACACATTATGCAAACCATGAAGGGACCCGTGACCTTGATGGGAATGACATGGAAGCCGTTTCGGAATTCCATGCCCACCAGATGACCCGTGGCAGTCAAGATGCGTATTCGGGTTATGGTGCCGAATGGACGAAAATCCGTCAACTACCCAATGAATGGGCGGCCTCCTGTTTAGCGGCGGACGACATGGCTTATTTCAATTTTGAGCATGAGGAATCGGCGGCCCAACCTAATTGGAACTTATCGAAGGGGAAACCGTGGTACAAGGTGCAGTCGTATGAGTGGGGATATGAAGAAGGAAGTATCGGGCGGAAGCTTCAGGCGGACGAGTGGCGGGCAAGCCAGGCGTGGCAAGCGTTTTCAGCATGGGAGTCGATGAAAAAACAGATGCTCATTGGCTACGATGGTTTTTCCTGGTGCTCACTACGCGGCGGAGCCAATATGGGAACCTATCAGAAACCGTTAATTGATAACCTGCGTCACCCCAAATTGGCTTATTACATCAACCGGATGGTGTTTCAGCGTACCTGGGCAGGAAGCGATAATGTCGATGTGGTATATGGCCCGGATGATCGGATTACCCCCGTTATCCATCATGTCGGAGAGGCCGTAGACGTTCGCTTAGAAGTCAGGTTGAAAAGCGAACGAGGTAAACAGTTGGCCACACGGGTGTTTGATAAAGTTAGTTTGCCCGCGGGCCGACAGATTCATAAACTAGATCCGTTTCAATTCAGTAACGTAGGTGAAGGGAATCATTTTATCGAATATGTGATCAACCCCTTCACCGGACAATGACCGGCATCCCGGTAGATTATGCATCGCTCGCAAAGACGCTGAGTCGCAAAGCAGCTTTTTGTCGCACACGCTTAGTAGGTTTAGTACATAATTTTTTTTATTATTGTCCGCAACTCCAATTTTATACCGACAGATTGACGATCGCTGGCTCATATCACGCATGTTCCGATGCGGAATTGGTTCTCTTGTTAACTACTGGAGACCACCGGGCGTATACGGAAATCTATAACCGGTATGTAGCGTTGTTATACCGGCATGCCCATAAGGTACTGCGCGACACAGATGCATGCAACGATGTGGTGCAAGATGTGTTTCTGGCTGTTTGGAACAACCGCGAATCCCTTCGTATCACGGATTCCCTTGCCGCTTACCTGTACAAAGCCATTAAAAACAGAGCGTTGGATTTAATTAGTCATCAACATGTGGTTGAAAAATACGTGGAATCCATCCGCGATTTTGCCAATCAGGGGCTGTGTATAACCGAAGAACGTATTCGTGAAAAGGAATTGCTTGCGATTATTGAGGCTGAAAAGGCAAAGCTTCCGCCGCGTACGCGACAGGTGTATGAGCTCAATCGTGAACAGGAACTGAGTTACCGCGAAATTGGCGAACGATTTAATGTTTCTGAAAAAACCGTTAAAAAACAGGTGCACAACGCCCTCCGCGTGATACGTATCAAAATAAGTTCGCTGCTTACCCTCCTGTTTTTCTTCTGAATTTCGACTACCATAAAAAAATTATATTTTTGATACTCCCTTTCGTACCCCGAGCCGTCAATACCGTATATGGATAGCGAAAAGGTACGCATACTTTTGGAAAAATTCCGAGCCGGGACGCTGACTGATGACGACCGGGCAATACTCGAAAGCTGGTACCTACACCGGGCGTCCAATCCGCACGACGATTTGGATGACGGGGAATTAGCAGAAAATTTACTGCGCATCGAACGGAAGGTGATTGCGCAAACCAGACCCCGCGCCTATCGCATACCGTATATCTGGGGCGCTGCGGCCGCTGTCGTGGTCATTGTATCGGTTGCCGTGTGGTATTTTTCGGGAATGGTTGAGCAAGGTTACGGTCGGTACGAGGTAACGAATCAGCACGATGTGCCGCCCGGTGGAAACCGTGCGACGTTGACGCTGGCTGATGGTAGGGTGGTGGCGTTAGATGAAGAGCAAACAGGAATTGTGATGGATGGCGAATTAAGGTATCCGAACGGAACACCTGTTGAAGTCAACCGAGAACCGTTGACGATAGCGGACTCCGATGGTCCCCCTACCATTCAAACGTTGACTACGCCCAAAGGAGGACAATATCGGTTGGAATTGCCCGATGGGTCGCAGGTGTGGCTGAATGCCGGGTCCACCTTGCGTTTTTCTTCCGATTTCAATCAAAGGAACCGGTTGGTGGAATTGGAAGGAGAAGCTTATTTTGAGGTGAGGAAACAGGGCGGGACGGAAGGTCGGCCGGCAATACCGTTTAAAGTAAAGTCAAATGGACAGGAAATCACGGTATTAGGGACAGGATTTAATGTAACGGCCTACGACGAAGATCAGTTGGTGAAAACTACCTTAGTGCACGGCCGTGTGGAAATCAGCTGCGGTACATGTGGCAATGCCGTGACGCTGATGCCTGGGCAAGAATCGATACGTTCGTTGGCTGGGATAACGGTAGGGGAGGTCGATGTTGCCGTGGCCACTGCATGGAAGACCGGTAAGTTTCGGTTTAATGAAACCGAACTGCATGAGGTGATGAGGCAGCTTAGCCGTTGGTATGATTTGGAAGTAGAATATCAAGGGGCGATTCCGGAAAGGTATTTCTACGGCGTAATTAGCCGAGATAAACCGTTGTCAGAAGTTCTTAACGTGCTGAAAGAAAGCGAAATACACTTTGAAGTTAAACAGCATGCCAACGGATACAAGCTTATTGTGAAGCGTTAAGAGAGCCACAGCATAGGTAATAACCAAATAAAACACAGATTATGATGATGAAAAAGCCAACGTAAAACCAGCAATACGGTAGCCAAAAAAACCGGATAGTGCGGACACACTATCCGGGAATTGCTTGGGCTACCCCTATGACTGCTTGAACAGCAAGGTATAAGATTTCCATAACCCAAACGATTACAAACATATGAATTTTCAGACAGGGGTTAAGGGCCTTTTGATAAAGGGGCCTTTACCCAAAAGAATGCTACTGATGGCAAAGTTGGTGGTTTTATTCACACTGGTGGCTGTGTTTCAAGCCACTGCAAATAGTTATGCACAGCGAATTACACTTAAGGCACAGCGGATTACGTTATCTGAAGCCATGGAAGCGGTGCATGAGCAGAGTGGTTATGAAGTGTTTTTCGGAGGAAAAAAATACGGCCGGGCATTGCTAAATGTCGACATGAAAAATGCGACATTGGAAGAAGCAATGAATGCTTTGCTACACGACCTGTCGTTAGATTGGCGGTTGAGTGGCAATACCATTATTATCAAGCCATCTACCGAAAGGCGCTCGGCCAAAGAAGTGAAATATACCACCCAGGTGGAACAGCGAGAAGTGACCGGACGGGTAGTTGACGATACCGGAAACCCGTTGCCCGGGGCAACCGTGACCGTTAAAGGCACGTCGGTAGCTGCCACGACAAACGATGCAGGTGCCTACCGCATTGCGGTCCCTTCGGGTAACAGTACCCTCGTATTCACCATGGTGGGGTTTGAGGTGCAGGAACATTCGGTTAATGGACAATCGAAAATCGATGTAACCTTGGAAACCGCAGTTAGCGACCTGGACGAAGTGGTCGTGGTGGGATACGGGACAGCAAAGAAAGAAAATTTGACGGGTGCCGTTGGTGTGGTTAGCGGGGAAAATATCGTGTCAAAAGCTTCTACTGACGTGCTGAGTGCCATGCAAGGGCAATTGTCGGGAGTAACCGTGTTGCGCTCAAGTGGAAAACCGGGTTCGGAAACAGGCGGAACATCCGCTATCCGTATCCGCGGTTTTTCTTCTGCCAATGACGCTTATGCGTTAGTCCTGATTGATGGAGTAGAAGGGAATCTGCAATCATTGAATCCTACGGATATCGAGTCCATTTCCGTGCTGAAAGATGCCGCATCTGCTTCCATTTATGGAGCCCGTGCGGCTGCTGGCGTTATCCTGGTAACGACGAAAAAGGGAACGGTACAAAGTCCGCAGATATCGTACAGTGGTTCATTTGGGATCAATTCACCGGGGCAGATGCCGCAGCGTATTCCGGTATGGAAAGAAATTGAGATTATCAATTTGCTTCGCTCTAACAATTCCGGTACACCGGCCCGGGACGCGGAGCATACATCATGGATGTCAAATCCGAATATCGCATATATTCCTAATGGAGCGCGATACACCTTCCAGGGGAATACCAACTGGTTACATGAAGGGACAAAGGAATACACCACACAGCAAACTCATATGGTATCTGTATCGGGAGGAAGCGAAAAAACAAAATACTTTGTTTCAGGCGGATTCCATACCAAGGATGGATTGCTCAGATATGGGCCCGATGATTTTAACCGTACCAACTTCCGCGCTTCATTGAATAACGAGATTAACAACTACTTGGATCTCAATGTCAATGTATCTTATGAAGGGACCCTGCAAGATGAAAACCCGTATGGATCTGAAAACATTTTTGGTTTACTGTATAACAACCTGGGATGGCAGACGATTTATTTGCCTGAATATGACACAAATTATCACATCAACCCGTGGAATACGGATTATCAGCGAAACCCAATCCGCATTATGAAAGAAGGGGGGATAAACAGGAGACACCATCAATATATATCGGGTATTGCCACTTTGCATATAAAAAATATCGTGAAAGGACTGACATTTGACCTGAACGTTTCCCGAAGAGCAGGGTTCATCAATGAAACAGGAGAGCACCCCTTGCTTTTCTCGAATGGAAGAAATGGATCGGAACGCCCCTCATACCACGTCAATAATCCGCAGAATACGGATAAAATGAAGAGCACTAGCTATCAGGACAAGCTGGAAGCGTTGGTGAACTACGATTTTAGAACGTCTGACCACCATATCCATGTGCTGGCGGGCGCATCCTATGAACAGTATCTCAATGATCAGATAAGAGGAATAGCGCGTAATGGCGTGTCAAACGATTTTTTCAGTTTTAATTTTTATGACAACAGTTTGGCCACTAATTCGGTACTGAGCGATGCGATACAGCCCTGGAAAATGGGTTCCTTGTTCGGTCGTCTCAATTACGATTTTGCCAATCGTTATCTCTTGGAAGCTACGCTGCGTTACGACGGTAGTTCACGCCTGGCGCCGGGTAACCGATGGGGAACGTTCCCCTCCATATCCGGAGCATGGCGCATCAGCGAAGAATCATTTTTTGAAGGTGCCCGTGAGCAGGTGGGTAATCTTAAACTGCGTGCGTCTTGGGGACAATTGGGTAATAGCACGGTACTCAAAGATGACTACTATCCATACATCGGTTTCATTTCATCCAGTAATCATTTCGGAAACCCCTATTACTATCAAGAGCAGATGGTCTCGACCAACATAACCTGGGAGACCGTAACGTCGGCCAACATTGGTGTCGACCTGGGATTACTGAAAAACCGGTTGAATCTTACTGCCGATTATTACTGGAAAAAGAACGACGATATGTTGTCGCAAGCAACCGCAGGGAATATCAACGGGTATGCCCAGGATAAACTTCCCTTCGAAAATGTCGGTATTTTGAAAGTTTGGGGATGGGAGGTTTCGGCACAATGGAACGACCGGATCGGAAATGTTTCGTATCAGGTAGGATTTAATATTGACGACAGTCAAAACGAGCTGGTACGGTATCAGGGTGCAAAAACCATCTCAGCAGGTACCATCCAACGATTGGAAGGATATCCGCTTAAAACGATATGGGGATATGAAACAAACGGCTTCTGGAGCAGTCGTCAGGAATATTTGGACTACAAAGCAGCCAACCCGGGCTATGAATCATACGACTGGGACGCCCGATTGGATGGTGGTGATGTCCGTTATGTGGCACAAGGAAAACCTGACCACCGTATAGGAGTGGGCGGCGGTACGCCCGAAGATCCGGGGGATTTAATTTTCCTGGGCACTGAAAATCCACGCTTCCTGTATGGTGTTAATTTGGGTGCACAATGGAAAAACTTCGACTTCTCTGTGTTTCTGCAGGGAGTTGGTAAGCGGAAGTACGTCGTCAATAACCAGATCTTTTATCCGGTAAACTACGATTATACACCGCATTCCATGCTCCTTGAGCTCGGCTATTGGACGGAGGAAACGCCGGATGCTTATTTTGCACGTCTGGTTGAGTATCAAACCTATAATTACCAGGTTTCCGATAGGTGGATACAAAACGGAGCCTATCTGCGGCTAAAGAACATTCAGCTGGGTTATACACTCCCCCTTCCGGAAAAGATTTTCAAGTCGATGCGCGTATATGTCACTGGAAACGATGTATGGGAATATGCTAAGGCCAAGTTTAAGGCATTAGATCCGGAAGTTAGCAACGACAAAAACCGGAATTATTACCCGTTTTTTCGAACTTGGACCCTAGGGATAGGTTTAACATTTTAACGATACTGAAACATGAAAAAGATCTTACTTATCTTCAGTTTATGTTGGATAGCACTGACATGGTCGGGATGCGACGACATGCTGAACGTAACCCCTGAAACCGATTTTTCGGAAGTTGATTTCTGGAAAACTGAAAACGACTTAAAAGGCGCGGTTCTCCGTTTATACCAGCAATTGCCGTTTACCATGCAGGATATGCGATCCGATGAATGGGTAAGCAGGAATGCCAACGCGGTCAGTATGGGGAGCCGGACAATACCCACTACAGACGGCAATTGGACAGATGCCTACCAGCGTATTTTCTCGGCCAATAACATTATCGACAACGCGGTCAACGCCTCGGTTGAAGAAGCGGTTCTGAATAGGTACCTGGGCGAAGCACGTTTTTTTCGCGCCTGGTACTATTTTGATCTGGTAAGCAAATACGGCGATGTGCCTTTGGTATTGAAAACCTTTACGAGTAGTTCCGATCCGGATTTAAAAATGGGCCGTACGCCGCGTGAGGCCGTCATACAGCAATGTTACGAAGATTTGGAATTTGCGGCAGCTTGGTTACCTACGCGTGCCGACAGGGTGTCGATTAGCGATGAGTTTGAACGTCGCTTTGTGACCCGCTCTTCGGCATTGGGCCTCATGGTGCGTATCGGCTTGCACGAAGGCACCATGCTGAAATTCCACAATCTGGGCAACGAATCGCTTTGGAAAACTCATTTGCAAAAAAGCATAGACTCCTATCAGCTGCTGAAAGCGGAAGGTCATCAGCTATATACCATTGGAGGCCCGTCCGTGTCGTATCAGGCTTTGTTTTTGGATGAGGATAATGCCTCTAACACGGAGATCATTTTTGCCAAAGCTTATGGTCCCAACGGAACGACCGGATCGAGTTCCGTTCTTCACAGTTTCACCTCCGGCACCGGGATGGGTAACCAGTTAAGCCGTGCCATGATTGATACCTACTTGTATGCCGATGGGCTACCTCGCGAAAAATCAAGTTTGGTAGTGACAAATGAAACGTCGTTTAATCATGTATTCGGGTATGAAAGTGATGGCGTAACGCCGTTAGCAGACGGCTTAGGTGCACGCGATCCGCGCCTGCCGCTGTCTATCTGGCGGGTATTCGATCCTCAAGATACGGAAAACGCAACTGTAGCGGGCAAACGAATAGGATTTGTCCTGGGCGGAACCGGTGAATACAGGCCTGATATGGCCCGAAGGAATGCCGCAGTGGGTTACACTGCAAAAAAGATTTTTGTCGGAGAACAGTATGGTAAGGATGATACCGATCTTATTTTCATCCGTTGGGGAGAGATGCTGGTTGCTTACGCTGAGGCGCTTTATGAATTGAACGGTTCCATTACCGATGTACAATTGGACGAAACGGTGAATGCGTTGCGCAGCAGGGTCGGATTCTCTGCGAAGTTGACGAATGGATTTGTCGTTGCCAACGGATTGGACATGCGAAAAGAAATTCGTCGCGAGCGGCAAGTGGAATTGATGGGCGAGAGCCTGCGTTACGCAGATCTGATCCGTTGGAAAACTGCAGAAACGGAACTGCCGAAAGCGTGGTTGGGCTTCAAATTTATCCCGGCTGAAACCAATATAGGCGATCAACTTGCTATTGATCCCGTCTTCACCTCTCGTCTTACTGACGCAGCGGGAAAATTAGACGGCGTGCAGCAGTATGCGTGTCCGGAAGCAAGTATTTATGTTTTCCAACGGAAAGAAGACCGCCGTTTCGATCCGGAAAAGGATTATTATTATCCGATACCTACTTTTGAAATCGGCCAGTCCGATGGAAATATCGTACAGAATCCGGGATGGCGTTAATTATTCATGTAAAATAAAAAACAGTTCAATGAAAAAGATTTCATTCATACTAGCAGCCGCGGTCGCGGTGATTCTGACGGGGTGCGCAAAGCATGACGTTTGGGGTGATGGTCTTCCCGAAATGGAACATGTGTATTATGTGGGGTTCTACAAGACAAATATTGCCACAGATTTTTTATCCTATGAAGTGGCCCAAAACGGAGCTGCGAGAGGAAGGTACGGCGCCAACGCCGCTGTAGGTACGTGGCAAGCAACCGAGGAACAGTGGGTGGCAACCGTTCCCATCCAGTTGTATAGCGAACGGGTCCGCACGTACGATGCGGTGAGTTACTTTTGGGTGTACAATCTCGAGGGGAGTTCGTTGACCGCTGGGGTTGATTATACGGTGACGCTTGAAGATGGTACAGAATTGCTTCCCGACGCTCAGGGTGCTTATTCACTCACCTGGCCTGAAACCCGAAAGGACATCCGGAACGTAAAGATTAAGCGAGCGGCAACAGCCCCAAATGGAAAACTCAGGGTTAACCTTTATAATCCTGCCAACAGTACGCCTGTTGTGACCGATCTATCCACTACGATCCAAAACCATACAGCCGAATTTGAAATACGCTGTATGACGAAAGATAATGATCGGGTAACCATTACTTTTACCGATTAGTATAATTAACCGACCGGAAGTTACACGGATTTCCGGTCGGCTTTTTACTCATCTAAACCACCAGCAACATTTGAGATTTTCGGTATCTGTAAAGTTACATTAAGTTAAAAAAGTCGAAAATAATTGGTAATATTGCCGCTGACTGATTGTATCTTTTATAAACACGTGTCCGGAATTTATGGATATCGAAGGGGTATTTCGCGCATACTACCATCGTCTCTGCCATTTTGCATGGCAGTTGATACAGGATGAGTCCGTGGTTGAGGACATCGTGCAGGATGTCTTTGTATACCTATGGGATCATCCTACTTCGATAAAAGGCGGCGAGCAGGCCTTGCAATCATTCCTATATTCGGCGGTTAGGCACAGTTGCTACAATCATGTCCGCCATCAAAAGGTACACCTAAAATACATGCATTTGTCGGCAGCCGCGATTTCCGAAGAATCTTCGTATCTCGACAAGATTATCCGTGCGGAGGCCGTCGGTGAACTGGTGGCCGCGGTCGAGCAGCTGCCGCAGGCGTGCAAGGAGGTGGTCCACTTAGGATACCTGGAAGGACTGTCCAACGCCGAGATTGCGGAGCGCCTGCATATCAGCATCAATACCGTAAAAACCCAAAAGCAGCGAGCACTCAAGACATTGAAGAAATTAGTCACTCCCGAGGTATATCTCCTGCTTTGTTATCTTCTTTCTTAAAAAAAATCGTCTTTGTTGTCACCCTTTTTTGCGATGAGCGTTCCTTACTGCCAAATTGAGGAATGGAAACCAATCGTTTTAACATCGGCGCATTGATCGCAAAAGCAATAGAAAACCGTTTGACGGAGGAGGAAGCCGCACGGTTGAACGATTGGTTAAACCAAAGCGAGGCAAACCGGAAGCTGATGGAAAGCATCCGTTCTTCCGAAACACTGCCCGCCGAGGTCGAGTACATCCAGCGATTGGACCTGGACGGTGCTTGGGATGCCATTCGCCGGAAACGGAATGCGAAGCGCTTCGGCGCCCGATGGAAATGGCTGTCGGCCGCGGCTGCGATGCTGGTGGTAGGAATGTTGTCTTTTTGGACAATGGGTGGCGGAATTACCAATCAGCCCGCTAACCAGCTGGTGAGTCGGTGGGGAGAAGATCTGTTGCCGGCGAGCAGCCAGGCAACATTGGTATTGCCGGATGGCGGACGAATTAATCTGAGTGACAGTACACAAATCGTCTGGGCAGACCGCGATGTGGAAATCGACCGTCATGGCGAAACGCGGTACAATACCCTCATTGTTCCCAAAGCGGGCATGTTTCAATTCACATTGCCCGATTCCTCACGTGTATGGTTGAATTCGGATAGTAAATTACGATTTCCTGTTTCATTTTCGAAATCAGAACGGCGTGTCTTTTTGGACGGCGAAGCTTTTTTCGAAGTAACCGGAGATGCGAAGCACCCCTTTGTAGTGGATTTACAGGGAACCGAAATCACGGTGCTGGGAACAGCCTTCAATGTGAATACATTCTCAAACGTTGCCACTACATTGGTTGAAGGCGCTGTACGGATGACAACGGGTTCGGATGCGTTGACCCTGCAACCGGGGCAATTGGCACAGGTAACAGAAGATAAAATAGTTGTGGGGCCTGCGGATTTCCAACAGGCGCTGGCATGGAAAAATGGCGAATTTTATTTCAGGCAGGGAAAAATTGTCGACATCCTTGACGAACTATCGCGGTGGTATGGGTTTGACGTACGGTTTGAAGGCAAAATCCCAGACAAACAATATACAGGGGGCATAGCAAGAAATGTTCGGCTATCAGAATTATTGGAGATGCTTGCTTATGTGTTCCGTGCAGATTTCAAAATTGAAGGAAAGTCGGTAAGCGCACATTTCAAATCAGAATAAAACAGGAATAAACCAATTTTTTAAACTAAAAAGTAATGCAAATGAGGAAACTTCTATTATTTGTTTGGGTGGTATTGGTAGTTTCCGCCAAGGCGGAGACACGTGCCCAGCCACTGTCAGTTTCGTACAAGGGCACTACGGTAGCCCACATCCTTGCTGATTTAAAAAGGCAAACCGGTCTTAAGTTCTTCTATGAAGAAGAACTCATCGCACGGTGTGGAAAGATGGATATTGAATTGCAGGATAAATCCATCAAAGAGATCTTGGATGCCGTGCTGATTCCGAACCGGTTGGAATACCGTATTATCGGAGGAACGGTTAACATTATTGCAGCACGACGGGTGGCATCGTCCAAAGCGCCCGCGAAACAGCAGCGTGTCATCCCGGGTATCGTACACGACGATACCGGAGCGCCGCTGGAGGGAGCAAGTGTGTCGGTTAAAGGAGCCAGTCACGTCGGTACGACGACCGGAGATGATGGTCGCTTCACCTTGGAAATTCCATCAGCGGACGCCATTTTGATCGTCTCCTATTTAGGGTTTGTTTCGCAGGAAGTGCGTACGTCGGGGCTCCCGGAACTGTCGATTGTGCTTCAACCGGACGAATCCGATCTGGAGGAAGTGGTGGTGGTTGGGTATGGTACCATGCAGAAAAAGGATCTCACAGGAGCAGTCGCTTCTGTACAGGGACAGGAGATCGCGGCGCGTAAGACCACCCAAGTATCCACGGCCCTGCAGGGTGCGGTGCCGGGGCTGATGGTTACGCGCAGTGGTAATGCGCCGGGCGCTACGGCTAATATACGTGTGCGGGGTATTACGACGCTTACAGATGCAGGATCTAACCCGCTGATTATTCTGGATGGAGTACCGATAGACGATATCAATTCGATTAATCCCAACGACATCGACAACATTTCCGTGTTAAAGGATGCTGCTTCTGCGTCGATATATGGCTCGCGGGCTGCTTCGGGAGTTATATTGGTTACCACAAAACGGGCAAAAGCAGGTCAATCTGGTATCGAGTACAATTTTGAGCAGGGATGGGAAACACCGACAGCAACGCCTGAATACGTCGATGCTGTGCGATTTATGCAACTTGTTAATGAGCTCCGATGGAACGACAATGGTAATAACGATAATGAATACCCAAACTATCCAAAGGATGTAATAGATAATTACGTTTCCCTGAATCAGGAACGACCTGACGAATACCCGGATACGGATTGGCAGGGTCTTATGATGAAGAACGCTGCACCCCGGCAAAGTCACATACTGAGTATCTACGGTGCCGGAGAAACGATCCGCTCACGAGCTTCGCTGGCTTATGACAAGATTGACGCGCTGTATGATCATCGTACGTACGAACGACTGACAGGCCGAATCAATACAGATGCGACGATTGGTGACCGAATTTCGGCTTCAATGGATATCAACTTTAAACGAACGATATCGAAACAGCCTATCATGGATCCGTTATATAAAATGGGAATTGTTCCACCAATTTATGCGGCTATTTGGTCGGATGGTCGGATTGGTGCGGGCAAAGATGGAGCTAATATTTATGCGCGTCTTAACCACGGTGGATTCAATAATTCGTGGTATAATCAATTGGGTGGAAAGATCAACTTAGATTATAAGCCCATAGAAGGATTAAAACTATCGGGTATTTTCTCTCCGTTTCTCAATATGAATAAGGGAAAAGTCTTTAACAAACAGATACCTTATACAACTTGGTCCAGTCCAGGTCAAGTTGCGGGCTATATTGAAGGCGCAACGAATACGAATTTATCGGAAAGCAGGAACGATGATTATCGTTATACGGTGCAATTCTTAGCCAATTATGACAAAACATTTGGTGACCATCAGCTGGGATTATTGGCAGGTTATGAATATTTCAAGGCGTTCAACGAAAATCTGGGGGCTTCGCGTGATCAATACGACTTAGACAACTATCCGTATCTCAACCTTGGACCGCTTGCTTTTCGCGATAACAGTGGGGACGCTTATGAGAATGCATATCGATCGTGGTTTGGTCGTATCAGTTACAACTACAAAGGCAGATACCTTCTGCAGGGTAATCTACGCTACGATGCCTCTTCCCGGTTTGCTCCCGGCTATCGCTGGGGAGCATTTCCATCGATTTCTGCAGGTTGGGTGGTGACAGAAGAGCCATTTTTTAATAAAAACAGTATATTATCGTTTCTAAAGGTCCGTGGCTCATGGGGAACTTTAGGCAATGAACGTATTGGAAACTATCCCTATCAAGCTATTTTACGCTTTGAAAACAATTCCTTGTTTTATAACGGAAATAATGTGGTGTCTGCGCAGTCGGCTGCACAATGGCAATATGCTATCCGGGATATCACTTGGGAAACCACGCATTCTTATGATATCGGTGTAGATGCTAATCTTTTGGATAATCGCCTAAGTGTGGTGTTTGATTATTACCAGAAAACAACGAAGGATATCCTTCTCGAATTGGAGATACCCGACTTTGTCGGGTTTGATAATCCCTATCAGAATACCGGAAATATGTATACGCGCGGGTGGGAAGCACAAGTGGGATGGAGAGAGCGATTCGAGAATTGGCATTACAGCGCATCTTTCAATGTGTCTGACTTCCGTTCGCGTATGGGAGATTTAGGCGGAACGGAATTTTTAGGCGACCAGATCAAAGTGGAAGGAAGCGAATTCAATGAATGGTACGGATACATTTCCGATGGTCTTTACCAAACGCAGGAAGAAGTGGATAATTCGGCTACACTCAATGCGAATGTGGCACCGGGTGATGTGCGGTATCGGGATATCAGCGGCCCCGAGGGAACTCCCGATGGGAAGATATCGCCCGAGTACGACCGAGTATTTCTCGGAGGTTCGTTGCCAAGGTATATGTTCGGGGGAAATGTGAATGTAGGCTATCGTCAATGGGATTTCGGTATTGTAATTGAAGGAGTAGGTAAAAGAAATTCTCGTTTATCTACACACATTGTTCGGCCTCTGCTAGAAAACTATGGAAACTTCCCGATTATTTTGGATGGCAATTCATGGAGCCACTACAATACGGAAGCGGTAAATAGGTCGGTTGAGTATCCCCGATATTCGAATACGTCGGCTGGAAACAATTATGCCATGTCTGACTATTGGCTGATCAACGGAGGATACCTGAGGTTGAAGAATATTTCAGTGGGATACAATCTACCCTCGGCATTGCTAGAGCGGGTTGGTATAGGCGGTATACGTCTTTATGGAACCGTAAATGATGTATTCGTAAAACACAATTTTCCTAAAGGATGGGATCCGGAAAATACATCATTGGGATATCCTATTACGAGAACATATTTAATTGGCGCGGCAATACGGTTTTAAGGATGATAATGGAAAGGGAAATAAAAATGAAAAGACTACGGTATTTATTAATAGTAAGTGGAATCGTGTTGTGGGCAGGATGCGGCAAATTAGACTTAAACCCACTGTCCGATGGCTCCAGTGAGACCTGGAACTCGACGGCAGATGAAATCGAAATGTCCTTAAACGGCTTTTACAAACATGTGTTTTGGCCGGAAGACAACGACGAATGGACGGACGACTGGATCTATCGCGATGCCACCACACCGATTACCGGAGCGACCCTAAATGGGGAGACAGGTTTTATCAAAGATCGTTGGACGAACGCTTATAAATGCATCGCCCGTGCCAACAATGTTGTCCAAAGCGTGGAACGGGCAGCCGATGTGTTGTCCGAGGAGGAAATTGAGCGATACGCCGCCGAAGCCCGGTTTGTGCGCGCAGCCCAATATGCGTACCTGCTATCCCATTACGGGAACATCGTATACAGCGACAAAATGCTGGATATCGACGAAGCACTGGAACTTGGGCAGAGCGAACCGGCTTTTGTACTGGGAAAAATATACGAGGATTTTGACTATGCCGCGGAACACCTGAAAGCCGAATTCGGAAGCGGTGAATTAAAGCGCGCCACGAAAGGTGCAGCGTATGCATTGAAAGCTCGAATTGCCGCTTATATGGGTGATTGGGCAACGGCCAGGGACGCAGCGAAAGATTGCATGGACTTGGGAGTTTATACCCTGCATCCGGATTTTGCCGACCTTTTCCTGTCGAAGACCAAAAATTCGCCTGAGGTGGTGTTTGGTTTCCCCCGGTCTATTGAACTGAAAGTGACGAAGGGAGATGCCCAGAATTATGTAACCCGGAATGCGGGGGGATGGGCAGCCAAGGATCCGTCGTGGGACTTATTCTGCGCGTTTCTGTGTACAGATGGCAAGCCGATAGACGAATCCGATGTGTTTAATCCAAGGGAACCGTTCGCTAACCGCGACCCGCGTTGTGCAGCCACCATCGTTCCTTTTGGAGCCGAACACCTCGGCTATATCTACGAACCGCATCCCGATACACTCAAAGTGCGTCAGGTATCAACCGGACAGCTGGTTGAAAACCGCGATACGCGTTCCGTTGCCGAGTATGCCTCATTCAATGGCCTCGTATGGAAAAAGGGAATCGATGGCGATTGGCTGTTGAACTCTTGGCAAACAGAACCCGACAAGATCGTTATCCGGTTTGCAGACGTTTTGCTATTATATGCAGAGGCGAAAATCGAGCTGAATGAGATCGATGAGTCCGTGACAAACGCAATCAATCATGTACGCGCCCGCGCATATGGCGTCGATCCTGCAACCACGGATGCGTATCCGGCAGTAGCGTTGGCCGATCAAGCTTCCTTGCGTCAACAGGTGCGGATCGAGCGACGCATGGAGTTCGCATTGGAAGGAATCCGTTACATGGACCTGATTCGTTGGCAACTTGCTGAGAAGGCACTGAATAAGCCTAATTATGGCCTACTTGACCCAGCTGACCTCCGCGCAAAGGTAACCAGCAAAGATCTGTGGTTCTTTCCGGAAACCCCTGAAATAGATGAAGACGGAGTGGCCGACTTTTCGGCGTTGGCAGGAGCGGGGTTGATCAAACAATTGGCAGTGCGTAAATTTGACGCGACCCGTCAGTACCTTTGGCCGATCCCTTCCACAGAGGTGTTGACCAGCGGACTGACACAGAATCCGAATTATTAACTTAATTTATGATAACGAAGAGGATGATATTACATAGAATTAGCCGTTTACTCGTTGCGGGGCTCCTGCTTCCGGTAGTTGGCTGGGGGCAACAGCTACCTGCAGGTGTTAAATCGGTTAGCGGTATCTATCCGCACTTGGCGATGTATAACAACGAAGGTGAATGCGGCACCGGAGCGGTCGTACCCTGGGCGGGCAGGTTGTGGGCGATTACCTATGGTCCGCACCTACCCCACGGCTCATCGGATAAATTGTATGAAATCACGCCCGACCTCAAACGGGTTGTCCGTGAGGAAAGCATCGGCGGCACGCCGGCAAACCGGATGATTCACCCCGAAAGCAACCAACTGTTCATCGGTCCATACGCCATTGATGCGGCCGGAAATGTCCGTGTGATCCCTTATAGCGATATGCCCGGTCGGCATACGGGCAATGCGAGGCACCTAACCGACCCTGCCAACCGTATTTACTACGGCACCATGGAAGAAGGATTTTACGACGTCGATGTACATACGCTCAAGCCCACCTGGATCGCCTCGGATGAGAACCTCAAAGATGCAGATACGCGTGGCGTGCCGCGCGCGGAGCTTGTCGGTTGGCATGGCAAAGGGATGTATTCCGGTCAGGGAGTGGTCGTGTATAGCAACAACGGCGAACGGGGAAAACGGGCGCAGGAGGAGTTTGATGCACCATCGGGCGGGCTAAGCGAATGGGATGGTAAATCCTGGAAACTGATCCGCCGGATGCAATTTACCGAAGTTACCGGGCCGGGTGGCATTCGGGGGAATCAACATCCCGAGTCGGACCCCATCTGGACCATCGGATGGGATCACCGGTCGTTGGTGTTGGGAGTGCGCGATCATGAATCGTGGCATTTTTACCGATTACCCAAAGCCAGTCACAGTTACGATGGTGCTCACGGATGGAATACGGAGTGGCCTAGGATACGGAATATAGGGACAGCGTCGGAACCCGATTACCTCATGACCATGCACGGCATGTTTTGGAGGTTCCCAGGTGCATTCAGTTCTGTCAGCAGTGCAGGCATCCGGCCACGGTCGGCTTACCTGAAGGTGGTCGGCGATTTTACCCGCTGGGGGGGTGGTTTAGTCTTCGGGTGCGACGACTCGGCACAGCGGGAGTTCCTCAACAAACGGAAAGCAAAAGGAGATATTGAGGGGCCGGGGCAATCCAATTCCAATTTATGGTTCACTTCATACACACTGCCCGATGAATTGGGACCCACAACTGCTGAAGGGGCTATTTGGATGGCGGAAGAGGTAACACCCGATACACCATCTGAACCGTTTCTTTTTGCGGGATGGGCCAAACGCATGGCCTGGATACAGAATGAGAGCGACAACAATGTGAAGGTAACGTTTGAGGTGGACACCAAAGGTGCCGGAAAGTGGACCACACTCCATACGATAAACGTGCCGGCAAAAAGTGGTATTTCCCATCTGTTCTCGGATCGCGATCAAGGAGAGTGGATTCGTGCACGGGTGGACGTACCTGCAAAGCTATCGATCCAATTCAGTTATACCGCAATGGAGGATCGGGATAACAATCCAGATGGCATCTTTACGGGGCTGCGCTCCATCTCCCAATCCGCGTACACCGGCGGATTGCTGTATGGGCTGGGAAATGATCGTCGTGCATTGGGACTGGCGGCAACGACCGTGACCGAGGGGACATCGCGTCCTACAGGTTACTACGAACTGGATGAACACTTGAAATTGGTGAAGAAAACAGACGACACGACGGAATCTTTCATCCGCGAACGCTTTGCCATTCCGAAACAAGTGGTAACGATTGATGAAGCTTCGGTATTAGTGGTTGATGACAAAGGACGGCGCTGGAGACTACCTTTTGGTCCCGCATCCTATTCGGCTGCTACCAACGCGGGTGAACTACGGATCTGCCGCGAAGTGGCAACCGAGCGCGACTTGTTTTCGTGCCACGGTACCTTTTACGAACTTCCAGCAGAAAATGCAGATGGGTACGCGAAAATCAGACCGGTTGCTTCTCATCCCTACGGCATCCAGGATTACGCTTCTTACCGGGGCATGCTCGTCATGACGGGCATTAACCCCGAACGCATGAAGGCGCGTAGCAGTGAGCACATCGTTGTAGCCAATGACGGCAAAGCTGCCGTTTGGGTAGGGGCAATCGATGATTTGTGGAAACTTGGAAAGCCCACTGGACACGGCGGTCCTTGGAATCGTACCCAAATTAGGGCAAATGTACCTTCGGACCCTTATTTAATCGCGTTTTACGACAAACGTAACCTGCATCTTTTGCATGATTCCGAAAAAGAAGTTACTTTTACCCTGCAGGCCGACCCTACGGGGCAAGGCATGTGGGTAGATTATAAGCACTGGAACGTGGCTCCCGGACAAAACGTGGATTACGTATTTCCGGAGGCTTTCCAAGCCCGGTGGATCCGCTTGGTTAGCAATACGGACTGCCAGGCTACGGCGATATTAAATTATGAATAAAGCATTACTGGTTTGTTGGTTGATCGGGGCCGCCTATGCGGCTGAGGCACGGGAGGCGTCTTTTTATGCAGACTCGGTAGCCCGTACCGTCGATGAATACAACGGCGTCAGTTATACCGTACAGTTGCAGAAAGACAGCGCTGGGAATCCGGCATACTACCACGCATATGTCTTTACACCGGTTTGCGAGGACGACCTCTGCAAGCCGGTGTATATCGACCTATACTGGGATCTGCTGGGCAATTACCTGCGTTATGAAGTGCCGTTGAACCAACCATTAACCAAGTTGGACCACGTAGTGTTTACACCGGAAGAATACGGAAGGCTTCATGACATGCTGCTGGACGCCGAGTCGCTGCTCAAAGAGTATGAAATTGAAGAACTCGTTGAATCGACTACGAATGCCCGTCCAGGGGGAGACGTGGACGCCGTGACTGGAGCGACGGCCAAATCCCTGCAGGCTGTCGTCATCCCGGGTGCCCTTTATACGTGCTATACACTCTGGCACATCGTTCACGGCCGCGTGCGGGATACGATTGCCTCGGTTACCGATTCATTGGCCTCACCGGCGCTGCTATCGCATTTCCTGCGTAGCGGCAACTACCGTTACCAGCATTATGCGCTAGACCGACTAATGGACGAACAGGGTAAGGTAGCATCCGAATTTGAACAGGATGTAGTCAACCTGATCGGCAGCCCAAATGTTTTTTTGGCGCAACGGGTATTGAAAGCGATCGATTCCGGTTACCTGCAAAGTGCCGAGCGCCAACGCTGGCTGGGCCAATTGTTTATCGGTGCCAATTACCGGCTTCAGCTCGCGCTGCTTGCGAAAATGGGAGAGATACCCTTAAAAAGGGAACTGAAAAATACCCTGGAAATGCATAGGCGCGACTTTAATGAAGAGATAGCTACTAAAATTGAACAGTTACTAACTAAAAGATCATGAACAAACGGTTAAGAAAATACGTTGCTTCCCTGTCCTTGTTACTCGGCTTATTCCATCTTGGTTTGGCACAGAGTCAGGTACTGATAGAGGCAGAGTCGTTCGACGAGACAGGGGGTTGGGTAGTCGATCAGCAGTCATTTCCGGTGATTCATTCTTCTTACCTGATGGCACATGGAATGGGACGCCCCGTGGCGGACGCGGTGACCCATGTGCGTTTTGCAGAAAAAGGCACGTACCACTTTTGGGTACGCACGAAAGACTGGGCACCTTTTCCCAAGGGACCGGGGAAGTTTGAGGTGTGGATTGATGGCAAGCCGGTAGGCGGAGTATTCGGCGAAAGCGGAAAGGTCGATTGGATGTGGTACAATGGGGGGAAAGTTACGATCGACCGGGATAGCGTCGAAATCCGGTTGAAAGATTTGACAGGTTTTAACGGCCGCTGCGATGCGCTGCTGTTTACGCGGTCGGCGGCGGAACCTCCGCAGGATTCGGTCGGTATGGCCTCTCTCCGGAAAGAATTGCTTAACCTGGATGATACACGTAAAGAGGCCGGACACTTTGACCTGGTTGTGGTGGGCGGTGGTATTGCAGGTACCTGTGCAGCGATTTCTGCGGCACGCCTTGGGCTGACGGTTGCGCTGATCCAGGATCGCCCGGTATTGGGAGGAAATAACAGCTCCGAAGTGCGGGTGCACCTGATGGGCGATGTGGATAAAAATCACTATCCGAAGCTGGGACGCATTGTCAGGGAATTGGATAACGGCGACCCCGGGAACGGTAATCCGGACGCAAAAGAGTATGGCGATAAGCGGAAGACCGATATCATCAAGTACGAAAAAAATATCAGCCTGTTCCTCAATACGCACGTGTATCAGGTGGAAATGAACGGCGACCGCATTGCGGCGGTAATTGGAAGGGATATACGGACCAATCAGGAAACCCGTTTTACGGGAACTTATTTTTCGGACTGCACGGGCGACGGAACGATAGGGTTCCTGGCCGGTGCCGATTACCGCATGGGCAGGGAAAGCCGCGCAGAAACGGGCGAATCGTTTGCTCCCGAAAAATCGGATAATTTTACGCTCGGAACGTCCAATCTTTGGGCCTCGCTGCCCGTGGACTCGGTAACGGCATTCCCTGAAACTCCATGGGCACTTCCGTTTTCGGATGAATACCACATCGATGAGACGAAGTCAGACTGGCAATGGGAAACAGGTTTCGGCAACATGAATACGATTACGGAGGCAGAGAAAATCCGAGACCATAACCTGCGGGCGGTATACGGCAACTGGTCGTACCTGAAAAATAATAAACCCGAGAAATATGGAAAAAGGGAACTGGCGTGGGTGGCGTACATCGGTGGTAAACGGGAATCTAGGCGTCTGATGGGCGACCACGTCCTTAACCAAATGGATGTGCAGGAAGGCAAGATGTACCCCGATGCTACGGTAACCGCGACGTGGACAATCGACCTGCATTTCCCGCAAGAGAAGAACAGCCTGTATTTCCCGGGTGAAGAATTTTTCGCCGGTACGAAGCATATCCGCGTAGCACCCTATACCATTCCGTATCGGTGCCTTTACAGTCGCAATGTGCCGAACCTGTTTATGGCCGGCCGCAACATCAGTACCACACACGTTGCCTTCGGAAGTACACGGGTGATGCGTACCTGTGGAATGATGGGTGAAGTGGTTGGTATGGCGGCATCCATTGCGCACAAGCACGATGTTAGTCCGCGAGGAGTGTACGAGCAACACCTGGATGAATTGATCGGAATGATTAAAGACTAAGCGAACTTCGTTCGCACCGGCGCATCGCAACTGGCGGTGCGCTGTTTTTCAATCGGCTCGGTAAACAAATATTTTGTAATTAATTGTTACATTTGCTCTGCCGATTTTTATTTTCTGCTGTTGAACGACAGGTTTCGTTGCGGTAAAGAAGAATGGAAGTGGGCTAACCAATTGATTTGAATGACAGTTAAGCACCTTCCCGAACCTGATTTTTGCCGACGACTGTTGGATGGGGATGAGCTTGCTTTCCGTGAGTTATTTGATCGCTTTCATGGAAAGATTTATCAATTTGCTTTTAACTTCCTGAAAAATAAAGAGCAGAGTGAGGAAATTGTACAGCATACATTTCTTAATTTTTGGCTTAATAGATCTAAGTTAGATCCGGACCGACCAATTGCCCCTTATCTTTTTACAATTGCCCGCCGGACGCTGACCGATGCGTGGCGCAAAGCAGCGGCTTCATCACGTTTCAGGGAATACATTCAGCAACGCACGGAATTGGTTACCAACGAAACAGAGGAGCGCATCCTGTCGGATGATTTAGCGAATATTACTCGAGACGCGTTGGATAAACTTAGTGAGCAACAGCATCAGGTGTTCACGTTGAGTCGGCAAGAAGGATTGTCCTATGAAGAAATTGCCGAACGGCTTCACATTTCAAAGCATACCGTCAAATACCATTTAATCAACGCGCTGAAAATCATAAAGGCCCATTTCCATAAACACGATATTATCTTTTTTTTACTTTTATTATTCAGGTAAAGAGATAAATTTTCAGGGGTTGCCTACCCGTATCCGTTTCCGATTCGTACTACTATCAAAAAGGCTCAATGGAATGAACCGTTGAGGTCAGTACAAAATATAATGAAACAGAAACGGTGGCTTTTTATTTTCTCTTTCAGTTTATTGGTTACACAGGTACTCGCGCAACAGCCGGATGCAAATCGGCTGCGCTGGTTTCCATTTACGCCCGCCAACACCGTTGAGTCCGGCGTAATCGGAATGCAATCTTGGCTGGATGCCCCGGCCGGACGACACGGGTTTGTGCAGATGGAAGGCGATAAACTTGTTTTTGAAGATGGAAAAACGGTCAAGTTTTGGGGGACTAACATCTGTAGCCAGCTCCCATTCATCGATGGAGAACGCGTTGACAGTTTTGTAAATTTCGTTGCCAAATATGGAGTGAATGCGGTAAGGTTCCATAAATTTTCATGGTATGCTTACCACAATAATAGATCTACTGAGCTTGACCCGAAAAAATTCAAGCGGTTCGACTATTTTCAGGCCCAGCTACGCAGTAAAGGCATTTATTACGGCTGGTCACATATATATGGACATCGGGTGTTATCCCAGGACAGTTCACGTTTACTTGCCTATTCCGAAATTAAAAACCTAACCTATCCATGGTCGCATCTGAATGGGTCGACATCAAGTTTAGTTAATTTTGCTCCTGATTTGCAGCAATTGAGTATTGATCTTACGGTGAACATGCTTAACCATGTGAATCCCTACACGGGGTTGCGATATGCGGACGATCCCGCCTTGGCATTCATCGAATTTCAGAACGAAGATAATATCTTTTGGAGCGCCATCGGACAATCGTTGAAGCAGGCGCCTACCTATCGGAAGTTGCTTTGCTCCCAATTCTCACAATGGTTGAAAAATAAGTATGGCAGTCAAGAGAAGTTCGAAACGGCATGGGGTAAGGATCACATTCCGGCAGAGGAAACACTTCAGCATTGGAATATTTTCCCCGACCCTAACCACAATTTGTTCAGTGTCGAATACGAAACCGCGATGAAAGAGGGGAGGCAGATGGCTACACACGTGCTTGATAAAATGCGGTTTCTCTATGAGAAGCAGGTGGAGTTTTACAAAAAGTTTGAAGCGGCCGTACGTGCTACGGGATACAAAGGCGTACTGGTGGGATCGTGCTGGCAGGCCGGATCCGGGATCTCGCACGTGTACAATCTACATGCTGATTATGAAGTAGGCATGATCGATCGGCATAACTACTTTGGCGGGGGCGCAGGAGGCCACCGTATCCAGGCAGGGGAAGTGAAAAATGTGTCACAGCTTTCCCAGCCGGCGTCCGGCCTGCTAAGTGCTGGATTACAAGACGTCATCAACCGGCCATTTTCGTTTTCCGAATGGATGAGCTTGGTACCTAACGAATGGACTGCGGAGGCAGCACCGCTTATCGCAATCTACGGAATGGGACTGCAGGGTTGGGATGCATCGTTTTCGTTCGCTACGGATATGCCCCGGTTTTCAACGGTTCTACAGTCAGAGGCACACGGCGTATATAATGCTACCAGCCCCCTGCATATGGGATTGTACCCGGCGCTTGCGCGTATGGTTTATCGCGGTGATGTCAGGGAAGGGCCGGTGATGGCTACCCGCAAGGTACATGTCCCTTCAATGGCGGAAGGGAAGTTAGGTTTTACCGAATGGGTGGAACAGGGGTACGACGATAAGCGTTTTTCGGGTACTATCCCTCCTGAAATGCTTGCCATCGGGCGTTTTCCGATTCAGTTTGCAAACGAGTTTTCAACTACTGAGCCGATCGATATGTCGGATTACTGGCACAGGAATTCACAAGCTATCACCTCGGCCACCGGCGAACTGCAGTGGAATTACGGTACCAAGAAATACGTTACCATAAATACGAGCGGTACGAAAGGTGTTGTCGGTTTTGCAAAGAACGAATCCGTAACCTTGGATGATTGGCAGGTACGCACGGAAAACCCCTTTGCAATCGTGTTGATTACCGATGTTTCTCACCAAGGAAACCTGCAACGGACCGATAGTATATTGGTTACAACCGTGGCGCGGGCCCGCAATACCGGCATGGAATATACGTATGCCAATGACTCGACGGCATTGAAGTCGATTGGCGAAGCGCCGCTGCTTTTGGAGCCGGTAAAAGCGACGATAACTGCCAACCAGAAAAAAGATTTCGAGGTAATCGTACTCGACCATGATGGGCGGCCAACTTCATCGAAAGTTCCCGTTAAGGAAGGACAGTTCCAACTCGATGGTGAAAAATATCAAACCATGTACTACCTGGTAGTCCGTAAATAAAAATAATTTTTGACTACCCGCACACATAGGTTGAGCGTATTACCTATATAAAGCGGACTGCAGCGCGCTTGAGCGATTTTTTGAAAAGACTAATGGAGAAAGACAGGTTACAGAAACTGGTTGTGAAATATACGTCAGGACACATCGATACTTCTGAGCTGACAGAGTTGTTTGAATACGTGGTTGCCAACGGCGATAGTCCTGACATGCAGTCTTTGTTGTCGGAACTGTTGGAAACGACCGTTGCGGACGATCGCTTGCGACTGGACGCCGACTCGTTGTACCAACGTATCACCCATGCATACGAGGCAGCTCATCGGCGGAAGTCACTCCATCGGCTTCAATGGTGGTATGGCGCTGCTGCGGTTTTATTGGTTGCGGCCGGTGTATGGATTTTCGGCAGCAACATGCTGTCTGACGGCGATACTTCCGACGCGATGGAAATCCGGACGGTAACAACGGCACCGACGGACAAACCGTTGCTTCGTTTGGCAGATGGGCGAACAATTTACCTAGACAGCGTGATTAATGGTGTATTGGCGTCTGAAGACGGCATGCAGATCAGCTTTCACAACGATGCAATTTATTATACCGATACATCAACTGCCCCTAGCAGCCAACGATTGGAGAATACAATTGTTACCCCCAAGGGACGGCAATATCAGGTGGTATTGCCAGACGGAAGTAGGTTGTGGCTCAATGCGGCTTCGACGGTAACCTATCCGGTCCGTTTCAATCGCGATCAACGGGAAATCACCATTAGGGGGGAAGTTTATTTGGAAGTTGAGCGTGCGGCAGATTGGCCCTTTGTGGTGCATACGGAAACGCAACGAATTGAAGTGTTGGGAACCAAATTTAACGTGTCTGCCTATCCCGACGATCTAACGACCCTAACAACATTGGTCGAAGGCCGGGTGAAGGTGTCAATGACGGGCACCGTAAACGCAAATTCCCAAAACAGTTTGGTATTGAAGCCGGGTCAGCAGGTAGTCAGTTCCGAAAACGATGCGCTCCTTCGAATGAACCGGGTTGATCCGGAAGAAATCATATCATGGAAAGACAACCTCTTTGTTTTTTCAAATGAAGAGATCAGCGATGTAATGAAAAAAGTAAGCCGTTGGTACGACGTAGAGGTAGAATATAAGGACGGTATGGCCGGAAAGCGGATCGGCGGTGATATTCCCCGATTCGATCGGGTGGAGGAATTGATGGAAGCGCTGGAGTACACGGGACTTTTGCGCTATGAACAGAAAGGAGGTGTGATCGTTATTATGAAATAACCTTACGAGCTTGTTAATGATGGCGACAAGTGTTCCAGCACCTGCCGCCATGAAGTGCCCGACGTGGTCGGCGCTCGACGTTCAATAATCGTTTTCCAATAAATTATTAAACCTAGTACAAATGTATAAAAAATTTGCAGCTAACCAGCGTATGGGTGGGCTATGCCCGATACGCATTAAACCCTTGCTCATGCGATTGTTTACAGTTGTTCTTACTATCTGCATGCACATCAGCGTTTTCGCGTTTGGTCAAAAAGTATCCATCAGTCGAAAGGATGTATCGTTGTCGACAGTCATTAAGGAAATCAAACGGCAAAGTGGATATAATTTTCTATATGATGCGGGAGCATTGTTCAATACGCCGAAGATCAGTGTAGAAGCGAAGAATGCGGAAGTGGCAGAAGTCCTTGATCAATGTCTTGACGGGCTCGCCCTTAACTACTTTATTCGTGACAAGTACGTTGTCATCTCAAAAAAGGTGCTGACCATAGAAAGCCAGTCCGTTTTGCAACAACGTATCGTAACCGGTCGTGTAGTTGACGAAAAACGCGAACCGCTTGAGGGGGTAACCGTTCGGGTGGCGCAATCGCCGGCTGTTACAACGACGGATGCGCGTGGCGATTTTCGACTTCAGATCCCGTCATCTCAGGTTACCCTTGCGTTTTCACTGTTGGGATTTCAACCTCAGGAAGTTTCGGTTGGGGCCGATCAACAATTGCTTAATATCGTGATGGTTCCAACTATCAGTAATCTGGACGAAGTTGTGGTAGTCGGTTTCGGGGAACGACGGAAGGGAGATTTGACCGGTTCCATTTCCACGGTAACGGCAGCCGATATCGGTAGGATACCCCAGGCATCGCCTCAGTTTGCGCTTCAGGGACATACGACGGGTGTACGGGTGGCTCCGGTGAGTGGTAACCCGAATGAAGCCCCTCAAATTTTTGTTCGTGGCGTAGGTACGTGGAACGGTACGTCGCAACCGCTGTATGTGGTCGATGGGCAGATCTTTGAACCACCCAGAGATGTAAATGAAGACGTGATCAGCTCTGGATCGCTCCGTACACCACCGAATATTTTCAATCTGATCAATGCAAATGATATTGAATCGATTTCGGTGCTTAAAGATGCATCCGCGGCAGCTATCTACGGAAGTAGAGCGGCCAATGGCGTAGTGCTGATTACCACGAAGCGGGGGAAGTCGGAACGGCCAGTTATTGAATTCGACGCCAATATGGCTGTTCAGAATACGCCGAAGTTGAATATGCTCAATACCGATCAGTATGTTAGTTTAGTAAGCGAAATGTACGAAAACAGCCTGAATCCGGACGTCAGTATTGAAAGAAACCTGTATGGTCGAGAGGAGGCGCAGGAATTTGTGAAGCTGACTTCGTATAATCCCCAGTTTGATCCGCAAAGTCCCTATTATATTTCGGATCGGACCACCTATAACTGGCAGGACGAGTTGGTGGAAAAAAATGCATTGAATCAGAATTATTCGCTGCGGGTATCCGGCGCTACGTCACGGGTAGACTACTACGTTTCGGGGGGATACTTTGATCAGTATGGAGGCATCAATCAAAATCATTTGAAACGGTATACAGGGGCTATCAACCTGAATGTTAAAGCAACGGACTGGGCAAAAGTGGGCGTGAATTATAAATACACCAATCAGACGTCTACCAACTATGGCGGCGATCTGGAAGCTTTGGCTTATGCACCGCCATGGCAACCGATCTACAATCCGAATCATCCAACCGGATTTGAGACGGTAATTGATCCGTATTTATTAGGCGATACATGGCAGGGGCTGAAAAAATATGGGCAGGGAACGATCCAGAATTACGCGGCTCTGGCGGAGTTTAATACCCCGTATTTCGATTTGAGTCGGAATTTTGGGCAGTTCTTCGTGGAGTTAACACCCTTGAAGGGTCTTGTCTTACGCGGAAGCTTGAACCTGGACTACACCAAGCAGGACAGGTGGGGTCTGGATCAAATGGTCATTACCAGTTATTTTTCGCCGACCGGTCAGAATCCGCGGACACAATATCCTAACGCTCCGAACAGCGTAGCCCGGTTAGAACACCGGATTAACAACTCCTTCAATTATCAAAGTGATTTCACAGCAAACTATACAAAAACGTTTGTCGAAAAGCACAACCTGAATGTGGTCGTAGGCGTACAGGACCAACGTCATCGTCGGGAAACGGTGAACCTAAACACCGATAACCTTAGTAATCTCCCAGAAAATCCCAGATACACGGGATGGGGTGGCGATTTGGCGAATAACAACTCTTTTTACAGTTGGAACCATCGTTTCTGGTTCGGTATGGTGGGAAGGGCGAGTTATAACTATGACTCGAAATATTACCTGGATGCATCCATGCGTAGAGACGCTAGTAATGGGTTTGCCCGCGAGTTTAGATGGGGGAACTTTTACGCCTTTGCGGGCGCGTGGCGGATCAGCAGTGAGCCATTTTTCGATGTTGAATTTGTTAATGATCTGAAGCTGCACGGTGGCTGGGGTGAAGCAGGAAACGACGAAGCGGCAGTGGGTAGATACGCGTTCCTTTCGCGGGTGAATACGGGCTTGACCACATACCGCTGGGGATCCGGGAATGGGGATCCGATAGGCGTACTAAACAATGGAGCGACCGTCGCCGATTTCCCGAATCCATCGCTGTCATGGGAAGTAGCTAAGACGCTCAATATCGGTGTAGATGCGACGCTGTTCAGAAACCGATTAAGCGTGAGTGCGGAGTGGTACAGAAGAATTACCAGCGGTATCCTTCAAACCGTTTCCCTGCCATTTTCCGTCGGTACAAGCAATCCGTTATTTAACATCGGCGAGCTGGAAAATAAAGGCGTTGATCTCATGATCGGATTCAAAGATAGAGCGGGTGCATTCAATTATGGCGTCTCCGGTAACATCAGTTTCGTCACGAATAAGGTAACCAAACTGTACAATGACCAGCCCTTATTGATTGCCGGTCTTCACAGAAGACATGCAGACAATGTGGTGCGCATTGAAGAGGGAAGGTCTATCGGAACAATTTGGGGTTACAAGACGGGCGGAATCTTCCAATCGCGTGAAGAAATTGAGGCATATTATGCAGCTAACCCCGATAATAACGTAACCAATACCGATCTCGTTGCTCCAGGAGATATGTATTTTCTGGATGTGCAGGGTAACCCCACCGACGAGGAGCCTTTTTATAGCAAAACACCGGATGGCCAGATAAACGACTTTGATCGCACGGAAATCGGAAATGTGCTGCCGGGGTATACGTATGGATTGAACCTGAATGTAGGATGGAAGGGTTTCGACTTAGTGGCAAATTTCTACGGCGAAGGGGACGTGGATCGGGTAAATTCGACAAGACGCCGTTTCGAGAGCATGGTCGGTGTGCACAACCACCTGACAACGACACTTGATCGGTGGACACCCTCCCATACGAATACCAGTGTTCCCAGGGCAGTGGTAGGCGATCCGGCAGGAAACAACCGCATCTCCGACAGATGGGTTGAGGATGCTTCCTTCTTCCGGTTAAACACGTGGCAATTGGGATATTCCCTCCAGAATTCAGCATTAGCGAGTCTCAAAAATACCGTTAGCTCGTTGCGGATTTATATTGGTGGGAATAATAATATCTACCTTCACAGGTGGAGTACGGTGGATCCCGTGAATGACCAGTTTCCGTTGCCGAAGACATTTACGGTAGGACTGAATGCGAGATTTTAATCAGTGGTAGTTCATGTGTTAGATACATAAAATTGACTGTAATGAAAAAATATGTTTTTCTGATTTTGTGCTCAATTGGAAGCATCCTGAGCAGCTGTGATCCCTCCTTGGTTGATCAGGCTCCGTTTTCTCCGACCGAGTTGAGCTATTTTTCTTCCGTCAGGGATTTTCGTGGACCGTTGGTAGCGGTGTATGCGACCATTTACGACGATTACCATTTTTCTGCAGTGGGATACAACGGCTGGATTTCTGGTATCTGGCTGCTTCCGGGAGATGATTTAACCGAAAGCCGGGGCGCGAACACGTTCTTTGAGCTTTTCGACGGGTCGCTTAACCCAAATAATTCCCGGTTGCAGTTTGCTTTCAGCTCGGCTTACAAAGGAATTGCGAGAGCGAATGTGGTGATAGACAGAGTTAATAATGTCGACTACTCTGGATTTGATGGGGCTGAAGAAATCGCGATGATGGAAGGTGAGGCGTTGTTTTTCCGAGCTTATCAATACTTTAAGTTGTTTAACATTTTCGGATCTGTTCCTCTGGTAACGAAGCGGTTACAAACTGGAGAGACCAATACGCCTAAAAGTGAATCTTTGGACGTGCTGACCCAAGCAATCACAGACTTGCAAAATGCACTCCCGAAAGTTCCCGAAAATTGGTCGGTGGAAAATAGGGGAAGGATTACTAAAAACGCTGTACGTGGGTTGTTAGCAAAAGCATTGGTCTTCCGGGGTAACTACAGCAACAGCACAGCTGACTATCAAGAAGCGCTCACGGCCGCTAATGCGGTCACGGCCTCGCTGGTGCCTGATTTTCTTCACAATTTTATGGCAACCACCGAAAACAACGATGAATCGTTGTATGAACTTCAGGCGGCCATGCCGAGCAGTGGTAACAACAACCTGAACCTTGCACACGACGGCGCTTGGCGCGGCGTGGAAAATATGAGTGTGTTCAGGGGACATTCCATGGAAGTTCGGGGTGCGGGGGATTTTAACGATGCTACCAATACCAAATACCTGATCACGGAGAAACTCTTAAATGCATACGGTACGGATCCCCGGATTAGTGTGTTCTTGAATCCGTCGGACGGGTTGTCAGGCCGAATTTTCCAAAAGTATAACAAACCGGATGGATCGAACGACCTAAGGGGCGGATCCGGAGGATCGGCTAACAACGAGCGCATTCTTCGATACGCCGATGTTAAGCTGCTGGCTGCCGAGGCGGCATTGAAAACGGGTGACCCAAGCGCGGCAATCGGTCATATCAACGACGTCCGTGCCCGTGCGCGAGCGTGGGCTCAAGCTGCCGGATTTGGTGACGGGAGTATGCCCGCGGCCTATCCCACCAGCGAAACCAGTACAGGTACGATCATGCAGTGGATCATGGACGAGCGGCTAGTTGAGCTCGCAGGTGAAGGCCACCGTTGGTGGGACCTGAAGCGGTGGCATGTGGCCGGCGATATCAGTTTGGCAGGTTGGACAGGTGATATCAGCGGCTTCAGCACCTACCTTTCCTCGCCCGTACAATTTGATGTGAACAAGCATTTGTTGTTCCCGCTGCCTCAAGCCGAAATCGAACGGAATAGTGCCATTACGGAAAATAACCCGGGCTATTAATAGATGGGCTGTTTATGAGAGGGTGGTTTTTATGGGTATTCGCTTTGGGCGTGTGTGTCTCACACGCCCAAGAGCGGCCCAGTGTGCTGGTGTTGACGGATATCGGTGGCGATCCGGACGACCAGCAAAGTTTAGTGCGGCTGCTCTTGTATTCCGATGTGTTAAATATTACCGGTATTGTTGCTACAAGTACCATGGGGCATGGGTTGAAGACCCATCCAAATATCGTACAAGAAGCCATCTCCCGGTATGAACAGGTATATCCCGCGCTCCAGTTCTATGCACCTAGTTACCCGGAACCGGGGTTTTTGCACAGCATTGTCAAGTCCGGATTGCCGGATTACCAATCCGTTGGCCGGGGATGGGAGTCCGAAGGCGCAAACCATATTAACGAAATCGTAAGGCACGCCAATACACCGGTTTACGTCGTTGTCTGGGGTGGTCACCGCGAGTTGGCGCAGGCGCTATGGGAAGCCAGAGAAAGCAGTTCTGCCGATGAATTTCGCCTTTTTTGCTCGAAAATCCGTGTATACGGAATCGGCGATCAAGATGGGCATAGGGATTCGATTCTCCGTGCGTATCCCGATCTGCTGTACGTGGCCAGTGGCTATTACTTCCCGGGTAAGTCGGGCGAGCCGATGACATCGGTGTTCCGCGGCATGTATCAAACCGGTCAGACAGACTGTCTGGACAGGGATTGGGTGCGCACACACGTTCACGGACACGGGGCACTTGCCGATTTTTATCCACTGGATGGACATGGTACGGCCGGTATGAAGGAAGGCGACACGCCGTCGTTCCTGGCACTGATTCCCAACGGACTTAACGTTGCAGATAGGCCGGAATGGGGCGGATGGGGCGGTAGGTTCCGTAAGCTCCGTAACCAGTTGTTCATTGATGCACCCGACTTTCTTGACGGTACGCTTAATGAGCGCCATACGGTATCCAGGTGGCGATCCGCATTTCAATCGGATTTCATGGCCCGGCTGGACCGTTGTATCCGGCCGACAGGCGGCGCCAACCGGGCGCCGGTAGCGGTACTGAATGGTGAGTCGGGGGTGGGGCCGATAAAAAAAAAGGCGAAACCCGGCGAAGTGATCGAGCTGGTAGCGACGGGATCATTTGATCCAGATGGCGACTCACTAACGTTTCAATGGTTTAACTATTGGGAAGCAGGGACCTATCCGGGAAGCATACCCGTGGAGCACCATACGGATAACAAAGCATTGTTCACGGTACCCGAGGATGCAGAAGTCGGCACTGAATTCCACCTCATTCTGGAGGTGCACGACCGGGGACTGCCTTCACTGGTTTCGTACAGAAGGTTGTTACTCGAAGTTACACAATAAGGGAATTATGAAAAAACAGCATCTTTTAATCTTACTTTTTTTGATGGGGTTCGGGGCAATGGCCCAGGAAGCACCCATCAATCTATTGGTTCGGGCTGATGACATGGGCGCTGCCCGATCGGTGAATTTTGCGGCCATCGAATCCTACGAAAAAGGAATTGTCAGATCCGTGGAAGTTATCGTTCCCGGTCCGTGGTTTGAAGAAGCAGCAGTGCTCCTGCGCGACCGTCCCGATTTGGATGTCGGCATTCACCTGACCCTGACCAGCGAATGGTCCGGGATAAAATGGCGTCCAATTACCCACTGTCCGAGCATCACGGATGCCGATGGCTACTTTTTTCCGTTTGTTTGGAAAAACGACAAGTCGCCGGAGTCGCCGTATATCACCGGTGCTTCGTGGGATATCGGAGAAATAGAGCGAGAGCTGCGTGCACAGATCGAGCTTGGCATGAAGCGAATTCCACAGGTGACACACCTCTCGGAACATATGGGATGCTTGGGTTTTTCGGAGGAGGCTAAGCAACTGTTAGATAAACTGGCGGCCGAATATAACCTTTCGGTAGACCTTTCTCGGGTGTCTCGGTTTCCGCGATGGAGTGGAAGTGAAATGACAGCCTCCATGAAAGTTGAAAATTTACGTGCCCAACTCGAGCAACTTTCCGCCGGCGACTATCTGTTGGTGGAACACCCGGCGTATGACGACCTGGAAACGCAGGGCTTGGGGCATGTGGGGTATGAGAACGTTGCGGAAGATCGCACCGGTGTTTTACAGGCGTTTACGGACCCAAAGGTAAAGGATATCATCGCCAAGCGGGGTATCCATCTGAAGTCGTATCGCGATTTCGCAAAGAGATCACAGGCCAATGCGCGCCCGCCGGTGTCGTGGATGAATCCCGGTATTCCGAAAATGGATGGACTTAGCCATCATGTTTTACACAGCAAGGCAATGGGACACGATGTTGGATTTGTTGTCTGGACGCCTACCGCGTATAAAAAAGGGACGGACCAGCGGTTTCCGGTCGTTTATTTTCTACACGGCATGGGAGGAACTGAAATTTCAGACGCCGCAGGCTTTTCTTCACGGGTAGCGCAGGCGATCGAACGGGGAGACATCCCGCCGGTAATTTGTGTTTTCCCCAACGGAGGACGCAGCGGCTACCGCGGAAATGTAGAACAGATGATCGTGAGCGAACTAATCCCGCACATCGATGCAGAATACCGCACCATTTCGGACGCGGAATCTCGGGCGCTGGTGGGGTTCTCGATGGGGGGCGCCGGGGCGGTTTATTTGGCGACGGTATATCCGGAACGGTTTAAGGTGGCGGCCAGTTTAGGTGGTGGTATCCGATTGGAGAATGGGGAATTGAAAGACCGGGTTGAAACGGCATTGCCTGTATGGAAACAACGCGGCTTCGGCTTTTACCTGGTAAACGGAGATAAAGACCGTCCCGAAGCCTTCCGTGAGTTTGCGAAGATGTTAGCGTCGGCTGGCGTAGACCATCGGGTTCGTCTCTTGGACGATACCGGCCACAACCTGGGGCATTATTTCGACCGTTCCCTGGCGGAACTATTAGTTTTTGTCGGCGGTCACCTCGATTTCTGAATTGCGAAGCCGGATCGTGACGGTGCAGGATGATCCGACAGTTGAAAACCTATATTTTAGTCCTTTCATACCAATCATACGCTTTATGTTGAAACGCAGTCACTTTTTTTCTTTCGTCACAATGGTTACCATTTTCCTGTCTTTCCATGGAACGGCTGCGGGGGCGAGTGTTTTCCCCCAGCGGCTCGTCGTCGAATACCGCGAAAATCCGTTGGGCGTCGACAGTAAAAAGCCACGCTTTGGTTGGATATTGGAAGCAACGGACAAAGGAGGTTTCGGTCAACGGCAAACGGCCTTCCGGATCCTTGTGGCCTCCACAAGCCGTTTGTTGGCTGGCAACAAGGGTGACGTTTGGGATAGTGGGTGGATTTCTTCAGATGAAAGTCAGCATATCGTATATAAAGGAAGGGAACTTATTTCGGATCGGACTTATCACTGGAAAGTGCAAGTGAAAGACGAAAGTGGATCGCTGTCTGCGTGGAGTGACCCCGCGAGGTGGTCAACCGGATGGTTTAGTTCCGATGAATGGAAAGGTAAATGGATTGGCAGTGACGAAATCTACGACCGTTCAGCACGTGAAAATAATATTATGGATCCCTGGTTCAGAAAAACGGTGAACTTGGACCAGCAGCCGAAGAAGGCAACGATTTACGTAGCTTCCGTTGGTTACCACGAACTATACGTCAATGGCGAACGTATCGGAAGCGAAGTATTGGCGCCTGCGGTGAGTGATCATACAAAGCGCGCCCGATACGTGACCTATGAGGTTGCGGATAAGCTTAAACGCGGTGCCAATGTGATCGCCCTTTGGTTGGGTACCTCGTGGTCGATTTTCCCGGGGTATATCCTCAACGAAGACCGACCCTTAACACCGATTGTAACCGCTCAGGTTGCTATATACGGTGAGGAATCACCTGCGGATGATGCCGCGCCCCTAGCCGTGGTGGTTACTGACGACAGCTGGAAAACGCACCCCAGCCCCAACAGACTACTGGGAAAATGGGATTTTCGGAATATGGGGGGCGAGCTGTGGGATGCACGCCGTGAGATACCGGATTGGAATCGGGCATTCGCCGATGAAACCAACTGGAAGGTTGCAACAGAATATCCTACACGGCTTGCTCTTTCAGCACAGTTGGTAGAAGGCAACCGATTGTTTGAACGAATTCGTCCGGTTCGTGTCGAAGCCCGGCCGGATGGCTCATACCGGGTGGATATGGGTGTAAACTTCGCAGGTTGGACTGAAGTGAACGTACGGGGGCAGGAAGGTGACACCATCCGGTTTTCATATTCTGAGCGCGAACAGGAGGACATGACATTTAACCTTCATAGTGCCTACGTAATTGGAAAAAAGGGGAAAGGTACCTTCCGGAATCGGTTCAACTATAGCGCTGGTCGTTGGATAATCATTCAAGGATTACGGAAGGCTCCGGATATAAGCGACATCAGTGGGTGGATGGTCAGAACGGACTACGCCAACGCCACTCAATTTGAATCTTCGGATACGTTGCAGAATTGGATTTACGATCGGGTACGGTGGACGTTTGAAAACCTTTCACTGGGAGGTTTCATCGTGGATTGCCCGCAACGCGAGCGTATGGGGTACGGTGGCGACGCGCACGCCACTAGCGAGACGGGAATGTTCAACTATCAGCTCGGCGCATTTTATACCAAATGGATGCAGGATTGGCGCGATGTGCAGGGCACCGAACCCATGGTTGGCAACATGCTCGATCCGAATCATGCCCGGAAGGCAATGACCAGCGGCCGCATCTTGAACAATGGTATTCTTCCGCATACCGCTCCTACCTATTGGGGTGGCGGCGGTCCGGCTTGGGGCGGGATTGTGGTTACCCTCCCGTGGTTTATGTACCAACACTACGGCGACAAGCAAGTACTGGAAGCTAATTTTCACCTTATTACCGGATGGCTTGATTTTTTGCAATCCCACACAAAAGACGGTTTGTTGCAACGGTTCGGCGGTCAATGGGACTTTCTGGGTGATTGGCTGTGGCCAAACGCAACCGCTGAGGGAATGAACAACGACCAGCCCGAAACGCTATGTCTCAACAATGCGTATTACGTGTTTAACTTGCGGACGGCTGCCAAAATTGCCCGGGTGATGGGCCGAGCAGCCGAAGCACGTCAATGGGAGCAACAGGCAAATGCATCCGCAAAGGCGATTCATGCCCGGTTTTTCAACGCAGGAGACGATAGCTACGCAGATGGTTCCATGGCCAACCTTGCCGCGGCATTACTGGCAGAAATACCTCCCGCCACCTTGCGTGCGCAGGTCATGCAGCGCCTCGAACGGGAAATCCTGCAGGTCCGGAATGGGCATATCCATGCAGGCATTACCGGTGGGGCATTGCTCTTTAAATTGCTTCGTGAAGAGGGAAGAAATGACCTGATTTATCGCATGGTGTCCCAAACCACCTACCCCAGCTGGGGTTATATGAAAGAAAATGGGGCAACCACCATTTGGGAGATGTGGGAAAAGGATCTGCCGGGGCATTCGTTGCTGCATAGCTCCTATCTCTATCCAGGCGCGTGGTACATAGATGGTTTGGCTGGAATCAAACGGGATCCACAGGCGCCGGGCTTCCGTCGGTTTATCATTCGGCCGCCATCGCCAAACGCGACCGATGTAAAATGGGCTAGGGCTGCTTTCGATTCACCCCAGGGTCTCATCAAGTCACATTGGTCGCGGGAAAATGGCGGACTGATCTTGGAAATTACCGTGCCTCCTAATAGCGTAGCCACGTTAGAACTACTTCCCCAAGAACGTCTAGATATCGCGCAGTATGATAACATTACAGCGCTCGAAAAGCAAGAAGGATTTTTACGGTATGAACTCCAACCGGGGCACTATCGGCTAAAGGCCGATCCGTAAATACCACGAGTGCCCAACGGAGCTTGCAGGCGGAAAGCAACCTTGGTGCATCAGCAATGCGAGCGTTCCCGTTGCGTTTCGCATCAAAGTGACCAATCACAGGACAGCACAGGTTGCCTTTTTCTCCAAAAGGTAGTAGTATTGCAGTATACCAGTTATCAGAATACCAGCCTCCAATTATGGCGCTGAACAAACTATATAACGAAACAGATATATTAAATAAGGTCGCATACGGTGATGAGAAGGCGTTTGCTAAATTGTTTTATGCCTACTATAACCAAATAGGTGAGTTTGTGCAAGGGCTGACACAAGATCATGAAGTTACGGCGGAGATTGTGCAAGAGGTGTTTACCAAAATATGGATGGATAGACACGCGCTTCGGCAGGTAAAGCGGTTTGATGCCTACCTGTTTATCCTATCCAGAAATCATACACTGAACCACATTCGCCAGATCGTGGCCGAACGGAATAAAAAAGAAGCGTACCTGTCGGAAATCGAATTGATACAACCCGTTGTGGAAACTAAAAGCACGAGCGATCGATATGAGCTGATTGATCAGGCAGTCAAATTATTACCCCCCCAGCAACAACAGGTATTTACCCTCAGAAGACAAGGATTGAAAAATCCCGAAATCTCTGAACGGATGAATCTGTCTATCGAATCTGTGAAAAAATACCAGCACCTGGCTGTAAAATTTATCAGCGAGTTTGTAAAAAATCAAATTTCTATATCCACTTTTTGAAAATCTGGTGTCTTTATCATGTAAAGCCAATTAGAACGTGCTGTTCTGCTATTGAAAAACATGGATAACGCTAGACTTCTGCTATTGATTGACCGGGCGCTCGAAGGTACCCTCAGCACCCGGGAGCGGGATGAACTGCAGGAGCTACTGGCCGACTTGTCTAACGAAGGCGCCGTTATGCAGGCCCTTGAAAATAAGTGGGAGTTGTTTGAATCCAAAAAGGCCGTTTTTTCGAACGAACAGGGGCAGGAGGTTTTGCAGCGGATCCTGGAAGGTAACGGCGATACAGACGATTCCCAGTCATCGGATAAAAAACTACGCGCACTCTTTCCATGGTTTAAAGTCGTTGCGGTGGTTTTGCTTATAGCAGCTACCTGGAAAGTAATCGATTTTTATTCTAATAGCTGTGATACATATGGCTGTGATACAAAAAAAATGACAATTGAACAGGCAGTTGCGCAGTCCGGAATAAAACCTGGAAGTGATAAGGCAACAATTGTCTTGGCCGATGGAAAATCAGTACCATTGAATGAATCCAATACAGGGTTATTGAGCAAAAAAGGGAAGGTGTATGTGTGCAATTCGGCCAATGGCCAGATCGTATACGAGGTTCAATCGGATGGAGTTGGCAGTAACCGATATCATACGGTTAAGGTGCCGAAAGGGGGCCATTATCGTATTGCACTGGAGGATGGTACGAAAATTCACTTAAATGCAGAATCGTCTTTACGTTTTCCGGTCCGGTTTACCCAAGGAGTACGGAAAGTGGAATTTAAGGGGGAGGGGCTTTTTGAAGTCGCTGCTGATGCAAAAAGGCCCTTTCTGGTAAAGACGCCTTTGCAAACCGTTCGCGTATTGGGTACCACGTTTAATATTCATGCGTATCCAGACCTGGGCAAAATGAAAACGACGTTGGTGGAAGGCGTCGTGGAGGTGCTGCAACAGGATCATGCTGCTACACTCAAGCCGGGAGAAACAGCTATAAGTAAACTTGGGCAGCGTGATATTCACATACAAAAAGGCGATATCGACAAAGATCTGGCATGGCATAACGATTATTTTATTTTTGAAAACGAAAAGATTACCAGCATCATGGAGCGAGTGGCAAGATGGTACGATGTCGAAGTAAGCTTTCAAGGCAAATTAGAAAACATCCGATTGGGAGGGATTTTTCGACGTTCTAAAAGCATCGTCCAGTTGTTGGAAAGTTTCGAGGCAACTGGTTTAGTAGCATTCAATATTGAAGGAAGGAGGATTACGGTAATAGGAAAAACAGCGACTAGATAACATTGGTTACAAAGAAACCGAGGCGTTGGCCCGCACTCGGTTCCCGTCTACTAGTTAGACCTTTGAAAGTGACCACAAATTGATTAGGTAACCAAATTATTAATCACAAATTGAGCTTCAAATGTATAAAAAAAAATATGTTTGGCATTGCCACAAACCCTTTTTTAAACCGGTTAACGTTTTAGTCTTGATGAAGATTATTCTTTTGCTGACCGTGGTATTTGTGCAATATGCTATGGCAAGTCATGGGCAGAATGTCAACATTCGCGTGAAAAACACACCCATAGCAAATGTGCTATACCAGCTATCTCAACAGAGTGGCTACGATTTTATTTATGACGCCAGCTTACTCGTTAAGTTAGAACCGATATCGCTGAACGTCGAAAACCAGCCGTTGGGAAAAGTGCTGGAACAATGTTTTGCCGATCAATCCGTCGAGTTTGTCTTCAATGAAGACAAGACGGTGATCATTAGACCCCGTCCATCGCTGACAGCCCTCACCCAAGAGCAAATCGTGGGTACGGTGAAAGACGCCGCAGGCAATCCCTTGGAAGGGGTCTCTGTTTTGGTGCAGGGTACCTCGCGGGGAGCCGCCACCGATGCAAGTGGCCGTTTTCAGATCGATGCCAAAAGCGGAGAGACCGTGGTTTTCAGGAATGTGGGCTATGTGTCTCAAGAAATCACGATTGGCAATCAAAAAACCCTTGAGGTGGTTCTGGTGGCAGAAACGGAAGACCTGCAGGAGGTGGTCGTAGTAGGATATGGCAGCCAACAGAAAAAGGATGTTACCGGTTCCATCGCGTCGGTGAGCATGACGAATGTACGGGGACAATCCATCGCCAGTCTTGATCAGGGCCTGTCCGGTCAGGTAGCAGGTGTAAATGTGAGTACGTCGAACGGTACACCCGGCGGCGGACCTAAAATCCAGGTTCGGGGCATCGGGGCAATCGGAGCGGGCAGCGATCCGCTGTATGTCATTGACGGTTTCCCGGTACCTTCTTCCTCTGGGCAGCAATCCAATCCCATGAGTGCGATCAATCCGCAGGATATTGAGTCGATGACCGTATTGAAAGACGCTTCGGCAACGGCAATCTATGGATCCAGAGGTGCGAATGGGGTGGTCATGATCACCACCAAGCGTGGCGCCAGCGGCGAACCCCGGATTCAGGTTAACATAAGCTCGGGCTTACAACAGGTGCCTCAAAAAGGTCGGCCCGATCTGATGAACGGACAGGAGTTCGCGCAGTTTATGAAAGAATCCGTCGAAGATCGCATCCGCTCGGAAGAAGGACGCGAACCTACCTTGGCCGATATCCCCGAAGAATATCGGAATCCGGAAGCCATTGGCGAGGGAACGGACTGGTACGATGCCGTCACCCGTGTGGCACCCATGTCGGATATCGGTTTGAGCGTAAGTGGCGGTACCGAGAAAATCCGCACATTTGTCTCTGCCGGTTACTTCAATCAGGGTGGGGTCATGATGAATACCAAGTTTGACCGGTTTTCACTGCGTGCGAACATGGATGCAGACATTACCGACCGGTTGAAAGTCGGTGTCAACGTGGCACCTTCGATGACGTTTCTGAGAGGGGGCGTGCGTGGGCAGGGACGTGACGAGTTTTTCGAGATTGCTAATCCCATTCCGCCCGCCTACAACCCAGATGGTAGCTACAACGAGTACATCCAAACAACGGGCACATTCGGTAATCCGAATCCCATCATGGTACTCAACCAAATCACCAACAAGGCCAGCCGGACCAAGATTCTGATGAATACCTTCGCTGAACTTGAAATCATCAAGAACTTGAAGCTACGGTCGTCGTTCAATGTGGACTTTGAGGATGGCGATTCCGAATATTTCCGGCCTTCGACACTGGCGAATCAGAATGCCCCGGGCATTTCGGTTCCTTCGGGCAACTATGGAAATGTAAAATATCTCAACTGGTTGAATGAGAATACGTTGACGTATGACTACAATTCTGAGTCGGGACATTCCATTTCGGCATTGGCGGGATATACCATACAATCCAATAAGTTTTATGCCGCTCGGTTCGATGGCCAGCAGTTCCCGGACGACGATATAGAGTCGTTGAACGCAGCGGCCAGGGTAATCGTGGGTAATATGGATATCAGTGACTGGGCGCTGATTTCCTATTTGGCGCGTGCGAATTATTCATATGCCGGTAAATACCTGGTGACTGCTACCATCCGGTCGGATGGTTCTTCCCGCTTCGGCCCGAACAACCGTTGGGGGGCATTTCCTTCCTTCGCATTGGGTTGGCGGTTGTCGGAAGAGAATTTCCTGAAGAATAGCTCCTGGATCGATGAATTGAAACTCCGTGCTTCCTATGGCTTCACAGGCAACTTTAACATCGGAAACTATCCGTACATGAGCAACATCGGTACGAGAGATTATGTATTTAACGGTACCTTAGGCAGTGGTCGGGTGATGACGTCTCTCGCCAATCCCAATCTGGGCTGGGAACGGATGCGCGAACTCAATTTGGGTATCGACTTCAACTTCCTCAACAACCGGATTAATCTGACAGCCGATTTCTACAACCGGAACACGCAGGATCTGCTGTTGAACGTTGAAATTCCACAGTCATCCGGTTTCGGTACGGTTACCGAAAACAGGGGCGATGTGCGCAACCGCGGGGTCGAATTAGGTATTCTTTCACATAATATTGTATCCGACAATTTCGATTGGTCGACCAATTTCAACATTTCCTTCAACCGTAACAAGGTGCTTGCCCTGGGTAGAAGTGAAGACCCGATCTATTCCGGACAAAGCAGCGAAGGCAACCCGACCAACATTACCGAAATCGGTCAACCGGTGGGAATGATCATCGGGTATGTATACGAAGGGATCTACCAAAATGAGGCCGATCTCGAAAACTACCCGGCATTCCCGGGGGCGGTTCCAGGAAACATGCGTTTCCGGGACGTGGACGGCAACGGCGAAATTACGCCTTTCCAGGATTTTGGCGTGATCGGCAATCCGTATCCCGATTTCACTTGGGGAATGACGAATACACTGCGGTACAAAGCCTTTGACTTCCGGGTAATGGTGGTCGGTGCTATGGGAGCCGAGATGCTGCGCGCTACTAATTTCTATACCGGAAATATCGACGGGGTGTTCAATGTAAACCGGAGCGCAAAGGATCGGTGGCGCTCGCCCGAACAGCCGGGAAGCGGCAAAGTGCCTACCACTGCGGGAACAGGCAGAGGAAGGGTGATGTACCGGGATACGCATAGCTTGTGGGTGGAAAAGACCGACTATGCATGGATCAAAAACATCACGTTGGGTTACAACCTGCCGGCCCGCTTGGTCGAGAATCGGTGGATAAGCAGCCTGCGGATATACGGTACCGTCCAAAATCCGTTGCTCTTCACCGGGTATAGCGGTAATCCGGAAGGAACCAACTACAACCGGGGTGATACGGGGGCCCTTGTACCGGGTATTGACTACTCCGGTTATCCGGTGCCGCGTATTTATACCTTGGGCGTCAATGTTAGTTTTTAGTCACTCAATTAAAAGGAAGAAATCGATGAAACACCCTATATATACGATGCTAATGTTATCATTATTTACATTAGGATCCTGTCATAACATCTTGGATGTCGAGCCGCATACCTTTTCAAGCGGTGTCAACTATTACCAGAACGAAGGGCAGTTTTTGCGCGCTGTAAACGGTGTATACGGCTCGTTACAAGATCTTTATACGGATGATAATTTTTGGCCGATGACGGAGATGGTGGCCGATAATACCAACTATCAATTCGATGCATCCAATCGGGGTGCTCAGCAGCGGGAGGAGATCGACGAATTTTTGATCACGCCTACCAATAATTATGTGCGAGACACGTGGAATATGCTCTACCGGAATATCCAGCAGACCAATGTCATCATCGACCGCATTGATCCCGTGGAATTTGCCGACGAAGCGGTCAAGGCGAGGTACAAGGGCGAAGCCCAATTCCTCCGTGCCATGCATTATTTCCACTTGGTTCGCTTATTTGGTGAAGTTCCGCTCGTCGTACACGAGGTTGAGAGCCCGGAAGGTGCGTTTTCGGAAGGTCGGGCCAGTGTGGACGCGGTTTACGAGCAGATTTTGGCCGATGTGAATGCCGCGATCGCCAGTCTTCCTGAATCGTATTCAGGAGGCGACATCGGTCGTGCTACAAAAGGTGCAGCGTTGACGCTTTTGGGCGATATACAAATGACGCTACATGATTATGAGGCAGCAGCGGCTGCGCTCCAGCAAGTGTTGAATCTCGGATACGATCTGATGCCAAACTATGCAGATAATTTCGATCCGGCATTCAAGAACAATGTTGAGTCGGTATTCGCTGTTCAGTTTGACGCAGGCCTGCAAACCGAAAGCAGTAATTTTATTTTTCAATTCGGTCCGCGGGATGGAAGACAAAAACTGACCGGTTTTTCGGGCACACTAGGAGGAAGTAATATTCCTACTCCGAGTATGTATCGTGCCTACGAGGCGGGGGATGTTCGCAAAGATGCTTCGATAGCGATGTTCTCCGACCCGGCAAATGCCGAATATCAGGAAGCTGAAGCGTTTGACGGGGACATCCCTTTCATCAAAAAGTATTACCATCCCCCATTTCTAGAAGATGGCCGCGCAGATGAAAACTGGCCGGTGTATCGCTACTCACACGTACTGTTGATGCTTGCCGAGGCGTTAAACGAAACCGGTGGCGGCGATCCCTACCCTTATATCAATGCGGTTAGGGAGCGGGCAAATCTTGATCCGATCAGTGGATTGGGAAAAGATGCATTTCGGGAGGCGGTGGCACACGAACAGCGGGTGGAACTGGCTTTTGAAAACCACCGTTGGTATCAATTGCTAAGGACAGGCAAAGCGGTTGACGTGATGACCGAACATGGTATGGAAGAAAAGGAGCGCTTGAGCAGGCTCAGCAGTGCGTCTTATAACATAGAACCCTACAAATTGCTCTTCCCTATACCCGAAAGAGAGGCCCGGCTGAATGGATTTGAGCAGAATCCCGGTTGGTGAGTGTCCTGAATAAATGAGAAACCGCGTAAGCAGGAGATATCAAGTATGCAAAAAAGCAACCTTGGGGCGTGAGCAACGCGAGCGTTCCAGTTGCTTTTTCGCATATAAAAGTGACTAATTACAGGACAGCACAGGTTGCCTTTTTCTCCAAAAGGCAGTAGTATTGCAGTAAACTGATGAAATGCCGGTTTCCCAATTATGAGTACTGATTAAACTTTATTATAATCGAAAACCTTAATTTCGCACAGACATCGTACTAATCACTATATGCAAACTTTCATAAAAAAAAGCCCCGGTTTAGCGGCAGCGCTCGCGGCGCTATTGTTGGCTTCAGCGTGCCAGACCGAAGACAAGGAAAAAGAACAGGTAAATTTGAAGCCCAAGGTGGAGAAGATCAACGTCGCTCCCGACTTTGTGGTGGAACATCTCTATAGCCCCTCCGAAAATAAAAAGGGGTCGTGGGTAGCGATGACGTTTGACGACAAGGGACGGATGATCACATCGGATCAGTATGGGTCGTTATACCGGATCAATATTCCCGAAATCGGTGCAGATACATTGGCGGCGGAGCCTGAACGGCTGGCACTTCCGGGTGATGAGTGGAAGAATGATACGACGCAGACCAAAGTCGGGATGGGGTATGCACAGGGATTGCTCTGGGCATTTAACAGTCTGTATGTGATGGTAAATCACCGGGGAGATGAAAAGTTTGAAAAAAGTAGTGGTTTATATCGGCTGAAGGATACCGATAACGACGATCAATTTGATGAGATAAAGCTGTTGAAGTCGTTCGAAGGGCAGGGTGAACACGGCCCTCACAGCATTATCCTTGCACCGGACGGGCAGTCGATTTACCTTGTATGTGGTAACCATACCGATGTGCCGGAGATGGACAGTTATTTATTACCCGCTAACTGGGACGAAGACAACGTGTTCCAATTAATCAAAGACCCAAGGGGCCATGCAAACGACCGCATGGCACCGGGAGGATGGATTGCCCATACCGACTCACTGGGACAACATTGGCAGCTGGTTGCGGCCGGGTTCCGGAATACGTTTGACATTGCATTTAATGATGATGAAGAGCTGTTTGCCTATGATTCGGATATGGAATGGGATTTCGGGATGCCCTGGTACCGGCCGACGCGGCTCTTACACGTAGCAAAAGGGGCGGAATTTGGTTGGCGCACAGGCAATAGCAAATGGCCTACCTATTATCCCGACGAGCTTCCTTCTTTACTCAATATCGGTCAGGGATCGCCCACGAATTTAGTGTATACAGGCAATGCTAAGTTTCCTGATAAATACCGCAATAGCCTGCTCGCATTTGATTGGAGCTTCGGTATTGTCTATGCCGTACAACTGGAGCGTGACGGAGCGACCTACCGCGCAAAAGCAGAAGAATTTCTTTCGGGAACACCGTTGCCATTAACCGACGGGGAAATCGGGCCGGATGGAGCCCTTTATTTCCTTACCGGTGGGCGGCGGTTGGAATCCGACCTGTACAGGGTTTCTTATAAAGCGTATGACAAAGTAAAAGAAAAGGCGCAAGGAGAAGCTGACCTCACCGAGGAAATGGCGCTCCGCAAACGGATTGAAGGGTATTTTGAACACGCGCCTGATTCCAATATTGTCAACGAAGTTTGGCCGTATCTCAATCACGAAGATCGGCATATCCGTTACGCCGCAACCGTCGCGTTGAGGCATCAACCCCTCAAATTATGGGGAAAAAGAGCATTCCGCGAGCGGAATATCCGGACGGTAACGAATGCGATGATTGCCATGGCAAAGACGGGACATCCCGAGTTGCAGTCTGTCGTTTTGCGTAAATTGATGACCATCGATATCAATCGGATATCACGTGAAAATAAAATAGGCGTATTGCGGGCAGTGGAACTTGCCCTCTATCGCATGGGAGATCTCCAACCCGACATTGCGAAACGGTTGGCGGATTATTTTGAGGATGCATATCCCACCACAGACAACGCCCTTAACCGGGAGTTTAGTAAGGTGTTGATCCAAATCGGCGCTCCTTATGCAGTAGAAAGGACACTGTCATTGCTGGATAGTGCCCAAGACGATTCGACTACGATGATGGCTACGTTAACCAACTCCTCCGATTTGATCTTGCGGAATCCGCAATATGGAATGGATATCGCTGGCATGTTGGCTAAGACGCCTCCGGCCCAACAGATTTATCTTGCCACAGCGCTAAGTAAAGCGTCAACGGGATGGACACCCGAACTGCATGAACATTACTTCAAATGGTTCTACGATGCGTTCGGTTATAAAGGAGGCAATAGCTATATTGGTTTTATCGACGCTGCGCGTAAACTAGCGCTTGAAAAAGTACCCAAAGATCAATTTGCACATTATAATACCATATCCGGCGATTCGCTTGTGGCGGAATCGGGAAATAAATTGGCGGAAAATATAGTGCCGCCAAAAGGACCGGGTCGAAACTGGAAAATTGACGAGGCGGTAAAGACCGTTGAAGGAGATAAAGGTGAGCGGAACTTCGAACAGGGGAAATCACTTTTTGCGGCCGTACGGTGCGCGTCGTGCCACATGATGCAGGGAGAAGGCGGCGCGATCGGCCCGGATCTTACGCAGTTGGGAACACGTTTCTCCGTTCATGACATGCTGGAATCCATTATTGAGCCCAACAAGGTCATTTCGGATCAATACGAATCTAAAGTGCTGGTCTTGAAAGATGGATCTTCTGTATTGGGTAGATTGATCTCCCAAGAGGGAGACGTGTATTCGGTGTCACAGAATCCGTACGCGCCGCAGGTGTTGAAGGAGATACCCAAGAGCGACGTAACGGAGATCAAAGTGGCCAAGGTTTCTACCATGCCCCCGGGAACGCTCAATGTGCTGAATGAAGAGGAATTGAAAGATTTGATGGCCTACTTGATGGCAGGCGGAAATGAAAATAACCCGATCTATAAGGGTGAATAAACAGGTGCAATGACCGACTGGAAAACGAAAGTGTCGAACCCTATGCAGGTTGGCGGCATTGAGACAGCGATCTTGGATAACGGCCCGGGCAAGGGAACACGTATTGCTTGGGTGAACACGGGAACCGGCCTTCGGTACAAAGTGGTCATTGATCGGGGCCTGGATATTGCTGATGCGTTTTACAATGCACACAGCCTTGCGTGGATCAGTCACCTGGGCGTTGTCGCGCCTAGCCCCACAGGATACCGGGGAATCGAGTGGCTCAACGGATTTGGGGGCGGCTTGCTAACCACGTGTGGTTTGGACCATGTTGGTGGACCTGAATCGGATGCGCACGGTGAGCGCGGACTTCACAGCCAGTTCAGCGGCTTGCCCGCTACCATCGAATCCATTATCCAGCCGGATCCGCTTGCGGGCCGGCTGGATATGCAGATTACCGGAATCATTAAACAATCCAGGCCGTTGGGGGTACAGCTCGTATTGAGGCGTACCATTTCGGGTAAGCTGGGTGAGCCTACCATCCGAATCCGCGATGAGGTAGTTAACCACGGAAATACGCCAGCACCTCACATGCTGCTCTATCACATGAACTTAGGATGGCCGCTGGTTGATGAAGGCGCGGATATCTGCTGGCGTGGCCCTTGGGAATCGCGTGAGGGCGCGGACAAGGCGAAAATTTTTCAAGCGGGGCAACCTTTCCGGAAGGGGAGTCCGCCGTTGGAAGATCATGTGGGAGGTGGCGAAGAAGCGGCGTTTATCGATGTAGAAGCTGACGATGACGGTACGTGTTGTTGTGGAATCCACAATCCGAATATCGGCATTGCGTTATCGATTGAATTCAAAAAAAACCAGTTGCCCTGGCTGACCAATTGGCAGCATTGGGGACCGGGGGAGTGCGTGGTGGGGCTGGAACCCGGTACCCATCCACCGATTGGCCAGGCAAAAGCCCGGCAGAACGGTTCGCTTATTCTGCTGGAACCGCAAGAGCGCAGGGAATACGAAGTGGTGGTTCGGATTATGGATCAGCCGACAGACATCGCTGATTTTTTGCAGCGTACCGCAGGTAGGTAATTTTGGGTACAAGACAAAATTCCGGTTTGCTCGCGAAGCACATCGTTGGGTCTTAAATTATCACGCAAAGGCGCCAAGACGCTAAGAAAAACTACTTCGCGCCTTTGCGACTTTGCGAGAAAAAATAAACGGATATCTATTGTACACCGGGAATTCCGTTCAATAAATAATTCGTTATCTTAGAGCCCTTGTAATAACCCTGTTATCAATTATATTCATGAAAAAACGAACGAAAATAATGTCCATCCTTTTGCTGGTCACCGTGTGTGGTTTCGCGGCTTGTTCAGGCACGACCGCTACGCAGGAACAGCAAGCGCAGGAACCCGAAGCAGAACAATGGGTGACGTACCGTGGTGGGGAAGGCCCCGGAAAGGGTAAGAAGATTGTTTTAATCAGCGGCGACGAAGAATACCGATCGGAGGAAGCCTTGCCTATGCTGGCCCAGATACTGGCTGAGCGCTATGGCTTTACCTGTACGGTGTTGTTTTCGGTGGATTCGTTGACCGGAGAAATCGACGCGAATGAATCCTCCAACATCCCGGGTCTTGCCAATTTGGAGTCGGCCGATCTGATGGTGATCTTTACACGTTTCCGTGAATTGCCCCCCGATCAAATGGGTTACATTGACGCGTATTTAAAAGCAGGGAAACCCGTTATCGGTCTACGCACCGCTACACACGCCTTTCACTACGCAAAGAATCCTAACGATCCGTATGCGAAGTACGACTTCCAGAGTACCGTGCCGGGTTGGGAGCAGGGATTTGGCAAGATCGTCTTGGGAGAAACCTGGGTAAGCCACCATGGCGACCACGGCAAAGAAGGGACACGGGGCCTGAATAACGAGGCAGCAGCGGATAATCCCATATTGAACGGGGTTGCCGATATCTGGGTGCCCACAGATGTCTATACCGTCGGATCGCTGGAAGGGGCCGACGTGTTGGTGTATGGACAATCGACCAGTGGGATGACCGCCGATGCGCCCATCAACAAAGATAAAGAGGCGTTGCCGGTTGCCTGGACCAGGATGTACCAGCTCGAAGGGGGAAAGGAAGGAAAGGCTTTTACGACCACCATGGGGGCTTCGGTAGACCTGGTTAATGAGGATTTACGGAGATTGCTGGTAAATGCTTGTTTTTGGGCAGTTGGTCAACCGGTTCCCGAAAAGGCAGATGTTGCATTCGTTTCTCCGTATCAACCGACAATGTTTGGCTTTGACAGTTTCAAAAAAGGAAAGTCTCCCGCGGATTACAAATAAATTATACCACCTAATTGAGATAATATGTTAACAATTGGCGTCAATACATTTTTGCTTACTTCTCCTTTTACGAATGAAAGTGTCGATATCATCCGACAGTTTAAGGATTGGGGATGCGATGCGATCGAAATTGCACTGGAGGATGCTTCCCATATCGATCCCCATCTGATCAAACGGGCGCTGGACGATAATGGGCTGCGTTGCTCCTCAATCTGTGCTGCAATGGGGCCGGGTCGCGATTTGCGGGGCACCAACGAGGAACAGCAGAATTCAATTGACTATATCAGTCAAGTACTGGATGTGATGGCGATATTGGACTGCCCAGTGATGGTAGGGCCGCTTTATTCCACAGTAGGCCGGGCGGAGCGAACGGCGGAAGACGACTACAAAGCGCAGTGGGACATTGTCGTCAAACAGTTGAAAACACTGGCATCCCGTGCCGGTGATTTGGGAAAGAAACTGGCAATTGAACCCTTGAACCGGTATGAAACTGATTTTATCAATACCTGTGAACAAGCCCTGAAACTGGTGAACGCCGTGGATCATCCCGCAGTGGGGCTACTGTTGGATACGTACCACATGAATATCGAAGAAAAGAATTCCGCAGCGGCAATCCGGAAAGCCGGGAAACACCTGTTTCACGTACATGCGTGCGGTTGTGACCGGGGAGCACCGGGGAATGATCACATCGATTGGGTAGGAATCCGGGATGCGTTGAAAGAGGTCAACTACTCGGGTAGTTTAGTCATTGAATCTTTTACGCCCGCGGTTGAAGTAGTTGCCAAAGCAGCGTCTATCTGGCGGAACTTTGAACCTTCTCGCGAGGCCATAGCCGTCCAAGGGATTTCCTTTTTGCGGTCGCACTTTGGTGCATAGTATCGCTAAAAAAAAGCCGGGGTGACGATTACGTTGCCCCGGCTTTTTTTATTGCCTTATTTTTCTTTCAATCAGTTCGATAATGGATGCTCTTTGAGCAATTCTTCCGGGTGGTAGAAGCCTTTTTTGTCGGCAATGGCAGCTCGGATAGCTTTTACTTTTTCCGGATTTACAGGTGTTCCTGTATTGCCAAATGAATTTTTTACATACGTAAGCACGGCCGCTACTTCCTCGTCGTTCAGCAGGCCTCCAAACGGCGTCATAGGCACCTGCCCGGGGTATTTGTGACCGAGGAGTTCCATGGGGCCTTGCATGCCTTTCAAGGTGAGTTTGATTAAGCGGTCATCGCTGTCCAGCCAGGGGCTGCCGGCCAGGGGTGGGAAGCCGGAACTGGGAAGCCCCTTTCCATCTGCCTGGTGACAAGTCTCGCAGAATCCATCCTGTGCATAAAGCAATTGTCCTTTTTTAAACAATTCCAGGTCTTTTCCTTTTAGATCTGTTTTCGCGGTTCGTTCCGCTTTCTTCTTTTGGATGACATCCCCATTCAAACGGGCAAATGCGGCTCCGTAGGCATCTGCCATCCAATCATCAAGTGGTTTTTTCGCGGCCTCTTCCAGGATAGCGAGCCCCGGCTCTTTGTCCAGCCAGGAAGCGGCTACCAGCGCTTCCAAACGGACACGCCCGTGTTCATCACCAGCGGCTTCCTTCAACAATTGTGCCTGATCGGCTACCTGATGGCCGGTGTAACGCACCACGCGAACAGCCGCGGCGCGAACCCGGAAATCGTTTGCGTGTAGCAGCTGGCGGAGCAGTTGCTGGTCCACGCGATTCAGTCCCCAGCTTACCCATAGCCCTTCCAATAGATGATGTTCGTAGCGGGGGTCGTTTTTATCGAGGTTCTTCACCCACGTTTTAAGATGCGCTAATACTTCGGATGAGTCACGCCCACGGAGCTCACGGCGAGTACGGTAGCGAGACCGGTACTCGGGCAGCTTCAGGTTGTCGAGCAACGTGTCGATGGGGGCGTCGGCGATGTATGCGGGTTTTACCAACGGCCTGGATGGATAGGTAACGCGGTAGATCCGACCATGGGTATGATCCCGCAGGGGATCGCGCTGGTTATGTTGCATGTGCCCGATCAATACGTTATGCCAGTCGATGACATACAGCGAACCATCGGGTGCAAACTCGAGGTCTACCGGCCGGAAATTGGGATCTTCCGATCGCAGGAGGTCCTGTCTGTGGTGGCTTTTATACCCTGTTCCGTCGTCTTCCAGCGTATGTTCTTTTGTGCCTAAAAAGCCGATGGTGTTGTTGATGAGGTAGTCACCCTGGACGTCATCGGGAAAGTGGCGGCTTGAAATGAATTCCAGTCCCGAAGTCGGGCGCACCTGGTGGGCCGCTTCGACAAGGTTTCTTGATTTGGGGGTAAATATACCATAGATCGGCTTGACGGTGCCGGGCATCATCCAGCTTACGGCCGGCCCCGATGTCTCCGCATAGAAATTCTGTCCCCAATCATCAAATGTGATACCCCATGGGTTTGGAATGGAGAGCTGGGCAAATTCCAGTTTGCGCCGGTTGGGATCATACCGGAAAAAGCCGCCATTGGTAGTGCGGACGGTGCCATACGGTGTTTCGATGTCACTGATGAGGAACACACCCGTTCCCATATAGATGGCGCCCGATGGGTCGGTGGTATACGCATGGTGCGCATGATGCGTATCGTGATCGTCGAAACCACTCAACAGTACTTCTTTCTTGTCAGCTTTACCGTCGCCATCCGTGTCGGTAAGTAATACGAAATTGGTGCCCTGTGAAACATAAACGCCTTCCGGAGCGATTTCAAATCCGACCGGCAGGTGCAGGCTATCAGCAAAAACCGTTTGTTTATCGGCCTTACCGTCGTTGTCCGTGTCTTCAAAAATGAGGATTTTGTCATTGGGTTTGGGATCCCCCGGCTTCCAATGTGGGTAGGTTGGCATGATAGCTACCCAAAGCCGCCCTTGATTATCAAAGGACATCTGCATGGGTTTTTCGAGCTCGGGGAACTCTTCCTCGGACGCAAAAAGTTCTATTTTGTAGCCCGGTGCCATCCGGAATTTGCTGAGGGCTTCCTCGCCATATAGGTATCTTGGAACACCGTTCTTACCACTCGGTACATAGTTTGTTTTCACTTCAGGGAGTTTGGTTGTCAGCGCATCGGCGCTGTCCAGATTGAACCGTTCCCCTTTAACCGCCTTCCAGATAGCTTCATCACGGATGGCCGTCATTTCCCGGATTTTAGCAATTTCCGCCGGATAGTTATCCGGCCCGAACGGGTCGTAGCGACGGCCATAAGCCTGGACACCGTTGGGCATCTTAAAATCTTTATGCCACATCCAATTTTTTTCCATAACCGCTGCATGGACAGATTTGCGAAGGGCGTCATCTTTCACCTTTTCGTTGCCGAAGACGGCGTCAGCTAAGAGCAAGGAAAATTTTTTGTATCCTTCGTCATTGAGCTGCAGGCCGTCAATTGTCCATTGCTGATCGCCTTTATCGAAAAGCTTCTTAAATGGTGTGTACATATCCACGAAAAGCACCTGATTGCTGTCTGCCACCTCTTTCATCGCTTGCGTGTATAACGACAGGTGTTCGTTTTCGGTTTTGCCGTCGGGTAGGTCATATTTCGCCGAAAGGTCTTCGAAGGCGATGGGCGATACGAGCGCCAGTTGAGGTGCTGACACTCCGTTGTAGCGCTGTTGTAACGTATATTTGACGAAAGCGTCGAGCTCGTCTTTGTAACGTTGTACGCCCGCTTCACCGTCGAAAGATGCGACCGAACCAAAAAACGCAACGATAATGTCTGCTTTATGTCGGGTGAGCCATTCGTCAGGCATCTCAAAATGGCCCTGCGTATTGGGGTCGTTCGCAAGTTCAGTTTGGAATTTTTCGGCACCCGGAAACGCCCAGGGCGAGGGGTGGCCTGAATGGGGCCGGAATCCAGGGGTGTTACCCCCGTCACTCATATTGCGTATATACAGCGTGCTATCCGGATACCGGAGCTGCATTTCCGTTTCGAAATAGCCGTAGTCCATCATCCTGGACCCAAGGTTGTTGCCGATCAAGATGATGTGTGCGTCTTTCTTGATTTTCAGCGCGTTTTCGTTGCGGTTGGTGCATTGAAATAAGCACGCCGAGAGGATAAGGAATCCAATGGCGGCCCATAGTTTTGTAACATTACTTCTCAATTTAATGTAAGAGGAGCTATCCATAATTGTTTATTAGAAAAAATAAAGGTCTGCGACCGATTTTTTAGTTTATAATGACATCAGTAGCGTTCTTAACTTACCGACAATACGAATGTATATTTTTTTTTGTTAGTAACTGTCATGGTCTATCCTTTAACTGGATTTTTAACGGAATGATAGTCGGTAAGCAGGAAAGCTCAGGACAGAAGTATAAGATCGGAAGATTACCTTTGGATTAAAGATGCCCCTGCTTGGCAGTTATAGACTTACGAGAGGCGATATATTTTCTTTGAACTGTGAAAGCTGATCAAACTGCTGTGGTTTTTACCGATTAAATAGGTATCTTTCGTGCAGATTTTGTGTCAGTATCCGGTTGTATTTGTTGGCCGGTTAAAACGTGTAAAGAAAAAATAATAGTAACCAATTAAAAAACTCACAAAAAAATGAACGAAAACGTTAACAAAAGTGCCTTATTCAATGGATCTTGTTTTGCGCTCATTACGACGGCATTCACCTTTGCTATCCGAGCGGGTATTCTCCCTCAATTAGGCGAACAATTCAACCTGTCGGCTGAGCAGCTTGGGTTTATTAATTCCATGTGGTTCTTGGGATTTCCGATTTCCATGATCATTGGTGGATTGGTTTACCATTCATTCGGAGCCAGAAACATTATGCGGGTGGCTTTTGTCGCGCATACATTGGGAATCTTGCTGACCATTTATTCGGGCGGGTATACAGGTTTGTTGATCTCCACGCTGTTCATTGGATTTGGCAACGGCTGTACGGAGGCTGCCTGTAATCCGATGATTGCCGATATGTATTCGGACAATCATATTAAAATGAATAAGATGTTGAGTAGGTTTCACATGTGGTTTCCAGGGGGTATCCTGCTCGG